>Ga0182744_1000030_pt1 | contig 182966 bp, 167 predicted proteins | sample eDN3rd30CKraftMG_FD_128525 | JGI IMG/M metagenome (GOLD analysis project Ga0182744, IMG submission 128525) | Enriched Miracle-Growth compost microbial communities from Emeryville, California, USA - eDNA 3rd pass 30_C Kraft MG (version 2) (version 2) ... | reverse complement strand
GATTTTGTACATAATTTCCCTTTCGGAACCGAAATCACTCCCTGAATTTCCGCCTTGAGATTTCTGAACAACTGCCGGAAGATTAGCGTTCATCGGAATATATTCTGAAAGTTTTACAGAATTGATTTCACGATTGGTTTCCACAACGGTTAATTGTTCCACCAAATTTCTGAGCTGACGAACATTTCCCGGAAAACTGTAATTTTCCAGATACTGAATTCCGTCTTCGGATAATTTAATTTCCGGCATTCTGTATTTCTCGGCAAAATCAATGGCAAATTTTCTGAACAAAAGATGAATATCGCCTTTTCTTTCCCGCAAAGCAGGCATATCAATCTGAACCGTATTCAAACGATAATACAAATCTTCACGAAAACGTCCGTCCTGAATGGCTTTCATCATATTGACATTGGTTGCGGCAACAATTCTCACATTGGTTTTCTGAACCTGTGAAGAACCTACTTTCATAAATTCGCCGCTTTCTAAAACACGAAGCAAACGCACTTGTGTCTGTAAAGGCAATTCTCCCACTTCATCCAGGAAAACGGTTCCACCATCGGCAACTTCAAAATAACCTTTTCTGGTGGAAGTTGCGCCGGTAAAAGCGCCTTTTTCGTGTCCGAAAAGCTCGGAATCTATCGTTCCTTCCGGAATGGCTCCGCAATTGACAACGATGTAAGGCTGATGTTTTCTTCTGGATTCGGAATGGATAATTTTCGGAATAAATTCTTTCCCAACTCCTGATTCTCCGATCACAAGAACGGAAATATCAGTTGGTGCAACCTGGATTGCTTTTTCTAACGCTCGGTTTAAAGCTGGAAAATTCCCGATGATTCCGAAGCGTGCTTTTATGGATTGTAAGTCTGGCATTTTTGTTTGGTTGTTGATTGACAGTTGTTAGTTGTCGGTGTTAAATTTTTGATTTTAAATAAATGAATTTCAACAATTTAACTTAACAAATCATCTTTATTCCGGACTTTGGAGGTTTTATTTTGAATTTTAAAATGATGTTCAGATTGGTTTTCAACAGCGTTTTCAATTTTTATGAAAGAAATTTCAAAATTCTGAAATGAATTTACAACAATATTTTGCTTTTGAAAATCTTTCTGATATTTAGAAATGAAAAAATTGAAATCCTTTAGAAATTGTTTTACTTCTTCGTGAGAAATTTTTTCAATGTTATTTTCTGAACAGCAATTTATTTTATTTTGAACACAAAAAGCTTTTGCTGACGGGCAATTTCCAATCAGCGACATTAAAATAATGATGTATGAAAAACTTTTCATTTAACTTTCGATTAGTTTTTTCAGTTCTTCTTTGGACGGAAGAACCGTCATATATTTGCTGGCAAAAATCTGGTCGTTGTTTTCCGGCAAAGTAAATTCCACCAAAGAATTATTTTTGTCCTGACAAAGGATAATTCCAATGGTTTTGTTCTCATCTTCCAAACGTTTTTCTCTGTCAAAATAATTGACATACATCTGCATTTGTCCAATATCTTGATGTTTCAGTTCTCCAATTTTTAAATCGATTAACACAAAACATTTTAAAATTCTGTTGTAAAAAACCAAATCGATACGGAAATGTTTTTCGTCGAAACTAATGCGTTCTTGTCTGGCAACGAACGTAAACCCTTTTCCTAATTCTAAAAGAAAATGTTCTAATTTGTCTATTAATTCGGTTTCCAACTCATTTTCAGAGTAATTCGGTTTTTCGGATAATCCTAAAAATTCCAAAACATAAGGATCTTTGATGAGGTCTTTTGGTTTTTCTACAATCGGTCCTTTTTCCGAAAGTAGCAAAATTTCTTCTTTGTTTTTGCTTAAAGATAATCTTGTGTATAATGCGGAATCGTATTGCCGTTGCAATTCCCGTAAGCTCCAATTGTTTTTGAAACTTTCAATTTCGTAGAATTTTCTTTCGTTGATGTCTTTTATCCTCATTAATTTAAGATAATGCGACCACGAAAGATTGAAATTCTGTAGCGCTTTGTTTTCTTCGTTATCAATCTTTTGAAGTAGTGAAGAAAGTGGATTTAAGTTGATTTGCAATTCCGCAGACAGCGTTTGCGGAATTGGGTTTTGAGATTTCGTCAAAGGTATTGACGATTTCTCATTTTCTAATTCGCCAGACAGTGCCTGTCTTTTTATAAATTCCTGATTATCAATTTTTTGTGATTTAACAGACGGTGTCTGTGAAATTGAATAAGACAAATAAAATTGTCTCATTTGCTGAAGATTAGAATAAGAAAATCCTTTCCCAAATCTTTCTGTAAGATGCAAAGATAAATCTTTCAATAAAGCTTTTCCGTATTCTGCTCTTTCTTTTCCGTTTTGTTCATCTTCTACAATCATTCTTCCGATTTCGAAATAGGTGAGAACCATTGTTTGATTAACTGCAATAACCACTTTATTTCTAGCATTTTCCAGCAATGCAGAAATATTATTTAAAAGCCGATCGTTTGTTAATCCTTTAGACATAATTACTTTGAAACCGTTTCCCCCAAAAGTGTTCCCTGCGTGTTTCCGTGCACGAAAACGGACACAATGTCGCCGATTTTCTGTCCTTCCAATTTATCAAAAACACAAACGGCGTTTTGAGAATTACGACCTTTCCATTGGTTTTTGTTCTTTTTGGAAATTCCTTCAATCAAGATTTCGTGGACTTTTCCAACGTAGGAAGCCATTCTTTTTCTGGAAAGTTCACCTTGTAAAGCAATGACTTCTGCCAATCTTCTTTGTTTTACATCTGCTGGAATATCGTCCTCCATTTTTTTGTGAGCCGGAGTTCCCGGTCTTTCGGAATATGCAAACATATAGCCGTAATCGTACTCCACTTCTTGCATTAAGGAAAGCGTATCTTGATGATCTTCTTCCGTTTCGGTGCAAAATCCGATAATCATATCCTGCGAAAACGCCACTTCAGGAACGATTTCTTTGGCTTTTTTAATTAAATCCAAATATTCTTGACGAGTATGTTGACGGTTCATCAATCCTAAAATTCGGTCGCTTCCACTCTGAACTGGAAGGTGAACGTATTTGCAGATATTGTCGTGTTTTGCCATCACTTCAAACACATTGATATTCATATCCTGCGGATTGGAAGTGGAAAAACGGATTCTCATATTCGGAACGGCATCTGCAACCAAACCAAGCAATTGCGCAAAATCTACAGCGGTTGCTTTCTGCATTTCAGATGCTTTGGCAAAATCTTTTTTTGGACCGCCGCCATACCAAAGATAAGAGTCCACATTTTGACCAAGAAGCGTAATTTCTTTGTAGCCATTTTCCCAAAGTTGGGTACATTCTTCAATAATGGAATGCGGATCACGACTTCTTTCGCGACCTCTGGTAAACGGAACTACGCAAAATGTACACATATTATCGCAACCACGAGTTATGGTTACAAAAGCAGTAACTCCATTTCCGCCCAAACGAACCGGATTGATGTCTGCATACGTTTCTTCTTTGGAAAGAATGACGTTGATGGCATCTCTTCCGTCTTCGGTTTCTTTTAATAAATTGGGTAAATCTCTGTAAGCATCAGGCCCGACAACCAAATCAACGAGTTGTTCTTCTTCCAAAAATTTGGTTTTCAAACGCTCTGCCATACAACCGAGAACACCAACGGTTAAATTCGGATTCTCCTTTTTCTGATTTTTGAATTGCGAAAGTCGCATTCTTACCGTTTGTTCCGCCTTTTCACGAATGGAACAGGTATTTAAAAGAATTAAATCCGCTTCCTGAACATTCGTGGTCGTATTGTAACCTTGTTCATTTAAAATAGAAGCAACAATCTCAGAATCAGAGAAGTTCATTTGACAGCCATAACTCTCCAAAAACAATTTTTTGGAATTTTCGGGTTTTTCAGCAATGGCAAAAGCTTCGCCTTGTTTGGTTTCGTCTATATATTTTTCTTGCACTTTAATCAGAAATTAGATTTTAGAAGTTAGATTTTAGACCAAATTCTAAAAAGTTTAGTGTGCAAAGATACAAATTTTGATGACAGAATGGCACAAATTTACTCCATAGAAAAAGCAAGTGGTAATCTAAAGCGCGATCTTATTGGGATGTTATGAATTGTTCCCGGAGTCCATTTGTTTCTAATGCTTTTAATGGAATTAATTATCATATCATCAAACTCTTTCAATCCTGAAGACTGCGCAAGTTGAATGTTGCTGATTTTTCCATCTTTTTCCACAACAAAAGTAACTTCCAGCCTGAAAGTTCCATCGAATGTAAAGCGCGACAAATTAATACTTTGAAAGACTTTTTTACGATATGCATTAATTCCGCCTTCGTAAGTTGCCATCTTTAAATCCTTAATCGGATCATAATTTGCCGGTAATTCGCCGAAAAGTTCATTGGGAATGATTAAAAAACTGGTCACTGCAGCTACTGGTTTCTCATTTACAGTTGCGGGATTCCACGCTTTTAAATACTTTAAAACTTCGCGGGTAAGATCGAATGTGCATTTATTGTCTGTCACACTTTTTGGATCTTCATCCTTTACATATTTAACTGTTTTATCGGGATAAACGACTAATTTGAAGGTTAAATTTTCGGTTTTATTTTCACAAGGCTTCAGGTTTTTAGCTTTTAAAATTTCCTGAAAATCTTTGTAAAACTGCACATTTCCACCAATATAATCGGTTTGTCCTGCTGGATAATTTTCTAAAATATCCTGCGAGAAACAAAAAACAGGAAGTAAAAGTAGGAGTAAAGTTTTCCTCATATTATTTTTTTAGTCGCCGTGATCTGCGTAATCGGTTGTAAAATTAATTTCGAAGGCAAAAGTAGATTTTTTTGGAATTCCGTTTTCTGTTGCCGGTTTCCATTTCTTTTTAATTCTTTTCAAGGCGAAATTCATGTCTTGCAGAAATTCTTCGTGGTTGCGAACTTTAGGGAAAATTTTCAGGTTCGCCATTTTTCCGGCTTCATCAATTTCCACAATAAAGGTGAATTTGCCGTCTACTGCATAAATTTTGGTATCAACGTAAGCATGCACCATTTGCATAAATTCCTTTTGGAACGCGTTTGTTCCACCCGGAAATTCGGCTTTGGTTTGTTGCGAAAAAAGTAAAAAAGAACAGGAAGTAAAAAATATAATAATCGCTTTCCGCATTACATATATGTTGTTATGGATGAAAAATTTATTTTAATTTCTATTTCAGAAGTTATAAAACTCAATTTACTGGGGTATTTTTATTGTTGAAGGATACAATTATCGTCTCTGTCTTCAATATCCTGCGCAGAAAACACTGCAGAAAACAAAAAGAATATGGTTTTTTCATAAAGAATATTTTAAACTTCGCGATAGACTTGTACAGGTATTGTAAAATTGGTTTCCATTTTTATTCCGTTTCTAGTTGCCGGTTTCCATTTATTAAGTTTGTTCATCTTCCTTATAATTTCATCTTTTGCCTTAAAGTGGAATTTTTCTGGAATTTTAATATTTTTTATTATTCCGTCTTTTCCAATCTTAAATGAAATGAAAAACTGCTCATTCACTACATATTCAGGATATTTATCAACAATTGGCTGCAAAATCCGGTCGATATCACCCTTGAAACGACTCATTCCTCCCGGATATTCTGCCGGTTTGTAGTTATCTGTCAGATTTTCATCAATTTGAAGGTCGAAAATATCGGAAGGTGAAATAGTATATGTTGCAATTACAGCATAAGATTTTCCTTCATAATATACAGGTTTCCATCCCTCCAAATATTTGAAAACATTTTTTACAAAGTTATATGCACATTTGTTTTGCTCAATCTTCAAAGAATCGAAATCTTTAATAAATTTAATTGAGGAATCTTCGTAAACAATCCATTTTGGTTGATAAGATTCTTCTTTGTTTTCACAAGGTTGGATATTATTTTCCAAAACGACATTTTTCATATCCCTTAAAAAATTGAGTTCTCCTTTCTGATAAAAAAAATCTCCAGGAGGATAACGGTCTAAAATCTCTTGTTGTGCAGAAAACAGTACAGAAAACAAAACTGCAGAAAAGAAGAATATAGATTTCATAACAGAAAAATATTAATAAAGCAAAAGTAAAGAAAATGGTGGTTTTTTCGGAAGTTGTTTACAAAACTTCAATTTGGTTTTTCAATAAATCTTCAAATTCATCTCTTTTACGGATAAGATGGGCTTTTTCATCAATAAACATAACTTCTGCAGGCTTCAATCTCGAGTTGAAGTTGGAACTCATTTCAAAACCGTAAGCTCCGGCATTTCTGAAAACAAGAATATCACCTTCCCGCACTTCGTTTATTTTTCTGTCCCAAGCAAATGTGTCGGTTTCGCAGATATTTCCGACTACGGTATAGATTCTTTCGGCGCCTTTTGGGTTGGAAAGATTTTCGATAATATGATACGAATCATAGAACATCGGACGGATTAAATGATTAAACCCGGAGTTGATTCCCACAAAAACTGTTGCTGTTGTTTGTTTAATCACATTGGCTTTTACTAAAAAATGTCCGCTTTTGCTGACCAGAAATTTTCCCGGCTCGAACCAAAGCTCAAACTTTTTCCCAGTTTCTTTTGAAAAATCTGTCAAGGCTTTTTCCACTTTTTTTCCGAGAGATTTCACATCGGTTTCCATTTCGCCTTCCTGATATGGCACTTTAAATCCGCTTCCCATATCCAGATATTTCAGATTCGGGAAATGTTCTGCCAGTTCGAACATAATTTCCAAACCTTGCAGAAAAACATCAGGATCTTTTATTTCGCTTCCGGTATGCATATGAAGGCCTTCAACATTAATATTAGTGGTTTTTGCGATGCGTTCGATATGGCGAAGCTGATGGATGGAAATCCCAAATTTAGAATCGATATGCCCGGTCGAAATTTTATAGTTTCCACCAGCAAAAATATGCGGATTTATCCTTACAAAAATCGGATATGTATTTCCGTATTTGTTCCCGAACTGCTCCAGAATAGAGATATTATCGATATTGATGTGCACTTTCAGTTCCATTGCCTGTTCAATTTCTGCAAGATCTACACAATTCGGCGTGAAAAGTATTCTTTCAGAAGGAAATCCTGCTTTCAGCCCGAGCTTCACTTCATTAATGGAAACACAATCCAGGTTTGCGCCCAACTTATTGACATACTTCAGGATATTGATGTTGGTTAAAGCCTTTGCTGCATAAAAAAACTTGGTTTTCTTGGAAAAAGAAGAAGTGAGTTTTTCATATTGCTCTTTGATGCTTTCCACATCGTACGCATAAACGGGAGTTCCGTAGTCTTCCGCAATTTTCAGTAGGTTTTTGTTGGTCATAAAATTGATATTAAATTAAAAAAGCAGGCTTCTTATCAAGAACCTGCTTATACTGTATTTTCATAAAAACACCGGCTCTTACTGCATAATTCTTCCCTTAGAGAAACGTTTGTTTCCCTTTTTAGAAATCTTTATGAAATTATAGATCAGCATTTTCTTTTTCTAAAAATTTTGTCAAAAATAAATGTTTTACATTAATCCTGCAATTTTTTATCTGCATCAAATTAATTCTTGAGCGGCGAGATTGCGAGATCATTTTTCAGGAGAACCATTTTCAGTTCGTTTTCAAAATGCGATGCAGGACTTTTCAGTTCTATTTTCAATTTGTTAATTTTCGATTTGGACTGGATTTGGGTATAAAATTCATAAAAACCGAAAGCTTCCGGGTTTCCGTTGCGAAGGATGAGGAAAGCTTTTTCGCCAAGTGTTCTTCCCGGAACCGTCCATAATTCGTTTCTGTTTTTCAGGCTGAGCTTTTTGCGGAGCATTTCAGTATTTTCAAATTCTGTTTGGGATTGGATGTATTTTAATGCTTTCAGTCCTTGTGTGTAGGATTTGAATTTCAGGATCGGTTTTTCCGTTTTGTTTACTGCATTTTTTTCCAAAACATATTTTCCTTTTTTTATAAAGAGTCCGAAAGGAAATCTTGTGCGTTTCCGAAATCCTTTAGAATCCATCAGCAATTGCGCTACCAAATCGTTTCCTACAATTTCGTAATGAATCTGCTCGCACTCATCCTGAAGTTTTTCCAAATGCGGGGATTTGGAATTAAAAAACCTTTTTGCAAACTTGTTGATATCATCTACATAATCGCTTATCAGGATTTTTCCTTTTCCGTTTTGCAAATACACAATGCCCTTTTCATTGGGTAAATCCTGCGTAAGTTCTTTTATTTTGTTGATGTAGGTTTTGGCATTGGTTTCCTCGTGTTGTTTTTGGATAATTTCGTTTTCCACATCTTTGGAAATCAATATCCTGAGCAGTTCCATTGTTGCTCTTGCATCGCTGTCTGCGCGATGTGCATTTACCAAAGGGATTCCCAAAGATTTCACTAATTTTCCTAACGAATAACTTTCCGCATCTGGTATTAGTTTTTTCGCCAAAGGAATAGTATCTAAAGTATTGATTTTGAAATCGAAACCAAGCTCCTTGAATGATTGGCGAAGCATGCGATAATCAAAATCGATATTGTGACCCACAAGAGTAGTTCCTTTGGTAATCTCAATTATTCTTTTGGCTATTTCGTGAAATTTTGGTGCGGTTTTCAACATTTTTGGCGAAATCTTCGTCAGTTTCTGCACAAAAGGAGTAATTTCCGCTTCGGGATTCACAAGGGAAATAAATTGGTCTACCGTTTCGTGTCCGTCGTATCTGAAAATGGCGATATCTATAATACGCTCTTTCCGATAAGGTGCACCATTGCCTTCAATATCTATAATGGAATACATTTGTTATCATCTCTTTTTCAGCCCGAACATTCCAAGAATTGCTCTTGCTCCTTCTCTCATTAATGTATTGGTAAAGGTTCTTCCGGCACTGCTTTTCAGTACCTGCTCAAAAACTCCGGGCTGTTCTTTTACCGGTTTTACTTTTTGCTGTGGAGCCGCATTCTGCACCGCCTGTTCCATTCTGGAAGTCAGCATTTCGTAGGCAGAATCGCGGTTTACGGAAGTTTCATACTTTTTTACCAAAGCCGAATTTCCTGTAAGTTGCTGCACTTCTGCATTGCTGAGAATATCCATTCTGGATTCGGGAGAAATTAAATAGGTATGAACCAAAGGTGTCGGAATTCCTTTTTCGTCTAAAGCCGTTACAAAAGCTTCTCCAATCCCGAGATTCTGAATGAGATTGGCAGCATTATAAAATTCGGTAACAGGATAATTTTCTACCGCTTTGGTAATTTCCTTTTTATCTTTTGCTGTAAAGCCTCTTAAAGCGTGCTGAATTTTCATTCCCAATTGCGAAAGCACATTTTCCGGAACATCACCCGGAATTTGGGTGATAAAATAAATCCCGACTCCTTTTGAGCGGATCAGCTTTACCATTGTTTCAATCTGGTTCAGCAAGGTTTTGGATGCTTCTTTAAAAATCAAATGTGCTTCATCAATAAACAGAACCAGCTTTGGTTTTCCGGAATCTCCTTCTTCCGGGAAAGTAAGATAAATTTCGGCAAAAAGTGACAGCATAAAGGTGGAAAAAAGTTGGGGCTTATTCTGTATATTTTCTACCCTCAAAATATTCACAACTCCTTTTCGGTCCCTGGTTTGCAACAAATCGTGAACATCAAAACTTGGTTCCCCAAAAAGCTGAGATGCACCCTGCTGTTCCAAAGCCACAATCGACCGCAGCATTGCGCCTAAAGAAGCGGGAGAAATGGAGCCGTAATTATTGGCGAGATCTGCTTTTCCCTGTGGATTATCCGTAACGTACTGTAATACTTTTTTCAAATCATCCAGATCCAGAAGCGGCAAACCTTTATCATCACAATATTTGAAAACAATCGACATAATGCTGCTTTGCGTATCATTAAGATCCAGAATTTTGGAAAGAAGAACAGGACCGAATTCCGTAACCGTAGCACGAAGTTTTACGCCTGCGTCTCCAGAAATGCTCATCAGTTCCACAGGAAAACTTTGTGCATTCCAATCCAGTTTTGTCTTTGCGTAGCGCTCATCGATAATGGCGTTTCGTTCTCCGGGTTCGGCAATTCCGGAAAAATCACCTTTAATATCGAGCACCAGACTCGGAATTCCCAGGTGTGAAAGCTGCTCGGCGAAAACCTGTAAAGTTTTGGTTTTTCCCGTTCCTGTTGCCCCGGCAATAAGGCCGTGACGGTTAATGGTTTTCAGCGGAATGGTAACATTCACCTCCGGAACCACTTCGCCATCCAGCATTCCTTTCCCTAAAATAATATGTTCACCTTTCGGAGTATATCTGCTGTTAAGTTCTTCTATAAATTGTGTTTTGTCTGCCATTTTCAGAAAAATTGTTTGATAATAATTGATAAAGGTAAAAAAATTAAGAATATATGATAAAAACAAAAGCCCTTACTTTTTTATAAATTTGTAAAAAAGTTGAGATTCGGTCTTATATAAGTGTTTTTCCAAAGCAATAGATACACACTATCGAAATGGATTGATATTTGTTAGTCAGGGTTTAAATAAAATTTATCAAATTTGTTGATTCAAAATACCGTTATGAAAATCGAACAGATCTACACCGGATGTTTAGCGCAGGGAGCGTATTACATCGTTTCCGAAAACGAAGCCGCCATTATCGATCCGCTCCGCGAAGTGCAGCCTTATCTCGATCGTTTGGAAAAAGATAAAGTACGGCTGAAATATATTTTCGAAACTCATTTTCACGCCGATTTTGTTTCAGGACATTTGGATTTGTCGGAAAAAACCGGAGCGCCTATCGTTTACGGACCTACTGCAAACCCCGAATTTGAAGCCATTATTGCAGAAGACCATCAGATTTTTGAAATCGGAAAAATAAAAATAAAAGTACTGCATACACCCGGTCATACTTTGGAAAGCTCAACATTTCTGCTGATCGACGAAAACGGAAAAGAATCCGCAATTTTCAGCGGTGATACCTTGTTTTTAGGTGATGTTGGAAGACCCGATTTAGCGCAAAAAACAGGTGAAATCACAGAACGGGATCTGGCAGGAATGTTATACGAAAGTTTACACAACAAAATAATGCCGCTTTCTGATGACACCGTTGTTTATCCGGCTCATGGAGCGGGTTCCGCCTGCGGAAAAAAAATGCAGAAGGAAACGGTGGACACACTGGGAAATCAAAAAAAGACCAACTATGCCCTGAATCAGCCAAATAAAGAAAGCTTCATTACTGAAGTTCTGGACGGGCTCGCACCGCCACCAAAATATTTCGGGATGAATGTCGCAATGAATAAAGGTGGATACGAAAGTTTCGAAAATGTAAAAAATAAAGGAATGAATCCCGTTTCTGTTGAAGATTTTGAAGCCACAGCTGAAGATTTCGGAGCATTGATATTGGATACGAGAAATGCAGCAGATTTCCATAAAGGTTTTATCCCAAACTCCATCAATATAGGACTGAAAGGAGATTTTGCGCCTTGGGTTGGCGCAATGATTGTGGATGTGAAGCAGCCTTTGCTTTTGGTTGCCGATTCCGGGACAGAAGAAGAAGCCATCACAAGATTAGCAAGAGTAGGTTTTGATAATGTAATCGGATATCTGGAAGGCGGTTTTGAAAACTGGAAACATTCCGGAAAGGAAATGGATGAAATAAGAAGATCCTCGGCGGAAGAATTCGCAATAGAATTCAATGAAAAATCAATAGTAATCGATGTACGTAAACCATCTGAGTATGAAGCGGAACACGTAAACGAAGCCTTCAGCAGACCGCTGGACTATATTAGCGAATGGATTGGAAATATTAATGATACCGAACATTTTTTTCTGCATTGTGCAGGAGGATACAGAAGTATGATTGCAGCAAGCATCCTAAACTCCCACGGAATCCGGAATTTTACGGAAATAGACGGTGGTTTTAATAAGATTAAAGAAACATCAGTGCCGAAAAGCAATTTTGTTTGCCAAAGCAAAACCTTATAATTATGTCACAAAAATTTCAGGAACTCATCAACTCGGAAAGACCGGTGCTGGTTGATTTTTTTGCAACCTGGTGCCAACCCTGCAAAGTCCAGTCTTCGGTTCTCACTACTGTTAAAGAAAATATTGGCGACGCCGCAAGAATTGTAAAAATAGATATTGACCAATATCCGCAGATTGCTGCACAAAACCGAGTTCGGGGAGTTCCGACACTTGCTGTTTACAAAAACGGAGAATTGCTTTGGAAAGAAAGCGGAGTGCACGATGTAAATACTTTAACGCAGCTATTAAAACAATTTTCTTAGCACATTTTGTTTTCCGGTGAAAGCGATTTCAAAAATGAAATTGCAAAAAGAATAAAAACGCAATAGCCTGACTGTGAGATAATTTTGTAAAAACAAAAAGAATTGTTGCTAAAATTATATCATTTTTCAGACCGTTCTTTTTTTGTATTTCAAAATATTCAGTTCCAATCATTTCTTTTTATCTTGCAAAACATAAAACACTATCTTTGCACCTAATTTTGCTTTGATGAAAAAGCTTGTCATCATCCCGACATACAACGAAAAAGAAAACATCGAAAATATTATTTCGGCGGTTTTTGCTTTGCATCAGGATTTTCATATTCTGGTTGTGGATGATTCTTCACCGGACGGAACAGCGGAAATTGTAAAAAATATGCAGAAGCACTTTCCGGATTTCCTGCATCTCAGCATTCGGAAAACCAAGGACGGATTGGGGAAAGCATACATCCACGGCTTCAAATGGGCATTGGAAAATAATTACGATTACATTTTCGAAATGGATGCCGATTTTTCGCATAATCCGAGTGATTTGCCCAAACTTTTCGATGCCTGCAAAAATGCAGATATGTCCGTTGGTTCTCGATATTCACAAGGTGTAAATGTGGTGAATTGGCCAATGGGAAGAGTTTTGCTTTCGTATTTCGCTTCGAAATATGTACGCTTTATTTTAGGAATTCCGGTGCACGATACCACTGCCGGTTTTGTTTGTTTTAAAAAAGAAACTTTAACACAAATCGGATTTGACAAGATCAAACTGAAGGGCTACGGTTTCCAAGTAGAAATGAAGTATCGGGTTTTTAAGAAAAAGATGAAAATTGTAGAAGTTCCCATTATTTTTACCAACAGAGTGAAGGGTGAAAGCAAGATGAACGGTGGAATAATAGGAGAAGCTGTTTTCGGAATTTTAAACCTGAAATGGAAATCGATAACCGGAAAATTATGAAGCTTAAACTTGCCTATTTTAACGCCAATAATACGTATGCCGGATTGTTATATTTCGTTTCGGCAATTACTTTGTCAAAGTTTTATGTACAGAAAAATTACTTTGACAAAGTTTTAAAAAAAGACCCAATCAAGTTTAAGCCTCCAAAACTCAAAAGTTTTCTTCTCCTCTTGTTTTTCTTCGGGATATTTTCCTGTGGCGAAATCATTGATAAGCCGCAAAATCTGATAGAAACAAATAAAATGTCGGAAATTATTGCCGAGCTTGCCATTAATGATCAACTCGCAATGGTGGTGCCTTCTTACAATCCTAATGAGCAAACAAAGTTTATTTTCAAAAACCTGAAGACTGATCCAAAAAAATTTACCGAAAGCTATAAATACTATATTGCAAAAGGAAAAATGCAGAAGATCTTCGAAAATGCACAGAAAATCCTGAAAGATAAAGATCCTAAAGCACCAGATTATATCAATAAAAAATTAATGGAAAAGCAGGCTGAAGAAAATAAATCGCTTGAAAAGAACCCAAAAGTAGAACATTAATGCAGCAATTTTTTGAGATTAAAAATACCACCTCCGGAAAAGCAAGAGCCGGAATCATAAAAACCGATCACGGCGAAATACAAACTCCGATTTTTATGCCGGTAGGAACGGTGGCTTCCGTAAAAACCGTGCACCAACACGAGCTGAAAGAAGATATCAAAGCACAGATTATTTTAGGAAATACCTATCACCTTTATCTTCGCCCGACAATGGATGTGATGCAGAAAGCGGGAGGTTTACATCAATTTATGAACTGGGATCTTCCGATTCTTACCGATTCCGGAGGCTTTCAGGTTTTTTCGCTTTCAGACTCCAGAAAAATGACCGAAGAAGGGGTAAAATTCAAATCGCATATCGACGGAAGCTATCACTTTATTTCCCCCGAAAAATCAATGGAAATCCAAAGACAGATTGGTGGCGATATCTTTATGGCTTTTGATGAATGCACCCCTTTTCCCTGCGAATACAATCAGGCAAAACGATCCATGGAAATGACACACCGATGGCTGAAAAGATGTATTGAATGGTGTAATGAAAACCCGGAATTATATGGTCACAAACAAAGGTTATTCCCAATTGTTCAGGGTTCTACATATTCTGATTTGCGGAAAATTTCTGCAGAATTTATCTCCGAACAAAACGCTGAAGGAAACGCAATCGGCGGACTTTCCGTAGGAGAGCCTGAAGAAGAAATGTACCGCATTACCGATGAGGTGACCAATATACTTCCGAAAGAAAAACCACGTTATCTGATGGGAGTAGGAACTCCGTGGAATATTCTGGAATCCATTGGTTTGGGAATAGATATGATGGATTGTGTGATGCCAACCAGAAATGCCAGAAATGCAATGCTTTTCACCTGGAACGGAATTATGAATTTGAAAAACGAAAAATGGAAAAAAGATTATTCTCCCCTTGATGAATTCGGAACCAGCTTTGTGGACAGAGAATATTCCAAAGCGTATGTTCGGCATTTATTTGTTTCCAAAGAATATTTGGCAAAACAAATTGCTTCCATCCATAACCTTGCATTTTATCTTGATTTGGTGCGGGTTGCAAGAGAACATATTGTTGCAGGCGATTTTTATGAATGGAAAAATTCCGTAATTCCGCAACTGAAACAAAGGCTTTGATTTTTTAGAACCAAGAACCAAGATTTGATATTTAAAAAAACCAAAACCCAAAACCAAAATGCCAATAATAGACAAATACATCATCAAAAAGTATCTCGGAACTTTCGGGTTTATGCTGGGATTGCTTTCTATTATTGTATTTGTGATCGATGTTCAGGCAAAAGCACCAAGAATTGAATCCAACGGATTTACGGTTTCGTATTTCATCATCAATTTTTATCCTTTCTGGATCATCAACCTTATCGTTACTTTTATGTCGATTCTGGTTTTTATTTCTGTGATTTTTTTCACTTCCAGAATGGCAAATAATACGGAGATTGTTGCAATTATTAGCAGTGGAGCCAGTTTTCATCGTTTTGCCAGACCCTATCTTTTTACTTCAGGTTTTATTGCCATAATGGCTTTGATTCTTAATCATTTTGCGCTTCCACTCTCTAATGCGAAAAAAAACGTTCTCGAACCGTACACATACAACAAAATGAAGCGGGATGCGATTACAGGAGTGGCGGAAGTTTCCACAAGAATTTCCAAAAACGAATATATTTTTATTAAAAATTACAATAAAAAAGAAAAACGAGGTTCAGGATTTATTTATCAGAAATTCGATAAAAACAGAAAGATGGTTTATCAGCTTAATGTATCTGATTTTAAATGGAATGCGCAGAAAAAAGTGTTCGAAATGAACAATTATCTCGAAAAAACAATTTTGCATAATGATTCCGAAATTTTGGGCAACGGATCTTCGCTTACCAAAAGTTTTGGGCATCCTCCGGAAGAGCTTTTCCCCGACGAATTGCTGGGACAGAATAAAACCACGCCAGATCTGATTAATTTTATCAACCGCGAAAAAGAAAAAGGAAACGGAAACCTGAACGCTTATCTGAACGAGCTTTATCAGCGGACAGCGATGCCCATTTCTGTAATTATCCTTACGTTTTTAGCGCTTTCCCTTTCTTCGGAAAAAAAACGAGGCGGTTTGGGAATCAACCTCGCTATCGGGATTGCGTTGGCTTTTGTGTTCGTATTTTCTTTCGAAGCTTTGAAGGTTGTTTCCGAAAATAAAGTGCTGTCACCGTTTGTTGCAATGTGGCTTCCGAATATTGTGTTCGGTCCGTTAGCAGTTTTTCTTTATTTCAGAAGAGCCAATCAGTAAAGCATTGCAATTTCTTTATGGAAAAATTTTTGCAATCCGTCATTTTCCAGCTCAATCCACAGAAATCCGCTTTCGTCCATATTTTTGATAATGCCATTTTGTCTGAAACCATTCTTCTCAAAAACAGAAATTTCATTCTTCCTGAAAAGATTTTCATTAAACTGATTGAGGATTTCATTGAAATCGGGATTTTTTAAAAACTCTTTTCTCAGAAAACCAAAAAGTTTTTCTGCAAGGTCCTTTGGATCAAATTTTTTCTCTGTTTGCGTGTATAAGGAACCCGCCCGGTTAAGACCATCAAAATTTTCCTGAAGAATATTCAGCCCGATTCCGATAATATAATACATTTTGTTTTCAATTTTTTTCTTTTCCAAGAGAATTCCGCACACTTTTTTTCCGTTCAGGATGATATCATTCGGCCATTTTATTTTTACTTCGGCATCAGCCAGATTGGCAAGAAAATCACGCACAAAAACAGCGGTACAGAAATTGATGAAATTATCCGACGAAAACAGGCGGCTTTGCAAAGCCATTGAGAAAGCAAGATTTTTACCTTCCGTATTCGTCCAGGAATTTCCGTATTGGCCTCTTCCTTGGGTTTGGTGCAAAGTATAAATTCCGAAAATTTCAGGAAAAGAATACGGTAAAACGCGAAATATTTCGTCATTGGTAGAAGAGCACTGTTCGATGTATAAAATTTCGTTCATAAGCTTTGATGAGTTTCGGGGGCACAAATTCTCCAAAATCAATTAAAAAACAATAAATTTGCAAAATATAGATATTTGAATGAGTAAAATTACGCAAAAACAAATTTTAACCGATAAAATAATAGAAGCAATACAAGATACAAAAGGAGAGGACATCATGGTTTTCGATCTTTCCAATATTGAAAACTCTGTTGCCGAAACTTTCATCATATGCAGCGGAAACTCCAACACGCAGGTATCCGCAATAGCAGGAAATATTGAGAAAAAAGTGAGAAACGAAGTCAAAGAAAGACCTTGGCATGTAGAAGGCACCGATACCGCAATGTGGGTTTTGATGGATTATGTTTCCGTAGTGGTACATATTTTCCAGAAAGAAACCCGCGAATACTACAATATCGAAGAACTTTGGGGTGATGCCAAAATCACAAAAATCGAAAACTGATTTTTCTCCACACATAATTATTTAATACAATCGAATGAACAATAAAGGATTCAACTGGTTTTTCCCAATCGCAATTATCGCAATACTCTTTCTGTTTTTCGGAAAGGGATTTCTGGATCAGGGAAACACAAAACCCATCAATGACGATACGTTCTTCAAGCTAATGAAGGAAGGTAAAATACAAGAAGTGATGGTATATACCGATACCAAAGACGCAGATATTTTCCTTACCAAAGATGCAAAAAGTGAACTCGTAAAAACGCAGAAACAACCTTCACTTCTTCCGGATATAGATATGGCACCGAAGCCGGATTTCATCCTCAAGTTTGGGGATTTACAATACTTTCAAACAAAATTCGATCAGTTTAGAGGTGAAAATCCAACCCTAAAAACCCAGCTGGAATTCGATGAAAGAGGCTCGGAAACACAAGGATTCCTAATCCAGATTGCAATATGGTTCGGATTGTTTTTCTTGCTTTATATGCTTTTTTTCCGAAGAATGGCAGGACCTAACGGACCGGGCGGACAAATATTTTCCATCGGAAAATCTAGAGCACGCCTTTTTGATGAAAAAGAAAAAATTCAGGTAACCTTCAAAGATGTAGCAGGACTGGAAGGCGCAAAAGAGGAGGTTCAGGAAGTGGTGGATTTTCTGAAAAACTCAGAAAAATATACAAAATTAGGAGGGAAAATCCCCAAAGGCGTTTTGCTTGTAGGACCTCCCGGAACCGGGAAAACATTGCTGGCAAAAGCGGTTGCCGGTGAAGCTAAAGTTCCGTTCTTTTCACTTTCCGGATCAGACTTTGTAGAAATGTTCGTAGGAGTAGGAGCTTCCAGAGTGCGTGATTTATTTGCACAGGCAAAAGCAAAATCTCCTGCAATTATTTTCATTGACGAAATAGATGCCATTGGTAGAGCAAGAGGTGGAAAAAATTTCACAGGAGGAAATGATGAAAGAGAAAACACTCTGAATCAGCTTCTTACGGAAATGGATGGTTTCGGTACCGATACCAATGTAATTGTAATGGCAGCAACCAACCGTGCTGATATCTTGGACAAAGCTTTGCTCAGAGCCGGACGTTTTGACCGCTCCATTTATGTTGATCTTCCGGAACTGCACGAAAGAAAAGAAATTTTTGATGTGCATCTGCAGAAAATAAAACTGGATTCTTCCGTAGATCGTGAATTTTTAGCGAAGCAAACTCCGGGATTCAGCGGTGCAGATATTGCCAATGTTTGTAATGAAGCCGCACTTATCGCTGCAAGAAATGAGCACGAAGCTGTAACAAAACAGGATTTCCTCGATGCAGTTGATAGAATTATCGGTGGACTCGAAAAGAAAAACAAAGCCATAAAACCTTCCGAAAAGAAGAGAGTTGCTTATCACGAAGCCGGTCACGCAACAATTTCCTGGCTTGTAGAACACGCAGCTCCATTGCTGAAAGTAACTATTGTTCCGCGCGGAAGATCTTTAGGTGCAGCTTGGTATTTGCCGGAAGAAAGATCGCTGACAACAACCGAACAAATGCTGGACGAAATGTGCGCCACTTTAGGAGGAAGAGCAGCAGAACAGGTAATATTCAACAATATTTCTACAGGTGCGCTTTCAGATTTGGAACGGGTCACCAAACAGGCACAAGCAATGGTTACGATTTATGGACTGAGTGAAAATATTGGAAACATTTCCTATTACGACAGTTCAGGACAGGGTGATTACAGTTTTTCTAAACCTTATTCCGAGGAAACTGCAAAAAAAATTGACGTGGAAATAAAATCCATTATCGAAAACCAGTATCACCGGGCGGTGCAAATTCTTCACGATAACAAGGATAAATTAGACGCTCTTGCAACCAAGCTTTTGGAAAAAGAAGTCATCTTCCGGGAAGATTTAGAAGAAATTTTTGGGAAAAGAGCCTGGGATCCTGAACTTACCGAAAAGCCCGTACAAAACGCCACGGAAAACGACCCCCCAGAAATTATCGCTCCTGAAACAGGATCACAGATCTAAACATTATCATCCTGAAACTTTATAAGAACTTAAAATATTGATTTCGTAAAAGTTTCAGGATTTTTTATATCCTGAAACCGAGGATTTTAAAAATAATTTCTATTTTTGTTATTCTAAACTCTGCACATTGAGCATATTCAAGAAAATTGTCGGTAAAATAATGAACCAGCCTGAGGAAGAAACCAATCCGGATCTGGTAAAACTGGGAGATTCGCTGAGAAATGCAGATCTGGATTACAAGTTTGCACAGCTTTTCACCCATTCCGGAGGATTTTTCAACTATTGTGCAGATGAGGCAGAAGCTTTACAGGTACTGAACCAGATCATTAAAATTGAAAATATCAGCTCGGTTTTTTGCTGGGATTCCGATCTCAAGAATTTCCTTGATGTAATTAATGTTTCGCATTCCGAAGAGCTGGAGCTTACGAATGATGCTGCATTTATTACCTGTGAGTATCTCATCGCATTTGATGGTAGAATTATGCTTTCGCATAACAATATTCTGCATTATCATTCTTCCCGGCTTCCGGAAAAAATTATCCTGATGGCAAATGTATCCCAAATTGTTACCAATCTGGGAGAAGCAATGTCGAAAATCAAAAGAAAAGGAAATATCAAAAACCTTACTTCTATCAGCGGAAACCAATCGAAAATGGATGCTCCAGCACAAAGCAATACAAAACTTTTCCTGCTTTTACTCGAGGATTAAATTATAATTTTAAAAAAGATTTTGGATAAAAATTTAATACAACGGCTTATTTCCGGCGCAGTGTACGGTTTTCTGATTATTTTTTGCGTTACACCTCTCGGTTCCGGACTCATTAATAAAATTTCGCCCGATCTTGTAAAGCAATCTTATCTTTTTTATGGGCTTATCACGCTTTTTACTTTCGTGGGAGCTTGGGAATGTATCCGCCTGATGAAATTTGGGAACAGCTGGGAAAAATGGCTGGTTTTCCCGATTATCATTTTGGTATATTATCGTTTTTCAAAAAGATTTTTCTACCACGGATTTTATTTTGATTTCAATCTTTCAGAAATTCTTGCACTTTCATTGATTTTAATTGCCGTAATCACACTTTTCAAATTTTCAAAAGAATTGTATTACGAAAACGGAAAACTTATTTTTACCGTAGTTTATACAGCGCTTCCGTTTTGTTTTGCGTTGGGATTACCGAAGTTTTCTTCGTCTGAAAACAGTATTTCTCTGGAAGTGTTCTTTCTTTTTGTGCTGATCTGGAGCAGCGATTCTTTTGCATATTTTGCGGGAAGATTATTCGGAAAGCACAAAATGGCTCCCAAGATTTCTCCTAAAAAAACATGGGAAGGATTTGCAGGTGGAGTAGTTTTAACATTAATTCTGTCCTTTTTTATAGAAAAATATTTTCCTGAACTTCGCGGGAACTGGTTGATCGTAGGTTTTCTGGTAGCGGTTTTTGCACCTTTGGGCGATTTGGTGGAAAGTCAGCTCAAAAGAACTTTCGGCGTAAAAGATAGTGGAAACATTATTCCCGGACACGGCGGAATTCTGGATCGGTTGGACAGTTTTATGATTTGCGCTCCTGTTGTATATTTGTACTTTATTTTAGAAAAATTAATTTAAAAAAGAGACTCTTACATTTACAGATTTATTAAAATTATATTTTTTTGGGAAAGAAAATTAATTTTACTGAGAATCAAAACAATAAAAATAGAATCCCGAAAAAGTAAAAACCTATGAAACTACATAAAGAAAGCAAAGGAACCATTATTGTCGCTACAATTGCGATCGTTTTATTAGGACTTCCCGCTATTTATTTCCTGAAAAGCTGGTCGTTGCTCGTCATTATTCCGCTGCTTATTTTGTACGGACTTGTGTTTTGGTTTTTCCGGGTTCCGAATCGTGAGATTGCCGATCACAAAGAAAATGTAATTGCACCTGTGGATGGGAAAGTGGTCATGATAAAAGAAGTGGACGAAACGGAATTCCTGAAAGAAAAAGCCATTCAGGTTTCCATTTTTATGTCACCGCTTAATGTACATACCTGCAGGTTCCCGGTTTCCGGAAAGGTAGTTTATAAAAAATATCACCCCGGAAAATACCTCGTTGCGTGGAACGAAAAATCTTCTACTGATAACGAAAGGACAACCATTGCCGTAGAAAGTCTTACCAACCACAAAGTGGTTTTCCGCCAGATTGCAGGTTATGTAGCACGAAGAATAGTTTTCTACTGCAACGAAGGCGATCCCGCAAAAGCAGGACACGAATTCGGGTTTATAAAATTTGGCTCCAGAATGGATATTTTCCTGCCTTTGGATACCGAAATTATCTGTAAAATAGGCGACAAAACCACCGGTGGAATTGATGTGATTGCAAAAATGAAATCATAACTTTCGATGAAAAAATTGCTGCGATTATTCTTTTTTATAGCTTTTTTATTGAGTTGCGGATCCGATGATCTCAGCAGCACAAGAGCTTATGTAGAAGGAAAAGTGAAAACAGAAACACTGTATCTGGAAGATTTGAAAATTTCTATCACCAGCGAAAACAAAACCGTTGCACAAACCGTTCCCACATCTTCTGGGAATTTTGTGCTTTCGGGACCGCTTTTTTCCGAGGGTTTTTCCGTAAATTTTAACGAGAAGATCAAATCTTTTTCCGCATCAAAATCCGGGTGCACTTTATCGGATGATTCGCTTTCCATTCATATTCCGGAAAGAATTTCCCACATTATTTTTTCTGAGGTAACAATGCAGAAATGAGAAAAAGACTACTATTTATTCTCTTGTGCTTTTCAGTTTCGGGTTTTTCCCAGAAAAAGAAGAAAAAACTGGATGTTGTTTCCAATATTGAGGCACGTGTTTTAGTAATGAAAGCTTTGGGAAACAATTATTTGGCGAAAGATTTCGGAGCATTTTACGGATTTGGTTTCGGAGGTCAATTAGTGACTCCGATGAATTTCGGAATCGGGTTGGATTATAATCTTCTTTTCAGCGATGTGAAATATGGTCATCAGAATCTTTCCGGAAATCTCGGTTCACAAAATCTTACCAATATTGCGATTAATCTGATTCATCGTAATCATCTTTCAGAAGATTTTTTTCTTGAAGAATCTGCCGGCTTCAGCATTTACAGATTAAAAAGCATTCTTTATCCCGGAAACGATAAATATTCCGAAGGAAACGGTGGCTACAATCTCGGGCTGAATATTGTATATACGCTGGATCGTGAAGGGTTTCAGCAATTTGTTTTCGGAGCAAAAGGGAACGGATATTTTTCCAAAATATACAATGAAAATTCTGATATCCGGAAATATTATTCCCGTTCATTTCTTGTTGGTTTCACATTAGGTTACCGTTATAATTTCTAAAATCCTGCTTTTTATCATTTCTCCGAACTTTTACACAATTCAAAGAATCCTTTTTGATGGCATTTGGTTTGAAAAAACTTTAGTGTTAATCAAAAATTTGAAATTATGAAAAAGTTCACAAAAATTCTAAGTTTATTCTTAATCACTTGTTTTTCAGTGATAATGCTATCTTCCTGTGACAGAGATGATGATCCAGTAGATAACGATTTTTTTGCCGGAACCTACAAGGGAAGTATATCTTATAGTACCAGCGACGATAACACTACTATTGCTACAGATGATGGAAAAGTAACCGTAACAAAAATTGCCAGCGGAACGAAATATAATTTTGCATTTTCCGACGGAATCCCTGATCTGAACGGAGTGGAGTTCGAGAAAAAAGGAGATCACGTTTTGGTAAATGTGGGAGCTACCGATTTGCAATACATCAGAATTGATGAAAATCAGCTTGAAATACTGTTCAATATGGACGGGAAAACCTGGACAGCAGACTGTACCCGATAAAATTAAGAGCCTGTTTAAATTTTATTGCTATAAAAATTGAGCAAAGTTAGATTTAAAACACGATAAATAAAATTTCGGTAAAATTTAAACAGGTTCTAAACCAACTTTCCAACAGTTCGTAATAAAAGCCTGCAATTAACGCAGGCTTTTGTTATTTTTGCAGTATGCTTAGCTTCTTCAAGAAAAATATTGCACTGCTTTGGGCAAAAAGACACGTCAGGAAAGCGGAAGATTTTAAAAAAAATGCGGTGGAAAACCAACACCAGATTTTGTTTTCGCTAATAAAATCAGCGGAAAAAACATTATTCGGAAGGCTTCATCATATTGAAGAAATCAATTCTGTTGAAGATTTTCAGAAAAATGTTCCCGTTGCGGATTACGAAGATCTGAAACCTTTTATCGAAAAAGTGAAAAAAGGACAGCGCGATATTTTGTGGACAGGAACTCCCGAATATTTCGCAAAAACTTCCGGAACCACTTCCGGAGCCAAATACATCCCGATTTCCAAAGAAGGGATGCCATTCCAGATTTCGGCAGCGCAGAGCGCTTTATTCCATTATATTTCCCAAAAAAATAATGCAGATTTTGTTTCCGGAAAAGTAATTTTTCTTCAGGGAAGTCCGGAGCTGGAAGAAGTGTATGGCATAAAAACCGGGAGATTATCGGGAATTGTGGCACATCATATTCCTTCCTATCTTCAGAAAAACCGTTTGCCAAGCTGGGAAACCAATATGATTGAAGATTGGGAAACCAAAGTGAACGAAATTGTAAAAGAAACCGAACATCAGAATATGACTTTGATTTCCGGGATTCCGCCATGGTTGATTATGTATTTTGAAAAACTGACGGAAAGAAACGGAAAGAAAATCAAACAGCTTTTCCCAAACCTTCAGCTGATTGTAACCGGAGGTGTGAATTATGAACCTTACCGCGAAAAAATGCAGGATCTTTTGGGAGGAAAGGTAGATATAATCCAGACTTTTCCTGCTTCTGAAGGTTTTTTTGCTTTTCAGGACGATTTTGAAAAAGAAGGGCTTCTGCTTCTTACCAATCACGGGATTTTTTATGAATTTATCCCTTTAGAAGAATTCGGAAAACCGGAAGCAAAACGACTGACTTTAAAAGAGGTGGAGCTTCATAAAGATTACGCTCTGGTTCTGACAACCAATTCCGGACTTTGGGCATATTCCATCGGCGATGTGGTGCGTTTTATATCTAAAGATCCTTACCGAATTCTGGTTTCGGGAAGAACAAAACATTATACTTCCGCTTTTGGTGAACATGTCATTGCTTATGAAGTCGAAGAAGCGATGAGAGCAACCATAGAAAAATTTCCCGCACAAATCACCGAATTTCATCTTGCGCCAAAGGTAAATCCGGAAAGTGGACTTCCGTATCACGAATGGTTTATTGAGTTTGAAAAAGAACCGGAGAATATTGAAAATTTCCGGGAAACTTTAGACCTCGAAATGCGGAAAAGAAATACGTATTATGATGATCTGATTTCCGGAAATATCCTCCAACCTTTGAGGATTACACAATTGAGGAAAAATGCTTTTCAGGAATATGCAAAATCCGAGGGAAAATTAGGCGGACAGAATAAGATCCCGAGATTGGCAAATGACCGAAATATTGCGGAATTTTTAGAAAATCTTTTACTCGAAGTTTTGTAAATCCACCAACTTTCTGTAAACGCCGTTTTTCTCGTATAATTCGTGATGCGAACCTTGTTCCACAATCACTCCGCGCTCCATTACGACAATCAGGTCTGCTTTCTGGATGGTTGATAATCGGTGCGCAATGACTACAGAAGTTCGGTTTTCCATCATTTTTTCTAAGGCGTCTTGTACAAATCTTTCAGATTCGGTATCCAATGCAGAAGTGGCTTCATCCAAAATCATAATCGGAGGGTTCTTCAAAACCGCTCTTGCAATGGAAATCCGTTGTTTTTGTCCACCCGAAAGTTTATTCCCGTCGTCGCCGATATTGGTTTCGTAACCTTCGGAAAGACTTTCTATAAAATTATGAGCATTAGCAATTTTAGCAGCTTCAATAATTTCTTCTCGTGTTGCATCTTCTTTGCCCATCGCAATATTATTATACACGGAATCGTTGAACAAAACAGATTCTTGTGTTACCATTCCCAATAGAGCACGGTATTGTTTCAGATTCAGAGTTTTTATATTTTCACCATCAATTTCAATGCTTCCTTCGGTTACGTCATAAAAACGGGTCAATAGATTTGCAATGGTGGTTTTTCCACTTCCGGACTGTCCGACCAAAGCTACGGTTTGTCCCTTTTTAATCGTAAGATTGAAGTTTTTCAGAATTACACGATCCTGATTATAATAAAATCCAACATTTTTAAAGTTGATTTCAGATTTCAGATCATCAATAGGAACCGGATTATCAATTTCATCTACACGAACATCGGCGTCCAATATTTCCATTACTCTCACCAAAGAAGCTTCCCCTTTTTGCACATTGGAAATCGACGTGGACAAGCTTTTTGCTGGTGGAAGAATCTGGAAGAACATTCCCAAAAAAACCAAAAAATCTTCCGGACGGATGCTTTGATTAACGATAATTTCTTTTCCGCCGTACCAGGTAATAATTAAAAAAGTAAGTGCTCCGAGAAATTCACTTGTTGGGGAAGCCAGTTCTTTTTTTCTTCCAAGACTTACGGAATAACTAATCCATTTCTTCATCGAACCGGAAAACCGATTGCTGAGTAATTTTTCGGCATTGAAAATTTTGATAATCTTCGATGACTTTAAGGTTTCATCAACAATCGAAAAGATGTTTCCCAGTTCGTGCTGCGCCTGATGAGAATCTTTTTTCAGACTTTTCCCTATTAACGAAATCATAGTTCCCATTACCGGTAAAACCAAAAGGCTGAAAAGCGTCATCTGCGGACTTAGATAAAACAAGGTAGCTAAAGTACTGATGAGCATAAACGGAGAGTTGATAATATCTACCAAGCTTCCCAAAATATTATTTTCCACTTCGCCCACATCATTAGACATTCTTGACATCATATCGCCTTTTCTCTGTTCCGTAAAAAAAGAAACCGGCAGAGCCAGAACCTTATTGTACATTGCACTGCGCAAATCCCGGGTAACGCCGACACGATAAAAAATGAGGAGATAAGCACCGAGATAGCGGAAAATATTTCTCAGCAAAAACATAAAAGCCGTAATCACGCAAAGCCACGCCAAAACCGTTAAAGCTCCTTTTTCCTGAACTTCCGCCTGAATGAAATAATAGGAATAATCCTTCAGATATCCCACAAAATCAGTGATGTGTCCGCTGTAAACAGGTTTTGCAAGATTTTCATCAGTTTTTATGGTTCCGAAAAGCATTCCTAAAACCGGCAAAATGGTTCCCAAGGAAGCAATCTGAAATACGGAATAGAGAATATTGAAGAACAAACTTCCAAAAATGTATTTCTGATGTGGTCTTGCAAACCTTAGAATCCGACGGTATAAATTCATTTATATAAATAATTGAGTTACAAAAATACAGAAAATTAATAGCTTACCTTATCAGGACGATAGAAATTTGTTTTTACTTTAAAATAGAAATAAAAATTTTAAAATAAATATGGTTTTCATAAAAGAAAAATCTTTTGTAATAAAAAAACAGCTCCCAATAAAGAAAGCTGTTCTCACTCAAAAAATCGTTGCAAGGTTACCGAAGTCTGTCCACAGATTTTACGAGCCTCTCGTCTCTACGGATATAGATGTTGGCGATAACCAAACAAAAAATCGAGAGAAGCGGGAAAATCGGCTCAATACCCTTCTCAGGAAACATCATTCCTCCGGATAAATTTAGCAGCCAGTACACCAGCACACCCATCAACAAAGCGTTTATATAAATGTTGAAACGGTTCAACATTATTTGTCTTTTTCTTTTTTTGAAACTGAAAAGCGAGATTAGCGCAATGATAAAGGAAATTAAACTAAGCGTAGCAATAACAAATTTATTTCCAAAAACCTCGACATCCAAGCCTGTAAAATGCAGTGCAGCCTGTGACAACACTACGATTAATAAAAAAACGGATTGTATTCTCTGTATCATTTCGCAGCAAAAGTAGCATAAATTTTTGTGTAATTCAAAAAATAGTGTAGATTTGCATATCAGATACTTATAAAAAAATCAAAGTCACCTGACTTTCATTTTCTTACATCTTACCATTTTATATTTAAAATACATACTTACATACATTTTATGTTTAACATTGAAACGTTAAGGTCAAAGTCCGAACCGGAATTGGCCAAAATCTCAAAAGATTTGGGCGTTAAAGTTGCAAAAAACAGCACAGATAACGATAAAATCTTTGCAATCCTCGATTTTCAGGCTTCTAATCCTAAAATTGCAAAAGACTATTACAACGCCACAGAAAGCATTATGAAGAACGAAGAAACTAAAGTTGCTGAGGAAAAGCCGACAGCTCCGAAAAAAACAAGGGCAAAAAAAGCTCCGGCAAAACCGAAAGAAGAAATGCCCGAACCGATTGCAGAAACAGCACTTGCCGAAGCAGAGCCTGTTTCGCAGGAAAACCAAACAACACCCCAAAACACTCAGAAAAAGAAAAGACAGCGCATTACTAAAAACGCCAATACGGAAACGCCTGCCGAAATTTCTCCGGAAACCGAAAACACTGCTGAAAATACTGAAACTTCAGAAAAAAAACCTTCCGGGCAGCAACATCAGCCGCAAAATCACAAAAAGCAAAATCACAATAACCACAACAACGGAAATCACAACAAATCCCAGAATCCGAATCAGCAGCATAAACAGGAAGAAGCTGAAGCTAAAAAAGAATTCAATTTCGACGGATTGGTAACAATTGAAGGCGTATTGGAAATACTTCCCGACAATTACGGCTTCCTGCGTTCTTCCGATTTTTCTTACATCTCTTCTCCCGATGATGTATATGTTTCCACCAACCAGATCAGAAATTACGGACTGAAAACCGGAGACACCGTAAAAGGAATTGTAAGACTTCCAAAAGAAGGAGAAAAATATTTCTCACTTCAGAAACCAACGGAAGTGAACGGAAGAGATCTCGCATTCATCAAAGATCGTGTTGCTTTTGAATATCTGACACCGCTTTTTCCTCAGGAAAAATTTGATCTTGCAGGAAAAGGATCAACCATTTCCACAAGAGTTGTAGATCTTTTTGCGCCGATAGGAAAAGGACAAAGAGCAATGATTGTAGCACAGCCGAAAACCGGTAAAACAATGTTGCTGAAAGATATTGCCAATGCAATATCCGACAATCATCCGGAAGCGTATATGATGGTTCTTCTGATCGATGAACGTCCGGAAGAAGTTACCGATATGGAAAGAAGTGTAAATGCGGAAGTAATCGCCTCAACTTTCGATGAAGCTGCTGACAAACACGTGAAAGTAGCCAACCTGGTTTTGGCAAAAGCACAGCGATTGGTAGAATGCGGGCACGATGTAGTGATTCTTCTGGACTCTATTACCAGATTGGCAAGAGCCTATAATACGGTAACTCCGGCTTCAGGGAAAATACTTTCCGGAGGTGTGGATGCCAATGCATTGCACCGGCCAAAAAGATTTTTCGGTGCGGCAAGAAAAATTGAAGGTGGCGGTTCGCTTACCATCATCGCAACAGCTTTAATAGATACGGGTTCCAAAATGGATGAAGTTATTTTTGAAGAATTTAAAGGAACAGGAAATATGGAGTTGCAGCTCGATCGGAAAATTGCAAATAAAAGGGTTTATCCGGCTATTGATCTTGTAGCTTCCAGCACAAGACGCGATGATTTGCTTCTGGACGAAGTTACCCAACAAAGAATGTGGATTTTGAGAAAATATCTTGCCGATATGAATCCTGTGGAAGCAATGGAATTTGTGGAGAAAAACATCAAAGGAACTTTGAATAATGAAGAATTCCTGATGAGTATGAATAAATAGCAATTCTGCCGCCGGCTTTTAAAAATCGGTAGCTTGCTCTGTATAAAAACCATTCGGAAGAGTGGTTTTTTGTTTTTTCAGAGTTTCAAACCTAAATTAGATAATTTGTGAAAATAACCTTGTCAAGGTTCGAAACCTTTAACAAGATGAGAAAAAAAATTCCTGTAAAATCTTCTTTTCTGTTTTGTCTATCACAATTATAATAAAATTTGAAAAAAGTATAAGGCAAACTCTCTCGGGATTTCGTAAATTTGAAATGTAATTTTTTAACTAAAAAATCAAAATATTATGTCATTTGAATTACCAAAATTAAATTACGGCTATGATGCGCTGGAACCAACCATTGATGCAAAAACCATGGAAATCCACTACACAAAGCATCATCAGGCTTATGTGGATAATCTAAATAAAGCAGTAGAAGGAACTGATCTTGCAGACAAATCTATCGAGGAAGTCTGCAAAACAGGTACCGATAAACCTGCGGTAAGAAATAACGGAGGCGGACATTTCAATCATACTTTATGGTGGGAAATCCTTACGCCAGGCGGAAGCAAAGAACCGGTAGGAAACGTAAAGGCAGCGATTGAAAACTATGGAGGTATGGAAAAATTCAAAACCGATTTTTCTGAAGCTGCCAAAACCAGATTTGGTTCAGGTTGGGCTTGGCTGGTAAAGAATGCCGATGGTTCTGTAACCGTAACTTCTACTCCTAATCAGGACAATCCGCTAATGCCGGTTGCAGACAAACAAGGAACTCCAGTTCTTGGATTGGATGTTTGGGAGCACGCTTATTATTTGAAATATCAAAACAAAAGACCCGATTATGTAGCTGCGTTTTTCGATGTAGTGAATTGGGACAAAGTAGAAGAGCTTTATAATAAATAAAAATCTTTCTGATTTATACAAAAAAGGTTTCAGAATTTCTGAAACCTTTTTTCTTTTTTATCGGACATCTGTCTGGCTAAGACCGTGAAGTTTTAGGTGGTATTTCCATTGAACATACGCAAAAACCTGATACAGCTTGTACTCGAACTTGATGCCGTAATTTTCCTGAGGATCATAATCGATTGAACTTTCAATTACATTTCTGTATTTCCCGGAATAGTAATAGGAATTCCATTCGTTCACCAGAAAAGCGTTTTTGTTTTTTAGATAAGACTCCGAGTACATACTCGTTGGTTTGGCAACTGCGTTGAGAAAATAATCGTATTGTGTATCCAGAACTTCCAGATCCCATTCTCCGTCATCGTTTTTCTGAGGAGCAATTTCACTCTTTTTTCCGGAATCTGCAACCGGAGCATTGCTGGCACAGCCGGAAAGCAGTAATATTGAAAATATAAATAGGAGCTTTTTCACAATCCTGGTTTTTAATTAATATTAAGTGAGATTATCCATTACTCCATTTACTTATTATCCACAACTATTGCACATCTCTCTGCAAAATCACAAATGCAGGAAAGTGATCGCTGTATCCGCCAGTAAAACGGTCTCCGTCCCATGAACGCAACGGATATCCTTTCCATTGTCCGGTAGGATTTTTAAGATAATCGGGCGCATAAATTTCCGTTTTATATACAGAATATCGGTTCGGATCTTTATCCAAAACAAGGTTTTTAGAAACAATAATCTGATCAAACAAATTCGGAGCATCGCGGTAAGCAAGAGAGGCAACTCCTTTTTTGTAAGGTTTGTACATTAAGTTGTAATATGGACATTCTTCTGAAAGCTGGCTTTCATCACCAACAGCTTTCAGATAGTTTTTAAGGCTGGAGCTTACAGGATCATCATTGAAATCGCCCATTGCGAAAAGTTTCACATTAGGATCCTGAGCGCGAAACTTGTCCATTTCTTCTTTCAGCGCTTTTGCAGCAGCATTTCTTTTTGGTATGGAAACAGCTTCTCCACCACGTCTGGAAGGCCAGTGATTCATAAAAACAGCAATTCTTTCACCGTCCAGAATCCCATAGGCAATTACAATATCTCTGGTGTATTCGCGGTTTCCGTTGTCATTAAATATTTTCAGTTCCTTTTTATAGGTTTTGATCGGGATGAATCTTTTTTTCTGATAAATCAGAGCTACATCAATTCCACGATAATCATACGAATTATAATGTACAATTCCGTAATCTCCTTTTGCTAAAGCGGGTTGTTTGATGATGTCTTCTATAACTTTACGGTTTTCTACTTCAATTAACCCTACAATTACGGGAAGAGAATGCGTAATTTGAGCGCCGAGTTCCGAAATTACTTTTGCGGAATTTTCAATTTTTTTCTGATATACTTTTGTGTTATAATTTTTCGGACTGTTGGGCGTAAATTCGGTATTTACACCCTGATAGCGCACTACTTTTTTTCCGATAAGCAAAGAATCGCTCCATTGTCCTTTGTAATCTTCTGAAACCAAAATTTTGGCAGAATCCATAGGGATACTTCTGTGAAAAGCTGGATTGGAGGGCGAAAGCGTACCATCAATATAATCTGCGGATGCAATCGTGTCCCAAAGATTTTCCACATTGTAGAAGCCTATGGTAGCGGTAAGTTTTTTCTTTTTATCCTGAGCGGAAATCCCGATGAACAGGCATAAGAAAAATAGTAAAAATTGTTTTTTCATAAGGGATAATGTAATGGGACAAATTTAGTTTTTTATTGTTTTAAAAATAAAATTTTTTTTAATGTTAAGAATTCTTTAAATATGGGGGCACTAATTTAGTATATGTATCACAAATTCAAGCATTTTTTTTCATAAAATTTTCAACTTTTTCAAAAAAATCATAATATTTGTTAATTTATATCTACATTTGCGAAAATTAAACAACATTATAATTAAGAGAAAAATTATAGACTTTATGATCAAAAAACTATCATTACTCTCATTTATTCTCGTATTTTCAACAGGCATTCTTTGGGCTCAGACTACGGTTTTTGCTTACGTAAAAGATGCTTCGGGAAATATTGTAGAAAGTGCAGATGTAGACCTTAGCGGACAAGATGTAAGAGTATCCACAGACAAAATTGGGTACTTTCAGTTTGTAGACCTGAAACCAGGGAGTTATCAGGTGATTATTTCCAAAATTAATTATGAAACAAAAGTTCTTACTTTTGATGTTACCGCAGAAGAAAAAAGAAAAGATCTCGGTGTGATCCAGATGAATGCTGCGGTTCATGCATCAGATACAGGTGTTACGCTTCTGGATGACACCAGTTCTGATGACGATGGCGGATCAATGCAGGCAACTATTGGACTTCTGAATTCAGGAAGAGATGCATTTCAAAATGTAGCAGCTTTCGAATTAGGAGGATATTGGTTCCGTCCAAGAGGAGTAGACAACCGTTTTGAAGATGTGCTTTTCAACGGGGTTTCTATGTCTAAAAATGACGACGGAAAAGTAGATTTCTCCAATTGGGGAGGATTGAATGACGTTACAAGATATCCTTACGAATCTGCAGACAACATTACCCCTTCAGAATATACTTTTGGAAATCTTGGAGGAGTTGTATATTACAACACAAGAGCATCTACCTATAGAAAACAAACGTCTCTGGCTTATTCTTTTACCAACAGAAGTTATCTTCATAGAGCATTGGCTACTTATTCTTCAGGACTTTCCAAAAGCGGATGGGCGTTTACGTTTTCCGGCAGCAGAAGATGGGCAGAAGAAGGTACAATTGATGGAACACAACAGGACAGTTACGCTTACTTTGGCTCTATTGAAAAACAGTTTTCAGATCGCCATTCCATTAACCTGACGGGTTTTGGAGCACCAACTTATAGAGCTTCTAATGCACCGAATACGCAGGAAGTGTATGATCTAATGGGTAAAGATTACAACTCCTATTGGGGATGGCAGGATGGAGAAAAAAGAAACTCCAGAATTCGTAGAACTTTCGAGCCGATCTTTATGCTTACCGATTATTTGAAATTAGGGAAAACCAGCAACTGGATCAATACCGTTTCTTATCAATTCGGAAGCGATTCAAGAAGCAGATTGGATTGGTTTCATGGTTCAGACCCGAATCCTACTTATTACAGAAAATTACCAAGTTATTGGAAATACAAATACGCAGACTTCCTGGAAATGGATCCTACCAGTCCACAATACGAATATGCGAGCCAGTTTATTTCAGACCTTACAGATAGCTGGAAAAATGATCCTAATGTAAGCCAGATTGATTGGACAAGCCTTTATAATTCCAACCTAAACAATTTGGAGCGTGGCGCATTATATACAATGGTAGAAGATGTAAATGAAGATAAAACAATTAACTTTTCTTCACATTTCGATACCAAACTGCAATCCAATTGGAAACTAAATTTGAACTTCAATTATCAGAATCTTAAATCTGATAACTTTAGAAGGATTGCAGATCTTTTAGGAGCAGAATATGCAAACAATCAGGATGCTTTCAACCACGATCAACCTTTTGATTTGGATGCAACAGACACCAAAGTATATGTAGGGGACAGAACTCAGTATTCCTATTTGCTTACAAGACAATCGTATGCGCTGAATGCTTCTACAGAAATAGATACCAATAAATGGAACATTTTGGCATCCATCTTCGGATCCTATTCGGAATCACAACGAGAAGGCGACTTCAGAAACGCACTATACGTCAATAATTCCAAAGGGAAAAGTAATGTTTACGATTTCTTGGATTCCGGGATTAAAGGAAAGGTTACTTATAAGATAAATGGTAAAAACTTTATCGTTTACAATGGTGCGCTTTTCAGTCTTGCACCTACTTTGAACGAGATTTTTGTAAACCCAAGGGTTTCCGATTTTACAACCCCAGATCTTAGAAATCAGATTATTAATTCTAATGATTTGAGCTATATTGTTCGCGGACAAATCTTAAAATTAAGATTAACCGGATATTGGACAGAGATCAACAACGCAATAGAAGTTTCAAGATATTATGCTGAAGGAATCCAGTTAGGATCTTCTCAGGAACCACAAAAAGCTTTTGTTGCCGAGATTTTATCCGGCGTACACAAAAGATATAAAGGAGTGGAAATGGGATTGGATTTTAAAGTTCTTCCTACTTTAAATATTCTTGCAGTAGCAAGTGTTGGAGAATACACTTATCAAAATAACCCTAATTTATATCTCAGTGCAGATAACGAAAACTTTAGTAGAGGATTCGAAAATTTAGGAAAAGCAGCAATGAAAGGATACAAACTTGCAGGAACTCCACAAAAAGGATTCTCTTTAGGTTTGAAATATAACAGCCCGAAATATTGGTGGGTAGGAGCTTCTGCAAATTACTTAATGGACCAGTATCTGGATTCTTCTGCACTGAACAGAACTGCTAATTTCTATACCAATCCGTTAACAGGAGACAATTATGAAGCTGTTGAAAATTATAATAACGGAGGAGGATTGTCTTATGATGTACCAGAAGCTACCCAAGAAAGAGTTCAGGAATTACTGAAACAAAGAAAATTCGATGATCAGTTTATGCTCAATGCCAATGCCGGAAAATCTTTCCTTATCGGAAAATACAGAATGGGAATCAGCGTGAGTGTAAACAACATCCTGAACAACCGTAATTATGTTACCGGAGGATTTGAACAAGGAAGAAAATCAAACTTCAGAGATGCTTATGTAGAAAGCCAGCAGGAAACTCCATTATTCGGGCCAAAACTTTGGTACGACAGAGGTACAACATTCTTTGCTAATGTATATCTGCGATTCTAAAACAAATTTAAAATTTAAAAAATGAAACACATATTTTCATATCTAAAAATAATCTCAGTCGTAATGCTGGCAATTTTGCTGAACAGCTGCGTACACGATGATAAATATGATAATCCGGAAGATGCAGCCAGCTATCAATGTATGGATCTTACTGCAAATTTGTCTTTGGAAGAGCTTAAAAATCTTCCGCAAAATGTAACTTTTAACGATGCTGACGAAAAAATTATCGAAGGATATGTATCGTCTTCAGATGAAACAGGAAATATTTACAAATACCTCTATATCCAGGATAAGCCAGAAAACCCAACTCAAGGATTAGTAATCAGTTTGGATGCTGTTAGTACTTATGGCAAATATCCGCAAGGTTCCAAAGTATATATCAAACTCAATGGGTTGGCTTTAGGAAAATACGGAAACTTTATCCAACTTGGCGCAATGGATGTGAACGGAACATTTGCTAGAATTCCTGAAAAAGAAGTTCCTACCCACATTTACAGATCTTGCGGTGAAAAAGAGAAGATTGTCCCTAAAGTAATGAAGCTTAATGAACTTGGTACAGCAAACGATCAATATGTAGGAGTTCTGGTTCAAATCAATAATGCCGAATTTGCCAGAAATACAATGTGTATGCAGTATGCTCCGGAAGCAACCAGTGTGGACAGACAACTGAACGATGCCACAAGCTCTGCTACAACGAAAGTAGTTAGAAACAGTGGTTACGCTTCATTTGCAAACAAAACTTTACCTTCAGGAAACGGAACATTCGTCGGGATTTTAAGTAAGTACAATTCTACCTATCAGTTTTACATTGTAAAAGATACAGATTTGGATATGAAATCTTTTCCAAGAATTGACGGAATTACTTCAGCACCTTGTGCTCCTGATGAATCTGCTGCAAAGAAAACAGTAGCCCAGGTAAAACAATATTACAACGGAGGCTTAACTCAAATTACCGAGAACGCTACTCTTACCGCAAAAGTAATTGGAAACGATGAATCCGGAAACCTTTATAAATATCTGTATGTAGAAGACGCAACCGGAGGAATCAGAATCAATATCAATCAGCAGGATTTATATCTTGACCGTCGTTTTCAGGTGGGAAGAACACTGATTGTGAATCTAAATGGCCTTTATATCAATAACATTAATGGCGAAATGCAACTTGGTGGTCTTTACAATGGAAACTTGGGACAAGTAGAACTTGCCGACGTATACAAGCATTTCTTCGGATCCGGACTGCCAATTACAACAGTAACACCAACCGAAAGAACATTAGATCAGCTGAAGCCCGAAGATGTTGGACGTTGGATCAAAATTAAGAACCTTCAATTTATTGATGGAGATTTAGGAAAAACTTATGCTGATGGTGGCGTTACCACAAACAGAACATTAGAAGACTGCAACGGCAACACTATTCTGCTGAGAACCAGTAATTATGCGGACTTCGGAACTAAAGACTATCCATTAGAAGCAACAAAAGTAGAAATAGATCCGGGAAAAGGCGATGTATACGCAATCCTAAGTGCATACAACGGAACTTACCAGTTATGGATATTGAATCTTAGGAATATCGACCTCGATAATCCAAGATGCGACGGAACCTTACCAGATAAAACAGAAACAATTTTCAGTGAAGGATTTAATAATCTTAATAGCTGGACTTCTGTAAATGTTTTAGGAGCAGAAGTTTGGGGAGTATCCAATCAAGGACAAGGATCTAACTATTATGCAATGATGAACGGATATTCCGGAACAAATCATGCAAATGAAGATTGGCTCATTTCTCCAATAATCAGTTTGGCAGGACTTGTAGAAGCAAACCTTAGCTTCGATTCCGATGTGAGATATAATGGTTCTCCACTAAAACTATATATTACGGACAACTATTCCAACGATCCGGCATCCACTTCCTGGACTGAGCTTTCAGCAAATTGGGACACCAATTCCGGCGGTTTCGGTTTTGTGAATTCCGGAAAAATCGACTTATCCTCATTCTTAGGAAAAGACGTAAGAATAGCATTTAAATATGTGTCTACCACTTCTGCAGCCAATACTTGGGAAATTGATAATTTCCTGATTAAAGGAAAAAAATAGTTGTAGCACAACCATTTTCATTAACAAAATCCCGGAATATACAGATTCCGGGATTTTTTATTACTAAATTTAATTTCCCTACTTTTGCACTGCAATCACGGTTTCGGAAAATCCCGAAATCGCTTTTCTATTTGCTATTGTATTATGACGCTTAAATCTCTCAACGAAACCCTTCTTCAGCATCTTCTCCAAAAAAACTTCGGAAAAGAACTGTTTCAAGCCTCGGAAAACCATCAGCATATTTCGGTAAAAGGAACTGCCGGTTCCGCACCTTCTCTTTTTGCAGCAGAAATTTTTCTGGCACTGCAGAAAACCGTTCTTTATATTTTGGACGACAAAGAAAGTGCGCTGTATGCCAATACCGAACTCGAAAACTTTTTAGGAAAAGAAAAAGTGCTCTATTTTCCGGCAACACATCTGGAACCTTATCAAATAGAGAAAACACAAAACGCCAATCTTGTCTTAAGAACGGAAGTCCTCAACAGGCTTACCTCCGGAAATTCTCCAAAAATGATTGTTGCGTATGCCGGCGCTTTGTCAGAAAAAGTACTGAAAAAGGAAGATTTCAAATCCATCTCGTTGCAGATCAAAACGGGAGATCAGCTCAATTTTGATATTGCGGAAGAATTGATGGGAAAGTATAATTTCCATCAAACAGATTTTGTTTCCGAGCCGGGAGAATTTTCGGTCCGTGGCGGAATTGTAGATATTTTTTCCTTTTCCAGCGAAGTTCCTTTCAGAATCAGTTTTTTTGGGAATGAAGTGGAAAGCATCAAAACCTTCGATATCGAAACCCAGCTTTCCAAAGATAAGATTAAAGAATTTGAATTGGTTTCCAATATGAATTTTTCGGTTTCCGGGAACAAGGTTTCTTTGTTCGAGCTCTTGCCAAAAGATACTTTTTTGATAACCAAGAATTTGGATTTGAGCATTAAAAAAATTGAAGACTTTTACCTAAAAGCAGAAGAAAGTTTTCACCAATTTTCCGGAAACATCCAACGTCAGAAACCGCAAGAACTATTTGTTTCCAAAGATGAATTTTCTTCTGATTTAGCAAAATTTAAAACCATTGATTTTTCCCCTCAAACACTTCATCTTTCCAAAACTCAAACACTCAGTTTCAATCAAACTCCGCAACCTTCATTCCATAAAAATTTTGAGCTGCTGGTCCAAGATCTGGAAGAAAAACGAAAAGAAGGTTTTGATGTTTGGATTTCCTTTTCCACGGAAAAACAGAAAGAGCGTCTGGAAGAGATTTTCACTTCACTTCAACAAATTCAGGATTCAAAAAACGAAGAACCGACAACCAGCAACCAGCAACTTTTTAAGGCTTTCAAATCCGAACTTCACGAAGGTTTTATTGATTCAGACCATAAAATTTTGGTTTACACAGACCATCAGATTTTTGACCGTTACCAAAGATTTCAGCAAAAAAATTCCTTTGCAAAATCAGAACAGCTGACTTTGAAAGATTTAATGTCTCTGAAAGTCGGCGATTATATCGCACACATTGATCACGGAATCGGGAAATTTATGGGTTTGGTAAAAGTGAACAATGATGGTAAAGTGCAGGAATGTTTCAAACTCGTTTATAAGAACGGCGATTTGCTCTACGTTTCCATTCATTCCCTTCACAAAATATCGAAATACAACGGTCCCGACGGAAAAGAAATCGTTTTGTCCAAACTCGGTTCTCCCGCCTGGAAATCTCTGAAACAAAAAACAAAAGCCAAAGTAAAGCAGATTGCTTTCGATCTGATCAAGCTGTATGCACAAAGAAAAACCGCAAAAGGTTTCCCATATTCCCCCGATTCATATCTTCAAAATGAACTGGAAGCAAGTTTTATCTACGAAGATACACCGGATCAGGAAAAAGCAACCTTCGACGTAAAAAAAGATATGGAAGCCGAAACGGTGATGGACAGGCTGATTTGCGGCGATGTAGGTTTCGGAAAAACCGAAGTTGCAATGCGGGCAGCGTTTAAAGCTGCCACCGACGGAAAACAGGTCGCGGTTTTGGTTCCCACTACCATTCTTGCATTCCAACATTTCCGGAGTTTTCAGGAAAGGCTGAAGGATTTTCCCGTAACCATTTCCTATCTCAACCGTTTCCGCACCGCAAAACAAAAATCCGAAACATTGGAAGGACTGAAAAACGGAAAAATAGACATTGTGATTGGAACGCATCAATTGGTTTCGGATAAGGTGAAATTCAAGGATTTAGGTTTACTGATTATTGATGAAGAACACAAATTTGGCGTTTCCGTAAAAGATAAATTGAAAACGATGAAAACCAATGTCGATACTTTAACTTTAACAGCGACACCAATCCCCAGAACTTTGCAATTTTCTTTAATGGCAGCCAGAGATTTATCGGTCATCAAAACGCCGCCACCAAACAGACAACCTGTTGATACACAAATTATTGGTTTTAATGAAGAAGTTATCCGGGATGCAATTTCCTACGAAATTCAAAGAGATGGACAAGTCTATTTCATCAACAACAGAATCGAAAATCTGAAAGATATTGCCGGATTGATCCAGCGTTTGGTTCCTGATGCAAAAGTAATTACAGGACACGGACAAATGGATGGAAAACAATTGGAACAAAATGTCCTGGATTTTATGGAAGGGAAATACGACGTTTTGGTTTCCACCACGATTGTAGAAAGCGGAGTGGATGTTCCGAACGCGAATACGATTTTCATTAACGATGCGCAAAAATTCGGAATGGCAGATTTGCACCAAATGCGCGGAAGAGTGGGACGAAGCAACCGAAAAGCGTTTTGTTATCTGATTACGCCGCCTTTTGATATGATGACTTCCGATGCGAGAAAACGGTTGGAAGCGATTGAGCAGTTTTCCGATTTGGGAAGCGGTTTCCAGATTGCGATGAAGGATTTGGAAATTCGGGGAGCCGGAGATTTACTGGGCGCAGAACAAAGCGGATTCATCAATGAAATGGGTTTTGAAACCTATCAGAAATTAATGCAGGAAGCTTTGGAAGAACTGAAAGATGATAAGGATTTTGAAAATCTTTTTGAAAATGAAGAGGAACGTCAAAAACTTTTCAGATCCGTAAAAGAAGTGAATATTGATACCGATTTGGAATTGATGCTTCCGGATTATTATGTAAATTCCACGGAAGAACGCTTGTCGCTTTATCAAAAATTAGCCGAAATCGACAATGAAAAAGATTTGCAAAAATTTGAAAATGAACTGATCGACCGTTTTGGAAATCTTCCGAAAGAAGCGAGAAATTTATTAAAATCCGTAGAATTGAAATGGCTCGCTGCGGAAATCGGTTTCGAAAAATTAGTGATGAAAAATGGTGTCTTCTTAGGCTATTTTCCTGGAAATCCACAGGATAAATTTTACCATAGTGAAAAATTCAGAAATATCATTGCTTATCTCACCCAAAATCCTAAAGAAGCAACACTGAAAGAAAAGAACAACCAGCTGATGATGCGCAAAGACAATGTGAAAAATGTAGATGAGGTGAATCTGGTTTTGGGAAGGATTTTGGGATTTAAAAATAATTCGTAAACGCTGAGAATAGTTTTCTAATCAACAAAAAAGCCCACAAATATTGCGGGCTTTTTCTATTTAAAAATCTGAAATTATTTCAGTTTCTTCTTCACGGCTACTTCTTCGTAAACTTCGAGGATATCGCCAACTTCGATGTCGTTGTATCCTTTCAGGTTCAGTCCGCATTCGTAACCTTTGGTTACTTCTTTGACGTCGTCTTTGAAGCGTTTCAAACTTTCCAGTTCTCCATCGAATTTCACAATTCCGTCGCGAAGCAAACGCACTTTGGAATTTCGTGTTACTTTTCCGGTAAGCACCATACAACCTGCGATGGTTCCTACTTTTGAGATTTTGAAAACTTCCCGGATTTCTACATTTCCGATCACCTGTTCCTGGATTTCCGGAGAAAGCATTCCTTCCATCGCTTCCTTCACTTCATCAATTGCTTTATAGATAACGGAATAGGTTCTGATCTCGATTTCTTCACGGTCTGCCAATTCTTTTGCATTTGCACCGGCTCTTACATTGAACCCGATGATAATTGCATCTGAAGCAGCGGCAAGGTTGATATCCGATTCGGTAATTTGTCCGACTCCGGAGTGAAGAATATTCACGCTGATCTCTTCCGTTGAAAGTCTTTGCAACTGATCGGAAAGTGCTTCTACGGAACCATCAACATCACCTTTCAGGATAATATTCAGTTCTTTGAACTCTCCTAAAGCAATACGTCTTCCCAGCTCTTCAAGCGTTGTATGTTTTTTGGTTCTGATAGAAAGTTCTCTTTGCAGCTGTTCTCTTTTGCTTGCAATTGTTTTGGCTTCGCTTTCGTCTTCATAAACACGGAATTTGTCTCCGGCAGTTGGTGCTCCGTCAAGACCTAAAATTGTTGCAGGAATGGATGGTCCTGCTTCTGTCATATTCCGTCCTCTTTCATCCAGCATTGCTTTTACTTTTCCGTGGTTTTTTCCTGCTAAAACATAATCTCCGATTTTCAGAGTACCGGTTTGTACAAGCATTGTTGCGACATAACCACGACCTTTATCCAAAGATGCTTCGATTACAACGCCTTGTGCAGGACGGTTCGGATTGGCTTGCAGTTCCAGCATTTCTGCCTGAAGCAAAACTTTTTCAAGTAAAGCATCCACATTATTACCAAATTTTGCGGAAATTTCTTGCGATTGTATATTTCCACCCCATTCTTCCACCAAAATATTCATTGCGGAAAGTTGCTGTCGGATGTTGTCCGGATTGGCATTCGGCTTATCCACTTTGTTGATGGCAATAATCATTGGAACTCCGGCTGCTTGTGCATGGGAAATTGCTTCTTTTGTTTGAGGCATCACATCATCATCGGCAGCGATTACGATAATAGCGATATCGGTAACTTGCGCACCTCTTGCTCTCATCGCTGTAAAAGCTTCGTGTCCTGGTGTATCGAGGAAAGTAATTCTTTGTCCGTTTTCCAGCTTCACGTTGTATGCGCCAATGTGTTGTGTAATTCCTCCGGATTCTCCGGCGATTACATTGGTTTTTCTGATATAATCGAGCAAGGATGTTTTACCGTGGTCAACGTGTCCCATTACCGTAACAATCGGTGCTCTTGCTTGCAGATCTTCTTCGCTGTCCTCAATTTCTTCTGTGGTTTCTTCGAGGTCTGCATCCTGAAATTCAATTTTATACCCGAACTCATCAGCAACCAATAGAAGCGTATCTGCTTCCAGTCTTTGGTTCATCGTTACCATTACTCCTAATGAAAAGCAAGCGGAAATAACTTCTGTAGGGCTTACATTCATTAAACTTGCCAGTTCCCCTACAGTAATGAATTCTGTAACCTTAAGTGTTTTATCCTGAGCTTCGAGTTCCTGCTGAAGTTCGTCTTGTTCTCTACGGAATGTTCTTTTATCTCTTCTGTGTTTGGATGCTTTGGATTTTCCGCCTTTATTGGTCAGCTTTTCCAGAGTTTCCTTGATTTGATTTTTTACCTCCTCATCAGTAAGTTCTACTGGCATTACTCTGTCGGCACCTCTTCTTCCGCCTCCTTTTTTGTTGTTTCCGCTTCTGTTTCCGCCTTGATTTGGAGGGCGGTTTCCTTGTGGACGGTTTCCTGAGTTTTGTTGATTGTTATTCCCGTTCTGCTGATTTGTTCCCGGTTTTTCAATTCTTTTTCTTTTTTTCTTTGCTCCTGAAGATTTTGATTTATCCTGAAATTGGGAAAGATCTACTTTTTCTTTAAGGATTTTCGGACCGTCGAGTTTTGTGTAAACGGTTTCTATTTTTTCCGGTTCGGAGGATTCGGAAGTTGGGTCTGGTGTTGCTTCTTGCGCTTTTCCCTTTTCTTCCGGGGCTTTTTCTCCGGTGTTTTTGGATTCCGGTTTTTTAGGGGTTTTCTTTTCGGAAATTTCCTCTAAGCCTACTTTCCCTAAAATTTTAAGCTCGGGCTTTTCTGCTTTTACCGTTTCTGTAATTTCGGGAGCAGGAGCTGGATCCGGTTCTTTTTCTTTTTCTTCCTCCTTTTTTGGATTCAGATCAATTTTTCCCAGAACTTTGGTTTCTGCTTTCAGGGTACCTTTTGCGCGGATTACTTCATTTTTCTGCTCTTCGATTTCCAGTTTTTCTTCAGGAACTTTGGAAAGAACAACTTCCTGCGAAGCTTTTCTTTGCTCTCCATCTTGTGCAAACTCGGCTTTCAGAGCGGCATAGGCAGTATCATCCAATTGTGCATTGGGATTGTTCTCTACTTCAATTCCTTTGGAATCCAAAAATTCCACGAGGCGGCTTATTGAAATATTGAACTCCTTTACAGCTTTATTTAATCTTATTTTCGGCATCTAACTTTATTACTGTTTAATATTTTGTATAGAGGTGTTGCTAATATTGTTTTATCAGTTTTTTTAATCTTCAAATTCTTCTCGGAGAATCTGTTTTACTTCTTCGATGGTTTCTTCTTCCAGATCTGTCATATTCTGAAGGCTTTCCGTGTCTTTATCCAAAACTGATTTTGCTGTTTTTAATCCTACTTTTTTGAATTCTTCCAGCACCCATTCTTCAATATCATCGTTGAACTCATCCAGTTCCACATCATCATCTTCTCCGGATTCGCGGTAAACTTCGATTTCGTATCCGGAAAGCCAGGAAGCCAGTTTTATATTTTGTCCTTGCTTACCAATAACCTTGGAGATTTCTTCAACCGGTGTATATACCAGTGCGAATTCTTCTTCAGGATTGATGTCAATTTTATTAATAGTGATATTTCCTAATGCTCTTTTCACCATTATTTCAGGATTTTTAGACCATTGGATCACATCGATGTTTTCGTTTTTCAGCTCGCGGACTACACCGTGGATTCTGGATCCTTTTACTCCGACACAAGCACCAACCGGATCTATCCTGTCATCGTAAGCATCAACAGCAATCTTCGCTTTTTCTCCCGGGATTCTCACAACTTTTTTAAGAATAATGGTTCCGTCCTGTATTTCAGGAATTTCAAGTTCAAGAAGTTTTTCCAAAAATTTCGGTGCCGTTCTGGAAACGATGATTTGTGGTTTTGCTCCTTTAAAATCTACACTTTCTACGATGGCTCTTATGCTTTCTCCTTTTTTGAAAAAATCGGATGGGATCTGATTTTCTTTTGGCAAGATAAACTCGTTTCCTTCGTCGTCCAGCAAAATTACGTGTTTATGACGAATGTGGTGTACTTCTCCTACTACAATTTCCCCGATTTTATCGTGAAATTCTTCATACAGCATTGCATTGTTGTGTTCCTGAAGTTTTGTAGCGAGAATTTGTTTCAGTGTCAGGATGTTTCTTCTTCCCAGTTGTGCAATAGGGATTTCCACGGTATATTCTTCTCCTACTTCAAAAGTCGGGTCTATTTTTTTAGCTTCGGAAATTTCGATTTCCAAATCATCATCTTCGGACATTTCGTCTTCCACGATGGTTTTATTTAAAAATATCTGAAAATCTCCTTTATCAGGATTCACGATTACATCAAAATGATCATCGGAGTCGTATCTTTTTCTCAGCAATGTTTTCAGCGAATCTTCGATAATCGCCATTAAATCAATCTTGCTGATGCTTTTTTCTTCTTTGAAATCGCCAAAGGCTTCAATCAATGCTAAACCGTCCATATTTTATGATAATTGATAAATGATGATTGATAATTGATTTTCATCCAATACAAATCATCTTTTTTGTTAAAATTTTATTGTTACTAATGCTTTTTTAATGTCGGAAAACTGAACTTCTGTATCTTCCACTACATCCATTTTTCCTTTGCCAATGTCTTTTGGTTTGCGGAATTTTCTGGTGAGAATTATTCCCCCGTCATTTACTGCAGTTAATTCTCCTTGTATTTTTTCGTCGTTATTCAAAGTGATATCCAGTTCTCTTCCGATGTTTTTTCTGAATTGTCTTGGCTGATTCAGCGGTTCGCTTAAACCTGCGGACATCACCTGCAAGCTGAAATCATGCTTTTCCCGATCCATATTGAACTCGATTGCGCGGCTCGCATCCAAACAATCCTGAAGCGTTACACCATTGTCACCGTCCAGAATCACAGTAATATCATCTCCGGCGGAAATTTTCAGATCAATCAGGAAAAGATCTTTTCTTTCTTCAAGGAACTGATTCAGTAAATCTTCTATTGTTTGTTTAAACTCCATATTCTCACAAGTACGGAAAGGTAAATAACTGCTACGAAAAAAGGCTTTCTTGCGAAGGCCCTTTCATTCTTTCCGTAAATCAGGTGCAAATATACAGATAAAATCTAATATATCAAAATAATACCTTTTTGCCCTCAGTTTTAAAATCTAAAATTTGGTTACCTTTGCAATCTGATTTTAATGAAAAAATACGAATGAACATTACAATAGTCGGAACAGGATATGTAGGTTTATCGAACGCAATCTTGCTTGCTCAGCACAATAAAGTAACTGCTCTGGATATTATCCCGGAGAAAGTAGAAATGCTGAATAACAAGAAATCGCCTATTGAAGATAAAGAAATTTCCGAATTTCTTTCCACAAAAACACTTGATTTCCGGGCAACCACTGATAAAACAGAAGCTTATAAAGATGCTGATTTTGTGATTGTTGCAACACCTACGGATTATGATCCGAAAAATAATTATTTCAATACTTCCAGTGTTGAAAACGTGATTAGTGATGTTATGCAACACAATCCGCAAGCAATTGTTATCGTAAAATCTACCGTTCCTGTTGGTTTTACCGAAAATTTAAAAAAAGAGTTAGGATTTGAGAACATCCTGTTTTCTCCTGAATTTTTGCGTGAAGGAAAAGCGTTGTACGACAACCTTTATCCTTCCAGAATCATCATCGGAGAACAAAGCGAAAGAGCGGAAATCTTTGCCAATCTTTTGAAAGAAGGCGCCATCAAAAAAGATATTCCAACACTTTTTACCAATGATACAGAAGCTGAAGCTATCAAACTTTTTTCCAATACGTATTTAGCAATGCGTGTTGCCTATTTCAACGAATTGGACAGCTATGCGCAAATCTACGGTTTGGACAGCCGACAAATTATTGAAGGCGTTGGTCTGGATCCAAGAATTGGAAACCATTACAACAATCCATCATTTGGTTATGGCGGTTATTGTCTTCCGAAAGACACCAAGCAACTTTTGGCAAATTACGATTCTGTCCCGAACAACTTAATCCGGGCAATTGTAGATGCCAACAGAACAAGAAAAGATTTTATTTCAGATACCATCATTGCGAAAAACCCTAAAAAAGTGGGCGTTTACCGGTTGATTATGAAAACCGGATCGGACAACTTCCGCGCTTCGGCAATCCAGGGAATTATGAAACGGATTAAAGCCAAAGGAATTGAAGTGGTTGTTTATGAACCCGTAATGAAAGAAGATACGTTTTTTGGTTCAAAAGTTTCCCGGGATTTGGAAGAATTTAAAAAAGAATGCGACGTTATCATCTCCAACCGAAAAGCAAAAGAGCTGGAAGACGTGCAGGGAAAAGTATATACAAGAGATTTGTTTGGAAGTGATTAGAATGGGAGAAGTTAGATGGTTAGAAAGCTAAGAAGCGTGAATTCGATGGTTTCGAAACAGAAAAAATTAAACAGCAAAATATCAAATTCTAACAACTTAACATCTTAAACTCCTAATAACTTAACTTCCTCACAACAAAAAATAAAAAAAATGAAAAACATTATCATAACAGGCGGCGCCGGATTTATTGGTTCTCATGTAGTAAGAGAATTTGTTAAAAATTTACCACAAACTAAAATCATCAATCTTGATGCTTTAACCTACGCCGGAAATCTGGAAAACCTGAAAGACATCGAAAACGAACCGAATTACGCTTTCGAGAAAGCCGACATTACCAAACCAGAAGAACTGCACAAAGTTTTTGAAAAATACAATCCCGATGCAATCGTTCATTTGGCTGCGGAATCTCACGTAGATCGAAGCATTACCGATCCCAACGCATTCATCAACACGAATGTGAACGGAACTGCCAATCTTTTGAATTTAGCAAAAGAATTTTGGACACTGAATCCTGACCATCAACACGGAAATTTCCCCGATGAACCGAGAACGAATTTGTTTTATCATGTTTCCACCGATGAAGTTTACGGTGCTTTAGGCGAAACCGGATTTTTTACCGAAGAAACTTCCTACGATCCGAAATCCCCATATTCTGCCAGCAAAGCAGCTTCCGATCATTTGGTTCGTGCATACGGAAATACGTACGGAATGCCGTTTATCGTTTCCAACTGTTCCAACAATTACGGACCGAATCATTTTCCCGAAAAGCTGATTCCGCTTTGTATTCATAATATTTTGAATGAAAAACCGCTTCCAATTTACGGTGACGGAAAATATACAAGAGATTGGTTATTTGTGATCGATCATGCAAAAGCGATTTTCCAGATTTTCCATGAAGCCAAAACCGGAGAAACCTACAACATCGGAGGCTGGAACGAATGGCAAAATATCAATTTGGTGAAAGAACTCATCAAACAAGTGGATGAAAAAACAGGAAAACCTGCCGGATATTCTGAAAAACTCATCACTTTCGTAAAAGACAGACCGGGACACGATAAACGTTACGCGATTGATGCAACAAAACTCAATAAAGATTTGGGCTGGAAGCCAAGCGTAACTTTTGAAGAAGGACTTTCCAAAACAATCGACTGGTTTTTGAACAACAAAGAATGGCTGGAAAATGTAACGAATGGAAATTATCAGGATTATTATAAAAAACAGTATAATTGAGGTGTAAATTTGTAAAGCTGTAAATTCGTAAGAATGTGAATTGGTAAGAATGTGAATTGGTAAAGATGTGAGGATGTGAAATTATAAATTTGTGAGATTTTTTCTCTTAAATATTACAGATTAACAAGTTTCCAAATTCACAGATTAACAAATTTGAAAATGAGAAGATACTATTTTGAAAGATTGGAGGTTTGGACAGAAGCAAAGGACTTTGGAATAGAGATTTTCAGATTATCAGAACGTTTTCCTGCTACAGAACAATATGGCGTTACCAATCAAATCCGAAGAGCAGCTTTTAGTATTTCAGCAAATATTGCGGAAGGAATATCAAGAAATACCAACAAAGACAAAGCAAGATTTATTAATCAAGCTTATTCATCAGCAATAGAGGTTTTAAATTTTCTTATAATTGCGAAAGAATTGGATTGGTTTGAAATGGATGACTATCAGAATCTAAGATTAAAAATAGAATCAATTACAAACAAACTAAACGCATTATATTCCAAACTTATAACCAACCTCTAACAAATTTACAAATACCCGAATTTACAAATATGAGACTTAACAAAAAAAAACAATGAAAGGAATAATTTTAGCCGGAGGATCCGGAACCCGACTTTATCCATTAACGATTGCTGTAAGCAAGCAACTGATGCCGGTTTACGACAAACCGATGATTTATTATCCGCTTTCCACATTGCTTTTGGCGGGAATTCGCGAGATTTTGATTATCACCACACCTCACGATCAGGAACCTTTCAAAAAATTGTTGGGTGATGGTTCGCAAATCGGTTGCAAATTCGAGTATAAAGTTCAACCTTCACCGGACGGTTTGGCGCAGGCGTTTATTTTGGGTGAAGAATTTATCGGAGATGATTCTGTGGCGTTGGTTTTGGGCGATAATATTTTTTACGGAACCGGACTTCCGCAACTTTTATCCTCAAAAACGGACGTAAAAGGCGGTTGTGTTTTTGCCTATCAAGTTTCCGATCCGGAACGATATGGCGTGGTGGAATTTGATTCAACCAACAAAGCCATTTCCATTGAAGAAAAGCCGGAACATCCAAAATCCAATTATGCAGTTCCCGGATTGTATTTTTATGACAATTCCGTGGTTGAAATTGCAAAAAATCTAAAACCTTCACCTCGCGGAGAATTGGAAATTACGGACGTAAATAAAATTTATTTGGAAAAAGGAGAATTAGAAGTGGGCGTCATGTCGCGCGGAACCGCTTGGCTCGATACCGGAACTTTTGATTCTTTGCACGAAGCATCCGAATTTGTAAAAGTTTTGGAAAAAAGACAAGGATTTAAAATTTCCTGTATTGAGGAAATTGCTTACAAAAAAGGGTTTATCAACAATGAGCAATTGCTGGAAGCAGCGAACAAATACGGGAAAAGCGGATACGGAGCATATTTGAAAGGATTGGTTAAATAAATATATTTTTGCAGAAACATTATTGATGCAGGGAAAAAGCAAAACCTCCGCAATAGGATTTTTCAACTATTTTAAAGGATTTATTGGTAACAGGATATATGTTTATATTCTGCTTAATTTTCTTATCGGAATCTTCGATGGACTTGGTTTGGCGATGTTCATTCCGCTGATTTACATTGCAACAGGCTCTCAGAACGAATCCGGAGAATCTCTTGGCAATCTGAAATTTTTTGTAGAATTCATCAACAAAACAGGTTTTGAATTTAATATTTTCGGTGCGTTGGGATTAATGGTGATCTTGTTTATTATTAAAGGGATTTTTTACTTTATAAAAATCAATTACCTCAACAAAACCGTTCTTATTGCCCAAAAGAACATCCGGTACAGATTGGTTGACGGTCTCAAAAAAATATCTTACGAAGGTTTTACAAAATCCGATGCCGGCAAAATTCAGAACAATATGGTGGGAGAAGTCGGGAAACTAGTCGGCGCAATGAACCATTATTTTGCGGCTCTTCAAAATACGATTATGATGCTTACCTATATTATGATGGCATTTTTCTCAAACTGGAAATTTGCGATTATGGTAGCTGTCGGTGGTTTGCTCACCAATATTTTTTACAAATACATCAACAAAATTACGAAATCGTATGCGCTGAAGCTTTCGAGCATGGGGCATAATTTCAACGCTTACCTCATTGAAACCATCCAGAATTTCAAGTACCTGAAAGCCACCAATTATTTTAAAGTTTTTGAGAACCGCCTGAAAAATAATATTGAAGAATCCGAAAATATCGCTTATAAAGTAGGAAGAGTAGGTTCTATCGGCGAAAGTTTACGCGAACCTTTGATTATCATTGTAATCGCTATTGTCATTTATGTGCAGATTGCTGTTCTGAAAAATGATTTCGGTTCCATTCTTGCGAGTTTAATTCTGTTTTATCGTGCATTGGCCTATCTGGTTTCAATGCAAAATTCTTGGAGCAATTATATCCGGAATTCCGCCGGATTGGAATCTGTGGAATCTTTACTTTCCGAATTCAATATCCTTAAAGAACATCAAGGTTCGGAAAAAATCAGCCATATCGGGAATATCGTAGCAAAAGACATTTCGGTTTCTTACGACAACCGCAGTATTCTAAATCATATTAATCTGGAAATACCACAAAAAACCTCCATTGCTTTTGTAGGTGAAAGCGGTGCCGGAAAAACGACTTTGGCAAATGCAGTTTGCGGATTGCTCCGTCCGCACAGCGGAAAAGTATATTCGGACAAAACTTCTATTTATGATGCTGATATTACAACTTTCCGGGACAAAGTAGGCTATATTACACAGGAACCTGTGATTTTTGACGACAGTGTTTTCAATAACGTCACTTTTTGGGCACCGAAAAATGAAGAAAATTTAAAGAAATTCCGTGAAGTGATCCGGATGGTTTCACTGGAAAAATTCTTAGAAAACCTTGAACTGAAAGAAAACGCACCATTAGGAAACAACGGGATCCTGATTTCCGGTGGACAAAAACAGCGGATTTCCATTGCACGCGAATTGTACAAAGACACCGAACTCCTGATTATGGATGAAGCCACTTCCGCATTGGATTCTGAAACAGAAAGGTTCATCAAAGAAAATATTGATATGCTTCACGGAAAATTCACCATGATTATCATCGCTCACCGACTTTCCACGATACAAAACGTGGACAGGATTTACCTGATGAACAACGGCGAAATTGTAGATTCCGGGAACTTCAACAACCTGCTGCAGTCTTCCGAACGTTTCCGCAAAATGGTGGAGTTGCAAAAACTTTCCTGAGTTTTTGTAATTAGAAATGTCGTAAAATCACTTTAATCGGGAAGCTCTATTTTCTGAAAATGACCGGAATCCAAAACGTATCTTATCCAATTACCAAAGCCGTATTTTTCTTTGATTTTTTCAGGGATTTCGTGATAAGGTTTTTCCAGAAAATCCTTTAATCCGTCAAGATTTTCATAATCGGTTACAAAAATATTATCGGGATGATAAAAATCGTAATCCTTCGCGGAGACGTTATTGGTTATTATCTTTTTTCTAAAATTCATCGCTTCAAAAAACCGGAACGACAAGCCTTTATGATATTCTAATTTAAAGTCTAATAAAGCCTTTGAAACCTGTACTTCTGCAATATTTTCCTCATACGTCAAACCTTGGTGAACCAGCGAAACTCCTTTTTCCGATTTTTCTTCAAAATAATCAGCGATAGTCAGAAATGCTTTCAGGCGGATATTGTTTTCAATACAATAATTTTTAAGGATTTCAATTTTTTTCAAACGATCCGGAACTCCGACTCCCACATAAAAAATATCATTTCTATTATCATCCGCAGAAATTTCATCGGGAAACCAGCAATTGGTAACCGGCTGAAAATTAATTCCGGAATTGGGGAAAAAATCATCCGAATCAAAAACAAAAACTTTATCAAATCTCTTTAGAGAATTAAGCTTTTGCTCCCAGACTTTTTTTCCGTCATATTGATAACAAATGAGATTTCTTGTCTTTTCTCTTAAAATTTCCAGTACAGAATCTGGATAAAAATCTGCTCGGAAAACCAGGACATAATCATAATTCGAACGAAGCCTCTCCGCAAGTTTCAAATTGAACTGCACTTTCAGTTTCGCGGAATCTCTTTTATAAAAACCTTTGTCTTTTTTTATTTTAAGAGAAAATAAGTTCTGAATTTTTTTTCCAAAATCCTTTTTATATTCAGGAAACGGAACCGAGTGAAATTCGGATACCAAAAAACCCTCTTCGGAAAGAGCCTTCCGGAAAATATTTCCAAGGTTTTTATTTTCATTCACCAAAAGGATGGTTTTTCCTTCAAAAATTTTTGCCATATCCCGAATCTGATGTCGCATTGCAAATATAATAAACTTCGTTTGAGAAAAGTTTTAGTATTTTTGTTGGTTTAAAAACCTTATGATATTCGATTGCTTTATTTTTAACAATGAGCTGGATCTGTTGGAGCTTCGCCTTGATTTTCTTTATGACCATGTAGATTTTTTTGTTCTTGTGGAATCGGGCAGAACTTTATCGGGTATCAAAAAGCCATTAACATTTCAGGAAAATAAAGATCGGTTTTCTAAATACCTCAACAAAATCATTTATCTGGAATGTCCGGAAAAACCCGAGCTTGTTAATTGGGAATACGAATATTTTCAAAGGAATTATATTATGGAAGGACTTAAAAACGCCGCAGATGATGACCTTGTTTTTATTTCGGATGTGGATGAGATTGTGAATATTCCGCAAATCCTGAATTATAAAAATCTAAGGCTTCCTGCGCTGATTGAGCTTCCGATGTATTATTATTTTTTCAACCTGAAAGCTGAAATTACCTATAAGCTGAATATTGTTTCAACATACGGATTCCTGAAAAACCATCATATTGGCGAAAGAAACAAAAGCTATCACACCTTTATCCCGAATTATGTAAATATTGGCGATGTGCCGAAAACAGGCTGGCATTTCAGCTATCTTTTCGGGTTCGATTATCAGAAATATCAGGATAAAATCTCTGCATTTTCCCATCAGGAACACAATACAGAAGAAAAGAAAAATCCGAAAAATATTTATAGAAATATCATATTGGGAAGAGATTTGTTTGGAAGGAGCTATCTCTCTTATGAATTTAAAGGAAAAGAAGAAATCCGGGAAATTTATCCGAACATTCAAAAGCTGAATCTGGAAAAGTACTATTTCCGGCTAACTCCGAAAATATTTTTCGAAAGACTGAAACTCAACATCAGCGGAAAAATCGGAATGATCAATTATTACCTGACCCGAATTTTAAAACCAAAGAAAAAATGATCCCAAAAAAAATCCACTATTTTTGGTTCGGAAAAGGCAAAAAGCCGGAACTCGTTAATTTCTGTATAGAAAGCTGGCAAAAAATCCAGCCCGATTTCGAGATTATTGAATGGAATGAAGAAAACTTCGACATTTATTCCAACGCATTTATCCGCGAAGCTTACGAACAAAAAAAGTGGGCATTTGTTTCGGATTACGCAAGAGCGAAAATTTTGTTTGAAGAAGGCGGCTTTTATCTCGATACCGATATGGAGCTGAAACTTCCGCTGAACGAATTTCTGGAAGAAAAAGCCATTTGCGGATTTGAAATAAAAGGAACCCCATTTTCCGCATTCTGGGCAACCGAAAAAGGACACATTCTGGCAAAAGATATTAAAGAATATTATGAGAAGCAAACCGGATTTAAAGAAATTCCCAACACCAAAATATTCTCGGAACTTCTTGTCGAAAAATACGGAGCCGATGCCGGAAAAGACGAATTTCAGGAACTGCATTTCGGGGTGAAATTATATCCGTCGCATTACTTTTCTCTGGATCTGCCGAAGAATTTCGTTGCACATCATTTTTCCGGATCTTGGCACGGAGCGTGGACTTCGCAGGAAAATTCATATAAAAATTATATTAATTCCTACGGAACCGTAAAAAGATTTGCAGAAATCCCAAATGGCAAAAGTGAGATTAAAAACCTGATTTTCAATCATAAGCTCTTCACCGAAGAAGAAATCCTGGATCAGATCCCGTTTTCATACATTGTAAAATATGTGAAGCAAAAAATAAAATCCAAACTGAAATTGTGATGACATGAGGATTGAGCAACTTACCTTCAGTAGATTTCTGGCAGCTTTTGCGGTGGTTTTTTTTCATTTCGGAAAAAATATTTTTCCTTTTTCGCATCCTTTTTTTCATTTCATGGTAAAAGAAGGCGGATTGAGTGTGAGCTACTTTTTCATTCTTTCCGGATTTGTAATGATGATTGCTTATGGTGACAGACAGAAAATAAATGCAGCAGATTATTTCAAAAATAGAGTAGCAAGGATATATCCGGTATATTTTATCGGAATTTTGATGGTGGTTTTATTCACTTTTTTTGTATTAAAACAACTTCCGTCTTTCTACGAAATATTTCTGAATATCTTTGCGATACAAGCTTGGGTTCCGCCCAAACTAATGTCACTCAATTTTCCTGGCTGGTCTTTATCGGTAGAATTTTTTTTCTATTTAATATTTCCCTTTCTTTTCAATCATTTTTACCGGAAGAAAAAAACTTTCACCATCTTCATCACAATTATTTTATTATGGCTGTTTTCTCTCGTGTTTTTCAATTGGGGTATGAAAGGAAACATTAATATGATCAATGAAAAAACGACTTCCAACTTCCTGAACGGATTTCCTGTTCTTCATCTTAACGAGTTTATGATTGGTAATCTTGCGGGAATTTACTTTCGGGAAAAGCTTCAGAACGCATATAAAAATTACGATTGGGTTCTTATGCTGATTGTTGTTATCTTTATTCTTATGCTGAAATTTCAGCTTCCGGTAAATTATAATAACGGATTTATGGCGGTAATTTTCGTGCCCTTTATTTTGTTTCTTTCCCTGAATACTGGCTATATTACGAAACTCTTCAATCATCAATTTCTTATTTATTTGGGAGAAATCAGCTACAGTATTTACATTCTACATTATCCGGTTTTTATTTTTACCAAATGGATTTTACAAAAAGTAAAAATACTTGGTGATTTGAAGGTGTTTTGTGTATATATTGTAGTTTTGCTTTTAGCTTCGGCTTTCAGTTATTCCTACATCGAAACGCCGCTTCGCGAAAAAATAAAAAAAACTAAACTCAAATTTTAAAAAAATGTTCGGAAATTTATCTTGGCGAATTAAAGAAGCGCTGGCTGTATTTTCGGGAAAAAAGAAAACCGTTTCCGAAAAACCTCACGTTCCGCAATCCGAAAAATCCTGGGAAAATCTGGAAGAATATTTAATCGAGGATAAAGAACTTGCAGATTATCTCAATTCTATTTCTATGGAATTTTGCTTCAGCGAATTTGGAGAAAAACGGGTAAATGCTGGCGGAAGCGAATTTAAAGGAAATCGTCTGGAACCTTCGCTTTCTACACTCAGGAAGTTTTTTCCAAATGCAAAATACACGGTTTATTCTGACTTTGACCTTGAAATTCCTGGTGTAAATCTGAAAAAAATAATCGCCTCACCAATCGGGGATGACGAACATCCAAGACATTTTTACAGAACTGCGGATTATTTTAAGTTCAAATCCCTTTTGGAATCCGATGCCGATTTCAAATGTGTGGTAGATTCCGATATGTTTGTGGTTTCCGAAGAAATCTACCGTTTGGTTTACCTCACGGAAGTTTTTGGATTTTGTGCACCCTACAATTCCAGAAATCTTCTGAAACGCGATATGGAAATCTCTTTAGACACCAGAAAAATTACCGATTTGAGCAATGGTTTCGGACATTCTTATAACCAAAGCCCGATGACATTGTGGAAGAACAGCGAACCGGGGACAAAATTTTACGAAGAATGTTGCCGCCAAATGCTGAATGCACCTTCCAGAGCTTCGAGAGTGATGTGGAATGCAGCGAAGGAAACCGGATTTTCGCCTTATCTTCTACCTTCAGAATTTTGTGTCTGCGAAAGCGATATCGGCATAGGAAACGAAGTTTTGCTCCACATCGGACACCCGAAAGTAGCAGAATATTATAATGTAAAAATTTAGAAAAATGATTGTAGGAAACGGACTTATCGCTAATTTGTTTAAAGATTCTGACAAGAATGATGTTGTGTTTTTTGCCTCCGGAGTTTCCAATTCTTCGGAAACAGATTTGGCTCAGTTCAAAAGAGAAGAAGATTTGGTCTTAGACACATTAGATAATCATCCGGAAAAACTTTTTATTTATTTCAGCACGTGCAGCATTTACGACTCTTCCAAAACCAACAGTCCGTATGTTCTGCACAAGTTAAGAATGGAAGAAATTATTAAAAACAATACTGGAAAACATATGATTTTGAGGGTAAGCAACGCTGTCGGAAAAGGCGGAAATCCCAATTTACTGATTAATTATCTGGTGCGCTCGGTGAAAACCGGCGAAAAAATAAATGTGCATACCAAAGCCACAAGAAACTTCATTGATTCCGAAGATGTTAAAGAAATCACCCTGGATTTAATAGAAGAAAATAATTTTAACCGGATCGTAAACATCGCTTATCCACAAAATTATTCCGTGATTGAAATCCTCGAAATCCTCGAAAATTATTTCAAACAAAAACTGAACCTGAACCTGATAAAAGAAGGTTCTCATTATGCGATCAGCATTCCCGAAACCGAAAATTATTTCCGCAAAAATAACTTAGAAAATAAAGAAGTGTATCTTTGCAAAATCTTAGAAAAATATTATACTTAAGCATGATTGATTTTAGAGCAAAACTCGAAAATAAAAAAATATTGGTAACCGGTGGAGCTGGATTTATCGGTTCCAACCTTTGCGAAGAGCTATTGAATCTCGGAGCAAAAGTAACCTGTCTCGACAATTTTTCCACAGGAAGAAAAGAAAACCTCGAAGCCATAAAAAATCATCCAACTTTTACCTTAATCAAAGGCGATATCCGCGATTTGGAAACGTGTAAAAAAGCCTGTGAAAATCAGGATTTTGTTCTTCATGAAGCAGCTCTTGGCTCTGTTCCGCGTTCCATTAACGATCCGATTACGAGTAATGATGTGAATGTCGGCGGATTTCTCAATATGTTGGTTGCGGCAAGAGATTCCGGAGTAAAACGCTTTGTATACGCCGCAAGTTCCTCAACTTATGGAGATTCCGAAGCATTGCCGAAAGTGGAAGATACAATCGGAAAACCACTTTCACCTTATGCAATCACCAAATATGTAAACGAATTATATGCTGATGTTTTCAAGAAAACGTATGATTTTGATACCATTGGTCTTCGATACTTTAATGTTTTCGGAAGAAAGCAAAATCCTGGCGGAGCGTATGCTGCCGTAATTCCGAAATTCGTAATGCAGCTGATGAATCACGAATCACCGGTAATCAATGGCGGTGGCGAATATTCCAGAGATTTCACTTACATTGATAATGTAATTCTGATGAATCTTCTGGCGCTGACTTCCGAAAATCCCGATGCCCAAAATCAGGTTTACAACACCGCTTTTGGCGAAAGAACAACTTTAAATGATCTTGTAACATATCTGAAAGAATACCTTTCAGAACTCGATCCGAAAATTGCTGAAGTAGAAGTTATTCACGGTGATTACAGAAAGGGCGACGTTCCGCATTCTTTGGCAAGTATAGATAAAGCAAAAAACTTACTAAATTATAATCCCCAATTTTCTATGAAAAACGGACTGAAAGAAGCCGTGAAATGGTATTGGGAAAATTTAAAATAAAAAGAAAAATTGTTTTGCCCAAACCAAAAGGAAGCAAAAATTATTTTTTACAAATTTGAAATAAAAAATGGCACACAAAATAACGATTATCGGGTTAGGTTACGTAGGACTTCCTTTGGCAAGGTTATTTTCTACGAAGTATCCGGTTGTAGGATTTGATATCAACCAGAAAAGGATTTCCGAACTCAATTCCGGAAATGATGAAACTTTGGAGCTTGAAGAAGATTTACTGAAATCGGCTTTAGTTTCCAAAAACCCGGAATTCAGTGAAACAGGCTTGTTCTGTTCCCATAATCTTGAAGATATTGCAGACTCCAATATTTATGTAGTTACAGTTCCCACTCCGGTTGATAAAAATAACCGTCCCGATCTTACGCCGCTTTACAAAGCGAGCGAAACTGTAGGAAAAGTGCTGAAAAAAGGCAATATCGTGATTTATGAATCTACGGTTTATCCCGGTGTTACAGAAGAAGAATGCATTCCTGTTCTGGAAAAAGTTTCGGGGTTAAAGTTTAATGAAGATTTCTTTGCAGGATACTCTCCGGAAAGAATCAACCCGGGAGATAAGGAACATACCGTAGAAAAAATCCTGAAAGTAACATCAGGCTCCACTCCCGAAATCGGAAAAATTGTGGATGGCCTTTACAAATCCGTAATTACGGCGGGAACGCATTTGGCTCCCACAATTAAAGTGGCAGAAGCTGCAAAAGTGATTGAAAATTCTCAACGTGACATTAATATTGCTTTCGTAAACGAACTGGCAAAAATTTTCAATTTAATGGATATCGATACCCAAGAAGTGCTGAAGGCAGCCGGAACAAAATGGAATTTTCTGCCCTTCAAACCAGGTTTGGTTGGAGGACACTGCATAGGAGTTGATCCTTATTATTTAGCCCAAAAAGCGCAGGAGTTCGGTTATCACCCGGAAATTATTTTGGCTGGAAGAAGAATGAACGATTCTATGGGACAATATGTTGCGAGCGAAGTGGTGAAAATGATGCTACATAACGATCAGAAAGTGAAAGGCTCAAAAGTTTTGGTTCTTGGTTTCACCTTCAAGGAAAACTGTCCTGATGTACGGAATACCAAAGTGGTGGATGTAGTTTCCAGCTTAAAAGAATACGGGACAGAGGTTACTATTTTTGATCCATGGGCCAATCCTGCAGAAGTGCAGCACGAATACGGAATACAAACATTGACCGAACTTCCGGAGGAAAAATTTGATGCCATTGTTTTAGCGGTTTCACATCAGGAATTCCGGAATTTAGATTTCGATAAATATCTCTCCGAAAACGGTGTTATCTACGATGTAAAAGGAATTTTCGAAGCAAAGCAAAATCTGAAAAGACTTTAAATAAAACATTAATCAGTGTTGGTTTTGGGGATTTCCGAGGAATTGTATTTCCGGAATTTGCTCCAGATTTTTTTCCCCATAACGAAAACCAAAATTACCAGAAGAATTGCAATAATTGCGGCAATTATGGGAAGCGCCATTGCAAGGATCGACATTATTCCGGCTCCCGCAGTTTCAGTGGTAGCAACAACAGAATTTCCCAAACCTCCGGTTGTAGCCGTGGAAGCTGCTCTGGTCCCTGCAAATCCCGAACTTATTGCAGCTGCAGTTCCGCCGCCCGCAATCAGCGCCAAAGCCCATTGCGGAAAAGTTTCCATTCCGGTAAACTGGCTGGCAAATAAAATGGAACCTGCAACAGTAGCCAAAGGAATATTAATGGTATCCAAAAGATGATCCACATAAGGAATGTAATACGCTAAAATTTCGGCCACCATCGCAATTCCCGTTGCCAATAATGCAGGAATCCCGGCAAGCCAATGGAAATTTTCGGGGAGTGAAATCCATCCCATATAAGAAGCGAGACTCACCGCGAACATCGGAAGAAAAACCCGGAATCCGGAAGCTGCTGCTAATCCGATTCCGATAAAAGCACTTAATGCATACGACCAGTAGGAAATATCTTCGGGCATTTTAATTGATTTAAAAATTCAACTAAATTTACAAAAAGTAGGCGAAAAAGCAAGATTTATTTTTTTGAGTGACAGAGGTTTAAAAATTCTTCTTCCACTTCATTGTAATGCTGAGGTTTTACGGAAGAGTTCCAGAAAAGCATTCCTAAAATCTTTTCTCCGAATTTTTCTTCAAAAATATTTTTATTTAAACGGTAAGATTCTCTCAGCAGTCTTTTGATTCTGTTCCTGTCTACAGCTTTTTTAAAATATCTTTTGGAAACCGAAATTCCGATTTTTGAGTTTTCCAGCATTAATCCATTGGAAGCAGAAATGTCTTCTTTTAGCATAATCATTCGGATTTTTACACAGGATTGCCATTTTCCTTTTTCAAAAAGGAGGTTAATTTCTTTTTTCTGTTTCAGTTTCTCGTTTTTAGGATATCTTTTGTTCAAATTTTTAATATTTTTTTTGAATAACCATTTTTAACTCAAAATCTGCAAAGATTGTAACTTTTCATTTATTACAGTTTATGGATATTCATTTTTAGTATTTAACCACCCCGTCAAAAATTTTATTTCAAAAATTTTTGTAACCCTTCCAAAGGAGGGGAATTTTTCACACTAAAAAGTCATTTATTTTTCAGCAAATAATTTACTACTTCTGCTGCGGCATACAACCCGAAAATTGCGGGAATAAAGCTGATGGTTCCGTAGAAAGATTTTTTGAAATTGCTTCCATCTGTCATTTTCAGGCTGTCTTCTTTTTGCAGTTCATCGGAGAAAACACAGCGAAATCCTTTATTTATTTTTTCCTTTTTCAGCCGTTTCCGGATCTGTTTTGCGAGGTAGCAGTTTTTGGTTTTACTGATATCGCGAACCATTACTTTGGATGGATCGGTTTTTCCACCGGCTCCCATACAGCTTACGATTTTTATTTTTCTTTTTCGTGCTGCTTTTATCAGCGATAGTTTCGGCGAAACGCTGTCGATACAGTCCAGCACATAATCGAAATTTCCGGAATCCAGGATTTCTTCCATATTTTCAGGATTCAGAAATCGGGTAATCTTTGTTAGATCCAGTTTAGGATTAATATTCAAAAGGCGTTCTGCCATCAGTTCAGATTTTTCTTTTCCAATCGTAGAATGCAATGCCGGAAGTTGGCGGTTGATGTTGGTGATGTCCACGATATCTCCATCTGCAATCGTGATTTTCCCGATGCCTGCTCTCACCAGAAATTCTGCGGCAAAAGAGCCGACTCCGCCTAATCCTACAACCAGGATATTAGAATTTTTTAGCTTTTCAATTCCTTTTTCTTTAATTAAAAGTTCGGTTCTTTCCAGCCATTTTTCGCTCATATGGTGATGATTTTTTCTAGGTTTTGTAAAATTTGAGAATGCAGATTTTCTACGGAAATATTTTTCAGCTCAGATACTTTTTGATAGAGAGTTTGAATATCAAAATCGGCATCATCGGTTTCCAGAAATAATTTTTCCAAGGGAAAATCTTTTATAATCTGCTGCAAAGATACATTTTGCAGAACGGCTTTTCCAAAAGACAGGTAAAATCCGTGAGTGTACATTTCGGAAGCAATGCTTTGTTTTTTATTAAAACCATGAATAACCATCGGGATATCTGCTGTTTTTTTGAATTTCAAGATTTCGGAAAATCTTCGCACACAGTGTATTATTACGGGTTTCCGAATTTCATTTGCGAGGAGAATCTGTTTTTCAAAAACAAATTCCTGAAGTTTTTCATCAACATTTATCAGTCCGTCCAAACCGCATTCTCCGATAGCAAGACAATTTTTGAGGGAAGAGATTTCTTTTATTCTTTGATAATGATTTTCAAAATTGTCATCAATATCTTTCGGATGAATTCCGATAGAGAAATATTCTTCCGCAGGATTTTCATTTTGTGTCATATTAAAAATCCCGAATTTCCCGTGATGGTGATGATGAAAATCGAACAATTGCATTTTTCAAAAATATTGAAAAAAATAAAGAATTTCATAGATTTAATATTCATTGCTGAATGTTTTTATATCCTGATTTTATTGGTTTGATTGTCAAAAGCTGAAAACCGACAATTGATTGATGCTATCAACATTAAACAATTGTTTGTATATTCTTTACAATTTTGGTAATTTTACTGAAAATACGAAAAAGATGCGAAAAAAATTTACACAAAAGCAGATTCATATCCTTGAAATTGCAGAAAAGCTGATTGCGAGAAAAGGATATGAAGGCACTTCCGTTCGTGATATTTCTTCGGCAGCGAAAATAAATGTGGCGATGATTTCGTATTATTTCGGGTCAAAAGAAAAAATGATGGCATCGCTTTACCAATACAGGGTGCAGAAAACCCGGGAAAGTTTTGCGGAATTTGCAGAAACCATTAAAGAAGGAAAAGCTGAAATGCAGATTAAAGAGTTGCTGAAATTTGTAATTGCCAGGCTTTTCAAATACAAATATTTTCACGGTTTCGTTACCCAGGAACTTCGCCACACCGAACATCTTAAAAAAGAACTTACTGATTTTTACAGCACTTTTACCTTAAGAATAGATGAAGTGATAAAAAAAGGCGTTGCTTCCGGAGTGTTTTCTAATGCGCCAATGCCCGAAGATGTGCTTACCATTATCCTTGGTTCTGCAATTTTTGTAATCCGGAACAAAGATTTCTATGAACTGTATGTTCCCGGAACTGAAGAAAACTATGACCAAGAAGTGGTAAAGAAAACCACAGCCAATCTTCTCATCACTGTTTTTACGCTTTTGGGTTATAATGCTGATTATTAAGAATTTTCTTATTCAGTTACTCTTCAAATTGATAGTTTATAAAAATGAAGCGATTATTTTGTTATGCACAACAGATAAATCACAAATTTAACCAGACTTTAAACGTTAAATTATCATAAAAAAAAATCTATTGGGAAAAATATTTTATTTTTGCACTCTGAACGCAGAAAAATACCCAAATCCTTTTTTTGCAGATCGAATTTTTATGAAAAAAAATATTTTACTTATCGGAATCGTATTGCTGATGACAAGCTGCAAAACCGAGCAGCAAATTGCTATGCAAAGTGCCGATAAAGACTTTATGCTGAAAGTAGCGAACGAAAAATTTGAAAAGAAAAAATGGCAGGATGCAATCGCGCTTTATGAAAGATTGTCCAATCTTGTAGCAGGAACGGACGACGCTCCGAATGTGGTTTTCAATTCTGCATACGCCAATTATTACGACAAAAATTATAAGCTCGCAGGTTATCAGTTCAAGAATTTTGCAGTTACTTTTCCGCAAGATCCAAGAAAAGAAGAAGCCGCTTATATGTCTGCACTTTGCTATTATGAAGGTTCCTTGGATTACAACTTGGATCAAAGCAGCACGGAATCCGCTATTAATGAGCTTCAGGATTTCCTTAACAATTATCCTAATTCCGAAAGAGCAAAAAACATCGGTCAGTTGATCGAAGAACTTTCCTATAAGCTGGAATTCAAAGCATACGAAAATGCACGCCAATATTACAAAATGGCAGAATATAAAGCGGCAAACGTAGCATTCGACAATGTTCTGGATGATTTTCCCGGAACAAAACTGCGCCCGAAAATCTACGATTACATTATGAAATCCAGATACGAACTCGCAGTGAACTCTGTTTTTGATTTGAAAAGAGACCGGATTGATAATGCCATTGCTTTTACAAAACAAGTGGAAACCGAACTTCCCGGAACCGATTATGCCAAAACTGCCACTGATCTGAAAAATAAATTGGCGAAAGAGAAAGAAGATTTTGCAAAACTCGAAAAAGAAGTAGAAGCGAAGAAAGTAGAATTCGAAAAAAAGCAAAAAGAATTTGAAGCAAAAGAAGCAGCGAAAAATCAGGAATCTGCCGAGAAAGAAGCAAAAAAAGCACTGAAAGACAGCGCAAAACTTTCAACGCCGCCACCTGCTGCCGTTTTCAAAATTAAATCATAATGCGTACATTTGCAAATTCAAAATAATATCCTACTGAAAATGAGTATAAAAGATACAAAAGCAGAAGTAAACACCATTACCTACGACCGTAACAAAATAGAAGAGAAAATAGGCTCTATCTACGAAGCAATTGTAATAATGGGAAAAAGAGCAGAGCAGATCAATGCAGAACTCCGTACCGAGCTTCACAACAAACTTGACGAGTTCGCAGTGCACAATTCTTCTTTGGAAGAAGTTTTTGAAAACAGAGAGCAGATAGAAATCTCCAAACATTACGAGAAACTTCCAAAGCCAACCTCAATCGCAATTCGCGAATGGATGGACGATGAAATCTACTTCAGAAAAACGGAAGAAAGAAACTAATCTTACCGAAATTACACCAAATACAACCGGAAAAGAATATTCTTTTCCGGTTTTTCATTTTCTTTAAATCAGACTTTTGAAAAAATTGACTACTTTCGTGGAAACGAATTCTATAATGAGTCTTTCAGGAAAAAAAATACTTATTCTGGTTTCCGGCGGAATCGCGGCTTACAAGATTAATTATCTAATAAGAGATCTGATTAAAAAAAATGCTGATGTACAGGTGCTGATTACTCCTACAGCAAAAGACTTTATATCTCCGCTTACTTTTTCTGTTCTTTCCAAAAAGCCGGTTTATTCGGAATTTTCCACAGACAACGGAATCTGGAATTCACACGTAGAATTTGCACTTTGGGCAGATCTTATTGTAGTTGCGCCGTGTACTGCAAATACTTTAGCCAAAATGGTTCACGGGATTTGTGATAATCTGGTAATGGCTACTTATATGTCTGCAAAATGTCCGGTTTTTATTGCTCCGGCAATGGATCTGGATATGTATCAGCATCCTTCCACAAAGCAGAATCTGGAAATGGCAGAAGATTTTGGACACATTATTATTCCTGCGGAATCGGGAGAGTTGGCAAGCGGACTTTCCGGACAGGGAAGAATGGCAGAACCTGAAACGATTTCCGCAATTATAGAAGACTTTTTTGGTAAAAATACCTCATCACAGAAATTAAAAGGGAAAACCGTTCTTATTACTGCAGGACCAACTTATGAAGCAATAGATCCTGTACGTTTTATCGGGAATCACTCCTCCGGGAAAATGGGATTTTCTTTGGCAGAAGAAGCCGCAAAAAGAGGAGCAAAAGTAATTTTGATTTCGGGACCCACTTCTCTGAAAACCCAAAACCCCGATATTGAAATCCATCGGGTAACTTCCGCGAAGGAAATGTATGATGAGGTTTTTAAACATTTCGAAAATACAGATATTGCCATTGCTTCGGCAGCAGTTGCCGATTATGCACCAAAAGAAATCTCCAAAGAAAAAATCAAAAAAAATGATGAAAACCTCACGATTGAGCTCATCAAAAATCCGGATATTCTGAAAGCAATGGGAGAAAAAAAATCCAAACAGTTTCTTGCAGGATTCGCTTTGGAAACCCAAAATGAAGAAGAAAACGCCCAAGCAAAACTCGAGAAGAAAAACCTGGATATGATTGTTCTGAACTCTCTTCGCGACGAAGGTGCAGGTTTCCGGAACGATACCAACAAAATAAAAATCATCACCCGAAACGGACAAAAAGAATTTTCCCTGAAATCCAAAAAAGAAGTTGCCAAAGATATTTTAAACTTTATTGAAGAGCATATTTCAAAATAATTTTTCTAAATTTCCGTTTTATTTTTTTTATCTCATAATGAAGAAATTTTTTACCCTTTTTTCCATCCTTATTATTTTTGGTTTTGGTCACTCTCAGGAGCTTCTTGCCAATGTTACCATCAATTATCAGCAAATCCAGGGCAGTAATGTCCAGGCTTATAAAACTCTTGAGAAATCTTTGCGCGATTTTGTTAATAACACGAGCTGGACAGGAAAAAGATTGCAGAATTTCGAAAAGATAAAATGCAATTTTGCCATTGTAATCAACCAGAAAACAGGTGGCAACACCTATAATGCAAGCATTGTAGTACAGGCGAACCGTCCGGTTTACAACTCCACTTACGATTCTCCGCTGATTAATATCAATGATAATAATTTCAGTTTTGAATATACCGAAAATGAAAACCTGGTCTTCAACGAAAGGCAGTTTTCCGGGAAAAACCTGATTGATGTAGTTAGCTTTTATGTTTACATAATTTTAGGCTACGACGGAGACAGCTTCAAAGTAAGAGGCGGACAGCCGTGGTTTGAAAAAGCACAGAAAATTGCAAACAATTCCGTGAATCAGAATTTTGCAGGCTGGTCTGTAGTTGAAGGTCCACGAACGAGAGCAGGATTAATTGATAATATGATGAAGCCGGAACAAAATACGCTCCGGAATGTTTTCTATACCTATCATCGCGCCGGTTTGGATAATCTGGCAAAACAAAATCAGGCAAACGCAAAAAAAGTTATCGCCGATGCGCTGCTACAGCTGAAAGCATATGAAAACGATTTCCAGATGAACTATCCTGTCAATATTTTTATCGATACCAAAAAGAATGAAATTTTCGAGATCTTCAACAGCGGTGCTAATGCAGGAGTGAATATTCCTGATCTGAAGCAGCTTTTCATCACGCTATCACCGAAAGATACAGACAGTAAATGGAATAAGTGGAAGTAGGATTGGGTTTTTGGCAATCGGCTTTCGACTTAGGAGTTTTTTGCGTTAAGAAATTTAAAAATATTTTCGTTAAAAAATTTCCTCTGTTTGAGCACGGCGAAAACTTTCGTTCAAAAAACAAATTTTGTTTCCGTGCGAGTTTTGGAAATTTTAGAAAATATTTTTAAATTTTAGCAAAAAAGTCCAGTCTTGATTTTTTGATTCTTTTGTATCAAGACAAAAGAATACAAATCCATTTGTGATTCTGAAATTTAACCAATACTTTTGTAGAGCTTTAAGCCTTTTGCTTAAAGCTTTTTTTCAAAACAATGCTTTCGAGAATTTTCATACAGAATTTTGCTTTAATCGATAAACTGGAAATCAATCTGCATAAAGGATTGCAGGTGATTACCGGAGAAACCGGAGCCGGGAAATCCATTATTCTTGGTGCACTTCGCCTGATTTTAGGTGAAAGAGCCGCCCTGAAATCTATTGCCGATTCCGGAAGCAAAAGTATTGTGGAAGCCGAGTTTCAGATTTCCGAAAACTTCCAAAACTTTTTCGAGGAAAATGATCTGGATTTTTCAACATCCACGATTATCCGAAGAGAAATATTGCCGGCAGGAAAGTCCAGAGCATTTGTGAACGACGTTCCTGTAACATTGGATATTCTGAAAGAGCTTTCCGTAAAAATGATTGATATCCATTCCCAGTTTGAAACTTCCGAACTTTTCAACGAAGAATATCAATTCAGAATTATTGACGGATTAACTGATAATAAATCGCTGATTATCAATTATCAAAAAGATTTTTCCGAACTGAAAAATCTACAGAAAGAACTTGCAAAGCTCAAGGAAAAATTATCCGAAGGTAATAAAGAATCCGACTACAAATTATTTGTCCTCGAAGAATTGCAGGCTGCCAATCTTGATGAACTGAACCTTGAAGATCTTCAGGCAAAACTTTCGATGCAGGAAAACGCAGGTCAGATTTCCGAGAATCTCTCACAGGTTTTAGCAAGATTCGATCAGGAAGAAGTTGGCATTCTGGATGCTTTGCTGGATGTGAAAAACAAACTTTCTAAAGCTGCCGATCTTTCGCATCATTTTTCGGAACTTAATCAGCGTTTCGGAGAAAGTTTTCTTGATTTGAAAGATATCCTTTTTGAAATTCAAAACGAAGCGGAAAAAATTGAAGTAAATCCTGAAATTCTGGATGATCTGAATTTTAAAATAAACAAAATCAATTCGTTATTTCAGAAACATCATGTAAATTCTTTGGAAGAACTCATCGAAATCCGCGACCGGATTTTGGGAGAACAATCGGGATTTGAAGAACTGAACGCTTTTATTTCCGAAACCGAGAAACAGATTTCCCAGAAAGAAAACCAGCTGGAGCAACTTTCAAAAAAACTTTCTGCAAACCGGAAAAAAGCAATTCCTGTTATTACCGGAAAAATAGAAAATCTCCTGAAAAACCTCGGTCTCGAAAAGGCAAAAATTGAAGTCCGGCTTTCCGAAAGCCCCAGTTTTAATCCTTTTGGGAAAGAAAATGTGGAAATATTGTTTCAGGCAAATTCCGGATTTCCACTGAAACCGATTCAGACTGCGATTTCCGGAGGAGAAAGATCAAGAGTAATGCTTGCCGTAAAAAAAATCATGGCTGAAAATGCGGAGCTTCCAACTTTAATCCTCGATGAGATCGATACCGGAGTTTCCGGGAAAATTGCTGATGAAATGGGAAAAGTGATGAAAGAAATGTCGGGAAATATGCAGATGATCGTGATTACGCATTTGGCGCAGGTTGCAGCAAAAGGCGATAACAACTACAAAGTGGTAAAAGATGAGGTTTCCGGGAAAACACAATCCAATATTATTCCGCTTGGTTCCAAAGAAAAATTACAGGAAATTGCACAATTGCTTTCCGGCGCAAAAATTACCGATGCTGCACTGAAACAAGCGCAGGAACTGATGAAGTAGATCTGTAACAAATCTCTCGGTTTTTGAACCAATAAGTGTAAAAGAAAGAAAATGTACGCAAAACTTCTTCGGCTCGAAATCAAAAGTTTTTTTAGAAATCCGCAGTTCGGAGCTAATCTGGCAATGAAAATATTGTCCTTCTTCTCATTGGCATATTTCAGCGGATTATTTGTAGCGATGCCTTTTTTGCTTTATTTTTTTGCGAAGCAGAAAATGCACGCCGATCCGCTGCTGGTTTTCAGCAGATATTTTGTGTATTATTGGGCTTTAGATTTGATTATCAGATATTTTATGCAGCAGATGCCGACGCAGAATATCAAGCCTTTTCTCACGACCGGTTTAACGAAAAAAGTATTAACAAAATACACCATCCTGAAAACATTTCTCCATTTTTTCAATTGGGGAAATCTGCTGTTTCTCATTCCTTTTGCAGGACTTTTAATTTTCCACGGAAATTATCCGCTGGCAAATGTTCTGATGTTTGTAATAGGGATTCTGTTTATATTCTATTTCAATAATTTTCTCAATATTTTACTCAACGGGAAAGATTGGATTGTGGTTACGGTTTTTGGGATAATCATTATTTTGGGCGGACTGGAGTATTACAAGATCATTCAGCTTTCCCATTTTTCAGAGAAAATCTTTTACAGCTTCTATTCCGTTCCGGGAATGTTTCTGATCCCGGTAATAATGGCTTTCGTGCTGATGTATTTCTGCTATCGCTTTATTAATGAAAACTTCTATCTCGATAAAGGTCTCGAACTGAAGAAAGCCGAAGGAAAAACCGAAAATATTGATTTTCTGAACCGATATGGTGTTACCGGAACATTCATCAATAATGATATCCGTCTTCTGAAGCGGAGTAAAGCGGCACGTTCCGCTCTTTTTGCAAGCTTCCTGTTCTTATTTTACGGGCTTTTGGTTTTTACAAAAGGATATCAGAACGATTTTATGCAGCTTTTCACGGGGATTTTCGTTACAGGAGGATTTATGTTTATGTTCGGACAGCGCGTTCCAAGCTGGGACAGTTCCTATTATCCACTGATGATGACACAGAATGTTCCCTACAAAGAATATCTGAAAGGAAAATGGTCGCTGATTGTTTTGGGGATTTCTATTTCAATTATTCTCGGGTTGGCTTATGCTTTTGTGCGTTGGGAATTATATCTTACCATTTTGGCGGCAGGCTTGTATAATCTGGGAGTTAATTCCTATATTACACTTCTTGCAGGTGCTTTCAACAAAAAGCCGATCGACCTGAACTCCAATGCGAAATCTTTCGGAGGCGGCAGTAAAAATTTTAACATGAAAATTATGCTTCTGCTAATTCCACAACTTTTGGTTCCAATGGCGGTTTTTGCGGCAGTGAAATATTTCTTCGGAATTTATCCGGCGGTTGCAAGCCTCGGAATTTTGGGAATAATAGGGTTTCTGATTCGGGATAAAATTTTCAATTCTATTGTCAAAATCTATAAAACACAGAAATATTCTGCCCTCGAATCTTTTAAAAAAGGATAAATAACAATCAAAAAAATATGATCTAAGAGTCTGTTTAAATCTGTATTTTATTAATTGATAATCTTAATGTTATAGAAAAGAATAAACAAATTTTATTTTAATTTAGAAAATTAAGAAAAACCTATAAAAAATTTATTGAATAATATTTAACCAATTTCTAAATATTTAAAACGCTGAAAATGATTTCAATACAACATATATCCAAAGTTTACGGAACAAAAAAAGTCCTGGGAATCGAACATCTCGAAATTGCAAAAGGCGAAACATTTGGCTTGGTAGGAAACAACGGAGCCGGGAAAACCACACTTTTCAGCCTGTTGCTGGATTTGATCGAAGCCAGTTCGGGAAACATTTCGATCGGCGGAATTAAAGTGAACGAATCCGAACAATGGAAAACCAAAGTTTCTGCGTTTATAGATGACAGTTTTTTAATCGGTTATCTGACTCCGGAAGAATATTTTTATTTTCTGGGCGAACTTCGCGGACAGAACAGGGCTTCTGTAGATGAGTTCCTGAAGCAGTTTTCAGATTTTTTCAATGGCGAAATCCTGAACGCCAAAAAATATATCCGCGACCTCTCAAAAGGAAACCAAAAAAAAGTAGGAGTTGTAGGCGCACTAATCGGAACTCCCGAAATTATCGTTCTGGATGAACCTTTTGCAAATCTGGATCCTTCCACACAAATCAAGCTGAAACATCTGATCAAAATCTGGTCTCAGAATTCCAACATCACTTTCCTGATTTCCAGCCACGATCTGGCGCATACAACTGAGGTCTGCAGCAGAATTGTTGTTCTAAATAAAGGCGAGCTGATTAAAGATATCCAAACCAATCCGGAAACTTTGCGGGATTTGGAAACCTATTTTGCAGAACAGATTTCGCCGGAAATTTGAAGTTGAAATCCTGTATATCGTTTTATGCCAACATTCTTTGTGCTTTTTTCACACTTTCAGCCAGAATATCAATTTCCTCAAAAGTATTATAAACAGCAAAACTTGCTCTTACTGTTCCGGCGATATTGAAAAAATCCATTATCGGCTGCGTGCAGTGATGTCCGGTTCGTACCGCAATCCCGAGTTTATCGAGAATCATTCCAACGTCTGAAGAAATCCCAATATCTTCGAGATTGAAGGAAACAACTCCGGTTCTTTCGGCGTGTTCTCCGTAGATTTTAATTCCGCCAATTTCCAAAAGTTTTTTCTGTGCGTAATCCAGCAATGCATTTTCGTGGTTCTGAAGATTTTCGTGCCCGATGTTTTCTATAAAATCCACAGCAGCTCCTAAAGCGATATTTCCGCCAACATTGGGTGTTCCTGCTTCCAATTTAAAAGGCAGATCAGCATAGGTTGTTTTTTCGAAAGAGCAGGTTGCGATCATTTCGCCGCCACCGTGAAACGGCTGGATTTTTCTTAGAATTTCTTCTTTCCCGTAAAGAATTCCCGTTCCCATCGGAGCGTACATTTTGTGTCCGGAAAAAACAAAGAAATCGCAATCCATCTTTTGAACATCAATTTCAAAATGCGGGGCAGATTGTGCACCGTCGATTACGATAAAAGCACCGGAACTTTTTCTCGTTTTGGATATAATCTCGTCAACAGGATTTACAATTCCTAAAGCGTTGGAAACCTGATTTACGGATACGATTTTGGTTTTCCCGTTTAAGTTCTGCTCCAAAAAGTCAAGCTGCAAAATCCCGTTTTCATCCATTGGAATTACTTTCAGTTTGGCGCCGGTTCTTTCGCATAGCAATTGCCACGGAACAATATTGGAGTGGTGTTCCAGATGGGAAATGATAATTTCATCACCTTCTTTGATGAGGTTTGATAAAGAATAGGCGATAAGATTAATACCTTCTGTTGTTCCTTTGGTGAAAATAACTTCGTAATCGTTCTTTGCATTGATAAATTGCTGTACTTTTCTGCGGGAAAGTTCCATTTCTTCTGTTGCAAGTTGGCTTAGAGTATGGATTCCGCGGTGAACATTTGCATTGATGGTGGTATAATATTTTTCCCAGGCTTCCAACACGCAAAGCGGTTTTTGTGAAGTTGCCGCATTGTCGAGGTAAACCAATGGTTTTCCGTTAACTTGCTGCGAAAGGATGGGAAATTGCGAACGTATATTTTGTAAATCGAACATTTTAAAAAAATTTTTATTCCGAATGGTCTTATTTGGAATGATGCAAAATTACGGAAAATTCCAATCTTATGAAAAACCCTTTCAAAGCTTGGAACTATGAAAGGGCTGGATTTTTCTTGGAAATATTTTTTTGAAATATTTATACCAAAGCAATATCAATCACCTCATCCATTCTGTTCACATAATGGACTTTCAGGTTTTTCAGATATTCTTTTTTTATTTCCTCTACATCTTTGCGGTTGGCTTCGCACAGAATTACTTCTTTTATTCCGGCTCTGGTTGCTGCCAGAAGTTTTTCTTTAATTCCGCCTACAGGAAGCACTTTTCCACGAAGTGTGATTTCTCCCGTCATTGCAAGATGTGGTTTTACTTTTTGATTTCTGAAGCTGGAAACCATTGATGTCAGCATTGCAATTCCTGCGGAAGGACCGTCTTTTGGTGTTGCACCTTCCGGAACGTGAACGTGGATATTTTTCTTCTCGATATCTTCCTGACCGATTCCCAGATCTCTGTACTTGGCTTTAATATATTCCAGAGCAATTGTCGCGGATTCTTTCATCACGTTTCCAAGATTACCGGTCATGGTGAGATTTCCTTTTCCGCTGCTGATAATACTTTCGATAAACAGAATATCTCCGCCGACGCTTGTCCACGCCAATCCCGTAACCACACCCGGAACGGAAGTGATTTCGGATAAGCTTTTCGGTCTTGGAACGCCTAAAATTTCATCGATTTTTTCAATGGAAATTTTTGCGTCATATTCTTTTCCCATTGCGGTTTGCAGAGCTGTCCAGCGAGCAATAGAAGCAATTCTTTTCTCTAAACTTCTCACACCGCTTTCTGAAGTGTGAGCTTCGATAATATGGTTCAGTTCAGGAGTTCCGAGTTTGAAGGATTTGGCATCCAGACCGTTTTCGTCCTGTTGTTTTTTGATGAGGTGGCGTCTTGCGATTTCAATTTTTTCTTCCAAGGTATATCCTGCAATCTGAATGATTTCCATTCTGTCCAAAAGTGGAGTTTGAATGGTGGAAAGTGAGTTTGCCGTTGCAATGAACATTACTTTAGAAAGATCATATCCCATTTCCAGATAGTTATCGTAAAATGAGCTGTTCTGTTCCGGATCCAGAACTTCCAGAAGTGCAGAACTTGGATCTCCGTGAACGCCCTGCCCGATTTTATCAATTTCATCAAGAACAATTACAGGGTTGGATGTTCCGGCTTTTTTAATGCTTTGGATGATTCTTCCTGCCATTGCTCCAATATAGGTTTTACGGTGTCCGCGGATTTCGCTTTCATCGTGAAGTCCGCCCAGAGAAACGCGTACATATTTTCTTCCTAAAGCATCAGCAACAGATTTTCCGAGCGAGGTTTTCCCAACTCCGGGAGGACCAACCAGGCAAAGAATTGGCGATTTCATATTGCTTTTCAGCTTCAGAACGGCCATATGTTCGAGAATTCTTTTTTTGATGTCTTCCAATCCGAAGTGGGCTTTGTTGAGGATTTTTTCGGCTTTATTGATATCGAAAATATCTTTGGTGTAGTTTTCCCAAGGCAAATCCGTGAAGAAGTCCAGATAATTCCGCTGAACATTATAATCCGGCGAATTCGGGTTGTGCCGCTGAAGTCTTTTCAGTTCCTTTTGAAAATATTCTTCAACATCGGCGTTCCATTTTATTGTTTTGGTTTTTTCCAAAAGTTCTTCTGCATCGGATTCCGGACCGCCACCCAATTCTTCCTGAATGGTTCTGATCTGCTGGTTCAGATAATATTCACGCTGATTTTTATCGAGTTCCTTATTGGTTTTCTGATGAATCTGATTGCGAAGTTCCAGCATACGGAAATCTTCCAGCATCAGTGTATAGCAATAATCGGCGCGCTTTTGGACACTTTTTTCTTCCAGAAGTTTTTGCTTTTCCGGAGCGGGGAAATTGGCGTTAGTACAAATGAAGTTCAGCAGATCTTCGCTGTTGTTCAGATTGTTGATGGCAAAATTTGCAGCATTCGGAATATTGGGATCCAGCTGAATAATTTTCAGTGCAAGATCTTTAATATTCGCCAGAAGTGCCTCATAACGCTCAGTGTCTTTCGGTTTGGATTCTTTCAGCTTTTCTATTTTCGCTTTAAAATAGGGTTTGCTTTCAACAAAGGATTTTATTTTGAAACGCTCGATTCCCCGCGTAATTGCTGTGATATTTCCGTCCGGAAGTTTAATGATTTTCAGTATTTTTGCTATGGTTCCTATTTTGTACAAATCTTCCTGTGTGGGATTTTCCACATTGGAATTTTTCTGACTCAGAATGCCGATAAAATCGCCGTTTTTCTGGGCTTCTTCCAAAAGACGCTTGCTTTGCGGTCTTCCTGCGGTAATGGGAATAATTATTTTCGGGAACATCACCATATTGCGAACCGGAAGAACGGGAAATATTTCCTGTGTATTGTTCTGGATATTATTTTCGGTTTCGGAAAGATCTATTTCTTCTGCGACAATACTGAAATTATCGTCCATCATTTCTCCAAAATCGAAATCTTCAAAATCTATCATATGTTTTTGTGACAATCTGTCATTTTTATTAGTGAGGAAAAAAATTAATATCGAAAAACCCTTTAAATCCAAAGGTTTCAAAGGGAGATAATTAAAATCCCAATTCCTGTGCCATATTCGGGAAGTGGTCATAATTTCAATTTAAAAAATACAAACCCATTGCAAATCTGTAAAAAAAGAATTTAAATTTTTCTAATATTTTAAAAATGTGTATTTTCGCACACTGATAAAAATTACATAATAATAAAAATATACGATGGCAGTTTTAGGAGAGATTAGAAAACGTCCTTGGCTTTTGATGGGAGCGATTATGATTGCTTTGCTCGCATTTTTGGTAAACCCGGATAGTATTGATAAAGTATTTGGGAAGGATCCGAATGTTTTTGGAAAAGTAAATGGAGAAAAAATAACGAGAGATGAGTTCAATGATCAGCTGACACTTCTTCAGCAACAGGCTCAGCAGCAAGGACGGCCTACTACAGGATTAGAGGAGCAGACTTGGCAATTACTCGTACAAAGCAAACTGGTGAAGCAGCAGTTTGAAAAGCTGGGATTGGAAATGGACGAAGATTTCTTCTGGAATCAGGTACAATATGATCCAATGTTTTCGCAAAACCAGGCGCTTTTTGATGAAAAAGGAAACTTCAAAACTCAGGAACTCAAAAAGATGATTGAGGATTGGAAGAACAATGGTGATGTACAACAATACAACAACTGGCTGAAAACCAGAAAATCCATTGAATACGGAATAATGGCAAGACAGGTTTTTGCTAATATCTCCGCCGGAATTACGACCAGCAAAAAAGAGGCTGAAGAACTAATGAAGCAAAGAGACGAGCTGGCAAATATTGATTTTGTAAAAATTGATTACAATGCTTTTGCACAGAAAAATCCGGTAAAAGTAACCACAGAAGATATCGCAGCCTACATCCAAAAACATCCGCTAAACTTTAAAAGAGATGCAAGCAGAAATTTAGGAGTAGTATACTTCCCGGCAGATCCAAGTGCTGAAGATGATGCAGCGACTTTAGCAGAGCTGGACAAACTGGTAAACCAAGGAAGTGATATGAGTGGTGGAAAAGAAAACTTTACCAACACCACCAACGATTCCCTTTTCGTGGAAACCAACTCAGATATGCGTTTTGTTCCGCAATATTTCCCTGCAAACCAGCTGCCTTCAGGAATTAAAGACAAAATTGCAACCGCAAGCATCGGGCAGATTTTCGGTCCATACAAAGAGCAGAATTTTTATGTAGTTTCTAAACTTTTGGATAAAAAACCTTCCGATTCTACACTTTCAAGACACATTCTCATTTCTTACAAAGGAAATCAGGCAGGGAAAGACGAAACCAGAACAAAAGAACAGGCAAAAAAACTTGCTGACTCTATTGGTACGGTTGTAAAACAAGATCCTGCGAAGTTTGCAGATTTTGTAAAATATTCCAGCGATACCAATTCCGCAGCACAAGGCGGAAGCGTGGGTTGGACTACACCTGAAACACCTTTCGTTCCGGAATATCTGAGTTTCCTTGCCAATAACGGAAAAGGATCCACAGGAGTGGTAGAAACGCAATACGGATATCACATTATTAATATTCAGGATAAAAAATCCGGATCAATGGGATATAAAGTTGCCAATCTTGTAAAAGCAATTAAAGCTTCAGATAAAACAGAAAACGAAGTATATACCAAAGCAACCAAATTCATCCAGCAAGTTCAAGGAAAATCTTTCAACGATTTCTCCAACATTGCAAAAAAAGGAAATTACAAATTTTCCAATCCTAAAAACGTGGTACGCTTCCAAGGGAAAATTCCGGGAGTAGGAACAGATAAGGATGACGATGTAATAAGTTGGGCTTTCGAGAAAAATCGCAAAAAAGGAGATACTGAAATTTTTACAGTTGAAGGAACCGGAGATAAAATTGTCGCTTATGTGAATGGGATTCAGGAACCGGGAAGCGCAGATCCTGAAAGTGTAAGAGAAGAGGTAGAGCCAATCGTGAAAAACCAGCTTCTTGCAAAGAAAATTCAGGAAAAAATAACTTCTGCAAAAGCCAGTTCTCTGGATGCTGTTGCCAAGCTTTTCGCAACAACCAAACAAAGCGGACAGATTAACCTTCTGAATCCAATGATTGCCGGAGCAATGGAGCCAAAAGTAGCAGGTGCAGCTTTCGGTGTAGGAACCAACAAAATGTCGAATCCAGTAGAAGGATTTGGCGGAGTATTCGTAGTGCAGAAAAAATCTGTTACCACAAACAAACAGCCGGGAGATATCAAAAACATTATCCAGTCTATTTCCCAGCAGAATACCCAGATGTTCGGACAAGCCTGGATGAAGAGTCTTCAGGATAACGCAGATATCAAAGACTACAGAATAGAAGTGTACAATAAAGGACAACAACAATAATCCCTTTATTGAGAATGAATATAAAAAGCGGCAGAAATGTCGCTTTTTTCGGTCTGTGGCAAAGGTTTTGAAACGTCTGTCCCGGAAAATAATTATATTTGTTAATTGAAAAAATAAAAAAGTGAAGATTTCAAAAGAGATAAAAGCAGGATTAATCGCAGTGCTTGCCATTGTAGGATTTGTAATTCTGTTCCAGTTTATGAAAGGGAAAAACCTGTTTTCCACCGACAATGTATTTTATGCAAAATTCGATAACGTAGAAGGTTTGGAACCTTCCAGCCATGTTTCCATCAACGGATTGAAAATAGGACAAGTAGACAAGATCCTTCCTATTACCGATAAAAACGGAAAATTGTATTTTGTAGTTCGGGTTCTTATTGACGACAATTACCAGTTTTCAAAAAAATCAACCCTGGAAATTTTTGAACCGGGACTGATGTCCGGGAAAGAAATGAGGATTAATCTTGCATACGGCGAACCTTTAGCAAAAGACGGAGACACACTTTCCGGGCATTTCCATCTTTCGATGCTCAACAGTCTTTCCTCCCAGGTTGGTCCCGTAAAAGATCAGTTGCAAATTGTTCTGAAACGCGTGGATTCCCTTACCAATAACGCCAATAAAATTTTTGATGATGCCAACAGAGCAGAAATTGCAGCTCTTCTTCGGAATCTGAACCAAACCATTGCTGCCTTCGAATCCACATCTCGACAAACCAATACTTTGCTCGCCAATAATGATCCGCGGATTCAAAAAGTTCTTGAAAACGCAAATCTGGCAACAGTAAGCGCAAAAACTGCAATCGACAAATACGGAAATATCGCCGAAAAAGTGGATGTTGAAAAACTGAATACCAGCATCGATAAGCTTAGTACAACAGCCGATAAACTCAATAATATTATTTCCGGCATAGAAAGAGGTGAAGGAAGTCTTGGTAAATTGACAAAAGATGAAGAACTTTACCGAAACCTCAACCAAACTGCAGCAAATATGAATGCGCTTGTAGAAGATCTGAAAGCCAATCCGAAACGATATGTGAACTTCTCGGTTTTCGGGAAAAACAATAAAGATTAAAAACTAAAAAACGATGTCCTACATTGATAATATTATTTTTCTGATCGCACTTGTTGCAGGATTCGGGCTCTTCGTCAAAAGCCTGAAAGAGCTGTACCGCAATATCAAATTAGGAAAAGAAATCAACCGGAGCGATAACCAACCGCAACGATGGGCTACGATGACAAGGGTTGCACTTGGACAAAGCAAAATGGTAAAACGCCCGATTGCAGGTGTTTTGCACATTTTTGTTTACATAGGTTTTGTAATTATCAATCTGGAACTTATCGAAATTATTGTGGATGGGATTTTTGGAACCCATCGCTTTTTAGCCGGAATTTTCGGGGAAAGTTTGTATGCAGTTTTTACCGCAACTTTGGAAGTTTTAGCATTATTAGTTGTTATAGCAGTTGTGGTATTTTTCATCAGGAGAAATTTTATAAAAATAAAAAGAGTAAGCACCAAATCTTCTGATTTGAAAGGTTGGGGAATTCGCGATGCCAATTGGATTTTAATCATTGAATTTGCTTTAATGATCGCTTTCTTTACAATGAATGCGGCGGATTATTACAGTGATGCAGGCAGGTTCAGCAGCAATTTTCCAATTTCAAAATCTATCTTTCCTTTCTTTCAGAATTTTAGTTCAGAAAGTCTTCATATTATAGAAAAATCTGCTTGGTGGTTTCATTTCATCGGGATTTTATTCTTTATGAATTATCTGTATTATTCCAAACATTTGCATATTATTTTCGCATTTCCGAATACGTGGTACGCCAATCTTCAGCCAAAAGGAAAATTCAACGATCTGGAATCCGTAACCAAAGAAATCAAATTAATGATGGATCCAAATGCCGATCCTTATGCTGTTCCAGCAGAAAATGAAACGGAAATTCCGTCGAAATTCGGTGCAGAAGATATTTTTGATTTGAACCAGGTCCAGCTGTTAAACGCTTATTCCTGTACAGAATGCGGAAGGTGTACTTCCGTTTGTCCGGCAAACATCACCGGGAAAAAACTATCACCCAGATTAATTATGATGAAAACCCGCGACCGTTTGGAGGAAGTCGGGAGAAACATCAATAAAAACGGAGGAAAATTTGTAGATGACGGAAAAAAACTTTTGAACGACTATATTACCAAAGAAGAACTTTGGGCTTGTACCACCTGCAATGCTTGCGTAGAAGCGTGTCCGGTTCTTATCGATCCGCTTTCCATCATTTTTGAAATGCGAAGATTTTTGGTAATGGAACAATCTGCCGCACCACAGGAACTGAATCTGATGATGACCAATGTAGAAAACAATGCCGCACCTTGGCAATACAACCAAAACGACCGCCTGAACTGGGCAACGGAAAGTTAGATAATTAATCAATTTGAAAATTTGGAAACTTGTTGTTATACACATTTTCAAATTCTCAAATTCTCATATTTTCAAATTGAACAAAATGGATTTTACAATAAAAACAATGGCAGAATATGCGATGGAAGGCAAATCTCCCGAAGTTCTCTTTTGGGTAGGTTGCGCCGGAAGCTTCGATGACAGAGCCAAAAAAATAACCCGCGCTTTCTGCAAAATCCTCAACAAAATAGGGGTAGAATTTGCTGTTCTCGGACAAGAGGAAAGCTGCACCGGCGATCCGGCAAAACGTGCCGGAAACGAGTTTGTCTTCCAAATGATGGCATTAACAAATATCGAAGTTCTGAACGCTTATGAAGTAAAGAAAATCGTAACCGCCTGTCCGCATTGTTTCAATACTTTGAAAAACGAATATCCGGAATTGGGAGGAAACTATGAAGTTCTCCATCACACTCAGTTTTTGAAAAATCTGATGAACGAAGGAAGACTGAAAATTGAAGGTGGAAGTTTCAAAGGAAAAAAAATCACCTTCCACGATCCGTGTTATCTCGGAAGAGGAAACGGAGAATATGAAGCGCCGAGAGTTCTTTTGGAAAAACTGGATTCAGAGCTGGTGGAAATGAAACGCTGCAAATCCAATGGTTTGTGTTGTGGAGCTGGCGGAGCGCAAATGTTCAAAGAACCGGAAAAAGGTAATAAAGATATCAATGTCGAAAGAACCGAAGAAGCACTTTCCGAAAATCCGAATGTGATTGCAACCGGCTGTCCGTTTTGCATGACGATGATGACGGACGGTGTGAAGCATTTCAACAAAAACACCGAAGTTGCCGTAAAAGATATTGCTGAACTGATTGCAGAAGCAGAAGATTTATGAGAAAACCAATCCTAAACTACATACTGATAATCGCAGGAGTTGTTTTAATTGTTATGAATCTGTATGAAAATCAATTTCATATTGATAAAAAAAATATTTGGCGGATAATAAGTGCTATATGCTTTATTACCTTAGGAATTTACAATTTGTTTATAGCAAAGAAAAATGAAAATAGAAGAATCTGACATTATAGAAACCAACGATTACCGGGTGATTATTTATCCCGCATCCAGACCTTTTACTGCAAAAGAATCCAAAAAAATTTCAGAAAAATTATTCGATTTTCTTGCAACCTGGGCAGCACACGGAAAACCGCTTTCATCATCTTTCAAAATCGAGAAAAACCAGTTTGTCATCGTTTGTGTGGATGAAGAGAAGGAAGAAGCTTCCGGATGTTCCATTGATTCTTTGACGAGTGTTTTCAGAGAACTGGATCAGGAATTTGATCTTGGATTTTTCGATCGGATGAAAGCTAGTTTTGTAGAAAATGGCGAAGTGAAAACCCTGAAGCTATCCGATTTCCGGAACGGATTGAAAAACGGAGAAATTCCTCATAATATTGAAGTTTTCGATTTTTCTAAAAATACGTACGTTGCATTTTTGTCCGATTTTCTTCTACCCCTGAAAAGAAGTTGGGCAGGAATTTATGTAGATTAATCCCAATAAAAAAGTAAAGCCCTTTCAGTTTTTTTCGAATTCTGAAAGGGTTTTTGTTTCTGAAAATTAAAATGTTACTTTTGTAAAGGCAACTTCTGAAAATACCGGAAAATCATTTCCAAAACCACGGATTTCAATATGCTGAAAAAAATACTTTTCCTGACAACAGCGCATAAATACAACGATGACAGAATTTTTTATCATCAAGCTAAATCGCTTAAAAATCAGGGATTTGAAGTAGAAATTTGCAGTTTGTGTTCCGATTTTGTGGGAAATTTGGAAGAAATTACAATTAAAGCATTTCCGGTTTTACAAAAAAGCGCCAAGCAAAAAACCGATATTTTCCTTAAAGTTTGTGAAGATTTTCAGCCCGATTGTATTATTTGCTCGGAACCATTGGCTGTGATTTCCGCAAAAAAATTTCGCAAAAAAAAGAAAATCAGCATTGTTTATGACATTACGGAATGGTATCCGTCTTTCCGGATGTTGCAGCCGTATCCTTTTGTTCTGCGGTTTTTTCATTGGATCAAATTTTTTCTGATTCAGCTGTACGCCGGATTTTGCAGCACGCATTTTATTTTTGGAGAAGAAAGCAAAAAATTTCCTTTAGCGTATGTTTTTCCTTTCAAAAAAAAACTGATGCTTCCTTATTATCCCGATGAAAAATATATCGAAAAAAATCTCAGAAAATTAGATCCGGGAAAAATAACTTTGTGTTACACCGGAAGAATTTCAAAAGAAGACGGCATCGGAAATTTTTTTAAAGCAGCAGATTTTTTCAGAAAGAAAAATCCTGACGTTCAGACTTCCATTTTAATTGTAGGAGCACCCAAAAGAAGTGAGGATGAAACCTATTTTTCGGATTTATTAAAATTCTACAACTGGGAAAATATCACCATCAAAGAACCGGCACCTTTTCAATTTTTTAGCAAAAGTTTTTCCGAAGCAGATCTTTGTTTTGATCTTAGAGAAAATAATTCGGAATACAGCAAAAGCCTGCCCATTAAGCTTTTTTATTATATTGCTTCTGGAAAACCTGTAATATATACCAATCTTCAGGCTATTGAAAAACACCTGGATATTTCAAAATTCGGATATTCTGTAAATCCCGAAGATGACGAAACCATTGCAAAATTAATTTCCAATTATATTAAAAATCCGGAGTTATACGATCTTCACGCCGAAAATGCCCGAAAAGAATACGAAGAAAAATACAGCTGGAAAAATATCCGGAATCCATTCATCAGCTTTATCCAACAATCTGTACAATAAGGTGATCAACAAAACTACCATCCAGACTTTTCTTTCCCGGTTTTTAATTCTGATATTAAATTTCGGACTGGTCATCTATTCCACCAATATGTGGGGAAGCGAAGGAAAAGGGGTGATTTCGATTATCACCGCAGATTTGGCGATTATCGGGTTTTTCAGTAATATTTTTGTAGGCGGAAGCATTTCGTATTTTTCTTCAAAATTCCGGACAGAGCAGCTTTTGCTTTATGCATATCTTTGGGCAATTGTTGTGGGAATCACCATTCCCGTAGTGGTAAGTTTTTCTCATTCTTCGGAATATACCGTATATCTGGTAATATTATCGGTTTTATCGGCGCTTCTTTCGGCAAATATTAATGTTTTCGTAGGCAAACAAAACATCCGGACGTTCAATCTTTATACTATTTTACAGTTTGCGCTGCATTTCATTTTTATTCTTGCGATGGTGTATTTGCTGAAAATGGTTTCTGTGGAAATCTATTTTCTGGCGCAGATAATGTGTTTTTTGGTTTTGTTTTTGGCGAGTTCTTTCCAGCTGTTGAAAAACATCAAAATTTCCGGAATATCATTTTCAAAAAATATAAGAAACAAAATCTTCGATTACGGCTGGAAGTCGCAGCTAAGTGCATTTTTTCATTTTCTGAACAACCGTTTGTCTTTCTATTTTCTGGAGTTTTTCAAAGGGATTTCCAGTGTCGGAATTTATTCCGTAGGTGTAGCGTTTTCTGAAGCAATTTGGACAGTGAGCCGAAGTCTCGCTTTGGTTTTATACGCAGATGTAATCAACAGTAAAAGTGCAGACGAATCCATAATGAAAACAAAAACATCCCTGAAAATCAGTTTTTTAATTACTTTTTTGTTTATGATCTTGGTGTTGGTTTTTCCTCCGGAATTGTATACGATGATTTTCGGGAAAGATTTCGGACAGACCAAAAAAATTATTCTGCTTTTGTCCCCCGGAATTCTGGCAATGGCAGTCAGCAATATTATCGGGTTTTATTTTGCGGGAATCAATAAACTTCGGATTCTGAATATCAAATCTATTGCAGGTTTAGTTTTTACCGTTTCCGCTTCATTTTATTTCATCCCGAAATGGGGAATTGCAGGTGCCTGTATCGTAACTTCCGTTTCCCATTGCATTTCTTCCGCAATTTTGTTCTGGCAGTTTTATCGGATTACCGATTTCAGGATTCAGGATTTTTTGGTTTCAAAACAGGAAATTCAATTACTTTTACAAAAATTTAAAAACCGATAACCAATGAATGTTCAGCTGCTTCTAAAAGGAAATTATACCTACACTTGGACACAACTGGGAAATATTTATTTTTTGGGATATTTTTTTGATTCCGAAAACAAATTGTATCGGGAAAATGAAGCGGCAGAATTTATAGCAAAACAACTGGAAACCAATTTATTGGAAGATGTATGCAAAGGAATGAACGGCAATTTTGCAGTGATTGTTTTATCTGAAAATCGATATTTTTTGGTGAGCGATTCGGTTAATTTTTTTCCTTTGTTTTACAAAATTGAAAAAGACCAAATCATTATTTCCGATTATTGGGAAAATATTTTAGCTAATTTTACTGATTTTCAGTTAAATACAGAAGCAATTGACGAGTTTGAAAACACGGGTTTCGTTTTGTCAGACGAAACGCTTGATAAAAACATTTATAAAACCAACGCCAATCAGATCCTTGAAATTAATTTGGATTCAGGTAAGAAAAAAATCAACCAGTACCGGAATTTCATTACCGATACATTTTCCGAAAAATCTTTTGAAGAGCTTTCTGCTGAAGCCGAAAATGTTTTGATGAATGTCGGGAAAAGATTGGTGAAATTTCTCAATAATCGGACAGCAGTTGTTCCTTTGAGCGGTGGCTACGATTCCAGATTAATAGTAAGCTTGCTGAAGAAAATGAATTACAAAAATGTAATTTGTATCACTTACGGGAAAGACAATCCCGAAGTTCCCATCAGCAAAAAAGTTGCGGAAAATCTCGGTTACGATTGGTATTTTATTGATTATACCAAAACGGATATTGCAGATTTCCGGAAAAAACCCCGCTTCTCCGAATATCTGGAAGATGCTGCAAATGGTTATGCAATGCCTTATTTAATGGAATATTTTGCCGTTGCAGATTTGCAGAAAAAAAGACAGATTCCTGAAAATTCTGTTTTTCTTCCCGGACATTCAGGGGACTTTCTTGGCGGAAGTTATCTGTTTAAAACTGTAAAAAATTCGATTGATTTTCAGAACCTTAACTCTTTTATAGAATCGAAATATTTTATTTTTTTACAAAAAAACAACGGTGTAAAAAAGCAAATTGCAAAAAGAGTGAAACAAAGCCTGAAACCAATCGGAAAATCTTATATACACGAAGGATTTAATATGACGGTGGAAGAATGGGATATTCAGGAAAAGCTGGCGAAATTTATATTTCATTCTTCCCAGGTTTTCAATTTTTTCGGGTTTGAAGTCTATTTTCCGTTGTGGGATAAAGAGCTGGTAAATTTTTTCCGAAAAGTTCCGTTCCGGTTTCGGGAAAACAAGATCTTATACGATTCCGTTGCAGAAAAGGCTTTTTTTGTTCCGCAGAATATCAGTTTCCGGAAAAATGAACTGAAGGTTTCCAAAGCAAAAATGTACTTTCAGAAGATGAAAGATTCCGTTCGTTATTTTTTTCCGTGGAATATGGTTCTGAAAAGAATCAATAATGCAGATTGGCCGAATTATCAGCAACTGACAGAAGAAATGATGCAATTTGTTGAAAATAAAAAGCATAAAAAATTTACGCATTTCAAAAATTACAATGCCGTAATCTGCGTCTGGTATATCGAATTTCTGAAAGAAAAATATAACCCGGAAAAGTAAAATTCAAAATAAAGTATCTTTGTCCAATGAAAAATTTCTTTTTCGCAATCCCGGTAATTCTTGCTGTATTAGTGAGCTGTAGAAATAACGACGATACTGTTCAGATCATCGATCAGGTGATGAATCTTTATATAGATTCTGCAGGACAGGATATGCTGAATTCCGAAATTGAAGGTTCCTATCAAACGATCAGTATGAACGATGTGAACGGAATTACCGATACAGCACCGGTTTCCTTCACCAAACTTTTTGATAAGGATTCTCTGCAGTATATTGATTATGTTGCCGGAGCCAGAAAAATTCTTATTGATTCTTCTAATACCAACTCCAAAATCTACGAATCCGAAATCGCACTAATTTTCACCAGAAAAGTCAATGATTCCGTTACATCCACTTTCAGCGATACTTTGAAGCTGAATTATCTTTCGAATCCTGATATTTTCTATCTCGAAAAAGCATGGTACAATAACCAGCTGGTTTTCACAAAAGAAAACGGAAAACCGAACATCATCAAAATCACAAAATAATCGCTAAATTTGCCACAAGATGCTTTGTTGCTCATTCTGCCTTCTCTGAAACGAGATTGGCAACTATCAACCGACAACTATCAACTATCAACTGACAACTAAAATATGTTACAAGTTCAATTTTTACGCGAAAACAAAGACCGCGTTTTGGAAGGTCTTCAGAAAAGAAATTTTAAAAATCCGGAATTGGTGGAGCAAGCTGTTTCTGCCGATGATAAACGCAAAAAATTACAGTTTGATTTGGATGAAAATCTGGCTCAGATGAACAAAATATCCAAAGAAATTGGACTTTTGATGAAAGAAGGAAAAAAAGAAGAAGCCGAAGCTGCAAAAGCAAAAACTTCCGAATACAAAGATAAGATTGAATCTCTTAAAGAAAAGCTCAAAGAAACGGAAGACCAGCTTTTACAAACCTTGTATCTGATCCCGAATATTCCTTTCAGCAGTGTGAAAGCCGGAGTTTCTGCAGAAGATAATGAAATTGTTTATCAATCTGTGGAAGTTTCAGGATTGGGAGAAGGCGCAGTTCCGCATTGGGAACTTGCAAAAAAATACAATCTTATCGATTTTGAACTGGGTGTGAAAATAGCAGGAGCAGGATTTCCCGTTTATCTTGGAAAAGGAGCGAGATTGCAGCGTGCTTTGGTTCAGTATTTTCTGGATAAAAATACCGATGCAGGTTATCTGGAAGTAAATCCGCCTCACGTTGTGAATGAAGCTTCTGGTTACGGAACTGGTCAACTTCCTGATAAAGAAGGACAGATGTACTACATTGCTGAAGATGATTTGTACTTGATTCCTACTGCCGAAGTTCCTGTTACCAACATTTACAGAGATGTCATTCTGGATGAAAAAGATTTGCCAGTAAAAAATACAGCATTTTCCCAATGTTACAGAAGAGAAGCCGGAAGTTATGGCGCTCACGTTCGTGGATTGAACCGTTTGCATCAGTTTGAAAAAGTAGAAATCGTAAGAATAGAAAAACCGGAAAATTCTTATGCCGCTTTAGAAGAAATGGTGGAACATGTAAAATCCATATTGGAAGATCTGGAGCTGCCTTACCGTATTTTAAGATTGTGTGGTGGCGATATGGGATTCACCTCTGCAATGACGTACGATTTTGAAGTATGGAGTGCTGCCCAGGAAAAATGGCTGGAAGTTTCTTCGGTTTCCAATTTTGAAACTTTCCAGGCGAACCGTTTGAAATGCAGATACAAAGGTGGTGAAGGAAAAGCACAGCTGGTTCATACGCTGAACGGTTCTGCAATGGCTTTGCCAAGGATTATGGCTGCTCTTTTGGAAAACAACCAAACCGAAAATGGAATTAAACTTCCGAAGAAGGTTGCGGAATATGCGAGATTCGAGGTGATTAACTAAAAATTTAGTTTAAAAATATAAAACGGGCGATTTCGCCCATTTTTTTATTTTCAAAAAATTTTGAGATTTAATAATTTTCCCCTTCTCCTTTCATTTTTTCTGCATTTTCTGCCATAATTACGGCATCCATCATTTCCTGGATATCACCGTTCATATAGGCGTCCAGATTGTATATGGATTTATTGATTCTGTGATCGGTAACTCTTCCTTGCGGATAATTGTAGGTTTTGATTTTTGCACTGCGGTCTCCTGTTGAAACCATCGTTTTTCTTTGGGCAGCAATATCGCCTACCACTTCCTGCAATTTGATATCGTATAATTTTGCACGCAGCATTTCCATTGCCAGTTCACGGTTTGCCAATTGGGAACGCGCTTGCTGACAAACCACCACAATTCCCGATGGTTTGTGCGTTAATTGTACTTTGGTTTCCACCTTGTTTACGTTCTGTCCACCTGCACCTCCGGAACGTGAGGTTTGCATTTCGATATCGGCAGGATTAATTTCCACATCTACTTCTTCGGCTTCCGGAAGAACAGCGACTGTAATTGCGGAAGTGTGAACTCTGCCCTGAGATTCTGTTTCCGGAACTCTTTGTACACGATGAACTCCGGATTCAAACTTCATAATTCCGTAAACTCCATCGCCTTCTACTTTCATTATCAATTCTTTATAACCTTTTGCTGCTTCATTGGAATCGGTAACTTCGTGGCGCCATCCTTTGGTTTTAAAGTACATATTATACATTCTGTACATATCTTCTACAAAAATTGCAGCTTCGTCTCCACCAGTTCCGGCACGAAGCTCGACAATTACGTTTTTGTCATCGGCAGGATCTTTCGGAATCAGTAAAACTTTCAGCTCTTCTTCCAATCCCGGGATTTTTTCGAGGGCTTCATTTTTTTCGATTTTGGCAAGTTCTACAAAATCTTTATCGGAACCATCAGCAATTATTTCGTCGGATTCTTCAATCGTGTTCAAAGCTGTTTTATAATCATCAAAAACTTTTACGATTTTTCCAAGATCGCTGTATTCCTTATTCAGCTGCGAATATTTTTTCTGATCGGAAATTATATCTGGCTGAATAATAAGATCTGCAACCTCATTATATCGTTGTTTAATGGCTTCTAATTTTGGGATTAAAGACTTCGACATCGTAGATTTTTTGTGAGTGCAAAGATAGGGTTTTTGGTTGGAAATGAGAAGCAACTTAAAGAACAGCAACTTTGAGACTCGGAGAATCTGAGAGAAAAAATAAATGGTCAATTTGCTTCGCAGTGAATAATGAATTTTTCCCGTAAACAGATTGACGATTGACTTGCGATGCGAAATTCACCATTCACCATCTACCTGTTCTTTACTAAAATCCAACCTGTGAATTTCAGGAAAGTGGAATTTGTATCTGTTTCATTCCAAGAAAGAACATACCAGTAAGTTCCTGTTTTTACAGTTATTCCGTTTACTTTTCCATCCCAATATGTTCTGGAAGTTTCTTGGTTGGAAAAAACGGGATCGCCATAACGGTCTATAATTTTAAACTGAAAATTGCTTTTGTTCGTGAGCAGGCTGAAATCGACAGTGTCATTAATTCCGTCATCATTCGGTGTGATGACGTTGGGAAGATTCTGGAGAATAATCTGGTATTCCGCAATATTGCACCCGAAAGAATCTCTTACGTAGAAAGTATGAATTCCGCCTTCAATTCCGCTAAATTCATTGGAATTCTGCCAAGATGAATCATCTACAGCATATTGATATGGCGGAACTCCGCCTGATGCAGACACTTTCGTAACCGAATGATCGGTAATGATTTCATTAATCTTTACCGGAGAGATTACTAAAAGATTGATTTTTACGATTTTAAAGCATTGGTTGGAAGATTTCACTTTTGCATAAACCGTTTTCGATGATGAAATATATTCCGAAGGATTTCCGATTAAATTTGTTCCGTTTTGGGCATCATTTTCCGATAGATAAAACTCTTTTGTAATGTTGGTTGCCGCAGAAATATTTGCTTTTGTAAGATCAAATTTTCCGGAATCGGTTTGGTCTTTCAGATAACATTCTTTGAGTTCTGCATCATAAACATCGGGCATTTGCTTGAAAACCAATGAGATTTTTGCATACCGGAAACATCCGGAAATGTGCGTTAGTTTTACAAAAATATCCTGTGTTCCGGATTGGAATTGTGAAAAATTGGTGATTTCATTTTTATCATCCATCAAATCAGCAAGGGTGAAAAAATATTTTTTCGAAATATCATTTTGCGAAGTTACATCAGCATCATTAAGATTAAAAACTCCTTCCGTTCCGCTGCCGCAAACTTCCAAAACAGCATTTTTTTTAGTGATATCATTAATGGTAAGATGTATTTTCACTTCGTCGTTGTCGCAAATATCATTTGTTTTTTTATGAACAACCACGGTAATTGTTTTGTCCGATGTGAAGATATAATGCTGTGGATCAGCGATAGGTGTAGAGCTTTCGTTTTCAAAAAAGCTGAAAGTATAATCGGAAGGATTACTCACAATCTGTGGAATATAGGTGGTCAAATCAAAGCTTACTGTTCCGTCATCAATATCCGGACAAGGAAGCGAAGGCGTGAATGAATTCTGCAAAACCGGAATCTTGTCTACAAAAATTTTTACGTTTTTCACGGCGTGTCTTGCTGAAGCGCCACCTGTAGAAGCAGAAAATCCGAAATATCCTTTGCTCATCGCTGCAGCAGCTCCCGATGCTTTAAAAGATCCGGAAATAATAAGATTTCCCTGAAGCCAGAGTTTAATAATTGTATTGCCGGGATTGGAAATATCGGTTTCACCCGTTACTTCAACATGGCGAAAAGCACTTCCTACAAAAGGATTACTGGATGATAAATCCGATGTGTGATAGGTGCTTCCCGGCGTATTATTAAATTCAATATTTCCGGTGTTCACGCCGTACAGAAGATGGATTTTGTTCATCTGTCCATTGTTGCTGTTGTTGAAAGTATCGAAACCAACCATCAGTCCGACTGCATTTTGGGGAATTCCCAATCCTTCCCCCGAAACAAAGGAACTTGGTGGGTTTACCAAATACCAAAACGCCATTCCATCACCTATTTTCAGATCAGAAGTGCCCACTCCGTCAATCCGGAAATCGAACTCTACTTTCCATTTATTACAATAATTAAGATTGATAGGTTCATTCAGATTTACAGAGCCTACTTGCCACGTTTGATCCGAAGTTAGCCTCACATTATCACCATCTGCAACAGCATTTCCAACAAGACTCCAACCATTTGTGTTAATAGGATTTCCTGTTAATTCGTAGGTTTGCGAAAACAGAAATACTGAAAATAAAAAAAGAAAAAGTGATAATTTGTTTTTCATTAAAATGAAATAAAAAAATCAGTCTCCAAAAAATTAGAAACTGACTGATATATAATGTTTTGCTTTGATATTACTTTCTTCAAATTCAGGGAAGAAAGCAATGACATCAAAAATTAATGATGACCAGAATGAATAAATGGTCCGTCTCCTTTTGGTTGGTTGTAGATTACTTCCACACCTTCCTGCTCGAACATTTTCTTCCTGCGGATATCTTCCGGATCAAAAGGTTTGGTTTTTCCGAAATATTCTGCAAGACCTTCTGTAAGCCAAAGTGGGATGATAAACCCAAAAAACATAAAAATACACCAGAACCCAACAAGGAACATAATTACAAAATAAACAGTCCAAAGAAACTGGTAAAACGGCCAAAAAGATGATAATATCATTTTCGTATAGATTTTAGGCAAAAGTAAAAGATTTTTTCTTTTTTACAAAGCGATTGCCCAATGAATTTTGTCATTTGCTGAAAAATCAGAAATTTAGTAATTTCGTATGCCATTCACATAAATCAAATTTTTGATAAAAATAAGAGGAAAACGCTAAATTTGCCAAAGTTTTATGTAGAAAGAATGTGCTTTGATATAATTTTCTCTTAAAATAAATTTCACTCCAAAAGATTAAACAAAAATACCTATAAACAAATGAACTACCGTATCGAAAAAGACACAATGGGCGAAGTGCAGGTTCCTGCAGATAAATTCTGGGGAGCACAAACCGAACGCTCCAGAAATAATTTTAAAATAGGACCGGAAGCGAGTATGCCTCAGGAAATCATCGACGCATTTGCTTATCTGAAAAAAGCAGCTGCTTATACCAATGCAGAACTGGGCGTTCTTCCCAACGAAAAACGGGATATGATTGCAAAAGTTTGTGACGAAATCCTTGCAGGAGAATTATACGACCAATTTCCGCTTGTCATATGGCAAACCGGTTCCGGAACACAATCCAATATGAATGTGAACGAAGTGGTTTCCAATAAGGCACATATCAATAACGGCGGAATTTTAGGAGAAAAATCCGAAATCCATCCGAATGATGATGTGAACAAATCCCAATCTTCCAATGATACATATCCGACAGCAATGCACATTGCAGCTTATACAAAAGTAGTGAAATACACACTTCCTGCTCTGGAAAAACTTAGAAATACTTTGGATGAAAAAGCGAAAAAATTCCAGAATGTGGTAAAAATCGGAAGAACGCATTTAATGGATGCAACTCCGCTTACTTTAGGACAGGAATTTTCAGGTTATGTTGCGCAGTTGGATTATGCCAAAAAAGCAATTGAAAATACGCTGGAACATTTGAGAGAGCTTGCACTTGGAGGAACTGCAGTAGGAACCGGACTGAATACACCGAAAGGTTACGATGTTTTGGTAGCAAAACACATTGCAGATTTTACCGGACTTCCGTTCGTTACCGCTCCGAATAAATTTGAAGCACTAGCTGCACACGACGGAATTGTAGAAACTCACGGTGCTTTGAAGCAATTAGCAGTTTCTCTTTACAAAATTGCTCAGGATATCAGATTATTAGCTTCAGGACCACGAAGCGGCATCGGGGAAATTTTTATTCCTGAAAACGAGCCTGGTTCTTCCATTATGCCCGGAAAAGTAAATCCTACACAAAATGAAGCATTAACAATGGTTTGCGCTCAGGTTTTAGGAAATGATACTACGATTTCTTTTGCCGGAACTCAGGGAAATTATGAGCTGAATGTATTCAAACCTGTAATGGCTGCCAATTTTTTACAATCTGCACAATTACTTGCAGATGCGATGATTTCCTTTAACGATCATTGTGCTGTAGGAATTGAACCAAATGAACCGAGGATTAAAGAACTGGTAAACAAATCTTTAATGCTGGTTACCGCATTGAATACACACATCGGTTACGAAAATGCAGCAAAAATTGCAAAAACCGCACACAAAAATGGGACAACTCTGAAAGAAGAAGCCATTAATCTCGGACTTTTAACCGCCGAACAATTTGATGAATGGGTGAAGCCTGAAGATATGGTCGGAAGTTTGAAATAGCTTTCAACCGAATGTTGGGATTAATAAAACCGCCACGAAATTTTTCGCGGCGGATTTTTGTTGCTGATGATAGATGCAACTTGAACTTCCGAAGTGTAGAATTTCTATTTGTTTTCCTTGTAATAATCAATTGCGCATTTCAGGAATTTTTTGAAATCGTCTTTCGGCATATATCCTGAAACCGGAGTGTTAATCACTCTCTGATCTGGTGTAACCATTACATAATGTGGCTGAGAATTATTATTAAAATTCACCTGCTGGAACATCGACCAGCGATCGCCGACGGTTTTTATTTTTTTCATTTGTCCGCCTCCCATATCAATTTTGGTTTGCTCATTTTCCGGGAGGGCTTCCTTATCATCCACATACACGGACGCGATTATCATTTCATCATTCATCAAAGGTAAAATATCGGGCTGGCTCCAAACAAATTCTTCCATTTTCCGGCAGTTTTCGCAACCATAACCGGTAAAATCAATCAGCAAAGGTTTGTTTTGCTTTTTGGCTTCTTCAATGGCTTCAAAATAATTGTGATACAATTTCAAACCAAGGATTCCGTCTTCTTCCTTGTGGAAATAGCTCACATTCATCGGTGGCAAAATACCACTTAAAAGCTGGAGTTTTGGTTTTTCTGAAGGAATAATTCCCTGAATTAAATAAATGATAAATCCAATTCCCAAAAATCCGAGGATTTTTCTTGTTAATGAAATCTTGGGTTTCAGATCATCGTGCGGAAATCTGATTTTCCCAAATAAATAAAGCACAAGACCAATCGTAATCAAAATCCAAAGGAAAATGAAAAGTTCGCGTTTCAGTAAAAATGTTTTGGAAACGAGATCAGCTTTTGATAAAAATTTCAGCGCCAGAGCCAGTTCTATAAATCCGAGAACCACTTTTACGGTGTTCATCCAACCGCCGGATTTTGGTAAACTTTGCAATGCTTGCGGAAATAAAGCCAATAATCCGAAAACAATTGCCCACGCAAAACCAAATCCTGCCAATGCAAAAGTGAGTAGTGTTGGAACATTTTGTGATCCGGAGACCACTCCGCCTAAAAGACTTCCCAGGATTGGGCCTGTACACGAAAACGAAACGATAACCAGAGTAAGCGCCATAAAGAAAATCCCGATAATTCCACCTGCTTCTTCTGCTTTTGAAGATTTATTAGCGATGGAGCTTGGTAGAGTGATTTCGTAATATCCGAAAAAGCTCAATGCAAAAAACAGGAATATGGCGAAGAAAAAGATATTTAGCCAGATATTTGTGGAAATCTGGTTGAAGATATTTCCGGAAATTCCATCAATAATATGGAACGGAATACTTAATAAAATGAAAATTAAGAGAATAAAAAACCCGTATATAATAGCGTCGCGTTTTCCTTTGGATTTGTTTTTCACACCTTTTGTGAAGAATGAAACTGTAAGAGGAATCATTGGGAAAACACAAGGTGTAAGCAAAGCAATCAGTCCGCCCAAAAATCCGAGAATCAGCACGAGCCAGTTGCTGTTGTGTGGTTTTTCCTGAACAGTTCCACAATCCGCCAAAGGTTTTCTGAAATCCAAGGAATTTATTTTCAGTTCTTTCTGGTTTTGTTCGTGTTGTGCAGCCGTAATAATTTGTGTTCCTGTTTCTGCAACTTCAGAAACTTTGGGAACGCTGTCTGCAACTGTTTTTGGTGCTAATTCTTCTGTATTTTCCTCTTTCTTTTCTTCTGCTTTTGCAACAGCGTCGAGTGTTTTCTCAAACTCCAAAGTATTGGGAGCCAAGCACATTCTGTCGTTACAAGTTTGATAAGTAATCTCGGCAGTTACAGTAGAAGGTTTGGAGCTGTCTTTTACTTTGAATTTCTGTTTGAAAAGGGCTTTTCCTGCATAATACACAATTTGTGCTCCGAAAGCTTCGGAATATTCATCGTGTTTTTTCCCAACTTCCTGGACTTTACCCAAAAGTTGGATTTGCTTTCCGGAAACAATATATTCGGTAGGAATTCCGGAATCTGCCGGAAGATCTTTGGAATAAATATGCCACCCTGCATCCATTGTTGCGGTAAGCACGGCTTCATATTCGTCATTTCCTAAAGAATTGACATCGAATTTGAATTTTACGGGATCCTGAATCTGGGCATTAAAACTTGCTGAAAGTAGTGTGAAAAAAGAAAGTAGAAAAATTTTTAAGCTGTTCATTTCTTTAGAAATCTGTTGGTTGTTATGGAAAAAAAGGCGGTGAAATGGTTACCGCCTTTAAAAAAGTTTATCAAAGATATTCAAAAAATATTAAAATGTAGTATTAATATTCAGTGTAAATCCTGTGTTTTCAGGTACCATTCTACAGACACCACCTACACAAAGAAGTCCGCCTCTTTGTCTTCCGTAGGATGCCTGTACTCTTGTGGAGTTTTTTCTGAAAACGATACCGCCGGAATAGTAATGCAGCTGGTCTTCTTTTACATCGTTTCCGTAGTTGTACAAATCGTTCAGGAAGATGGACCAGTTTTTCATGAAATTAAATTCTGTAAGTGCTGCAGCCCAGTTTTTATAGGAAGAATCTGCCCATTGATGCTGCACTTCAACTTTTAGGGAGCTTTTGTTCAGTTTGATGATATTATCAAAAGCAACAGTTGTGGCATATACTCTTCCGGAAGTTTCCTCAATACGATCCTGGTTGTAATCCTGATAAATATAGATTAAAGCGGAGTTCCAATTTTCTGAAAGTTTCTTGCGGATATCCACATTGAAATCGGAATAATATTTTTCACCCCAAGACCAAAAGTCGGTTTTTACGGTATTGTAATCTTCATATACTCTGTACGTTCCTTTCAGTCCGTACCAGTTGGCAAGGTTCAGAGAGATATTGGTCCCATATTTTCCACCAAGCGCAGTTCCTTTTTTGAACTGATAATAAAGATCAAATTGCGAGCCTACTTCTCCTGCTTTTTTCTGTGGGAAAAATGTAAGCTGAGGTTGCGCCTGATATACATAAATATTTGCTAAACTGTAATCGAACTGTTTGGTAAGTGCAGGAACATAATTCAGCACTGCCTGATTGTACTGGTTCCCGATTAAATTTCTTTCGGAATACAGGTTGAAATTTTCCAGTCTTCTGATATTTCCGTTGAATCCAAATCCCTTTTTGGTATAACCGAACATCAGATTAACGGCATTCCCGGAATAGAAATTTACCGGATCTACTTCTGTTGCCATTTTGATGGCGTCTTTAGTTTTGTAAAGATATTCTAAATTGAGGTAGAAATTTTTGTATTCATTATTAAGACGAACTCCGTAAACACTGACATCTTTTGGCGGATCTACAAAGTAATCATCATCGGATTCGTGCTTGTTTACAAAGCTTAATCCCAAGCTGGAAGTAAATGCATCGGTATTGAAAGCTTTTGCCAGTTGAAACTCCGTATCTACACCGGCAATAGTACTGTTGGTCCAGTCGAATCCTACTCTTTGTTTTCCGTAAAGTGCTTTCAGAGTATAAAGATTATCGGCGCCGGAATATTTCACTTCTCCACCTACAATAGAATTGGCAATCCCTAGCTGGCGGTCTTCCCAAGTACGGAAAGCCAATCCCGATCCGAACTGATCGTAAACGTGTCCTAAAGTAATATCCAGTCCTTTTTCGTTATTATAGTTGGCATAAAAAGTTCCTACGTTTACACCATCAAATTCAGGGTAATAATTAAGCAATGCTTTTGGCTCATAAGATTCTACCTGTGCACCGACTGTGAATTTTCCGATTTTGTAGGACATTGTGAGGTAAGAGTTCGAACGGAAACGTTCTTCTGCTTCATTCTCTGCAAGTTTTATTTTGCTGTCATCTACATAATACTGGTTATTGGACTCAAGACTTGCGCTGAATTGCGCATTTATAAAGCTGTGTGCCAGCACAAATGCCAACGGAAGTAGTTTTAATTTCATAAACGGGATTAGAGTGCTTCTTTAACTTTTTCAAACATATCATCTTCATCACCTGGAACATATCCTACATGAGAATAGATCAGTTTGTCTTTATAATACACCAATGTGGTAGGAACATTATTGATGTTGAGCTGTCTTTTAATGGATTGTGATGGATCCAGCAGGATCTGATCAAATTCCCAGCTTTTCCCGTTGGCAACGGTTTTTACTTTGTTTACCGTTCTTGGATCATCAATAGATACTGCTACGAAATTGAAATCTTTTTCTGTTTTCCAGTCACCGATTTTTTCGTTTACATTTCCCAACTCTTCCATGCACGGAAGACACCATGTTGCCCAAAAACTTATTACCAATGGTTTTTCGTCATCCATCTGATCCAGTGCGATTGTTTTGCCCTCTATATTCTTTGCAGAAATGTTTGAAAGAGATTGGGACTGAACGGATAAGGCTGTAGCAAACAGAAAAAATACTAAAACAAAATTTTTCATTAAATCTTTTTTTCAAAAGTAAAAAAAAATGTACTTTTACACAATGATTACAAATAAAATTTTGAAAAGATTTACTTATTCATGGGTTTTTGTCGCATTTATTGCGTTTTTGGCAACTTCATGCTCTGGAAACAGAAGCGATGAAGGAACAGATGTGGTTACTTTTATTAAAGCTTCTTCCAGCGAATCATCAACAATTATTGGAAAAACGATTACTTTTTCAGCAACGGATAATCTGAATAATGATGTTACGGCGCAATCAGAATTTTATGTAAACGGAACCCTGAATGCAGACGGCGCCACTTTCACTCCGTTAGAGAGCGGGAAATATGAGGTGGTAGCTAAAATGAAAGGTTTGCAGAGTAAACCTTTTACGCTAGAAGTAATTGCGCTTTCTGGCATTAACTTTACACACCGTATTTTGTATGAAGACTTCACCGGAACCTGGTGTGGAAACTGTCCGCTTGCAGTGGTGCGTTACGAAAACTTGGTTGCACAAAATGATCATGCAGTGATGCTTGGTGTGCACGGACCTGATGGATCGGGTGACCCTTATATCAATCCAACATCACTCGGGATTATATCTTTAAAAAAGGTTTTCGGCTTCCCGACAATTCTTATCAATGGTAAATTTTCCTGGTCTACAAGCAATAACAATTATACAGATATGTCCTTTCCGCTGCAATATATCCAGCCTTACAGCAAAATAGGGATTTCTGTAAATACCTCGCTTTCCGGAAATGCATTGAGTGGTGAAGTAAAAGTAAGCTTTGCGCAAGCCTATCAAAATTTGAAAATGGCTGTATTTGTGGTAGAAACCGATTTGCACTATCCACAGCACAATTATTTTAACGGAACCGGAGGAAAGCCGGTCTTTTATGACGGTGTTCCGATTATCGAAAATTATACCCATCATAATGTGGTGAGAGACAATCTTACTGCGATTGAAGGAGATGCGGTACCGGCTTCACAAAGTCAGGAAAACGCAATTTTCACAAAAGCAATTTCCTACAATGTTCCTACAGGATTTGTAAAAGAGAATACAAAGATTGTAGTGGTAATAATGGATAAGGATGGAGTGGTTCTCAATACAAGAGAAGTGGTTATAAATACCGACAATGATCTGGAAATCATATAATAATCAAAATAAATCTAAATTTGCAATGAAAAAGAAAATTAGCTTGTTTGCTGCTGTTTTCTGCTATTTTTTAGGAAATTCCCAAATGGTAGTCAAAAAATATGACGGCACAGTAATTAATGATGGTGATGTATTTACCTACAACACCATAGACGAGGATCCGGCTTCGCTGAAGTTCCGCGTTCACAATACTTCTACTACAGAATCTATACTGGCAAAAATAGAATGCACCAGTATCAGCAATTCTGATGGAAATTTATTTGAATTCTGCTTCGGAGGAAACTGCTTTTATTCGGTATTCAAAGGACTTATGAATCCTATTGATGGACCGGGATATATGATTGGACCAGGATCTAATTCCGGAGATTTTGACCATTTCTGGAATAAAAAAGCAGAATCTACAACAGGAGATTACCCGATGGATTATCAATTCAAAATATTTATGGTAGATCCTCTTGGTAACGAAACCGGTGATCCTGTAAATATTACCTACAGATATGCAGGTGCTCTTGCTGTGAATGATGTTAATCATCAAAACATTGCGACCATTAAAAATACAGTAGTAAATGATGTTCTGACTTTGGAAAGTAAAATAGATACTATTATTCAGATTGTAGATATTTCAGGAAAAGTGTTGCATACTTCAAAAATTGTGAAAGGAAACAATGAAATTAACCTCCGAAATTTAACTCCCGGAATGTATATTGTGAACATCGCAAATGCTACTGGAAAAATGATTAGCAGTAAAATTATCAAGAAATAAAAATTGAAAAAAATATGAAAGCAAAACTATTCATTGCGGCATTAGCATGTTTATTTTCGAATTTTTATAATGCTCAAAACTATTATTCTGAAAATTTTGAAACTGGAAACGGAGCAGACTGGACTTTTGTAGACAGAGACAAAGACGGAAAGTTTTTCTCCATAAAAGACGCAAGCAGCATTAATGCTGAAGTTTTCGGTCACAGCACCTTGATTTCTTATTCGTATCAAAATACCGCCTTGCATCCGGATAATTTAGCAATATCACCTTCAATTTCATTACCTTCAGATGCAGACAATCTATATCTGAAATATGATGTATGGTCTTATGATGGACAATATGGTGCTGAGCACTATGCTATTTATGTAACAGAAACCAATGATCCGGATCAGATTGTAGCTTCCACACCTGTATTTGAGGAAACTTTGCCAGGTTCAGGCGGTCTTAAGCTTGATAAAATGGTGGATATCACTTCGTTTAAAGGTAAAGACGTATACGTAACATTCAGACATTACAACTGTACAGATCAATATTGGATGCTGCTGGATAATATTGAAGTGAAGCAGCTTCTTGCCAATGATGCAAAAGTATCAAAGCTGAAACTAAATAAATATACTGAACCCAACGCTTCCAATACGCTAGAAGTTACCATTAAAAATGCTGGAAAAACTCCGATAACTTCCGCAGAAATCAATTGGAATGACGGGACCGATCATGTTGCAACCGTTAATGTGAATATTCCGGTTGGTGGCTCTAAACCGGTATTGCATCCCGCAACAATATCTTATTCTGATGTGGCGCAAAAAGATATTAATGTAACCATAACCAAAGTGAACGGAGAGGTAGATCCAATTCCCGATAATAATACGAGAAGTACTTCGATTGTAGTTCTTTCACAGGTGATTCCTAAAAAGGTGTTTTTTGAAGAAGGAACGGGAACATGGTGCGGATGGTGCCCAAGAGGAATGGTAGCATTGGAAAAAGTAAATGAAGATTATCCAAACGATCAGGTAAGTATTGCGGTGCATAACCAAGATCCTATGATGGTAACAGAATATGATGGCGGCGCATCTTTCTCAGGATTTCCGGGAATGAATGTAGACCGTGAATTATTAGGAGTAGATATAAATCCAAATACCATTGGGAATTATGTAAATTCAAGAAAAACAATTCCTACACCTGTTCAGTTGGGAGGTAATTTTACCATAGAAGGATCTACTTTAACTGTAAACGGAAGCGCTCAGCTTTTTTCTAACTTTACACACGCCAATTACAGATTAGCTGCAATTGTAGTGGAAGACGGAGTACAGGGAACAGGTCCTGGATACAAACAGGCCAACTATTATGCAGGTGGTGGTAACGGAGCAATGGGAGGATTTGAACATCTGCCAAGTTCAGTTCCTGCTGCAGAAATGGTATACGACCACGTAGGAAGAGCATTGTTGGGTGGATATAACGGACAGGAAAATTCGGTTCCTGCAACTATTGCGGATCAGCAAACCCTAAACTATACTTTCACCTACACCATTCCGGAAAAATATAATTCTACTTCTACTCCGGCAAATGATGTGATTCCGAATCCGGATAATATGAATGTTGTACTTTTGCTGATTGACCAAAATGATGGAACAGTTGTAAATGCTGTAAAACTTGAAAGAGGAGCATTGGCAGCAAATGAGGTTTCATTAGCAAAAACAACCGTAATATATCCTAACCCTGCAAGTACAGATTTCAATATCAAATTTGCAAAAGACGGAAAATACAATGTTGTAATTTACGATATGAGCGGAAAAGTAGTAACCAACTACGGAAGCATTTCCACATCCGGAAAAACTGCAAACCTTCCGATCCGTTTACTTCCGGGTAAATACATTGTAAATATAGCACAGGACGGAGTTTCTTACAGCAAAGACCTTCTTGTGAAATAAAAACAAAAGACTTTATTAAAATGATAACCCGGCGGAATTTTCCGCCGGGTTTTTTATGAATACAACTCTCATTGCATTTGCAAATTTCAAGCGTAATCCGGGTAAGCTTGCATTTAAAATAAATAAAAAGTATTTTTTTTGAAAAAGTAATAAAAAATTTACCAAAAATAATAAAAGGATACCCCCGAATTCATATATTTGTGTACCTTTTAATTATTCATATAACCAATTTCAAAAAATTAATCTTATGCAAAAATTCTATTTATTCGGGATGGCGATCTTGTTTGCCGCTGGAATTAATGCGCAGGTGCATTATTCTCAAAACTTCGAATCTGGAGGTGGCACCGATTGGAAATATACCGATTTAGACAATGACGGTAAAAATTTCCAAATTTCCAATGCGAGCTCTCTGTATTCAGGAATCGGGACCAAATCGCTTGTATCCTATTCTTGGTACAATACCGTACTTACACCAGACAATTTGGTGTCATCCACACCTATTACCATTCCTTCCGGATATGATAATATGTTGCTGAATTATACCGTCGCATCACAACCTAATAGTTATGGAGCTGAACATTATGCGGTATATATTACAACCAGTGATGATCCTGAAGCTGTTTTAGCAACTACACCGGTTTTAGAAGAAACCTTACCGTTTTCCGGAGGAATTAGTGACAGAACAATCGATCTTTCTGCTTATGCAGGACAAACGGTGTATCTTTCTTTCAGACATTTTGACTGTGTGGATCAGTATATTCTTATTTTTGATAACCTCTCTATTGAAACACGTATAAACAACGACGCAAAATTAGTTTCAGCAAATTTGGATAAATACATTTTGCTTAATTCTCAGAACGATCTTGTTTACAAAGTAAAAAATTTAGGAGGAAATACCATTACTTCCCTTGAACTTAACTGGAATGACGGAACTGATCATAAATCTACTGTATCCACAAACATAGCACCTGGACAAACGGTAGATATTACACATCCAGTAAAAATAGCCTATTCCGATCTATCAACAAAAAATATTACTGCTACTGTAACTCTTGTTAATAGCGCTGCCGATTCTAAACCGGAAGACAATGCGGTATCATTCTCTACAACTGTTGCATCGCAGATTGTTAATAAAAAAGTAGTTATTGAGGAAGGTACAGGAACATGGTGTGGATGGTGTCCAAGAGGAATGGTTGCACTGGAAAAAGTAAATCAGGATTATCCAGATGATCAGGTAAGTATTGCAGTTCACGGAGGAAGTAATTCCGAACCAATGAGAGATGCCGCTTATTCTGCAGGAGCTGGCTTTTCCGGATTCCCGGGAATGAATGTAGACCGCGAGCTGAAAGGCGTGGATATTGGCCCGTCTGATATCGGTAATTATGTAGAAACCAGAAGAACGCTCCCTACGCCGGTATTGTTAGAAGGAACCTATACCATTGATGGATCTTCATTGGCAGCTAATGTAAGTGCGAAATTCTTCATCAATCAGTCTAATGCAAATTACAGATTAGCTGCAATTGTAGTGGAAGACGGAGTTCAGGGAACCGGTCCTGGATATCGCCAAACCAATTATTATGCAGGTGGCGGTAACGGAGAAATGGGTGGATTTGAAAAACTTCCAAGCACAGTTCCGGCAGATCAAATGGTTTATGATCATGTAGGAAGAGCATTATTGGGAGGGTATAACGGACAGGAAAATTCTGTTCCAGGATCAATTACAGATCAGCAAACTGTAAATTATACCTTTACTTACACCATTCCGGAAAAATATAACTATACAAGTAACCCTGCGAATGATGTAGTTCCGAATACTGATAATATGCACGTTGTATTATTGCTTATTGATCAAAGTAATAAAACTATTGTAAATGCAGCTAAGCTTACAAGACAATCCCTTGCAGTAAACGACGCTCCATTGGCGAAAACAACAGTAATATATCCTAATCCGGCAACAACCGATTTTAATATCAAATTTGCAAAAGATGGAAAATACAATGTTGTCATCTACGATATGAGCGGGAAAATTGTAACCAACTACGGAAACATTTCTACATCCGGAAAAATTGCCAATCTTCCAATCCGTTTGCTTCCAGGTAAATATATTGTCAATATTTCACAAAACGGAGTTTCTTACAGTAAAGAACTTCTTGTAAAATAAAAAAACAGAGACATTCCTTAATGTTGATAAGCCGGCAGAAATTTCTGCCGGCTTTTTTTTGGATATCTTGATTAATTTCAATTGAAAACAGAAAAAGATAACAATAATTTACAGTATTTTAAGTTTAAATTAAATAAGATTTAGGAATTTGAAAATTTAATAAAAATTTAACCAAATTTCTAAAAATTCCGACTCTTAAAATACTTCGAAATTTATATCTTTGTACACTTAAAATTTTTGATAAAATAATGGGATTATTTGATATGTTCACGCAAGATATTGCGATTGACCTGGGAACTGCGAATACGCTAATCATTCACAACAACAAAATTGTAATCGATCAGCCATCGATTGTTGCAATAGAGCGGTCTTCCGGAAAGCCTATTGCCGTTGGTGAACAGGCAAAACATATGCAGGGAAAAACACACGAAGATATCAGAACCATTCGTCCGCTGAAAGACGGTGTGATTGCCGATTTCCACGCTTCCGAACATATGATTAAGGAATTTATCAAGCAAATTCCCGGGATCAAAGGAAAACTTTTTCAGCCAGCACTGAAAATTGTAATCTGTATACCTTCCGGAATTACAGAAGTTGAAAAAAGAGCCGTAAGAGATTCCGCACAAAAAGTAAACGCCAAAGAAGTACGCCTCATCTACGAACCAATGGCAGCAGCAATAGGAGTAGGAATTGATGTGCAGAAACCGGAAGGAAATATGATAATTGATATCGGTGGAGGAACTACCGAAATCGCAGTTGTTGCACTTGGCGGAATTGTTTGCGACAAATCCGTGAAAATTGCAGGAGACGTATTTACCAGCGACATTGCATATTATCTGAGAACACACCATAACCTTTATATTGGTGAGAGAACAGCAGAAAGAGTGAAAATTGAAGTAGGATCAGCAGTAGAAGATCTAGATGTTGAAATTGAAGATATTCCGGTTCAGGGACGAGATTTGATTACAGGAAAACCAAAAGAAATTATGGTGAACTACAAAGAAATCGCAAGAGCTTTGGACAAATCCATCATAAGAATCGAAGATGCCGTAATGGAAACTCTATCGCTCACACCTCCGGAACTTGCCGCAGATATTTACAAAACAGGAATATATCTTGCAGGTGGTGGTGCTTTGCTAAGAGGTTTGGCAGACCGGCTTCACAAAAAAACAGGACTTCCTGTCTTTGTAGCCGAAGATCCGCTGAGAGCCGTAGTTCGCGGAACCGGGATCGCCCTTAAGAATATGGATAAATTTAACTTTCTGATAAAATAAATTTTCAGCTAACCTTTTACGAAATTATTAAACTGTGGGATTTTTGTTGCGACTATTTTCGAAGAACGGATTATTTATGTTCTTTCTATTCCTGCAAATTACCGCACTGGTTTTGATATTCAGCCGAAACTCAATGCAACAATCGTGGATTTCCGCACAAACTGCAGCTTTCAATTCCTGGGTTTCCGGATATATTGATGAAGGAACTTCCTATCTGAAGCTGAAACAAGTAAACGAAAAACTGGTTGCCCAAAACAAAATCCTGATGCAGCAGCTCTACGGAAAAGAAGGGACAAAATTACCAGTCTTCCGGAAAGTACACGACACCATTGGAGGCGGACAAATTTACACTTTTGTGGATGGCGATATCGTTTTCAACAGCATCAACAGAAAAGACAATTACTTCACCGTAAACCGTGGAAAAAAGGACGGCGTTTTTCCAAAAATGGGAATTATGGCTCCCAACGGTATTGCCGGAATCGTGATTAATACCACCGATAAATACGCATTAGCACAATCTGTTTTGAGTGTAAATAAAATCAGGATTAATGCCGCCCTTAAAAATTCCGGATATTTCGGGACACTTACCTGGAGAGGCGATAATTCCCGGATTATGCATCTTTCCGATATTCCTAAGTATGTGCTCGTAAAAGTGGGAGACACTATAGTTACCGACGGAAAATCAGCGATCTTTCCGCAAGGCATAACAATAGGAACTGTAGCAGGATACGAAGTGGACAGCAAAACGGGATTTTGGGATATCGCTGTGGAACTCAGCGAAAAAATGGGAACGCTGAACAAAGTATATATCGTAAAAAATATGAAAAAAGCCGAAGTTCAGAAGATACAGGATACCTTACAAGCTACCATTAACAGGGAGAAATAAATGATAAGCAGAACATTATTTACCGATATTCTGATGATTGTTTTGCTGATAGCATTACAAATTTTCGTGCTGAACAGGATTACTTTCTTCGGAAAATATACGCCTGTACTTTATCCGGTTTTTGTAATGTTTTATCCTTTTTTCAGAAACCGGTTTCAGTTTCTTGCACTGAGCTTTTTACTCGGTTTGGGGATCGATTCTTTCCTTTATACTTGGGGAATTAACGCTTTTGCAACTACGCTTATTGCCTATTTCAGAACACTTATTTTCCGGACTTCTACCGATACTTCTACGGATTTCTTTTCATTTCAGTCATTACAATGGACACAGTTTCTGCTGTTTATATTTTCAAGTATTTTCCTGCATCAGATTGTGGTTCAGTATCTTGAATTTTTCAAATTCAGCCGGTTTTTTGAAATTTTTATAAATATTTTGGCAACTAGCGGTATTTCATTTATTTTTATACTGCTGTACGCAATGATATTTAAAATCAAACAAAAGGTCTGAAAAATTTTAGCTGTTTTCAAAACCTGCTTAAGATCATTCAGAAAAAAAATTAAGGAGTTTTTCTTTTTCCCAATCTACAGAAGCTGTAAAAATTCCATCAAAAAAGCATCGAAATTTTATCCTATATATTGGGGAAAAAGAATGTTGATGAAGCTTTAAGCCGTTTTTAAAAACATCAAAGAAGTTTAATCTTCCTAAAGAATAAAAAAGCACACGTGAAATCGCAATACATCAAAATCGTCAGTTTTACCACACTTATTGCTATAATCTTTATTGCAAGACTTGCCTATTTGCAGCTCTTTACCGACCGTTATGCGCTCAACGCCGCCAATACCTCTATAAAAATTGAATATGTAATTCCGCAGCGCGGCGTAATTTTTGACCGGAACGGGAAAATTATGGTGGGAAACCAACCTTCCTACGAAATCTCTTTTACAGAAGCTTTGATGAAACCCGATTTCGATACTATCGGATTTTGTAACCTTATGAAAATCAGCAAAAAAGATTTCATCAATAAAATAAATTCCGTAAAAAAAGAAAAATATTATTCCAAGCTCACACCGATGACTTTTATGAAGAATTTGAGCCGTGAGGATATTGCAAGAATTCAGGAAATTATCTTTAAATATCCTGCATTCGGAATTGTTTCCCGTCCGCAGAGACAATACGAGATTTCCACATCCGGAAACCTTTTAGGCTATACCAGTGAAGTGAACGAACGGGATCTGAAGAAAGATTCCACCTACTATCTTCCCGGAGATTTGATTGGAAAAAGCGGTGTGGAAAAATCCTATGAAAAAGATCTTCGTGGCGAAAAAGGGATGAAATACATCCAGAAAGACATCAGACTTCGGAATATTGGCTCTTACAAAAACGGAGAGCTGGACAAAGAAGTGGTTACCGGAAAAGACATCACTCTGACGATCGATTACGATCTGCAGAGAATCGCAGAAGAAATGCTCGTGAACAAGCACGGTGCAATTGTGGCTCTGGATCCCAACAATGGAGAAATACTAGTAATGGCAACAGGCCCTGATATTGATCCTGCACTATTTACAGGTCCCGAAAAATCCAGAAATCTGTACAAGCTGGCAAATGATACAATCAATGAAAACAAACCCACTTTCGACCGTTCTATTCAGGCGGCTTATCCGCCTGGTTCCACATTTAAATTGCTCACCGCACTTGCCGGAATGCAAATGGGAGTTTTCGATGATAAAACGGTTTTTCCTTGTGGTGGAGGTTTCAATTACAAAGGACTGAGGATTAAAGGACACGGTGGTGCCGATCCGCTGATTCCCTCTATTCAGGTTTCCAGCAATTGTTATTTCAGCTATGCTTACCTTTCGATTATTAATAAATATCCCGGAAATCCATCGAAAGGAGTAGACGAATGGGAAAAAATTATGAACAGCTTCGGACTGGGAGCATTTCTGAATAATGATCTTGCAGTAGGTTCGAAAGGCAGAATTCCGTCTGGTGAATTTTATGAAAAAAGAATGAAATACATCAACCACGGAAAAGAGCAAAAAAACTGGGATCCGTTGGCTACAGGTGCAATTTTCAACGGAATGGGACAAGGCGATGTACTGGTAACACCCATTCAGCTTGCCAATTATGTGGCAGCTATTGCCAATAAAGGTTGGTATTATACACCGCATATTGTAAAAAGTATTGACGGGAAACCGAATCCTGATCCAAGATTCACAAAAAAACATCAGACATTAGTACAGAATCCGGCATTTTATGAGGCAGTGCTCAAAGGGATGGAAGCCGTAGTTCTTCGTGGAACTGCACGAGGTCTGAAATCCAATGATTTTACACAACTCGCAAAAACAGGAACAGCACAGGTTCCGCAGGGAAAAGATAATTCTATTTTTGTGCTGATTGCTCCGGCAGATAAGCCGAAAATCGTAGTGGCAGCAGTAATGGAACACGCAGGATACGGAGCAACTTGGGCAGGTCCTGCCGCTACTGTAATTGCAGAAAAATATATCACCGGAGATCTGAAGCGCGAACATCTTTATAAAAAAATGATTACTTCCAGCTTTATGCCCGAATACAAACGGCAGTATATCTCTGAGCTAAAACGCAAGGGCTGGTACAAAGAACCTGCGGTAGATTCCGTAAAGCTAAAAAAAATGCAGGACAGCCTGAAGCTGGTTAATGAAATCAAGAAAAAAGAACTCCAGAAAAATAAAACAACCCCAATTAAAAATTAAACAATGAGAAGCGCCGACGGTATTGATAAAATTGGGCTTAGCCTGTATTTTCTGCTTTGTATTTTTGCAGTAGCCAACATCTATAGTGTGGATGCGGCTTTAGGCAAAAAACAGCTGATTTTTTTCGGGATTTCAGTTTTTGTGGGAATCATTATTTTTTTCACGCGAAGCAAGTTCTTTGAGAATATGTCGGGGATTATTTACATTGGAGGTGTTTTGTTACTGATCGGGCTTTTCCCTTTTGGGAAAGAAATTCTGGGACAGAAAAACTGGTACAAGTTCGGATCCTTTACAATGCAGCCTGTGGAATTTGCCAAAATAGGAACGGCTTTAATGCTTGCTAATTATGTTTCCGGATCGGATTTTAATCTGAAATACAGGAAATCGCTTTTAACATCGTTTCTTATTATTGGGATTCCGGCAGTTGTGGTTCTTGCAATTCCGGATGTGGGATCGCTATTGGTTTTTACCGCTTTTGTGATCGCTTTGTACCGGGAAGGTTTGAGTGGTTGGTTTTTTGGAGTTGTAGGAATTTTCGCTGCTGTATTTCTGGTTTCTCTTGCCGTGAATCCATTGTATGTTTCCATAGTTATTTTAGCAATTATTGCGCTGCTTGTCTTTTTTAATTACTATCGTATTTCCTGGAACATTATCACTTTTGCCAGTATTTTCGGTGCGGCAGCGCTGCTGAGCGGACTTGCTTTTGCTTCGCCCTATATTTTGGAAAAACTTCCAAAACACCAGCGGGAAAGGATAGAGGTTTTGTATAAAGGCGAAAAAGCATTTCGGGATACATCGGGATATAATTTGCTGTATTCCAAAACGGCAATCGGTTCGGGTGGACTTACAGGAAAAGGATATAAGCAAGGTTCGGTAACTCAGGGAAAATTTGTTCCGGAACAGGAAACCGATTATATTTTCTGTACCGTAGGTGAAGAGTGGGGATTTCTCGGAAGTGCGGCTCTCGTAGTTTTGTATGTGATTTTCATTGGAAGAATCTATTACCTTTCAGAAAGGCAGAAATCGGTTTTTAACCGTGTTTTCGGATATTGTTTTGCATCCATTCTTTTACTTCATTTCTGTATTAATCTTGGGATGGTAATGGGATTATTTCCAACGGTAGGTATTCCGCTGCCTTATTTCAGCTACGGCGGAAGTTCACTTCTCGCATTCTCCATAATGACCTTTATTTTCTTTAAACTGAATTATGCAGATAAAAACAGCTTGGTGTAATTTTGATAAAGTTTAAGTGAATTTTTCATTTTAGGATGGAGAAAAATTTGGTCAGAATTTTATTTCTGAATAATTTCAAATATTCTAAATAGCAACACAACAAACGATTGTGTGTTGCTACATAAAAAAATCCGGATTTTTAGAGAATCCGGATTTATTATCTCAATTATTTAGTCAGTTTAATTTGCTTTAGCGTAGTTAGTAGGAAGATCAATGGTATTCTCGATAATGCGTTTTGCAAACCTGAACTTCGGTCCCCAATAAGAATCAGCAAGAGACGAGATCATTACTCCTCTGGAAGTAGCCGCGTGGATAAACTTCACATCGCCGTCTTCGGTTACATCATACACAATTCCAACGTGGGAAATTCTTTTTCCGTGCGAGAAGAAAACCAAATCTCCTTTCTGAAGCTGGGACTTGTCCACTTTTTCGCCTTCCTGCGATTGTGCCGCAGCTACACGCGGAAGATTCATCCCTAAAGTTGCACCAAAAACCGATAGTACAAATGCAGAACAATCAATCCCTTTTCTGGTCATTCCTCCGTATCGGTAAGGTGTTCCAAGATAGGATTCCGCTTCACTCAATAGTCCTTTAATGGTTTTAGCGTGCTCCGCAGCTTTCGCAATTTCCTCATTCTTCAAAGAGGCTTCGATGCTTTTAAGCTGAAGATCCTTATGATCAAAACTATTTAAAATCTGAAGTTTTGCTTTTTCTAATTTTTGTTGATCCAAAGAAGCCAGTTTGGCATTCGTTTTGTAATCATTCTGGTAAGTTGCCGGTTTTGAAACTACATAATTTGTAACACAAGATTGCAGCGAAAGTGTCGTTATAAGGGCCACTACATAAAACAGAACTCTTTTCTTCATAAATTGATTTTCCGTGTTAAAAACTTGGGTTATTTTTCAATTGCGAGACAAAAATAAAGAAAGCCATATGATTACCCGAGAATATCGGAAATCAGGCAAAAGTTTTTAACACATTTTAACATATTTTTCAGTTATGTTAAAAAAAATGTAGCCGTAATCCCAGTAAAATGGGGTTGCGGTTCTGTTTTTTATTAAGTTTTTTTAACATTTTCACCGTGAAATCACCTTTTTACTGCTAATTGTAAATAATGATGCCAGAAAATCCAAAGGTTATAATTCTTAAAAATTTTAGGAAATAAAAAAAATCCCGATAACAATCGGGATTTTGGTCTTTTCACTTTGTCAAAGTTGAAAGATTTTTACAAATTTTTTACAGAATTATCTTGTAAAAAGCATTTCCCGGTATTTTGTCATCGGCCAAAGCTCATCATCTACCATCATTTCCAAAGCATCGGAAGCTTCGCGGATATTATCAAACAAAGGCTTTACTTTATTGCAATATTCTTCTGCCTGTTTTTGGCTTCCCGATGTATTTTTAGCTTTTTCTTTTGCTGTCAGCAGATCATCTACACCCACTTTTATTATCGAAACATTTTCCGAAATCTGGGAAATCAGGCTGAGTTGTTCTTTTGCTAAAGTTTTGTATTCCTTTTCACTGAAAATTTCTTTTAATCCTCTCACATTTTCGATGAGTCTGTTCTGATAATTTAGTGCTGCAGGAATAATATGATTTCTCGCAATATCCGCCAAAACCCGGGCTTCAATATCAATCACTGTGGAATATTTTTCCAGCTTGATTTCGTTTCTCGCTTCAAATTCCCGGTGAGAGTAGATTTTCAGTTCTTGATACAGATCTATAAACTTTTTATTAAGTTCGTGTTTCAGTGCTTCCGGAGTGGTTTTCAGATTGTTGAGTCCTCTTTTTTTGGCTTCTTTCGCCCAGTCTTCAGAATATCCGTCTCCTTCAAACATAATGTTTTTCGATTGTTTGATATATTCGCGGAGCACATTGAAAATGGCTTCATCTTTTTTGAGGTCTTTTTTCGCAATCAGATTGTCCACTTCTTTTTTGAAAATACGTAATTGTTTCGCCATAATCGCATTCATTACAATCATTGGTTCTGCACAGTTTGCAGAGGAACCTACTGCCCGGATTTCGAATTTGTTACCGGTAAATGCGAATGGTGAAGTTCTGTTTCTGTCTGTATTGTCCAAAAGGATTTCCGGGATTTTTCCTACAACATTCAGCTTGAGCTCTGTTTTTTCTTCCGGGGAAAGTTTTCCGTCGGTTACCTTCTCCAGTTCTTCCAAAACCCTGAAAAGCTGACTTCCGATAAAGGCTGAAATAATTGCAGGTGGAGCTTCATTTGCTCCTAAACGGTGATCATTGCTTGCAGACGCAATGGAAGCGCGTAACAGATCTGCATAATCGTGAACTGCTTTTAATGTATTAACAAAGAAAGTAAGAAATTGTAAATTTTTCTTAGGATTTTTTCCCGGGCTCAATAGGTTTTCTCCGGTATCGGTAGATAACGACCAGTTGTTATGTTTTCCGCTTCCGTTCACTCCGGCAAAAGGTTTTTCGTGAAAAAGAATATGGAAATGATGTTTGTGCGCAACTCTTGCCATTACATCCATCAATAAGGAGTTGTGATCTACCGCTACATTTGCTTCCTCAAACATTGGAGCGAGTTCGAACTGGTTGGGAGCTACTTCGTTATGTCTTGTAGTTACCGGAATCCCGAGCTTCATACATTCAATCTCCAGTTCTTTCATAAAATTCATTACTCTTGTGGGAATGGATCCGAAATAATGATCATCCAACTGTTGTCCTTTTGCAGGAGAATGTCCTAAAAGCGTTTTTCCTGTGAGAACCAAATCCGGTCTGGACTGATACAAAGCGGTGTCCACAAGAAAATACTCCTGTTCCCAACCCAAAGTTGGAGAAACTTTCGTTACGTTTTTATCAAAATATGCTTTACAAACATCCGTTGCAGCTTCATCTACAGCATTGAGTGCTTTAAGTAACGGAGCTTTGTAATCCAATGTTTCACCGGTATAAGAAATAAAAATAGAAGGAATACAAAGTGTAGTTCCTATAATAAAAGCAGGTGATGTAGGATCCCAAGCTGTATATCCTCTTGCTTCAAATGTATTTCGGATTCCGCCATTTGGGAAAGAAGAAGCATCCGGTTCCTGTTGGATCAGCATTCCTCCGCTGAATCTTTCAATGGCTCTTCCACCTTCAATCGGTGTGAAAAAAGAATCGTGTTTCTCAGCAGTTGCTCCTGTTAATGGCTGAAACCAGTGTGTATAATGTGTTGCTCCTTTCGACATTGCCCAATCTTTCATTGCTACAGCAACCTGATCTGCGATGTGGCGCTGTATTTTTGCACCTTTTCTAATAGCGCCCAAAATGGACGTGAACGCTTCTTTTGTCAGATATTCCCGCATTACCTCTTCGGAAAATACGTTCTGGCAATACAATTCTGATAGCTTTACCGGAACATCAATGAAATTATCTTTTCTGTAATTCCGGAACGGCAGTTCTTCGAGTGCTTTAAATCTTAATATTGACATTTTTGATTATTTTGGGGCTAAATTACAAAAAAATATATTTTCGCAACAAAAATATATAAAAAATCAGGGGTACAATTTTTATTTTTTATAAAATTGAATATTTTCAGTTGATAATAAGGGGTTAATGCAGTCTAATATATTATTAAAACAGTCTTGTTACTTGTTACTCCGTTTTTCAAAACAAAAAATTTGATTATTTTTACTTTGATTTTATATTAAAGTGAGCAAGAAACTACTTTTATTGATTATTCTTTTTTCGGGAGTACGATTGGCTTTTGCCCAGCAGAATACAGAATTTCGTTTGGTGAAAGAATATTACGACTCCCAAAGAATTAACCTGCTGAATGCTTTCAAGAAAGAAGCACAGAATAATCGTAATACGATTCAGCTGGAAGAAATGAAAATCGATTTTTCCGAATTTATGTCCAAAATGGACAGCATACAGAATGTAGCTTCCATCGGTGCGCTAATAAGGGTGAAAAACAGAGAAGATTTGCAAAGGATATTGCAGGAAAATAAGGGGAAAGACAGAAAGGTTTCCGATACCATCTCTTTGGAAATTCCTGCGGAATATCCAGGAGGAATCAATACTTTACGACAGCAGGTCGCAGATTTGTTTTATTTTGATGCATTGCTCTCGGATATTTCAAAGGTTTCCACGAATATCTATTTTGTGGTGGAAAAAGACGGAAGCATTTCCAGTGTTCGTGCCGATGGCGAAAATTTCGTATTCAACAGGCAGGCGGAAATCGCAGTGTATATGCTTCCCGAAAAATTTACTCCCGCAACTTTTAATGGCGAAAAAGTGCGCTACAGCTACCGTATTCCTTTAACAATGAAATTTAAGTAACCATGACTGCAAAGAAAATTTGTGCATTTGTGTTTTTGATTTTCTGCACTTTTGTTCCTGCACAACAGACCAAAAATTTCCGACTGATTAAACAGAAATATGAACAGCTGGAAGCAAATATCCGTCAAAAATGTTCCGAAGATACCTTGAAAGTAGCATCGCAACAGGCGAAAAATGAGATGCTGCTATATTGCAGTAAAGAAATTAAAAAAATGAAAGCCGCACGCAATCAGGAAAATATTGTAGAGCTTTCCCGCATCAAAAAAGAAGGAACCGGGAATTACATTCAGGCTCCTGAAGCGGATACATCCGATCAGAAAGGAGATTCCAGACCCGAATATCCGGGAGGAAATGCTGCCTTCCAAAATGAAATTTCGGAAAATTTTTATTTCGATGACGTACAGGGAAACGGCATCCAGAAATGCATTGTGGTATTAACAATTGAAAAAGATGGCAGCATCAGCAATGTGAGGGCAGAAGGAGAGAATAACTCCTATAACAGACAAGCAGAAATAGCCGTTTATCTTACCACAAAAAAATGGAATCCCGCAAGAAGCGGCGGCGTTCCTATTAGTTATGAAATGAAAATTCCTCTGACAATGACATTCCAATAAATTGAAAGCCAAAAGCAGAGAGAATACAAAATATAAAGTAGCATAATATTGAGCAACAAAAATAGTACAGCATTCATTATAATTTTAAAAAATTAGCAAAACACCCAACCTTTGCCTTAACTTCAACCTATGTTTACCGACGAATATTTTATAAAGCTCGCACTTCAGGAAGCCGAATACGCATTGGAAAAAGATGAAGTTCCGGTAGGTTGCATTGTGGTTTTCAAAGACAGGATTATTGCAAGATCCCATAACCTTACAGAAACTCTGAATGATGTTACTGCACACGCAGAAATGCAGGCAATCACTTCTGCTGCTCATTTTTTAGGAGGAAAATATTTACAAAACTGCACTATGTACATCACGCTCGAACCTTGCGTAATGTGCGCCGGAGCATTGGCGTGGTCGCAGATATCAAAAGTGGTCATCGGTGCAAGAGATGAACATCGCGGTTTTATGGGAAAAAATATTTCGTTACACCCAAAAACGGAAATCGTGACCGGAATTATGGAAAATGAATGTTCCACAATTGTAAAGAATTTTTTTAAAAATAAAAGATAGAGTACCATTCCTTGGTTTTTTCAGGACTGGTGATGGCTTTTGCGCTTCACAAATTATTTAAAATCCTTATCTTTCGGCTTCTAAAAATTTTACTATAATGAATAAAGGTTTTTTCGGAGTTTTTATTGTTCTTTTTTCAATGCTTTCGGCGCAGCAAAACGCTTATTATCAGCAACATGCAAAATACAAAATGAATATTGATGTGGATGCTGCCAATTTTACCTACAAAGGCGATCAGACTTTAACCTATACCAACAATTCTCCTGATGAGCTGGATGTCGTGTATTTTCATTTGTACTGGAATGCATTCAAAGCCGGATCAATGATGGATCAACGAGTGCAGAATCAGGGAAAAAATGGCGACGGAAGATTACAAATTGGCGGAATCTCACGCCTTGCTTCCATCCCGAAAAATGAAGAAGGAAACCAAAATATCCACTGGATTAAGCAGAACGGAAAAAATCTGAAATTTGAAATCCAGGAAACCGTGATGAAAGTATATCTGGACTCACCGATAAAACCAAACTCTTCCACAACATTCACCATGGAATGGGATGCCAATATCCCGATGCAAATCCGCAGAAGCGGAAGAAATAACAGAGAAGGTGTAGATATGACCATGACGCAATGGTATCCGAAAATTGCAGAATACGATTATGATGGATGGGCAACTTTCGATTATGTGGGAAGGGAATTTCATGCGCCTTTTTCCGATTACGATATCAATATCAAAATCGATAAAGATTATGTAATCGGAGCCGGAGGAAAATTAGAAAATCCCTTTGATGTAAAAGGCTACGAAGCATCCGCTTCCATAAAATCGAATGATCAGAACAAAGCAAACTGGCACTGGACCGCCAAAAATATTCTGGATTTTGCTTGGGCTGCAGATCGTGATTATTCCGTAGAAACCTTCACGGTTTTGGATGGTCCGAAAGTATATCTGGTCTATCAGAAAAACGAAAAAACAACAGCCTGGGAAGAAGCTAAACCATACATCATCAAATATTATCAGCTGATGAATGCGGCTTTCGGAAAATATGTATATCCTACCTATTCCTTTATACAAGGTGGAGATGGCGGAATGGAATACGGAATGTGTACGATGATTTTGGGAGAAGCAGCTTCCGTGAAAAATTTGTGCGGACTGATGTTTCACGAAGGTTCACATTCCTGGTTCCAGCAAATTCTGGCATCCAACGAACCAATGCGTCCTTGGATGGATGAAGGTTTTACAAGCTATGCAGAAGACTATGTAATGAGCCGGCTTTTTCCTTCAGAAAAGCCTGAACCCAATCCGTTTGTAAATGCAGTAAACGGTTATGTTCGCTTCACCAAAAGTGGGCTTGAAGAACCGGCTGTTTGGTTGGGCGATCATCACGACAACGGAAATGCTTATACTTATGCAACGTATGTAAAAGGCGAAACGTATCTGGTGCAGCTGGGATATATTATGGGTGAACAAAATCTGTCGCTTGTAATGAAAGAATATTTTGAACAATGGAAGCTGAAACATCCAACAGATCGCGACTTCCTGCATATTGCACAGAAAATTTCTGGAATGGATCTGAAATGGTTCAACCATTATTGGCTGAATACCACCAAAACCATTGATTACGCTGTGAAAAATGTGGTTTACGGAAAAGAATCCACGACCATAACGCTGGAAAACAAAGGTGAAATTCCAATGCCTATTGATTTCAGTATTCTTACCAAGGAAAACAAGATCATCTCTTACCAGATTCCGATGAATATGACACACTCCTGGAAAAGCAAAGACATTTACGGCGACTTCAAAACATTGGATTATTGGGCTTGGACACAAAAAGAATACACTTTTACCATCCCATATACAAAAGCACAGATGTCTGCATTGGGAATAGATTTTTCCAAAAGATTGGCAGATGTGAATCCGGCAGACAATATGATAGAAGTGAAATAAAGTAAAAAAGTGTGAAGATGGAAATTTATCGTTGCTTATCAAAAAATTACTCTTCATCAATTATTCTATAAAATATGACTTCCATTGTAATCAATATCGGGAATACCAACATCCGTTTCGGGCTTTTTGATGACGATAACTGCGATATTTCTTGGGTGCTCAATACGAAACCTTACAAAACCACCGATGAACTGTACATGCAGTTTCTGATGCTCTATCAGACCTATAAAATTGATATTAGGGATATTGAAAAAGTAATTATTGGTTCCGTAGTTCCGCAACTAACAATGGTGGTACGAAGTGCTATCAAAAAAATACATCAAACCGAGCCAATAATTGTGGACAGAAGTACAAAATCGGAAGTGGAACCCAAATCCAAACAAATGGGAACCGATATCTATGCCAATTTGGTGGCAGCACATTATCTTTATCCCGGGAAAAAGAAAATTATCCTCGATTTCGGAACGGCGCTTACCGCAAGCTGTCTTGATAAAAATGGCGAAACTTTGGGCGTTATTATAGCACCTGGAATTGTAACTTCCCTCAACAGCTTGATTCATGATACTGCACAACTTCCCGAAATAGAATTGGCAAAACCGAAATCTGTTCTTGGACTGGATACCGTTTCCTGTATGCAAAGTGGAATGGTTTACGGATATCTCGGAATGGTGGAAGGTTTTATAGACAGGATTAATGATGAGGTTCAGGACGACTGTTTCGTTGTAGCAACGGGCGGTGTTTCGCACGTTTATAAGCCTTTAACCAATAAGATCCATATAGGAGATCGGCTTCATACCTTGAAAGGATTGTATTTTTTGGGAAGAGATCTTTAAAATTTGATTTATAATTCTATTAAAAATAAAACCCTTTCAATTCTTGATTTTGAAAGGGTTTTTCTATACAATAGCAGCAATATTATTTGCTTGTTGTTTTACTGCTTTCAAAAATCTTTTCCAGAATTCTGCAAGTAATCATATACGTTGGCTTCACACCGGTAAGTCCGAGTCCGCCGGAAGAAAGCGTGCTTCCGGTTTCCAAAGGATTATCCGAAGCGTAATACGCGTACATTACAAAAAGATCCGGCGAAATGTGATGTCTGATTTTGGAAGCCACCTGAATTGCTTTCTGATAATGGGCACCTTCCATTTCCAGACCGATGGCTTTCCAGGAAGTGGTCATAAAATAGGAAAGAATATCCTTGTTCTGAAGCGACGTTCCTAAAACCGTAACCATCGGACCTTCGAAAGATTTGATCTCATCATCCTGAAAATCGTCGAGTTTCAAAGCGTTTTCGAAAACATAATTATCAGCAGTTCCTTCAAAAATGTGGGAAGTCGGGATCATAATGTCGCCTTTTCCTCCTGTTAAAATTCCCGCTTTTCCCATAATGGAAATAGATTTCACCTTCATCGTGTAGATTTCGCCGTTGGAATCGTAAGGACGAAGAAGCTCATCCATAATCTCAAAAGCCTGTTCACCAAAAGCATAATCGAATACCAAAATCACATCGTCTCCCGAAAATTTGGTTCCGGCGAAAGAAGTGTTTTTCAGGTCGGTCTTTTTCAGATCAATAATCTGTACATCAATGTTGCTTCCGCTGTCATCATCAATATAGATAAGCCCTTGTTTTTCTGAGTGTTGAAGTATTTTGTCCTGAAGAGATTTTTTGTTGCTGATTTCTTCGTACAAAGAATAATCTACATCTTTGGTTACTTTTTTTCCGAGTGCATCGTTGGCAAAAAGCATATTTTTCACGGAATGCATATTGGCAGAAATAATATGCAGCGGACGCATATGCAGATTGTTTTTTGCTAAAACTTCCTTCACTTTATTTGCCCATTTTTCTCCAAAGAAATGATGTCCCACTCTTTCACGGAGAATTGCGCTGAAGAAAATTTCGCGTTGCCGGATTTCCCGAAGATCATCAAGACTGGCTTTCCCGAGATGATAAATGATTTTGAACAAACGATCCGGATTTTTATCATCCCCAAAGTTATGGTACGCATGGAGTGTTTGGTCAAAAGTTCTTCCCAAAAGCGAAGAAAGATGAATAAGCGCTACTTCTTTTTCTTTCCGACTGAGTTTTTTCTCACCTAAAGCTACACTTTCAATAATTTGCCAGGCTCTTGTAGGTTTGTAGTTTTCGTCGGCGATATATCCCAAATCGCGGATTTTATCGGCTTCGATGTATAAAAAAGTAAGGTGCGTTAAAATATCATAAATTTCGGATCGTCCCAGAAGCACTTCGATATTCATTTGGAACTCATCAATCCTGTAGCAATTTCTTCTTCTTTTTTTCGGAACAATCAGCTCGAAGCTTCCTTTTTCAAAACCTTCATCGGAAGTCAGATGTACAAAAGGGGTTTCTTCGATTCCTTCGGGAAGCCTGTCCAGAACGTACAACAATCCGTCTAATTCAATTTTATTCGGGATTCCCATTGATCCGTAGATTTCGGGTTCGATGGTCATTAAAAGTTTTCTTAATGTCTCTCCCGAAACTCCTGCCGGTTTGAAAAATCCTCTGTAAAAAAGGTGGCGCATACTTACATACAGCCTTTCGATCGCCTCTGTTGTTTCTCTTGCTCTGGAATTTACCATAAATTTTAATTTTTAGAAAAGTTCGCTAAGTTACGGATTTGTTTGTTATAAAGCAACCTTGGTGTTTTTAGGTTTCGTTTTTTCCAAAATTATGCAGCTCCGGAATGTGATGTATTTCAGTTCAATATTTTCATTTGTTTGTAAAATGATCTTCCGGAATGGATGGTTGCTTTTTTGTTTTGAATAGTGGATTTTTAATCGATATTTTTATGATATAGAGAACAAAATTTTTATCTAAACGCTTTCTCTATCAATAATTTATTTGCTTGTATTAAAAAGAAAAACCTCCGGAATTTCTGGAGGTTTTTGCAGACTTTAATCTACGCTTTGTTTTTCTTTTTTGGTTTCGCCTACGAGTCCGTCTTTTGCTTCGTTAGGTTTGAGGACTACGGTTTCGCCTTCGCTGAACTGTTTATTCACGAGCATTTCTGCAAGCAAATCTTCAATATATTTCTGGATGGCACGTTTCAGAGGTCTTGCTCCGAAATCTTTATCCCAGCCTTTTTCGGAAATGAAATCTTTGGCTTCGTCGGTAAGTTCCACGGTGTAGCCTAATTTTTCTAATCTTCCGTACAGTTTGGATAGTTCCAGATCTATAATTTTGCGGATATCACTTTGTTCAAGATTATTGAAGATCACAATATCATCAATCCTGTTGAGGAATTCCGGAGAGAATGCTTTTTTCAGGGCACTTTCAATGGTGCTTCTTGCTCTTGCATCGGAAGTGGTTTTCTTGGCTGAAGTTCCGAATCCTACTCCGTCACCGAAATCTTTCAGATCTCTGGTTCCGATGTTGGAAGTCAGGATAATAATGGTATTGCGGAAATCAATTTTTCTTCCAAGAGAATCGGTAACGTGACCTTCGTCCAAAATCTGAAGCAGAATGTTGAAAACATCAGGATGTGCTTTTTCAATTTCATCCAAAAGAACGACTGCATAAGGTTTTCTTCTTACTGCTTCTGTAAGCTGTCCGCCTTCTTCGTAGCCAACATAACCAGGAGGCGCACCTACCAATCTCGATACGGCAAATTTTTCCATATATTCACTCATATCGATTCGGATTAATGCTTCATCAGAATCGAATAATTCTCTTGCCATTACTTTTGCAAGTTCGGTTTTCCCTACTCCGGTTGTACCCAGGAAAATAAAGGTTCCGATTGGGCGGTTCGGGTCTTTCAGTCCGGCTCTGTTTCTTTGGATGGCTTTTACTACTTTTTTTACGGCATCTTCCTGTCCGATTACTTTTCCGTTCAGTTTGCCGTCCATTTGTGCAAGCTTATCCAATTCGTTTTTACCAACTTTGGTTACCGGAACTCCGCTCATCATTGAAACTACTTCTGCTACATTTTCTTCGGTTACGGTTTCTTTTTTCTCTTTTACATTTTTGTCCCATTCTTCCTGTGCAACCTGTAATTCCCGTTGCAAGCGCTCTTCTTCATCTTTCAACTTTCTGGCTTCCAGATAATCCTGTGCTTTTACGGCTTTTTGCTTCAGATCTTTTACTTCCTCAATTTTCTTTTCATTTTCAATAATCTGATTGGGAACTTTCATATTTTTGATATAAACACGGGATCCGGCTTCGTCCATCGCATCAATGGCTTTATCGGGAAGGAAACGGTCTGTAATATATCTTGCGGTTAAATTGACACAAGCAATAATCGCCTCATCCGTATAATGTACGTTATGATGTTCTTCGTATTTATCTTTAATCTGATGAAGGATTTGGATGGTTTCCTCGATGGAAGTAGGTTCTACCATTACTTTCTGGAAACGTCTTTCCAAGGCCCCGTCTTTTTCGATATATTGGCGATATTCATCTAAAGTAGTTGCACCAATACATTGGATTTCGCCTCTTGCCAAAGCGGGTTTGAACATATTGGAAGCGTCTAAACTTCCGGTTGAACCGCCGGCTCCGACAATAGTATGCAGCTCATCAATAAACAAGATGACATCACGGTTTTTTTCAAGTTCTGTCATTATCGCTTTCATTCTTTCCTCGAATTGTCCACGGTATTTTGTGCCTGCAACTAAACTTGCCAGATCGAGTGTAATTACTCTTTTATTATAAAGAACCCTCGAAACTTTTTTCAGGTGTATTCTCAGTGCAAGACCTTCTGCAATGGCAGATTTTCCAACACCGGGTTCTCCTATTAGAAGCGGATTGTTCTTTTTTCTTCTCGATAAAATCTGTGAAACTCTTTCAATTTCTTTTTCACGACCGATTACTGGATCTAGTTTTCCGTCTTTTGCAAGCGCAGTAAGATCTCTCCCGAAATTATCCAATGTAGGGGTTTTGCTTTTTCCGGTTCCCAGGCTTGCCGCAGATTTCCGCATTTGGCTGTATTCTTCTCTTTCATCGTCTTCATCATAAGCGCTCATTTTTGGAGCCTGACCGGAGTTTTTCAGCATCGTTTGATATTCTCTCGATACTTTTTCGTAATCGATGTCATAAGCTTCGAGAATGTTGGATGTTGGATCTTCCTGCTTGTAAAGAATTCCTAAAAGCAAATGTACGGTATTGGTTTCCGAAGCCTGATATTGTCGGCATTCCAATTGGGCCCGCTTTATGGCCTGATCTGCCATTTTGGTAAAAGAAATATTAGTAATTTCTTCTGGAATCACATTTATTCCTGCTACATTCAGTGTTTCGATTTTTCTTCTGATCTGTGTCAAATCGGCATTAAGGCTCTGAAGAATTTCTCTTGCGGAGTTATCCGTTTTGATAATTCCTAAAAGCAGGTGTTCTGTATTCAGGAATTCGCTTTTCAGTCTTTTTGCTTCATTTTTACTTAGTTTGAGGACATTGCTCAAACCTTTAGAAAATTTATAGTCCATAATAAATCTCTCAATAATTAAAGTAAAGGTAGGAATTTACCTTTAACCAGAATCAATTTTGCAAATAGTTTACCAAAAATAATCTATGACTTTATGGCAGGATTTGATTCCGAATAAGAGAGATGCAGTGCTGACAAATGAAGTATTTATCACTAAATCAGACCTTTGATAAAACCTTGCCGCAGATTATCGTCCAGTTTTTCAATGGCGTATCGCAAAGTGGTTCTCGGCATTTGGTGATATTGCTTTTTCAAAAATTCTAAAAGTTCATTTTCATTTTTATTGCCCATTTCACGGAGAAGCCAACCGTTGGCTTTATGCATTAAATCGTGTGGATGAAACAGATTTTTCAGAACCAATTCTTTTGTCAAATCAAATTTTCCTTTTTTGATATAAAACATCGTCCCTACAATTGCCATCCGTTTCTCCCACATATTTTCCGATTCGGAAAGTTTTTGGAGGATCTGATCTTTTTGATTTTCAAAACAATACCGTCCCAATATTTTGTAGCAGGAAGTATCCACCAAATCCCAATTGTTGATGTATTTTGTATGTTTCAGATAAAAATCGATGATTTGTTTTTGCGGAATTTTATCTTTTGTTTTTTCAAATTTAGAAACCAGCATCAGCAAAGCTGTAAGCCGATGTTCGTGGATTTTTGAGGATAACAATTCGCAGAGTTCCTCTAAAGAAATTTTGCTGTAAAATTCTTTTGCGACTTTTCTCTGATCCGGAACTGTAACGCCAATGAAAACATCACCTTCTCCATATTCGCCTTTTCCGGTTTTGAAATATTTTGGGAAAAACTCAGCTTTTTCCGGGATGGAAAGAGATTGCAGTGCCACTTTTATATCACAGACCACATTCAAATCTTAAGTTTTTTGTAAAGATAATTATAAACCTTGTATGCAAAATGGCAGAAAATAAAAAGCAGCAGCAGGAAAAGAAAAACCCGTTCTCCACGAAGCTGCATATCTTTGATGCTGAATAAAGAAAACTCCCTGAAAACGCCGTTTACCACGAAAAGAATCATTGAGATTTTCCCGATATAGAGCAAAACCTGCGTCCAGAAAGCATTGAGACAAGGCTTTAAAGATTCTATTAAATAAAGGAAAATAATAGTGATAGCTGCAAATCCGAAAGGGAAAACAAACCAGTAAAACTGGGATGCTGCAAATATAAAAATACTGATAATGAAAAGCAGCAACGAAGGCTTTGTTTTTTGGTTTTGTGAAAAGTAAATGCCGAGGAAAATTTCCGGCAAATGTCCGAAAACAGTTCCAAAAAGGTTGAATTCTGAGTGTCTGTCCAAATAATACAGCAGATAGATCAGAAGAAATGTTGTGGCATAGATAAGATAGATATTATATTTTTTCACGATTTTATACAAAACCGGAAAAGCGATATAAAGCTGCACCATCAAACCGAAAAACCAAAACGGACCGCTGATCATTTTGTAGAGATAGGTGTCCGAAAAATTGGAAACCGATGTAGCAAGAAGTCCGATTTTTATGATTGTGTTTTTCAGCGAATATATTTCCCCGAAATGTATCGTGAACAGGATTTGATAAACAACAACTCCGAAGAGAAGCAGAAAATACAGCTTTTTCAGTCTTCTGAAAAGATAGCTACGATAGTCGAAAGAAGAAATATTCATTCTTTGTGCCGTAAGTCCGTAAGCGCTGATGAAAATAAAAAGCTGAACACCGTAATGCCCGAGAAATCCGAAAACTGCACTCACTGTTTCTGTCCATTGCAAAGGATACAGGTTTTTAAAAAAAATGTAAACATTCTGCTGTAGAAAATCGCTTTCATTTTCGATTCCGAAACCATCCTGCCAATGTAGATAATTGTGAAGCACAATAAGCATTATCGCAAAACCTTTGATAATGGCGGTATCTTTTTTTGAGAAATCCAGCTTGGGTTTCATAACCATTTTTATTTTGATGAATTGCTTTACGGATTATTAATTTACAATTTCATTAGCAGCAATCTGTTCTTCGGAAGCAATTTTCTTTGGGTTCGCCACTTTTTCAATCGTAAGTCCTTGAACGATAATGGAAAAAACGACAACACAATAGGTAATACTGATGATGATATCGCTGTACTCATTCTTCGGAATGGATAATGCCAACGCAATGGAAACCCCACCACGAATTCCGCCCCAAACCAATACTTTCACGGTTTGCGGAGTGAAGCGGTATTTGAAAGCCATAAATTTTGTAGGAATAAAAATGGAAATCCATCTTGATAAAAGCACGATTAAAATACAGATTCCACCGGCAACGAGATATTCATTCAGATCTTTGATCAAAAGTAATTCAAAACCGATGAACAGGAACAGAACAGCGTTCATAATTTCATCAATCAGCTCCCAAAATTTTACCAGATAATCCTGCGTTTCGGATTTCATCTTGAACTGAACATTGAAATTTCCCATAAAAAGTCCGGCAGCTACCATTGCCAAAGGTGCAGAAAAATGCAGTTCGTGGGCAATCAGATAACCGCCCATTACTACAGAAAGAGTAAGTAAAACAGAAATAATATAATCATCAACAACGCGCATTGCCCGAGAAGCAGAAAATCCTAAAAGTACGCCCAAAAGCAAACCACCGCCCGCTTCTTTCAGCAACAAAAGTCCGATGTGTTCCGCTGTAAGATCTACGTCTTTTCCTATTGCCAACTGCAAAACGACCGCGAAAACCACAACCGCCATTCCGTCATTGAAAAGAGATTCTCCGGCAACTTTCGTTTCTAAGGCTTTGGTTACATTGGCTTTTTTCAAAATACTGAGAACAGCTACCGGATCGGTAGGAGAAATTAAAGCACCGAAAAGCAGACAGTACAGAAATGGTATATTAATTCCGAGTAAAGGTAAAATATAATAAACACCGAAACCAACCGCGAAAGTAGAAATTACAACTCCAACAGTAGCAAAAATGGCAACCGGAGCGAACTGTTCCCGTAAATCTTTGATATTTACGTGGATTCCGCCAGCAAAAAGCAGAAAATTCAGCATTGCACCCATCAGAACATCAGTAAAATCAAAATTTCCAATGACTTTGTGCAGAAGTTTTGTGATTCTGGGAAACATACTTTCGCCGAAGAAAACCAGAATTACTGAAACGACAATGGCGATCACCATAATCCCGATGGTATTGGGGAGTTTCAGAACGCGGTAATTGATGTAAGCGAAAAACGATGCCAAGACAATTAAGGCTGAAAATGAATAGTATAGCTCCATATATTTTTAATTATAGATAATGAGTAATTTTTTGTTTTTCTGATTATTCCTCATCCTCAAAATATTCAAAAAGAAAATCATTATATGGAAATCTGGAAATGTGGATTTTGTGGACTTCATCATAAATCATCTTTTTCATTTCCGGGAAATTTTCTTTGGTTAAAGCTGAAATAAAAACCGTGGGATTTTTAGATTTTGCCATCCACGTTTTTTTCCATTCTTCAAGGGAAATGTTTTTGCGGGTAGAAGGTGTTAAATCATCATCTTCTTTTTTCTCGTAGCTGAAATCATCAATTTTATTAAAAACCATAATTATCGGTTTCCGGTGCGCATCAATTTCCTGAAGAATTTGGTTTACAGAATCGATATGGTCTTCAAAACTTTCATGCGAAATATCAACTACATGAATCAGCAAATCCGCTTCGCGAACTTCATCCAAGGTGGATTTAAAACTTTCCACCAATTGTGTCGGTAATTTTCGGATGAAGCCAACTGTATCAGACAAAAGGAACGGCAGATTTCCTATCACCACTTTTCTCACGGTTGTATCTAATGTAGCGAAGAGTTTGTTTTCTGCAAAAACTTCGGATTTTGAAAGTGCATTCATCAAGGTGGATTTTCCGACATTGGTATAACCAACCAGCGCTACTCTCACCATTTTTCCGCGGTTGTTTCTTTGCGTTGCCATTTGTTTGTCAATGGTTTTCAGCTTGTCTTTTAATAAGGATATCCGGTCTCGGATAATTCTTCGGTCGGTTTCAATTTCGGTTTCACCGGGACCGCGCATTCCGATTCCGCCTCGTTGTCTTTCCAGGTGCGTCCACATTCTGGTGAGTCTTGGAAGAAGATATTCGTATTGTGCGAGTTCTACCTGTGTTCTTGCATAAGAAGTCTGCGCTCTTTGCGCGAAAATATCGAGAATGAGATTGGTTCTGTCGAGGATTTTCACTTCCATATCGCGTTCCAGATTTTTCAATTGCGAAGGCGAAAGCTCATCATCAAAAATTACGGTTCCTATTTCGTTTTCTTTTACAAAATCGCGGATTTCCTCCATTTTTCCTTTTCCTACAAATGTTTTGGAATCGGGCATCGACATTTTTTGGGTGAATCTTTTTTCTACTGTGGCTCCTGCAGTATAAGCCAGAAACTCCAGCTCGTCCATATATTCCTGAAGTTTGTCTTCGTCCTGATCTTTTGTGATTAAGCCTACTAAAACGGCTTTTTCATAGAGGTGTTCTTTTTTTTCTAACATTTAAAATTTCCTGTTTTCAGATTTTGACAAGGTAATATTTTTCAATAAAAAAACAAAAGTATTTTTTAGGTTTGATTTTTTTTAGAAATTTAATCAAGAGATTGATTTTAAGGAACACCGAAATAGAAGTGTTTAAACTTTTTGAAAACAGGGCTTTTATCAATTTAAGGTTTTGCAACAAACATACAAATCTCCGTTTCTCCAATTTCTTTATTGGTTTTCACCTCAATTTCCGCATCAATAGCCTTGCACAAATCCCGTATTACGTGCAAACCGAGACCTTGTTTGATACCGATGCTTTCCTTATCGCTGTACAGCGCTTTAAATTTTTCGATTTCTGTACCGCCACCATTGTCTTTTACGGATATTTTTACCGAACCGGAAATGTTTTCTGCGGAACATACAATTGTTCCGTCAGGTTTGCTTTCCAGAACTTTTACGGCGTTTCCGATGAGGTTTCGAAGGATGGTTTTCAGATATTCTTTATCCGAAAATATGTGTATTCCGGAAAAATTTTCAAAAATGATTGCGGTTTTTTCAACCCAGATCAGTTCATTTTTCAGTTCTGCAAACAGATCATCAACCGCAAATAAATTTTTTTCCGGCTGAAATTTTTCCATTTGCGATTTCGACCATAACAAAAGATCTTCCATTTGTTGCAGAAGCTGTTCTGCGGATTTTTCCGTTTGCAGGTTCAGTTTTTCTTTGGTTTCGGAATCCAGAAGTTCCGGAGATTCTTTCTGAAGATGAAGAAAACTGACCAAAGAAGCAACCGGGCTTCGCAAATCGTGATTGAGGATGCCGAAGAAACGCATTTTGTTTTTGTTGGCTTTATCGAGCTCCTGGATTAATAAAGATAATTTTCCGTTGTTCTTTTTGCGGTTCCTGCTTTGGTAAAACAACATTCCTCCGATAATGGCAAGAAGCGAAGCTCCGGAAACAAGATACCATTTTTGTTTTTCAGAACTTTTTATTTTCAGGTTTTTAATCGTGTTTTCGGCGGTTAAAGTTTTTATTTCCTGTTGCTTTTTTTCGGATTCGTATTTGCGGAGAAGATTTTCGGTGTTTTCCTGGGTTTCGATTTTAAAGACAGAATCTCTTGCCGCAGCAGATTCCTGCTGATGAAGATAGGCCTGCTTGTAATTTCCTTTTTTGGAATAAAATTTCGCCAGGTTATCATTGATGGAATACGCAAACTCCGGATCTGGAAGTTTTTTTGCCAGTTGATAGGCTTCCAGATAATACTTTTGTGCAGATTGGTCGTCATTTTTTTGTTCATACAAATCGCCTAAAGATTGGCAAACGATTTTGAGGCTTCCTTTTACGTCCAGTTTGCGGCAGATTTTCTCGGATCTCAACAAATATTTTTCGGCTTCTTTCCAATTTTTATCTTTCATAGAAAGTCTTCCGAGATTGGTGAGCAAATCGGTTTTCAATAAATTGTAATCTATTTTTTCAGCATATTGCAATCCTTTTTTCAGATGAAAAATCGATTTTTTTGTGTCCTTTTTATCTTCATAAACCAGCGCAATATTATTTTCGGAAATCGCCATTCCTGAAAAATTTTTCTGCTGTGTTTCTATTGCCAGAGATTTTTCAAAATACACCAAAGCTTCGTCATATTTTTTGTAAAATTTCAGGTTGCTGCCAATTTGGTCGTACGGAAATGTTTTCAGCGGAGATAATTTGTTTTTCTCCTGAAAATCAATCAGTTCAAAAGCGAATTTGGTAGCATTTTCGCGGTCGCCCAAATCTTTGTAAATAATGGAAATATTGTTGAGACAGTTCTGGTAATATTTTTTTTCGAGATTATATTTTTTGATGATTTGCCGGCTTTGCAAAAAATAGCGCATTGCTTTTTCTGGATTTTGTTTGGTATATTCCAAAACGCCTCTTGCATTCACAGTTTTATAAAATCCGGTTTTGTAATCCAGCTTTCCGGAAAGCCGCTCCATTTGCGCAATAATTTTGTTCGCTTCGGCATAATCTCCTTTCTGAAGCTGTAAAGTGAAATATTCATTCAGTGCCAAAACATACAACGTGTCTTTTGGTTTGGTTTTCAAATAGTTTTGAAGCGAATCCAGGGATTTCGGAATCTGTGCGGAAAACACCGAACTGCAAAAAACCAGAAAAAGAAAAAACGGCTTCATGAGATGAAATTCAGGTTTTCTTTATAGCTTCTTCCAATGGGAATCAGCGTTCCGTTGTTCAGCAGGATTTCAGCGGAGAGTATTTTTTCGATAAAGTTTTTTTGCACTGCAAAACTCCGGTGAATACGGATAAAAGAGCGGAACTGTTCCTCTTTCAAAAGGTTACCGATGCTTATCAGTACGCAGTGTTTTTTTTTCGGAGTGATGATTTTGGTGTAATCTTTCAGCGCTTCGAGATACAGGATTTCGTGCAGTTTCAGTTTTATCTGTTCGTGTCCTTCTTTAATATAAATAATATCGCCACCAATGCTGGACTCGAAAAGATGGGCTTTTTTACGAATTTCAAAAAAATCGTCAATTCTTCTCATCGTTTGTGCAAAACGCTCGAATTTTAATGGTTTTACAATGAAATCCAATGTTTCCAGCTCGAAGCTTTCCACCGCAAATTCGGGATGGGAAGTGATGAAAACGCAGCACGGAACCTGATGTGCTTTTTTGCGAAGCTCAACTCCCGACAAACCCGGCATATCGATATCCAAAAACAAAACATCTACAGGATTTTCATTAATGATTTCCAAGGCTTGTTCTGCATTGGTGCAAACACCCAAAATATTGAGATTTGGAAATTTTTTAGCAAATGACAGCACAGTAAGTTGATCGATCTCATTGTCATCTGCAATTACACAATTCAGGGTTTCCATCAGTTTTTTTCGATTGCTTTTCAAATTTAAAAATAATTATTTGATTTTCATCTGTCTATTTTAAAAGTCGTTCGTCTATTTTCATTTTTATGCAAATCTGCTTCTGTATAATTTCGGGAAAAATTTCACCTTGAAAAAACACATCATTATATCAACTGTTCTGCTTTTCGGCATTTTTACAATCCTGAGCGCACAAAGCAACTCCGATTATGTGCTGGTTTCGGCAAAATATAAAAATCCGGACGGAACCCGGCAATGGAAATACAGCTATGACAACGCAAATTCGGTAATGCTTGTCCAATATTATCAGGATGAAAAATTGTTTTATACGGAAAATAATTTTACGAAAGATGCCGAAAACAGGATTACAGCATTTACCAGAACTTTCGCCAACGGAAAAACACCAACAGAAACTCATTATTTTGAATATAATCCCAACGGAAAACTCCGGAAACATTATTTAACGAAAGAGAAAAACGGGAAAACACTAACCGAAGGCGATGAAATAAAATGGAAATCCGGAAAAGCAGAAGAACTGCACGGAAATCCCATCACCGGAGAATATTCTTTGAAAACCGTGTATCAGCTTGATGAGAAAGGAAATATAATACAAAGGGAAAGCTTTTTTCTGATTAACGGAACAGAAAAACAAAGCGGCGCACCAATGATTTATAATGGATACGACAACCAAACCAATCCGAATAGAGTAAGGAGCAATTACATCAACGAAAATGTTGTTTCTGCGAATAATCCGCAAACGGAATATACAGAAGCCTGGAGTTTCGGAACTGCAAAAACCACCTATCAGTACAACGCAAACCAACTTCCGGTTTCCTCCAAAACAATTTATAAAACAGGTAGTTACAGTTTCGAGAACAGCGCCGTTTATTCCTATCAGCCGATTGTGAAAAACGGAATGATGGCGAAGATTTTTGCAAAAGCAAAATCCGTAAATGCCAATACCATACAGCAAATGACGTATGACGGAACTGATGTTTATTTGATTATCAACACTTTTTATTACCTCAACGGAACCATCGCTTTTAAAGTGGTTTCGAGCGATGAAAGAACTTATGAACCGACCATTGATAAAAATAAACTGAAAATGGGTTTGGGAAAATGGATCAAAAATAAAGATGGAAATTATACAGCATTGAAATAACCAAAAAATAAATACAATGAAATACCTAATCACTTTCATATTGCTTGCTTTCTGCATCAATACAAATGCACAATCATTTAAAGACATTCTGAATCGCAAGAAAAACGAAATCGTACAAAAAGCCAAAAACAAAGTTGAAAATAAGATTGACAATAAAATCGACAATACGATTGACAAAGGTTTGAATGGGATTGATGACGCAGTTTCCGGAAAAAAATCAAAAAAGAAAAGAAACTCCGAGAACAACGATACGGAAGCATCTGGCAACACGTCCTCAGAAATGCCGGATTATAATGACGATGCAGCTGTTTCGAGCAACGAAATCGTGATTTCTACCAACATCAAATGCCAGAAAGGAAAAGAATTGATAGAAGAACTGATAAGAGATAAACGGAATGTAATGAGCGTTTCCGTAGATTCCGGAACAGGGAAAGTATATGTATCCATCAGTAATGACGATGATGAGCTGAAAGAAAACATCCTGAAGCTCATTTCTGAAAACGGATTTTCCGCCAACGGAAAACAGCCCAAAACAAAAACCAACGTCTGTAAATAAATTTCTGATGAAACCAACATTCAAAATAGGATTTATATTCCTCTTCGTATTTATGGGAATTCGCTGCTTTTCGCAGGAACAATCGAACGGATTGCCCATCACCATAGAAGTTGCCACCGGAAAAGTGTTTGCGGACGGCGCAGTAAAACTTCAGGGAAATACCACCAGTCTGGACGAAAATCCGGGACTTTTATCCATCGAAATTCAGAAACCGGATAAAAGTGTGGAAGTCCTGAAAGTGCGGGCAGACAAACAAACCGGGAATTATTTTGCAAAATATTTCCCAAAAACGGTAGGCAAATACAAAGCCACGGCATTTTCTCCCGACAAACTGAAATCGGCAAGTGCAGAATTTGAAGTGCAGCTGAACTGGAATTCGGGAACCGAAATCGAAAATGCCCAGAAAGCATTAGACAAAACAGTGACAGCGATAGAAAACAGCATCAGCGAAATCTCAAAAGATCCCGCTTTACCCGATGAAGATAAAAAGAAAATTGAAGAAAAATGGGAAAAAGCAAAATTCGGGATCGGAAAGTATAAATCCGGAATTTCTGAAGCCAAGAAAGGATTGGATGAAATAAAAAAAGTTACCGATAAATACCCGAAGTTCAGTGAAGAAATAAGAATCCAGGAACGTGCGGGAGAACTGTACAGCGAGTTGGATGATCAAACCAAAAAATTAGAAGCCATAAGAGACAGGATGTCCGGCGAAAAGCTGAAAGGCGAAGATGTTTGCGGAAGACTGTTCGCACTTTCCGAAGGTTGCGCAATGTTTTCTACGCTGATGAATTTTAAAAGTACCAACATCGTGAATATTTTGAAAAATATTACCATTGATAAAGCGTGGCCTCAGTTTTACAAAACCATCACCAAAGACAAGGGAACGGATGAAGCCAATTTCAGCGCAGTTCAGGCAGGAAAAGCATTTGCAAGTTCGGAAGGCAATATCGCAAATTTAAAATCTTTCGATTACGGAGCCGGTGTTATCGGCGATTTTACACAATTTGTAAGCGATCAGGTAAGGAAAAAAATCTGTATGGAATATGCCAGTCCGCTCAATGGTGAATATTCCTTGGAGTTTAAAAACAACGGAAGGCAGTATCTGTATTACAAATATCAGTACGCCGGAAAAATATCTTTAATGGCGACAAAAGAAAAAGCCGGAAAAGAAGGTGCTAATTTCAGCGGCTATCTGGAAGCCAATATTAATAAGGTGGATTTCACAGACGATATCTGGGCAGTGGAAGACAAATCCCAATGGCAGGAAATCTATTACAGAAGACTGAAAATGATTGTGGTGCCCACAGATCTTACCAAAAACGATCCCGGATTCGGGGTAATTGCCCGCGAAGCAATGCCCGGCGCATTTTACTTCCCCATAAAAGGAAAAATTGTTGATGGCAAAATGGTGATCGAGCTTTTACCTGCAATGATGGAACTCAGCAGTACCAACGCAAACCGGACTGCCGTAATTGTGCAGGACCCGAATAACGAGTTCAACAGGAGAGGAGTGGTTTTCACGTATCCTACTACAACAGCGTGGTTCATGATTACCCGAAGTATGAGGATGACGGATAAAAATCCGAAAGTGGTTTTGCCCATAAAATCGGAAGGTGGTAAAAACAGCATCGAAGGAAATTTTTCCCGAACCGAAAATCCAGCAGATACCAGCGTGAATTTCAAGCTTACATTCAAAATGACCAATCAGTAAAAGATGAAAAAGAAAAATTTACTCATTATCATGATAATAGCAGTGCTGGTTTGCATCCTGCTGCTTTTGAAACGCTGCCAAAAAACAGAAGAAAAAATCAGTTTTGATTTACAGGGAGAAACCACTATTTCTGCAGGATTTATCAGGATGAAAGTTTGGGACAATGAAACCGAAGACGGCGATACCGTAAATGTATATTTCGATGGAAAACTGATGAAAGAAAACGCCGCAATTCTGAATATGCCTTTCGTTATTGAACTTGGAAATTTGGGTAAAGGAGAACATATTTTAGGAGTGAAAGCTGTTTCTGAAGGAATGTCGGAACCAGCAACCGCTTCTCTGAGTTTATATAACGATTCCGAAGAAAAAGAATTCGAAATGAATGCCACTATCAGAAAACCTGCTTCCTGGAAAATCAATATCAAATAATATTAAATCCACCGATGACGCATTTAGAGATAAAATTTATCTTATTGAAAACTAATATTTAATGACTTCGGAAACAGAGGTGTTAAAAATTTAGCCGAGTTTCCAGTCTTGAACTTTTGGTTCATTTGTTTCAAGACAAAAGAACAGATAATCAACATGATACGAAATGCTTTACAAATTCACAACAAGTTAAATCCATAAAATTATAATCAAAATGAAAAAATTAATTCTTATTACATCCGTAGCATTATCAGTGTTTGTTACATCTTGTAAAGACACGACCAAAGATAAAATCAACGAAACCGTAAATTCCGAAGCCGAAAAAGCAGGAATTGATGTTGATGAATCCGGCAAAACCGGGAATTTCAGCTTCGATGGAAAAGACTTTTCTGCGCCTGTGGAAACGCAGTATTTCGGAGACAAAGAAAAAGGAAATTTTTCAGTGCTCTGCCAGCACAACAATTCCGATAAGCCGGAAGATCCCAATTTCGAGCTTCTGCAAGTTACTTTTCTGAATGAAAAAGATGCAGAAAATTCTCCATTGAAAATTTATGATGGCGGTTCCTCACTTCCGATGACAGAACCGGAACCGGGAATTGTAGCCGTTTCCCTAACCGGAGTTGGCAATGGATTGGAATCCGAATTTACAGGAAATGGAAAATCCACCGGAACTATTTCCGTACAAAACAAAACCGTAACGCTGAAAGACGTGGTTTTATTCAATTCCAAAGGAAGCAGCAAAACCGTAAATGCAGTATTGTCGTACTAATCCTTGCAAATGCCGGAAATAATAATGTTCCCGAAGTTTTTTCAGGAACATTTTTTATTTTAATCTGTTGTGCATTTAGGCGAATCTATCGTCCGTCTATTTAAAATGATGTTCGTCTATTTCGTCTTTTTTCAAAATCGTTTTCACGGTAATTTTGAAGAAAAATTTCATTATGGGAAAAATAATTATAATGCTGATGAGCGTTTGTCTCGGGCAAATATATGCTCAGCAAACAATTGCAGCTTCAGGCGGAAATGCTTCCGGAAGCGGCGGAAATATTTCTTATACAATCGGGCAAATTTTTTATTTATCTAAAGGAAACAACAACGAAGTTTCAGAAGGCGTTCAACAATCATACGAAATTTCAGCTTTGGGAACACCGGAATCTGGGATTGTGGAAAATAATATTTCGCTTTATCCCAATCCGGTAAAAGATGTATTATTTGTGGATTTTAATCAGGAATCTTTCGGGAATTCTTCTTATCAGCTGTTCAATTCACAAGGACAAATGATCAGGCAAGGAACATTGAATCAAAAGAAAAACGAGCTGGATTTTCGCTTGCTTCCGCAGTCTTTGTATGTCATTAAAATTATCCAGGAAAACCAAAATGTAAAATCATTTAAAATCATTAAAAAATAGTAACCATGAAAAAATTTATATTCTTAACAGGACTTTTATTCGGAATTACGGTATTTGCACAAGCTCCGGAAAAAATGAGCTATCAAGCCGTTATCAGAAATGCATCGGGACAACTTTTACAAAATCAAAATGTTGCCGTAAAAGCAAGTATTTTGCAAGGTTAATCTTCGGGAACTGTGGTGTATTCTGAAAGATTAACAGGAACGACCAATGGAGACGGACTTCTTTCAATGGAAATCGGTTCGGGAGCTGTTCTTTCAGGAACATTTTCCACAATCGATTGGTCTTCCGGAAATTACTGGCTGAAAACCGAAACCGATCCAACTGGTGGAACCAATTATTCCATTTCCGGAGCTTCACAATTATTAAGCGTTCCTTACGCAATGTATGCGAAAACTTCGGGCGGAACTCATAAAGATGTTTTAGGAGTTACGCCTATGGAGTTTAAATCTGCGGATAACAGCCAAATATCGAGTGTATTTTTAACCTATTTCCCAACCAGTGTAACCAGTTCTTTAGCAGCACCAATTATTTTGCCTCATGGAGCAACTGTTACACAGATTAGAGTGTATTATTTGGATAATGATTATAATAAAGATTATGCATTAAGTTTTAGCAGACTTCCATCTGGAACGCCTTTTCCCGAAACTTTGGTATCTACATCCACTTCCGGAGGAGGCACTGCGATGCGATATACTACATTTAACATCACCACACCAATTGTAATCGATAACGAAAACTATTTTTATTATCTGACAATGGCAGGAGATTTTAGTGGAAACGACGGAATTGGTGGCGTGAAAATTACGTATTCTTATCCTACGAACAACTAAAAAGTATTGTTGTAAAACTTCGGAGTTTATTCACGTTCATCAAAAAAGAAACCTGTAAAAAATTACAGGTTTCCGTTTATTAATCCCAATCTGCGGCTACAAATTTCATCTTTGTATTTCCATTGGATAAAGTCAGGTAATGTCCCTCAATTTTATAATGGTTCATTAGCGGCAAATCTTTTCCGAATGCTGTTTCCACATCCATTCTTCCTTCGCAGTACATCATTGTAGAGCCTACTTTGGAAAATACCGCGGAACCGTCATTTTTGAATTCTGCTGAAAAGAACATTCCGTTGCAGCCCATTTTTGCACCGTACTGGTTTTTATTTTCCGGCCGCTTGGTTAGATCCATATTCGCATTTAGTTCTGTAAGGTGGTCCTTGGTAAAATCTTTATATTCTACCAACATCCATTGCCGGTGAAGCCCGGCGTTTTCAGGAGTATTCCGGTTTACAGACAAACATCCTACAGATGCCAGAAGTCCTGCTAATAACAAGAAAGTGAATTTGAAAAATCTCATAATTTTAAATTTGACAAGAGATCCACCAAATCTGTACCAACCCAAAAATAATCATTAAATTAGCGCACATAAAAAATTTAAAAAATGAAAAAACTCTTTTTACTGACTACCTTTCTGCTCAGCTTCCTGCAAATGCGCGCAGATGAAGGGATGTGGCTTCTGATGCTTATCAAAAGACTCAACAACGTGGATATGCAGAAGGAAGGCCTGCACCTTACTCCGGAAGAAATCTATTCCGTGAACAATTCCAGCCTCAAAGACGCAATTATACAGTTTGGTGGTGGCTGTACTGCAGAAATAGTTTCCGATCAGGGACTTGTATTTACCAACCATCATTGTGGTTATGGAAGCATTGCTGCGCTTTCTACTCCGGAAAAAGATTACCTTACCAATGGTTTCTGGGCGATGAAAAAAACAGACGAGCTTCCTGCAAAAGGACTTTCCGTTCGTTTCTTGGTGAGAATGGATGATGTTTCCCAAAGAATCAATGCAAAGCTCAACAACTCGATGTCTCCCGAAGATCGCAAAAAAGTAATTGATGAAGAGTACAAAGCCATACAGAATGAAAATTCCGAAAACGGAAAATATACCGTCGTAGTAAAAGATTTCTTTAATGGAAACGAGTTTTATTACTTTGTGTATCAGGATTATAAAGATGTCCGTTTGGTAGGTACACCACCCAATTCTTTAGGAAAATATGGCGGTGATACTGATAACTGGGAATGGCCGAGACATACTGCAGATTTTTCGGTTTTCAGGATTTATGCAGATGCAGCAGGAAATCCGGCAGAATATGCACCCGGAAATACACCGCTGAAACCAAAACATTCACTCCCTATTTCTATGAGAGGATATTATCCCGGAAGCTTTGCAATGATTATAGGATATCCCGGAAGAACCAACAGATATCTTACTTCCTACGGAATCAACCAGATGGTGAATAAAGACTATCCGGCTTGGGTGGAAGCGTCCAAAACTGCAATGGATGTGATGAAAAAATATATGGACAAAGATCAGGCAACAAAACTGGGATATGCTTCACAATATGCATCGGTTGCCAATTACTGGAAAAACAGACAGGGAACTATTGATGCCGTAAAGAAAAACGGAACCATCACCGATAAGCAAAAAGTTGAACAAGCCTATCAGCAATGGGCATCAATGCCGGAAAATGACGAAATCTATGGCGGTGTTCTTCAGGATATTGAAGGTTATTATTCGCAAATTTCCGATAGAAATGTAGAACGCAATTATGGCGCACAACTTCAGAGAAATGCAAAATACATCGCTGTTGCTTACAGATTGGGAACGTTGTTCAAAACCTATGCAGAACAGGATGATGCCGGTAAAACAGCAATGAAGCAGAAAGTAGAAGATATGATCAATACATATTACGAGCACTTCAATCCGGATTTGGAAGGAGATATGCTGGCAAGTATGATTTCTCTGTATCAAAGAAAAGTAAATAAAAATGTAGCTTCTGCAACCATTAATGCAGTAAATGTTTCCACAATTGCGAAAACAGCAGCAGGATCCATCTTTGCAAACAAAGATTCCGTAATGGCGTTTCTGAATAATCCGGATCAGAAAAAACTTTCCGAAGATCCACTTATGAAACTGGCAACCGGCTATGTAACCGATGGGAAATTAACAGAAGACAAATTCACGAAAATTGAAGATAATTTCCAGAACAATACCAGACTTTTCTTAAACGGATTAATGAAATCCCAACCAGAGAAAAGCTTCTATCCGGATGCCAACTCTACCATGAGACTCACTTACGGAAAAGTAACTACGCTTCCGGAGCGTTCAGACAGGAAATATTACGGAATTTCCGAAAAAAATAATTATTATACAGATGTTCGTGGGATGGTTGCCAAATACAAAAAAGGAGATGAGGAATTCGACCTTCCACAGAAATTTTTGGATCTGATTAAAAAGAAAGATTACGGAAGATATGCAGATAAAAGAACAAAACAACTTCAGGTAAACTTCCTTTCCGATAACGATATTACAGGAGGAAACTCCGGATCACCAATTATGGACGGAGACGGAAATCTTCTCGGTCTTGCATTCGATGGAAACAGCGAAGCATTAAGCGGAGACATCGTCTTCGAACCGGAATGGCAAAAAACCATCAACGTAGATGTTCGTTTTGTACTTTGGGTAATCGAAAAATACGGAAATGCAGGACATTTGATCAGCGAACTAAAACTGATTAAATAATCTCAAAACATTCACAAAAAAACCGCTGAGAAACAGCGGTTTTTTTTATTTTTACGCTATGCAAAATTACGAAACCGAAAGACTCATCCTAAAACCCGCATCTCTGGAAGATGCAGATTTTTTTCTCGAACTCTACAATATGCCAAAATTCATCCAACACATCGGCGACCGAAATCTTCGTACAACACAAGATGCCGAAGATTATATTAAAAAAAGTTTCCTTCCGCAAATCGAAAAGTTGGGTTTCGGAAATTATGTAGTGATTCTGAAAAATGAAAATAAAAAAATCGGCGCCGTAGGAATTTTTGAACGCGAAGGTTTGGATATAGTAGACATCGGGTTTTCTTTTTTTGAAGAATATGAAGGAAAAGGCTACGCTTACGAATCTGCATCAAAGCTGAAAGACGCTGCGAAAGCAGATTTTGGCATCGAAAAACTGTCCGCCATTACCACCAACGAAAATCTTTCATCCCAAAAGCTGATTGAAAAACTGGGACTGAAGTTCCAAAAAATGATAAAACTTCCCAATGAAGATGTAGAATTAAGATATTATGAAAATTAACATCTGAAGTTGTTTAAAGAAAATAAAAATTAAAAATTCATTTTGCAGCAGAAAAATTCCGAAAGAGTTTTTATAGGTTGCAGAAAACAGATCCAACTCTTAAAACCTGATAAAATCCCTGTGTTTTCCTGATAAAATCCGGAATCCGGGATTTTGTTAAAATAATCTTAATATTGCTCTACTCCTGACTTTTTACATTTCAAATTCCTAAATTGCCACCGCATATTTGAAAATAATGAGAAGATTCTTTGCCGTATTGCTTCTGGCTCTTATACTTTTTAATTACTCCTGTAAAAAATCCGGAAACACTTCAGATAAAGAAGAAATTTCACAGCTCCCAAACTACGGAAATGTGCATACAGATGAGGTGTTTGCTAAAGAAGATAACGAACTTCCGAACGAAGATTCCATAAAAAAAATATTACAGAATTACTATAAAACCGTTTGGGAAAACGGAAATCTCAGCGGTGGAATCCTCGTAGCAAAAGGAGATAAAATTTTGCTGGAAGATTATCGCGGATTTGCCCAGGAAAATCAGCAGCAACCCATTACAAAAAATACTCCCCTTCACGTAGCTTCAGTTTCCAAAACACTTACAGCAATGGCAGTAATGAAACTGGTGGAAGCAGGAAAAGTAAAACTCACAGATCCGGTCACGAGATTTTTCCCCAAATTTCCGTATCCACAAGTTACAGTTCAGCATCTTCTCAGCCAAAGAAGCGGTCTCCCGAAGTACGAATATTTCATTGAAAAAATAATTCCCGAACCGGTAGAACTATCAAAAAAATTTCTTACCAACAACGATATTCTTAATCTTCTGATCCGCTACAAGCCGGATTTGGCAAGAGATACCGATACAGGATTTATGTATTGCAATACCAATTTTGCATTACTTGCGCTAATCGTGGAACAGGTTACGGAAACGCCTTTCCCGGAAGCAATGCAGAAAATTATTTTTCAGCCTTTGAAAATGAAAAGCTCCTACATTTTCAAGGAAAGCGATACGCTGAAAGCTGCAAAATCTTTTTACAACAGAGGGAACCGTCTTTTTCCTTACGACCGGTTGGATTTGATTTATGGTGATAAAAATGTATATACAACGCCAAGAGATTTGTATCTATTTTCAAAAGCAATGTATTCCAAAGATTTTCTGAAAGCACCATTAATGGATATGGTTTTCACACCGTACAGCAACGAAAAGCCGGGAATCAACAATTATGGTTTTGGTTTTCGGATGAAGATTTTTGATAATGGTGAAAAGCTTACCTATCATAACGGATGGTGGCACGGAAGCAATTCTGTATTTGCTCATCTTTTAAAATCGAAAGTTACCATTATTGTCATCGGGAACAAATATTCCAACAGGGTCTATTCTGCACTTGCACTTTCTGGGCTTTTTGAAAATTTCCCTTACGAAACCGAAAAGCTTCAGAAAGAAATGAACGAGCAGGATACTGCAAAATCGGCTTCGGCAGATTCTTTGGGGGAATAAAGCAAATACATTTTTCCACCAGATTCAGGATGAAAAAGCAGCTGAATTGATGAAAATAAATAAAGTAATTGCTAAAAAAATAATTTTATTCAAAAACCTGAGAATAAAAATTAAACATCATTACCTTTGCTAAAAATTTTTATGAAGAGATTTTTTTTCCTTTTCATTTTTTCATTGCTGTTGTATTCTTGTGCAAGAGTAGGCTCACCAAATGGCGGAACAAAAGATACAATTGCGCCGAAAATGCTCGGGTCCAGTATCGATTCTCCTTACATCAATGTTCCAAGGAATCTGAAAGAGCTCCGCATTGATTTTGATGAATACGTAACTTTGAATCAGGTGCAAAAAAACCTGATTATTTCGCCACCCATCAAGAAAATTAAAAAAATTCTACCTTCCAGTCTCGCCAATAAATATGTGCTGATCCAATGGGAAGATTCCTTGCAGGCAAATACCACCTACAACTTCAATTTCGGAAACGCCATTAAAGACAATAACGAAGGAAATGTGCTTCCGTATTTCAACTTTGCATTTTCTACCGGAGAAAAAATTGACGATTTATATCTCAGCGGAGAAATCAAAAACCGTTTGACGAATAATCTGAATTCCGCTTCATCATCTTCTACCAATGCGAAAAATCTTGTGGTCGGGCTCTACAAGCAATCTGATTCTGTGAATTTTAAAGAAAAACCGTACTACATTACAATGGCGGATCCGGATGGTTATTTCGAACTGAATTATCTTTCTCCGGGAACCTATCGGGTATTAGCTTTTGAGGATGTTAATGAAAATTCAATTTTCGATACCGGAACAGAAAATGTAGGTTTTCTGAAAGACTCCATTATCATTGATAAAAGTATTTCCGGATTGGATATTGATCTTTTCCCGTCCAAACCGGAGCTTAAATATGTAGAAACCAAGGAAGATGTGGGCGGGATCCTGATGCTCTTCAAAGGAAATCCTGATGAGGTGAAAATACTTTCTTTAAATGAAAACCTGAAAGATTACAAAGCTACCCATTCACCAAAATCCGATTCGGTGAAAATATGGTTCGATGCCAAAAAAGACAATATCGGGATTGATAAAAGTGATCAGCTGAAATTCAGTTATGATACAGGAAAACAACAAGATACGGTTTCTGTTTTTTACAGGATGAATCAGAAAAACGAATTGCAGCTTACCAATAACAAAGGAAATACATTGCCACCAAAAAAAGATTTTGAATTCACTTCCAATTACATTCTGGATTCCATTAATTCCGGAAAATGGTCTTTGGTTTCGGACAGCATTTCGCAACCTTTTACTGCAAAAATTTCCGATAAAAATCCATTTAAAATAGTAGTGAATTCCGATTTTAAAGAAGGAAAAAAATATTCGCTTACTGTTCCAAAAGAAACAGTTTTATCTTATTATGACAAGAACTTAAAGTCATATCGTTTTGATTTCGAGGTAGATAAATCTGAAAATTACGGTAATATTACGCTGAAGCTTTCCAATATTCCGGAGCAGAAATTCTGGCTTCAGTTACTGGATTCCAAAGGAAATATGGCTTATTCCAAATATACTCACGATTCCGAAATTAGATTTGAGATGGTAAAACCGGAAACCTATTCGGTGCGGATTCTGGTGGATAATAACGAAAACGGATTTTGGGATCCGTCGGATTTTGAAAACGGAATTTTTGCGGAAGATATCTATGATTTCAGTAAAAAAATTACAGCGCGACCTTTATGGGACAGTGTGGAAGAATGGGAAGTTCTGAAGCCGAAAAATCCGGAAACTATAGATCAGCCCGCAGAAAATGTAGAAGAAGTTTCCAAAGAAATACCAGAAAGTTCTGAAGCCAAAAAAGAATGAAAGTATTGAAGACAGTTGTTTATTGGTTTTTGGTGGTTATCGCTATTATCCAATTTATTCCCGTAGACAGAACCAGCAAACCGGTGGATCGGAAACAGAATTTTACGGATCTTTACAAAACTCCGGAAAATGTAAAAACGCTTCTGAAAAATGCCTGTTACGATTGCCATTCCAACGAAACCGTTTATCCGGATTACGCTTATATTGCGCCCATTTCTTGGTCGATCAAACATCACGTGAATGAAGGACGTGAACATTTGAATTTTTCAGAATTCGGAACCTTCAATAAAGATCTGAAAAAAAATATGCTGGAAAGCAGCGCTGCTGATCTGAAACAAAACAGGATGCCGCTTCCTGGTTATCTGGTTTACCATAACAATGCAAGACTTTCGGTAGAAGAAAAAATTCTTTTGGCAGAATATTTTGAAGAAATTCTGAAGTCGGGAAAATACTAAGAACTTGTTTAAATTTTTATCAATAGATTTTTTATAGATTTTTCTTAGTTTTCTAAATTAAAATAAACTTTGTTTATTCTTTTTTTTTATATCATTAAGATTATCAACCAATTAATATAAGAGAAGTTAAGTAACATTAAGGTTCAACGGAATCAAATCAATGAATTGATTTTATCAAATTAATTAAGCTAAATGTTCTTCATCTCTTAATGGTAAAAACCAACACTGATCTTTGGTACCGCATTTTATTCAGCTAAAGCCAAGGTATTTTTTCAAAAATTTTCTTTGCGAATCAAAAGCAATTTCATCCAAATCGAGCTCTTTGTTTTTAATCCAAACAATTTCCGAAACTTCCGATTCATCGAGCTTTGCATCAAATTTTCCGTCCACTTCATATTTGAAAAAAAGATCAATCGTGTTGTACGGAATGTTTTTATAGACATAAACATTGGGTAAACTTCCCAGATATTCGAGCTTTTTCTCATCAATTTTCAGGTTCAGTTCTTCTGATAATTCTCTTGCACAGGTATGTTCAGAAGATTCTTTAGGATCGGTAAATCCGCCGGAAAGATCCAGTTTTCCTTTTCCGGGATCCTGATTTCTGCGGGTAAACATTATTTCGTCCCGAAAAGTAATAAGTACGGCAACAGCACCTGCAACATTATGAAACAATACATAATTGCAATGGCTGCAACTCCACTTTTTTTCGCCGTCCCAGATTAGGGTTTGTTGTCCGCATTTCGGACAGAATTTCAGTTCGTTCATCATTATTTTTTTAAATCATTCTGGGATGATGTTTCAGGATCACTTCCCGTAATTCTTCATTTTTCAGATGCGTGTAGATTTCCGTTGTGGTAATGCTGGAATGCCCGAGCATTTCCTGGATAAAGCGCAGATCTGCACCATTTTGCAATAAATGAGTGGCGAAAGAATGACGAAAAGTGTGGGGCGAAATGCTTTTGTGGATTCCTGCTTTTTGTGCCAGTTCTTTAATTATCATAAATACGATTACTCTGGACATTCCCGCACCTCGGTTGTTGAGGAAAACGGTGTCTTCGTGCTTGGGTGAAATTTTATGGTGTATGCGTGTCTTGTGGATGTAGCTGTAAAGCGTTTTCGAGGTATATTCAGTAAGCGGAACGAAACGTACTTTGCTTCCTTTTCCCTGAACTTGCAGAAAGCCTTCCTTGAAATTGATATTGGAAATCTTCAGATCAATAAGTTCGGAAACACGAAGACCACAACCATAAAGAACTTCTATAATACAATGGTTTCTTTTTCCTATATCCGTAGATTCGTCAATATGATTTATAATTTTTTGAATTTCTACAAAACTCAGTGTATCAGGAAGATACATACCTACTTTTGGGCTTTCCAGCAAAGTGGCAGGATTGTCCTTGCGGATCTCTTCTTCCAACAGATATTTGAAAAATGCTTTAATGGAAGAGATCCATCTTGCCTGAGAGCGTTCACTGAGTTTTCTTTTTGAAAGATTGTAAATGTATTCCTGCAGTTCTTCAAAAGTAATGTTTTCCGGCGATACATTTTCAAGGGATTCTTCAGCGTATTCTTGCAATTTGGTAAGATCGCGTACATACGCTTCTAATGTGTTTTCAGAGAAGTTTCTTTCGAATCTCAGAAAGTTCCCGAAATCTTCAATTTTTTCTTTCCAGTTCATCAACGTGTGTTTTTCTAAATTTCATTTTCAGTTCATAGGCAATTCGTTTAATTTGGTTTAGGTAATTAGTTTTTAAATGATTTTTATTTTAAAGGATGAAATTTTTGTTAAAGCTACATTTTCACTACAAAACTTCAACAATGTTTTTCAAACCTTTTATATATATTTTATTTAAATGTTTCCATCATCCCAGAATAAGCTTTTCCATTGGGATTTTTAGGATTTCTATTTGATGTTCTTTTAAAAATTCGATTCCCGAATCATCAGAATATTCATCAATATAAACCAGTTTCCGGATTCCGGATTGCAGTATCAGTTTACTGCATTCTTTGCACGGCGACAAGGTAATATATAGGGTTGCATCTTTTGCGGATTGTGTGGATCCTGCCAATTTCAAAATGGCGTTTGCTTCTGCATGAAGCACGTACCAAAGTGTTTTTCCTGCTTCATCTTCGCAGCAGTTTTCAAAACCCGAAGGTGTTCCGTTGTATCCATCGGAGATAATCATTCTTTCTTTTACAATTAACGCGCCTACTTTTCTTCTTTTGCAGTAGGAGAGTTTTGCCCATTCCATCGCCATTTTCAAATAGGCAACATCAAATTTTGTATATTTTTTTTCTGACAATTTCTAAATTTTTATCGCGTTGGGATTAAAACAGCGGTTTTCTTTTTTCCAGAAATGCAGCCACTCCTTCTTTCTTATCATCCATTTCGAAAAGCGCTCCGAATGATTTTATTTCAGTTTCAAAACCATTTTCCGTATCGGATTGGTTTACTGCTTGTATGGCTTTCGATATTCCCATCGGAGAATTATTAGCAATAGCATCAGCCAATTCCCGGGTTTTCGGCAAAAGTTCTTCCAAAGGAAAAACCTCGTTTACAAGACCGGTTTCTTTGGCTCGTTGTGCGGTTATCATCTTTGCAGAAAAAATCATTTCGTTTGCAATTCCTTTTCCTACAAGTTTTGGCAGACGCTGCGTTCCACCGTATCCGGGAATTAAACCAAGGGTAACTTCCGGCAGTCCGAGTTTTGCATTTTCGGAAGCGTAACGGATATGACAAGCCATTGCCAGCTCCAATCCGCCACCTAAAGCAAATCCGTTTACGGCTGCAATTACCGGTTTTGAAAGATTTTCAATTTTGTTAAATAATTTCTCCTGTCCGTTTCTTGCCAGTGCTTCCGCTTTTTCGGTTCCGAAATCACTGAACTCTTTAATATCCGCACCAGCAACAAAAGATTTTTCTCCGCTTCCGGTGATGATAATTGCCCTGATATTTTTATCTGCATTAAATTCATCTAAAGCAGTGCTAAGTTCGGAAATGGTACTGGCGTTCAAAGCATTGAGGCTTTCAGGACGGTTGATGGTAATAATTGCAGTTTTATTTTCCTTCTCTGTGAGGATATTTTGGTATGGCATTTTTAATAAAAGATAAAAACGTTTGAAATAATTGTATCAATTTTGAATGGATAAAGATATAAAATTATTTTTCTTATAAACTTTTTTGACTTTTAATTCCTTCTTTTTCAATTGATATCAACTACAATTTCGTATATTTGTAATAGATAAAACTGATGATAAAAAATGAATATCCAACAACTTGAGTATCTAATCGCCGTTGATAAGTATAAACATTTCGGGAAAGCAGCGCAGGCATGTTTCATTACGCAACCTACGCTCAGTGCGATGATTCAAAAACTGGAAGACGAGCTGGATGTGAAAATCTTCGACCGAACTACACATCCGATCCGTACTACGGATGTAGGAATGGAAATTATCAAAGAAGCGCGGCAGGTAATAGATTCTGTAAATGAACTGAAAAATAAAGCCAGTCTGCTGAACAACATTCTTGCAGGAACCTTGAACCTCGGTATTATTCCTACTGTTTCTACCTATATTCTACCTGCGCAGATTTTCGATTTTCTTCAGCTGAATCCGAAAATTAAGCTGAACGTGAAAGAGATGACTACGGAAAATATTATTCGGTCCATCAAAACCGGAGAGCTGGATGCCGGAATTATTGCCACTCCATTTGATGCTGCTGAGGAATTTTATCATGATTTCCTTTTCAATGAAGAACTGATGCTGTATTCTTCCGATCCGGAATATCAGAAAAAATCCGACAGCTATATTGTTCCCGAAGAAATTGATGCCAATAAAGTATGGCTTTTGGAAGAAGGCAACTGCCTGAGAAAACAGTTTGAAAATATCTGCCAGCTTAAGGAAAATCGTCTGAAACCTCAAAATCTGGATTTTCAGGCTTCCAATATCAATACGCTCATCCAGATTGTAGATAAAATAGGTGGTGTAACTATAATTCCAGAATTGGCAACAGACCAGTTTTCCTCCAGTCAAAAAAATAAAGTAATCCGCTTCCGGAAACCATTTCCGTATCGGGAAATCACTTTGATCTATTATAAGCCGACTTATAAGCAGAAAATCCTGGACGAAATGTCGGGATACATCAAGCAATCTTTGAACAAAAAGCTCAACTATAACCAAAAACCTGAAGAATACATCAATGTTTTACCACAATAATTTTTTTTAAGGAAAAATGTATTAAATTTGCGCACGGAAATCAAGAGGAAAAATTTGACTGATTGCAACCTCACAAAAAAAATGCTAAAACAGGATTCTTTTTTTGGCGGTCAGTTCTTATTTTTTCATCCTCTTCATTATTCCATATTTATTAAAAATACAGAACAATGCCTTATTTATTTACATCAGAATCTGTTTCCGAAGGACATCCGGATAAAGTAGCAGATCAAATTTCAGACGCACTTATCGATCATTTTTTAGCATTCGATCCAAACTCCAAAGTAGCTTGTGAAACTCTAGTAACCACAGGACAGGTTGTACTTGCAGGAGAAGTGAAATCCGAAGCTTATCTGGATGTGCAAACCATTGCCAGAGACGTGATCAACGGAATAGGATATACGAAAGGAGAATATATGTTTAATGGAGATTCGTGTGGAGTTATTTCTGCCATTCACGAACAATCTCCTGATATCAACCAAGGTGTGGACCGTGCAAAGGAAGATGCCGATTTCGAAACAAAAGCCAATTCGCAGGGAGCAGGAGATCAGGGAATGATGTTCGGATACGCGACCAACGAAACCGAAAATTATATGCCGCTTGCTTTGGATCTGGCGCATACCATTCTGAAAGAGCTTTCCGATTTAAGGAAAAGCGGAACAATTTCTTATCTGAGACCAGATGCAAAATCACAGGTTACTATTGAATATTCCGACGATCATAAACCAATAAGAATAGATTCCATTGTGGTTTCTACACAACACGATGATTTCGGAAGTGAGGAAGCGATGCTGCAAAAAATCAGAAAAGACATCACCGAAATCCTTGTTCCTAAAGTGGTAGCTTCTCAGAAACAGGAAATCCAGGCGCTTTTCAATAACCAGATCAAGTATCATATCAACCCGACCGGAAAATTCGTAATCGGCGGACCTCACGGAGATACAGGACTTACCGGCAGAAAAATTATTGTAGATACCTATGGCGGAAAAGGAGCGCACGGTGGTGGTGCATTTTCCGGGAAAGATCCTTCCAAAGTGGACAGAAGCGCAGCTTATGCAGTTCGCCATATTGCCAAAAATCTGGTTGCTGCAGGAGTTGCAGACGAAGTTTTGGTTCAGGTTTCTTATGCAATCGGTGTTGCAGAACCTTGCGGATTGTACATCAACACATTCGGAACTTCGAAAATAGATCTTCATGATGGTGAAATTGCAGAAAAAGTTTCCAAAATCTTTGATCTTCGTCCTTATGCAATTGAACAAAATCTGAAGCTCAGAAATCCGATCTACCAGGAAACCGCTTCTTACGGACATATGGGAAGAGAGCATTATGTGGGAAATAAAACTTTCAAAAAACCAAATGGAGAGTTGAAAACCATCGAAAATCTGGAATTTTTCACCTGGGAAAAATTAGAAAAAGTAGAGGAAATCAAACAGGCTTTTGGCTTATAAATAATATTAGCAAACAAAAAAACCGCATCCCGAATGAAATGCGGTTTTTTTATTTTCGATTTTCAGCTTACCTTTACGCCGAATAATAATTTGATCATCAATGAATAAAATAGTTGCAGTAGGGAAAAGAAAAATTTCTTTAAAAATTATTCTTCTTTTTCTCATCTTCGGTTTTCAGCATTCTAAAGCACAGGTTGCTGTGCACAAACTTATTCATGTTGGTTATGTATATCAGAATCAGAGTTTTGGTGAAATTGGAGCCCGATTGCTTTTTCTGAATAATGATGATGTAATTTACCGTTTGGGAGCTTCAGCAATGCTGGGATCGGTACATTCGGAATTTGCGGTTTTACCAAAAGTTCAGGCGGATATTTTACTGAATTTTGAAAGAAATGTGGATTTCTATCATTCATATTATTTTCTGGCTGGAGCCGAAATTACCACCAAATATGCCGCACCAAAAATTGGGGTTAGTCTTTTCGGGCTTTTGGATCTTAGCGGCGGTTATGCTTTTGCATTCGAAAAGGGGATCAACGGAAAGCAGCTTAAAGGACTGAATATCAATTTCACACTGAACATCCCACTTACAATGCTACACGATATCACGAAATAATAATAAATCTTAATTTTTTTCAAAAAATTTAACGAAGTATTAACTTTTTTATTACTTTTACGAATTCAAAACCCAAAGCTATCGATTAAAATCTACTTATAATTTATTTACGGAACCTTTTTTTCGGATTGTAAAAATCTGGGGTAAAATCTCCGTCAATTAAGAATAAGTATATGAATACCTACAACGATACCGATAGTGTCCTGATCAAAGCCTATAAAAAAGGAAACGAAAAAGCACTTTCGCTGCTTATAGAAAGACATCAGAAAGACCTGTTTTCATTTATTTTCTACAAGGTTATGGATGAAGATTTGGCGAATGATATCTTTCAGGAAACGTTTATGAAAATTATCATTACCTTCAAAGAAAACCGTTACAACGAAGAAGGGAAATTTATAATTTGGGCAAAACGAATTGCTCACAATCTGGTAATCGACCATTTCCGACTGAAAAGCAAATACAATAAAGTTTCCGAAACCTCTTTTGATAATGAGGAATTTTCAATTTTTGATATGATTTCTGAAAAGGAAGAAAATATTGAAGAACGCTTAATTTCCAAACAGATAAACGACGATCTGATGAGGATGTTGCAATACCTTCCGGAAAACCAACAGGAAGTAATAAGGCTGCGCTTTTTCGATGGACTCAGTTTCAAGGAAATAGCAGAAGATACCGATACCAGCATTAATACCACTTTGGGAAGAGTACGCTATGCGCTCATTAATCTCAGAAAAATAATGGAAGAAAATAATATTATTTTAACACGATAGACAATATTTTTTTTCGAGTTTCGTTTTTTAGAGAAAAGCGATTCTGCCTATGAAAAAAAACAACATCTTATCTGTTAAAGTTTTGAAACCCAAAAAGCAAACAATCGATTTCTTACTGAAGTTTTCACAGAGCCTCGCAGTAGTAGAAACTGCCGGAAAAAACTTCTTGGTTTCCAAAAACTGAAAATTTATTTTAATTACTTTTGTGCCTTATGAAAAACATAAGGCATATTTTTTTTGATCTTGATAATACACTTTGGGATCACCGCAAAAATGCGGAACTCACACTGAAAGATATTTTTGCAAGGGAAAAAATAAAAGAAATCCATCACCTCGATTTCGAGGAATTCCATAAAGAATATTTTACCATTAATGAAGATCTTTGGGCGAAAATCCGGGATGGAAAAATTGATAAAGAATATCTCCGGAGACACCGGTTCTACGATTCCTTTCTCTTTTTCGGGATTGATGATTTTGAGCTTTCACAAAGATTTGAACATCATTTTCTTGACGAAATTCTGCAGTACAACGAGCTGGTTTCAGGAGCTGTTGAAATTCTGGAATATCTTTCAAAAAAATATACGCTGCATATTCTGTCCAATGGTTTTAAAGAAGTAACCTCGCGAAAAGCCGAACTTTCCAGGATTGAAAATTATTTTGAAACCATTACCAGCGCAGATGAAATTAACATCCGGAAACCACAGCCCGAAATCTACAAATACGCATTGCAGAAAGCGAATGCAGCAAAAGAGGAATCCGTAATGATTGGTGACGATTGGATCGCCGATGTGGAAGGAGCAGAATCTTTCGGAATAAAAGCAGTTTTTTTCGATGTTTTTGATGATGATTTCGAAACAGAAATTCTGACGATAAAAAAACTAGAGGAGCTGGAGAACATTTTCTGATGATTGTCTTTGAAATCGATATAATGTACTATTAGAAATTCATTTTAAATAAAAACCTCAAAATTCCTTATCTTTACTTTCAGAATTTAAAAGGTAGAAATGCGTCAAAAAATACAAAATCAAAATCCTGATTTTCAGAATTTTATATTTACTTCCAATGCAGAAAATTATATTTTTCAAAAAGACGGATTGGAGCTGAAGTCCATCTATTCTGCGAAAGATGTGGAAAATAATGAAATTCAGGAAAGTTCTGCCGGAATAGTTCCGTATTTACGCGGACCTTATTCCACGATGTATGTTCAGAAGCCTTGGACCATTCGTCAATACGCAGGATTTTCCACAGCAGAAGAATCCAACGCATTTTATCGCAGAAATCTTGCAGCCGGACAAAAAGGACTTTCCGTAGCTTTCGATTTGGCAACGCACAGAGGTTACGATTCCGATCACGAAAGAGTTGTCGGCGATGTCGGAAAAGCCGGAGTCGCGATTGATTCTGTGGAAGATATGAAAATTTTGTTCGACCAAATTCCGTTGGATGAAATCTCGGTTTCAATGACGATGAATGGTGCGGTTTTGCCGATTTTGTCGTTTTATATTGTCGCTGCGGAAGAGCAAGGTGTTTCTCAGGAAAAGCTTTCAGGAACCATTCAGAACGATATTCTGAAAGAGTTTATGGTGAGAAATACCTATATCTATCCACCAAAACCTTCGATGAAAATCATCGCTGATATTTTTGAATACACATCCCGGAATATTCCGAAATTCAATTCAATCTCTATTTCCGGTTATCATATGCAGGAAGCCGGAGCAACACCCGTTTTGGAAATGGCTTATACGCTTGCAGATGGTTTGGAATATGTGAGAACAGGAATCAAAGCCGGAATGAATATCGATGATTTCGCTCCACGTTTGTCTTTCTTTTGGGCTATCGGAATGAACCACTTTATGGAAATTGCAAAAATGCGTGCCGCAAGATATATTTGGGCAAATTTGCTTCAACAATTCAATCCTCAAAATCCGAAATCTTTGGCTTTGAGAACCCATTCTCAAACTTCGGGTTGGTCTTTAACCGAACAAGAACCATTCAATAATATCACCAGAACCACAATCGAAGCGCTTTCTTCGGCTTTAGGCGGGACACAATCTTTACATACAAATGCTTTGGATGAAGCCATTGCTTTACCAACCGATTATTCAGCAAAAATTGCCAGAAATACACAAATTATTCTACAGCAGGAAAGCGGAATTTGTGATGTTGTAGATCCAATGGGCGGAAGTTACGTGGTGGAATCTTTAACACAACAAATGATTGATGAAGCGATGAAATATATTGATGAGGTGGAAAAAGAAGGCGGAATGACAAAAGCCATCGAAGCGGGAATCCCGAAAATGCGGATTGAAGAAGCCGCAGCAATAAAACAGGCGAAAATCGACAGCGGAGAAGAATTTATTATTGGAGTTAATTCCTTTAAATCTGAACTAAAACAACCTGAAATTGAAATTCTTGCCATCGATAATACCGAAGTCCGTAGAAAGCAAATTGAGCGCCTCGACAAAATAAAATCCGAAAGAAATCCGGAATCGGTAAACGAAATTCTGAATAAAATCCGCAAAACCGCAAAATCCGGAAAAGGAAATCTCCTCGCTTTATGTATTGAGGCTGCGAGAAGAAGAGTAACTTTAGGTGAAATGAGCGATGCAATGGAAGAAAGTTTCGGTAGATACAAAGCCAATATTAAAACCATTTCAGGAGTTTATGCTATGAATGCAGGAAAAAACGAATACTTTGAAAAAGCCATCAATCTCGCTCAAAAATTCGAGGACGAAGAAGGAAGAAGACCTCGTATTATGGTCGCAAAAATGGGACAGGACGGTCACGATCGTGGAGCAAAAGTGGTTGCGACTGCATTTGCAGATATGGGATTTGATGTGGATGTTGCCCCGCTTTTCCAGACACCGGAAGAAGTGGCAAAACAAGCGGTAGAAAATGATGTTCACGTTTTGGGCGTTTCTTCGCTTGCAGCCGGACACAACACGCTTGTTCCGCAAGTGGTGGAAGAGTTGAAAAAATTAGGAGCAGATGATATTATTATCGTTGTTGGTGGGGTAATTCCTCAGCAGGATTACGATTTTCTATACCAAAACGGTGCAGGTTTCATCTTCGGTCCCGGAACGAATCTGCCGAAATGTGCAGTAGAGGTTTTGGAGAAATTGCTAGCATGAATTTTAGTGAAATAGGCTTTTCGATTATTTGACATGCAAATCCTCATTTGAAAAATTGAATGAACCTCAAATTCCATAAAACAGAACTTCTTTTAAAAGAAACATTTTCAATAGCTTACGGAAGTTACGATAAGCGCAAAGCGTTGATGATTACGCTTTCGCATCTTGATAAAACGGGTTTTGGGGAATGTGTGGAAATCAATTATTACGGGATCAATCTCGAAGAATTTATTCTGAAATTAAACGAAATTCAGCCAGAAATTGAAAATCACCCAATCATTCATCCTAAAGATTTTTTTGTCTTTTTATCAAAATCAAATTTACATCCGTTTTTACTTTCTGCTTTGGATTGCGCGTATTGGGATTTGTTCGGAAAGCTGGAAAATAAAAGCTTTGCCGAGCTCAATCATTTAGAAACTAAAAATTTAGTTAAAAGTTCTTTTACCATTTCCATTGCGGATGTGGAAACACAAATCCGGAAAATAGAAAAAAGCTCCTGGCCGAAATTTAAAGTAAAATGCAATGGTTTCAACAAAGATGATTTTCGGAAGTTAATCCAGGCCGGAAAACCACTTGCTTTAGATGCGAATGCGAGTTTTTCCGAAGAAGATTGCATTTGGATTCAGGAAAATGAATTATCCGGAAATATCCTCTATTTTGAACAACCTTTGGAAATCGGAAATTATCAGATTTTAGATAAAAATGGCTTTGCCAACTGGATGGCAGATGAAGATGTTCAGAATATTTCTTATCTGGAAAAACTGTATCCTCATTATCAAAGCATTAATATCAAACTGATGAAATGTGGTGGATTAACGTCTGCTTTGGAACTGATTTCTGAAGCAAAAAAAATGAATTATAAAATTATGCTCGGCTGTATGACGGAATCTTCCGTGGGGATTTCTGCAGCTTGCGCTTTGGCAGGTTTGCTGGATTTTGCTGATCTGGACGGCGCAAATCTAATTTCCAACGACTACGCAAAAGGAAGTTTCGTGGAAAACGGGAATATCATCCTTTCCGAAAATCCCGGATTGGGAATTTCTTTGAAATAGAAAAAGCTTTGTTTTCCCGAAGATTTACACCTATTTCAATATTTTAAAATTTGTAAATCGGTGTAAACCTACGAGTACAAAATCAAAATTATTTCTTCACCGAAACCACATAATTATACACCAGTTGGTGCTGTTCGTCTGTAAGTTTCGCTTTAGGCGCCATCGCATTCATTATTCCTACCCATTCTACGGAAGTATGCGCAGTTGGATCAGGAAGTTCGTGGCATCTGTTGCAGGAATTTTCAAAAATTGTTTTTCCCTGAGCCAGTTTTTCGGCATTTGCAGTTTCGCTTTCTGCCGCCGGAACAGATTTCGGAGTACAGGATATCGCAAATGTTCCACAAGCCAGGATTCCAAAAATGATCTTTTTCATACTAATATCTTTTACTTTCATCAAAAATATTATTTTAAAACCAAAAAACAGATTCTCATTCAACATTTAGAATTTTTATAAATAATCAATCGCTTTTATTACATTTGTTGAAATGAAATTTTCTGTTGAAGATCTGAAAACCGGAGTACAATCAAGCAACAAGCGCCTGATTGCAAAAGCCATTACGCTTATCGAAAGCAAAAAAGCTGAGCATCGGGAACTTGCGGAAAAGCTGCTGGAAGAAATAATGCCGTTTACAGGAAATTCTATCAGGATAGGGATTACCGGAGTTCCGGGTGCAGGAAAATCTACCTTTATTGAAAACTTTGGAAAACTAGCGATTGGGAAAGGTAAAAAAGTTGCCGTTTTGGCGATTGATCCCAGTTCATCTTTAAGCAAAGGCTCTATTTTAGGAGACAAAACCAGAATGGAAGACCTTGCAAAGGAAGAGAATGCTTTTATCCGGCCTTCACCAAGTTCAGGATTTTTGGGAGGTGTTGCTAACACGACTTTTGAGACGATGCTTATTTGTGAAGCCGCCGGTTTCGATTATATCCTGATTGAAACAGTAGGTGTCGGGCAAAGTGAAGTGCTGGTTTCCGATATTACGGATGTTTTTCTTTTTCTGAAAATCACCGGTGCAGGTGATGAACTGCAGGGAATTAAACGTGGAATTATGGAAATGGTGGATCTGATTTTCATTAATAAAGTGGAAGATGAAAATTTGCAGAAAGCTAAAAATACAAAACTTGAGCTGATGCGTGCACTACATTTTTTACCACCAAAAGAAAAAGACTGGAAAGTCCCGGTTTTATTAGGTTCTGCATTGAACAATATCGGACTTCCGGAGGTTTATGAAAAAATTGAAGAATTTATTTCTCTGAAAAAAGCGACCGGAAAATTTGAAAAAACCCGAAAAATCCAGGCTGAAAAAAGATTTGAATATTGGGTAAAAGAGCTTGTTCTGCAAGAAACCAAAGCACGGAATTCTACCGAAACAGAATATAAGCTTCATAAAAAAAAGGCTTCGGAACTGAAAAGCAATCCCATCTCCGAAGCGAAAAAATTCGTAAACCGTTTATTTCCCTGAGTCGTTATTTTCGGAAATATGTCCGTCGTAGGAAATTGCCTGTCGGTCATTAGCATTGATCGAAACATAAGCTTTTCCGTTTTTGTACACTTCCAAAAAAAGTTCACGTACATTTTGCACATCATTGAATCGTACTGCCCAAACCGTTTTTTTATCGGTAGATTTGGAGGTATTGATGGTAAAACTTTTTGATTTGAAATCGATGCCGTTTTTAGTATGATCCATATTGGCTACAAACATTCTTCCAAAATAGGGAAGACTTGCGGAAATTTCATCAGATGAAAAATGAACGTAATATCCGGCACTCAGATCCAACATTCTTGCAGAATTTCCGGCGGGTAAAGAGTTCATAATATTAATCACATCCAGATTTGTAGGATTTGCCTTTTCTGCAACAAAGCTGAACTTTCCGGAATTTACAAGTTGCTGACTCTTAGCATTTATCATTGTGCTGCTGCTGCCGCAGGAATTTATTATAAATAAAAATGCGGCGATATGCGAGTATAAATAAGTCCTTTTCATTTTTAAAGATTTTATAAAATATCATCAAAAATAATGCTAAATTTGATTATCAATTATATTACTTCTCTAAATATTTCCATCTCCGATTTTTGGAATAAAAATTGTAAAATATCAAAAAACATCAAAAATTTGAATTATGAAGCTTTATAAATCTTTGGCTGTTGCCACCGTTTCTTTTGCTGTAATTGCATGTACAACCAACCCAATTACCGGAAGAAAATCTCTGCAGATTGCAAATGATCAGGAGCTGGCAGCAATGGCGCTCCAACAATATCAGCAGACTTTAAAAGAATCAAAAGTGATTTCGGGGACTTCACAAGCAAAAAGTGTAGTAACAGTAGGAACAAGAATTAAAAATGCTGCAGAAAAATATTATGCCTCAATTGGCAGAAGCAGCGATCTTGCCAACTACAATTGGGAATTTCATCTGATCCAGGATGAGCAGCTGAATGCGTGGTGTATGCCGGGTGGAAAAGTAGCGGTTTATACGGGTATTCTCCCAGTGACGAAAACCGATGCCGGATTGGCAGTAGTTTTGGGTCACGAAGTTTCTCATGCATTAGCAGGACACGGAAACGAAAGAATATCTCAGGCAATGGTAGCGCAATATGGTGGAGCTTTAATTGGTGGTTCCATTTCCAATTCGCAATGGGCAAGTGTTTTTCAGCAGGCGTATCCAATCGGTGCACAAGTAGCACTTTTAAAATACGGAAGAAACCAAGAGTTGGAAGCCGACCAAATGGGACTTTACCTGATGGCAATGGCAGGATATGATCCTCGTGAAGCACAACCTTTCTGGCAAAGAATGGAGGCAGCTTCTTCCGGAAGCGGAACGCCGGAGTTTCTCTCCACTCACCCGAATCCTGATACCAGAAGATCGGATATTGAAAAAAATCTGCCTAAAGCTCTGGAATATTATAGAGCAGCGGGAGGAAAATAGTAGAACTTTTTCAAAGAAAATATTTTAAGATTTTGTTGAAGCGCATTCTTTATGCATAAAACTTTGACAAAGCAAAAACCACCTTCCTGAAATTTTTATTACTTTTGGGAAGGTTTTAAATTTTACAAGATATGAAGAGCTTAACTTTAATAGGATTGGTTTTACTGGGACTTGCTGCTATTTTGCTTTATACCAATTCGCAATTCAGTGTGATAAAACTATTTGAGCCCACCACCTTGATGGGCATTCTTGCAGGTGTGGGAATCGGACTGATTATTGGTGGAATGGTAGGCTACATCAGTAAAGGTTCTGCTATAAAAGCGGAACAAAAAAGACAGGCAATCAAACAATTGCAGAAAGAAAAAGCAGAACTGGAAAAACAGGCTGCCGAACTGGAAAAGCTGAAAAAAGAAACATCCAATACAACAAATCCTCAGATATAATCTGAGGATTTTGATTTTTATTAAAGAATATCTTCTAAAACTTATAACCCAAGCCAAGCATAAAAAGACTCGGCCTGTTGTCATATACAATTTCCTGATCCGAAGTATTCACCGAATTGATAAATTTTCTCTGGTCTTTTGAAAATGCTCCTTCATATTTTGCAGAAATAATCAGGCTTTTAAGCTCACTTTGCAGCCCAAATTGATATCCCATAGTGAAGTTTTTAGCATTCACACTTTGTACGAAGCTATCGAAATTATCATCTTTTGTAAGATTGAAACTCGCAACCGGGCCAACATAAGCACTTAGCATATCACCCAAAAGATTATATCCTAATAAAACCGGAACATCAATACGGTTACTTTTGGCTTTTATAGTTGTATTTTTGGAATCAGAATCATTTATTACGGTAACTTCATTGCTGAAATTGGTATAATAAATTTCCGGCATCACGTAAAAAGAAGCAGGTGTGGAAATCTTCATTGATAATCCTATGTTGAACCCCGTGATGTTTTTCCCATCCTGTTCAGATGCGGTAGTAACTGCTGATTTCAGGTTTTTCCAGGATGCAGAACTTGTAGGGATCAGCACATTGGTTTTTCCTGCAAAAGAAATCTGGGCTGACGCAAATACCGAGCAGCAAACCAGAAGTGTATTAAAAATCTTTTTCATTTTCTTTAGGTTTAGTAATTATATTTTCTATAGAAGTTTTGTTGTGATCCAAAAGATATTCCCGCAGCTCCTTGAAAAGTTCCGAAGAGTAAACAAAATCGATTAGATTTTTGTTTCCTGCGGTAATCAGGATGTCTTTGTTTCCTTCCCATTCTTTTACCCCCAGTCTCAGGTATACAATTTTCTCACCAATAGTCATTACCGAATTCATATCGTGGGAATTGATAATGGTTGTGGTATTGTATTCTTTAGTTATTTCCAGCAAAAGATCATCAATAATATTGGAAGTGTAAGGATCCAGTCCGGAATTGGGCTCATCGCAAAACAAATATTTCGGATTGTTTACAATGGCTCTTGCAATGGCAACTCTTTTCTGCATTCCTCCGGAAATTTCAGAAGGATATTTTTTGGAGGCATTTTCCAGATGTACTCTTCCCATTACCTCAATTACTCTTTTCTTTTTTTCGCGGTAGGTAAGATTGGTGAACATATCCAAAGGAAACGAAATATTATCCAGAACCGTCATCGAATCGAAAAGTGCGCTTCCCTGAAAAACGGTTCCGATTTCTGCTCTCAGTTCCTGTTTTTCCAAAGGAGTCATTTTTGTAATATCGCGACCATCGAAAAGTATGGTTCCGGAAGTGGGCTCATATACATTGAGCAGGGATTTCAGGAAAACGGTTTTTCCCGATCCGCTTTGTCCGATAATCAAATTTACTTTTCCGGTTTCAAAGGTGGTGGTAATGCCTTTCAGAATCTCTGTGCCATCAAAGTTTTTCTTTAAATCCTTTACTTCAATCATCAGCTTAAAAGCATTTGGGTTAATATTAATTCGGAAATAATAATGAAAACCATTGTCCAAACTACAGCTTGTGTGCTGGCTCTTCCCACTTCCAGAGAACCTCCTTTTACATTATAACCGAAATATGCAGGTATCGTAGCAATGATAAAAGCAAATACCAAAGTTTTGATAAAAGCATACGAAATAAATAAGGTAGGCATATACATCTGAACACCGGAAATAAACTCCGCACTTGTCCAGTTTCCGGTAAATTCACCGGCAAAATATGCGCCAATAATTCCTACGCAGATACTGAGTGCAATAAGCAGCGGATTGAAAATAACACAGGCAAGAATTTTTGGAAGGATCAGGTAATTTGCAGAATTCACGCCCATAATATCCAGAGCATCAATCTGTTCGGTAACACGCATTGTTCCGATGCTGGATGCAATATAAGATCCCACTTTTCCTGCAAGAATAAGACTGATAATGGTAGGAGAAAACTCTAAGATTAAAACCACTTTTGTTGCATATCCTACAAATGCATTGGGAATTGGGAAGCTGGATGCATTGAAGTTATTGTACATCTGTATCGCTACTACTGCACCTACAAACATCGAGGTGAAAACTACCAGACCAAAAGAATTAACTCCCAGATCGTAGATTTCGCGCATCAGATCTTTCATGAAAACTTTCATCTTCTGAGGAGCACGTAATGTATTCCCAACGAGAATGATATAGGTTCCGATGTGTTCAAAAAGTCGCTTTAACATCCTGCAAAAATACTGTTTTTATTATGAACGGAAAACTACTGTGCTTTTTTATCTCCTTTTATTACCAGAAAAATAGTTTTGAGAATAATTACGATATCCAGCATAAAACTCCAGTTCCTTACATAAAAGGTGTCGGCAAGAATCCGTTTTTGCATTTCGATGTGCATATCGCCGCTGTCTCCGCGCAGCCCGTTTACTTGTGCTAAACCTGTAACACCAGGCTTTACGTGACTTCTTATGGAATATCTTCCGATTTTCAGTTTGTAATAATCGTCTACCAAAAGCATATGCGGACGTGGACCTACAACGGACATACTGCCCAAAAGAACATTGATAAACTGTGGCATCTCGTCCAGACTGGTTTTTCTCAGAAATTTTCCAAAACCCGTAATCCTGGAATCATTTATTTCAGTAGTTTTTGTTGATGAATCCCCGTTCTGATACATTGTCCGGAATTTGAAACACTTAAAAACCTCGTCATGGAAACCATATCTTTTCTGAATGAAAAATACGGAACCTTTACTGTCCAGCTTGATAAAAAGAGCTATCAACGGGAAAAGCCAGCTGCAAATAAGAATCAATATTAAAAAAGAAAATAAAATATCGAAAGTGCGTTTAATGATAAAATTGGTAAGATAATCCAACGGAAATTTGGTTTGGGAAAGGATGGGCTGCGTTTCGATATAGGTAAGATCGTAGCGGAAAAAATTGTTCTGAACGATGTTCGGGATCAGGGCAATTCTTACTTTATGCTGTTCTGCTGCTTTGAAAATTTCTCTTTCAAAATCGTGCTCCATATCAGAATATTCTGAGGGGAGATACATGGTGTGGATTCCGTTAAGTTTCCAGAATTCTATCAGCTCGTGAATGTCATTTCTTTTATCTTCCGGATAGTCGAATATTTTGAAACCATAATCTTTCCGGTGAGTCAATATATTCCGGAGGATTTCGGAAGAAGAGTTTTCCGTAAGAAACATTACATTTCTATGGTTGATTCCTCTGGTTCGGATATATTTCAGGGAAAAAAACAGTATGGATTTTACAAAGAAAAGCGAGATAATTAAAATACCGGCGATAATGAAGCGGTCGGTTTTCAGGAACTCGTTATTGCTCACTTTCGCCATTAGAATAACCCCTAAAATGAAAATGAAAATATGGGTAATAAGCCTTTCCAGATACAGCGTATAAGTAAGGTTTCTGGGAATGCTGTAAAGTTTTGTGCGACCACTGAGAAGTACCCAGAAAAACAAGAACAGGACGATTAGAAGCCAGTTTTGTTCTTCAAGATGGTCGATAACTTTAAAATCGTTACTTCTGAAAAAAAAGTAAATAAAGGTTGCTGAGATTATCAGGACATCAACCAGAATAAAAAAAGATTTAAAATATCGCGAATACCGGATTCGTTGCATACCAAATTTTCAGAAAGGGTAAATCTAAAAATAATTTACGGAATATTCAAATATTTATGCGTTTGCACGGAAGATCTCCATCTCGGATTTTCCATAATAAAATCTGTAATTTTCGGATACATCAGGTCTCTTTTGCTCCATTCGCTTTGTAGAAAAAGCATACAGTTTTCCGAAACTTTCGCAGCCTGTTCCTGCGCAAATTTGAAATCGTTGTTGTTAAAAACAATAACTTTCAGTTCGTGTGCTTTGATATAGATTTCCTCTTTTGGTAATCCTGTTTTTTTCGGGGAAAGTGTGATCCAGTCCAGGATTCCGCTCATCGGATACGCTCCCGAAGTTTCAATATGAATGGTGCAGCCCAACTCTTTTAGTTTTTTTGTTAGGATATCAAGATTCCACATCAGTGGTTCACCACCTGTTAAAACAATGGTTTTGCAATGTTTTGCAGCGGTTTCTGCAATTTCTTCAGCATTTATTAATGGATGAAGATCAGGATTCCAGCTTTCTTTCACATCGCACCAGTGACAGCCAACATCACATCCGCCTAACCGAATAAAATACGCTGCTTTTCCGGTATGGAAACCTTCTCCCTGAATGGTATAAAAATGCTCCATTACAGGAAGCATTTTCCCTTCTTTCATCAAAATATCCTGTTCTCCTTTTGTCATGTTTTTAATCATCATAAACCGAAGTTTTGTAAGCAATCAGCGTGTTTTTCATCAGCATTGCTCTTGTCATTGGTCCTACTCCGCCCGGAACAGGCGTAATCCAGCTTGCTTTTCCGGCGCAGCTTTCAAAATCCACATCGCCTGCAAGATGATAGCCTTTTTCGGAATCGTCTTCAACGCGTGTAATTCCCACATCAATAATCACAGCTCCTTCTTTAATCATATTTCCTTTTAAAAATTGCGGATCGCCCAAAGCAGTGATTACAATATCCGCTTTTTTGGTGTATTCTTCAATATGCTCGGTATAGGAATGCGTGAGCGTTACGGTAGAATTTCCAGGAAAATCTTTCCGTCCCATCAAGATGCTCATTGGTTTTCCTACAATCCTGCTTCGTCCGATAATTACGCAGTGTTTTCCTTTGGTTTCTATGTTGTACCTTTCTAATAATGTAAGGATTCCGAAAGGAGTTGCCGGTAAAAAAGTATCCATTTCTAGAGCCATTTTCCCGAAATTTTCCGGATGAAAACCATCGACATCTTTTCGGGGATCAATTGCCATAATTATTTTTTCCTGATCTATTTGTGCAGGCAAAGGAAGCTGTACTATAAATCCGTCCACCGATTTGGATTTGTTTAGCTCATCAATTTTTTCCAGAAGTTCTGCTTCAGAAACCGTACTCGGAAATTTCAGAAGTGAGGAACTGAAGCCTACTTCTTCGCAATCTTTCACTTTGCTGTTTACATAAGCTTTACTTGCTCCGTTGTTTCCAACCAGAATTGCCACCAGATGTGGCGCTCTTCTTTTTCGTGCGAGGATACGGTCTACTTCTTCCTTTATTTCCTGCTTAATCTGCCGGGAAAGTTTTAAACCATCGAGAATTTGTGCCATTTTTACTTTTATTTTTAGATTTATTTATTTTCCTTGAAATAATTAATCAATCCGTTTGTAGAACTATCGTGTGAATTGATTTCTTCATTATTCTCCAGTTCTTTAAGGATTTTTCCTGCCAAAACCTTTCCCAATTCCACTCCAAATTGATCGAAGCTGAAAATATTCCAAATTACGCCCTGAACGAATATTTTATGCTCATACAAAGCGATAAGCTGACCTAATGAAAAAGGAGTTAGTTTATTGATTAACAATGAGTTTGTGGGGATGTTTCCGTGGAAGACCTTGTAGTTGAGGATCCGCTCAATTTCATCTTCGTTTTTTCCCGATTTTGAGAGTTCTGTGTGTACTTCTTCTTCTGTTTTTCCGAAAGCAAGCGCTTCGGTTTGTGCAAAAAAGTTTGCCAACAGTTTTTCCTGATGATCAGAAACATCGTTGCAGGATTTTACATAAGCAATAAAATCTGCAGGAATCAGTTCGGTTCCCTGATGAATAAGCTGGTAAAAAGCGTGCTGTCCGTTAGTTCCGGGTTCTCCCCAAATTATAGGTCCGGTTTCGTATTGCACAAATTCTCCGTTTCTATCCACACATTTTCCATTACTTTCCATATCGCCTTGCTGAAGATATGCCGGAAACCGGTCTAAATATTGGGAATAGGGAAGGATTGCATAGGTTGCTGCTCCGTAAAAATTCCGGTACCAGATTCCGAGAAGTGCCATCAAAACAGGAACATTTTCTTTAAACTCTGCAGTTTGGAAATGGAGGTCAGTTTCATTGGCTCCTTTTAAAAGTTGCTCAAAATTTTCATACCCGATGAAAAGTGAAATGCTGAGTCCAATTGCACTCCAAAGCGAATATCTTCCGCCAACCCAATCCCAGAATTCAAAAATGTTTTCCTGTGCAATTCCGAATGCTTTAACAGATTGAATATTAGTAGATAAAGCCACAAAATGTTTTTCTACATCTTCCTGTTTTCCTGTTTTTAAAAACCAGCTTTTTGCAGATTCTGCATTGGTCATTGTTTCCTGCGTAGTAAATGTTTTGGAAGCGATGATGAAAAGGGTGGTTTCAGGATTCAGGTTTTTTAAAGTTTCAGCGATATGATTGCCATCAACATTGGAAACGAAATGGATGTTTAATCTTGTTTTGAAATGCTTCAATGCGGAGCAGACCATTACCGGACCAAGATCTGAACCTCCGATTCCGATGTTTACGACATCCGTAATTTCTTTTCCGCTAAAGCCTTTGTGTTCACCAGAAATTATTTTTTCGGAAAAAGATTTCATCTGATCCAGCACTTTGCGGATTTTCGGTTTTATATTTTCGCCGTCTACGAGAATTGGCTTATCTGAAAAATCGCGTAAAGCGGTGTGCAGAACGGCTCTTCCTTCCGTTTCGTTGATTTTGTCTCCGGAAAACATCTGCGAAATTGCAGTTTTCAGCTCGCATTCCTGCGCAAGATTCAGAAGAAGTTCCATTGTTTTGGCATCCACCAGATTTTTCGAATAATCGAAAAGATAATCAGGTCTTTTTACCGAATATTCACTGAAACGATTGGGATTGTATTGAAAAAGGGTGCGCATTTCAAAATCATTTTGTGCAAAATGGTCTTCGAGCGCTTCCCAACTTTTTGTATGTAAAGGATTGATTTTAGGTAACATAATTTTTATTTTAATGAAGCAAGTTGCAAAATGCGAGGTTGCAATTGATGCTTTATTTTCAAGGTGCAAATTTACGGAAAAATTCTAAGCCTGATTACAGATTTCGACCGAACTGAAAGAACCTCCGGATTTTTCCGGAGGTTCTGCAAAAAAAATCAAAAATGATGAATATATAAATCACCCGAAGGTTACATTTCGGAAATATTTGGATTTCTTTTCATTGCGTTCAATTTTTTTCTTTTCAACAAAAAGAAAATAGCAAATCCAGCGAGAACGAGAGGCCAGATTCTGATGAGTCCGACTACGATCATCTGGATCAAATAATATCCTTCCACAAAAGCGTTTTTTGCATCATAGAAAAAATTGAATTTGTATTTGTTATCGATATTTTTAGAGTTGATAACGGGGATTTCGGCGATGCGCAGTTTCGGTTCTTTGATGTAAATATTAATGGTGCTGTATTTCAGATTATCAGCAATGTTCATATTTTGCAGCTGCTGCTCATTATTTTCTCCCATATTATCATTGCTGAGGTTTACCTTGTCTTTATCATTTTTAATGGAAGAAATATTCTGTCCGGTTTTTTTAATTCTTTTGGCTTCGAGCTCGGCAAACTTCATATTTGCAGTAACATCTTCAGCGGAAATTACTCTGGAATTCAGGAACAGTTTTTTATCATTCACCTGTTGCAGAAATTCGCCCAGTTTTATAGTCGGAATACGGACTTCCATCGAGTTTTCGGATTGGAATTTCTTCACCATCATCGCGTTTTCATCCGAAGTATTAAAGGTATCTTCCGAAACCACATTGCTCTGAAGATTGCTGTGCGTTACAAATCCGCCCAAGTCTTTCACGGATTTTTCAATGGAAATGGTTGCATTATACACATCTTTTACTTCCATATTCACACTTGCGGTTTTAATGAATTTTTTGTCTTTCACTTCCATTGTAGCAACGGAAGAAATGCTGTCGGAAACTGCTTCCGTCATATCTGCGCTTACCGCTTCATCTTTCGTGTAACCGGCTTCTGTATTTTCTAATTTTTTGCAGGAAAAAATGGTTGAAAATACCAAAGCACAGATAATCATTTTTGAATACGTGGTTCTCATAACGTGAATTTTTTAGGGGTTTGATTGAACCAAATTTCCGCAGGAATGTTTTGTAAAGTTTGTAAAAGAAGAATTTATTTCTTGTAAAGTCCGGATACAATTTAAACAATTGATTATGAGTGCTTTGTAAATTAAATTCTGAATAAAGATTTATTTGTAAATATGATATATAAAAGAGAAATCCTGAGATCAGCAACCAAAATATTGCTGCTTCGCAGTTTCCGAAAGATAGATTTCACTTTAAAAAGATCATTAAAATTCCTCATCTTAAAAACGGGCTTATACAACATTTTGCAACAAAAATTTCTTTACTTTTATCAAAATTTTTAAAATGGTATTAAGCAGAATCTGGTCGGCTTTCATAATTATTGCCGTTTTGATCGGAAGCATCAAATATCTTTCGTCCGATCATTACAAAAGTATTTACAACGATATGGTGGTCGGAAAAAGTGGCGACACGGTACAGATTGCTTCGCAAAAAATGGAAATTCTTCCGATGTATGTAAGAAGCGCACTTTCAGAAAACAGTCAGTTCGAGCAAAATCACATTCATTACAAAACCGATTCGTTGAAGCAAAATGTATCGGTTTACCGGGTTCAGGAAACCGACGGCGTTATCGGAACTTCGGAGACAGCCGTGAAAATCTGTCTTGGATTAATCGGGATTATGACGCTTTTTATGGGATTTATGTCGATTGCTGAAAAAGCAGGTGGAATCAATTTATTATCCAGATTTATACAACCTTTTTTCTCAAAACTTTTCCCTGAAATTCCTAAAAACCATCCTTCTTTCGGACATATGCTGATGAATTTTTCTGCGAATCTTCTTGGTCTTGATAATGCTGCAACTCCGTTTGGTCTGAAAGCTATGGAAAGTCTGCAAACCCTGAATCCGAACAAAGATACTGCAAGCAATTCACAGATTATGTTTCTCTGTCTTCACGCTGGCGGAATGACACTGATTCCGGTTTCCATTATTGCCATTCGTGCTTCAATGGGTTCGCATACGCCAACAGATATTTTTCTGCCTTGTATGATTGCTACTTTTGCCGCAACTCTGGCTGCGATGATCGTGGTTTCGCTGTATCAGAAAATCAATTTGCTGCAACCTGCCGTTATTGCTTATGTTGGCGGAATTTCCGTGATTATCGGTGGATTGGTTTGGTATCTTGTTAGGTTGAGCAAAGATGAGCTGGATACTTTCAGTAAAGTTTTGAGCAACGGTCTGATTCTCTTCATTTTCTTCGCAATTATTCTGGGCGGAATTTATAAAAAGATTAATATTTTTGATGCTTTTATTGATGGTGCAAAAGAAGGATTTTATACCTGCGTGAAAATCATTCCTTATCTGGTTGGGATGCTCATCGCAATTTCTTTGCTGAGAACTTCGGGCGTTTTCGATGTGATTATTGACGGGATGAAATGGCTTGCCAATGTTGCCAACCTCGATACCCGTTTTGTGGACGGACTTCCGACCGCTTTGATAAAACCACTTTCCGGTTCCGGAGCGAGAGGAATGATGGTGGACACGATGAGTACTTTCGGAGCAGATAGTTTTCAGGGGAAATTATCGGCAGTTCTCCAAGGAAGTTCGGATACTACTTTTTATGTAATTGCGGTTTATTTCGGTGCGGTTGCTGTGAAAAATACAAGATACACTGTTGTTGCAATGCTGTTGGCAGATTTAGTGGGAATTATTACTTCGATTGGTTTGGCGTATTTGTTCTTTGCTTAACTTGCACCAAAAAAATAAAAATATGATACACGACAAAGACTACATTATAAGAATTGTAAAGCAATTTTCGGAAATGCTTTCAAAATTATTATTGGGAAAAAATGAAGGCGAACTTTCCGAGCTCGAACGTGTTTTCGATACCAATATGAATGATACCTTCAAAATGAGTTTTGATGAACTTTCCTCCAAATCCACTGAAGAAATTACCCAAATTATCAATGAAAAAGACACTTCCCACCATCTTCCGTATTTCGAATTGCTGGGACATCTTTTCTTCCTGAAATACCACGAAACAGGCAATAAGGATTTTGGTGAAAAAGCAAAAACTTTTTACGAAATCTATCTGCAAAAAAGCGGGATATTCTCGCTTCCGGTAATCAACAGGATTAATGAAATTAAAAACAGCCTGTAACAAAACCTTTTCATTCTCGTCTAATTCACTAAAATTAAGAATGAAAAAATCCGCTGGTTTTATATTGCTTTTGGTTTCGGTATTTTGTTTTTCACAGAAAAAATGGACACTCCAGGAATGTGTGGATTATGCCGTTCAACACAATCTGCAGGTCATCCAAAACAATTACAATAAAAATATTCAGGAAAAAAATCTGGAAATTTCCAAACGACAGAAATTGCCGGGAGTTTCCGGAAATATTGGCAATACCGCAAGTTTCGGGCAAGGTCAGGATGTTTTCGGGACCACGCAAAGAAATGATAATTTCAACAACAGCATTAATGTTGGTGCTGATATTTTGGTGTACAATAACGGACGATTGGAGAAAAATATCCGGAAAACAGAATTCGATGTAGAAGCTGCGCAATACGATATCGAAACCGTTAAAAACAATATTTCTTTACAAATTGCACAGCAATATCTTTCTGTTTTGCTGAACAAAGAAATTGTAAAAATCAACCAAAGTGCGCTGGAAAACGCTCAAAAACAATACGACAGGGCAAAAATAACTACGGAAGTAGGCACCACTCCGCAAACTACTTTTGCAGAAGCAAAAGCTGCTTTGGCAAGAGAAACCCAAAATCTGAAATCTGCTGAAGTGAATGTAAACCGTGCGCTTTTCAATCTGGCACAATTGCTTCAGCTTCCGAATTATAAGGAATTTGATGTGGAAAATGTAAATGTAGAAAATGTAACTGCTCCACTTCTTTCCGCAGAATCCGTTTTGGAAACCGCCTATAATCTTCAGCCACAGATAAAAGCTGCAGAAAGCCGGATAAAAGCTGCCGAAGCGCAAACAGAAGTTACAAAAACCGCTTTCTATCCTACGATTACAGCAAATGCAGGGATTGGAACATTCTATTTCAATGCTCTGAATTATGGAAACGACAACAATTTCACCAAACAATACAAAGACAATTTCGGGCAGCAATTGGGGTTGTCCGCCAATATTCCGATTTTTAATAAAGGCATCACCAAAATCCAGGTAGAGCAATCCAAGATCAATGAAGATATTGCTAAAAATGCACTTTTGCAGCAAAAGCAGGAAATTAAGCAAAATGTTCAGGCAGCGCAGTTCGATGCAGAAAGCAATTACGAAATCTATTCCTCGGCTTTGGAAGCTGAAAAAAGTTCAGAGCTTGCTTTGGATTTTGCACAAAAAAGTTATGACGCCGGAAGAAGCTCCATTTACGACCTCAATATTGCAAGAAATAATTATGCAAATGCACAGGGAAGTGTAGCACAGGCGAAATACAATTATCTTTTCAGCCTGAAACTGCTGGAGTTTTATGCAGGAATTCCGTTATCTTTGTAAAAATTCCCCTTCTCTGAAGGGGTGGATTCTGAACAAAGTTCAGAAGACGGGGTAGTTTAAAAATATGTCAATCACACTTTTACAGAAATATTTGCCCGAAAATACAATTCCTTTTTTGCGGAAATGGTTTGGCGATTTTTATATTCATATTAAAATAACGCGGGGACGAAATTCCAAATTGGGGGATTATCGCAGAATGCCCGATAAAACACACCAGATTACGGTAAATTCTACGCTTTCGCCACAGCTTTTCTTTTTTGTGCTCACCCACGAACTTGCGCATCTTCTCGCTTTTGAAAAATCCGGATACCGCATTTCACCACACGGAACAGAATGGAAATCCACATTCCGAGAAATGCTTCTGGAAAGTATCGAAGTATACGAAAAAGAACTCCAGCCGATTATCCTTAAGTTTTCAAGATCACCAAAAGCCAATTTTATGGCAAGTCCCGATCTTGTGAGATACTTCCATATTGAAGATGACAATGATGAAACCATTTTTCTTGAAAATTTAGCAAAAGGAAATCGCTTTATATACAAAAACAACGTATATTTCATCGACGAGAAATCAGGAAAAAAGTATATTTGCACTCAACTGGATACCGGCAGAAAATATATCTTCAAACCGCTGTCCCGGGTAAAAAAAATAATCTATGAATCCTAATAATTATTGTGTAATTATGGCTGGTGGAATCGGAAGCCGATTCTGGCCTTTGAGCACCCAAAAATTTCCGAAACAGTTTCAGGATATTCTGGGAACCGGAAGAACGATGATCCAACAAACCTATGACCGGATCTCGCAGATTATCGCTCCGGAAAACATCCTGGTAATTACCAATCAGGAATATGTGGAACTTTCCAAAGCACAGCTTCCCGAAATACCTGAAGACAATATTGTAGGCGAACCTGTGATGAAAAACACCGCTGCCTGCAACATCTATATGGTGAACAAAATAAAAGAGAAAAACGAAAATGCCAACCTTATTGTTCTTCCTGCCGATCATCTGATTTTGCAGGAAAATAAATTTCTGGAAAAAGTACAGCTGGCTCTCAGTATCGCTTCAGAAAACGATTATCTGGTAACCTTGGGAATTAAACCAACCCGACCAGATACCGGTTACGGCTACATCCAGTTTATCGAGAAAAAAAATGAAGACTATTTTAAAGTAAAAACTTTTACTGAAAAACCCGACCTGGAAATTGCGAAAAGTTTTCTGGAAAGCGGAGATTTTCTTTGGAATGCAGGCATTTTTATCTGGAACGTGAAATCCATTTCGAAGGCATTTGAAAAATATCTTCCGGAAATGAGCCGGCAGTTCGTGATCTGCGAATACAATTCAGGAAAAGAAAATGAATGCATCCAGCTTATTTATCCGAAAGTAAATAAAATATCCATTGATAACGGCATCCTCGAAAAAGCCCAAAATGTGTATGTAATTCCCGCAGAATTCGGATGGAGTGATTTGGGAACCTGGACTTCTATCTACGAAAATGCAGAGAAAGACGAGAATAATAATTCGGTGAACAGCAAACATATTTTGGTGTATAATTCTAAAGGAAATGTAATCCGAACCCGAAAAAATAAAGCAGTGATTATCGACGGACTGAAAAATTATATCATTGTAGACACTGAAAAAGCACTACTCATTTGTCCGAGAAATCACGATCAGGAAATAAAAGATTATGTAAACGATCTGAAAAATCTGAAAAGGGGAGACCGCTTTATTTAGAGTTTGTTTAAATTTTATTGCTAAAAATTTTAAACAGGCTCTTAAAAAGCATTATCTGTTTTTGAAGTACCGTTCCGAAATTCTGAATATTTTCCGTGGAATTTTATAATGTTAAAATCATATTTTTACCTTAACTTTATAAAAAATTATACTTAATGGAAACCCCAAAACCAATGCTCACTCTCAGTCAAGTTATGACAAAACTGGCACAGAAAAAAGGAATCCACCGAGAATTTCGAATGGATGAAAACGGGAAAATGAAACTTCAGGATTCCGATTACAATTATCAGCCTTCCGAACTTTTTATTGCAAAAACCTTCCGCTTCGAAGGCGATAGCAATCCTGATGACAATGCTGTGCTTTATGTTGTGGAAGATTTTTTGGGAAACAAAGGAATGATTATCGATTCTTATGGAGCCGACAGTAATTATTCCGGAGAAAAGTTTGATGAGTTTTTACGAGAAATCCCGGAAAAGGAATCCGATGAATATGATATGGAATAAAGAATATTAAAAATCCAAATTGATATAAAATCCCTTTCAAAATAACTTGAAAGGGATTTGTTGTTTCTTTTATTTAGCCTTGTTCAAAGTTTTAAACCTTGACAAGGCTGATATTTTCAAATTTTAATTACAAAATCCTGTAAACGGGATATTGCTGAAACGAAGGCTCAAAATATTTTGAATTCCTGTACACCCAGTCCAGCTGCGCTTTTCCGTCTTCTGCAAATTTTTTGTCCACCGATTTTCTCTTTTCAAAACGGGCCTTCAGATCAGGATCTTCCTTCAACAGTTTTGCGGCGGTATCTTCGAAAACGTAAGCGGAAAAATATTCTTTCTGCCCAAGAATTCCATCAAAAAAATTCCAATTGAAAAAAGAATCCACCGCTTCCGGTTCCAGCGTTTCCAAAAGATATTTTGCACCGTCCTGTTTCAGCGAAACCAGCACATCACCTTTCCGGAATTTTTTCTGAACGGAAGCTGCCGAGACATTGGTGTCAAAATGAATGTAATGCCCTTCATAAGCGCGTTGCGAAGTTTTATAATCTGCAATTTTATAAGATTCCACCGTTATTAAACTGTCGGATTTCAGGGTTTTCATTTCGATTTCGTTGCGCTTCAGAAGGTCAAGAATTTTCCATTCCGATTGCGGAATTACGTAATACGAAGGAATTGTGATTTCTTTTGTGGATTTATAGGTATCATAATAAGGGATTTTTTTGGTATAAGGTTTCGAACGATTGTAGAAAAGGCGATCTTTTCCCGAAATATCACTTGGTTTATAGCCGTGCTCAAATCCTCGGAAATCAATCATTTTATATTTTGTAGAATCTATTTCCCAACTGATTCCGTATTTCATTTTCGGTAAATATTGCTTTAGATTTTCTTTTCTTATATTTTTGATTTTCTGAACATTAGCATCTAAATATGAAATATAACTGATCATATTTTCATAGGTTACTTTTACGCGATCTTGGTAAGGTTTCAGCATATGCGTTTCAGGAACTGTTCCGATTGTATTGAAAAGCGTTGTATAACCAGTGGAATATCGTGGAGAATCCATAAACTGCTCATATCCTTTTTCCGGTGTTTTGCCTTCCAGTTCCACATAAGGAATCGGATCGATCTTTTTCTTTTTTAAATCTTTCACCAACCAAGGATTCATTTCATCAAAATAAAAATCGCCCAAGAGTTTTCCCAATCTTTGTTTGTTGGTTAAAATATAGGTTAAAACATATTGATAATCTGCGCCATCGCTCACATGATTGTCGATAAAAACATCCGGTTTCAGCCATTGATAAATTTCCTGAAAGCTGGCAGAATTCCGGGAATCTGTTTTTATAAAATCACGGTTCAGGTCATAATTTCTTGCATTTCCACGAAAGCCATATTCTTCCGGACCGTTTTGGTTGGCTCTGGAAAAGCTTCCGCGATTGAGCATTCCGCCGATATTGTAGCATTCGATAACAGCAATAATCACATTTTTCGAAGCGGTGAGTTTTCCTTGTGCAAAATCCCGAAGCATCATCATCGAAGCATCAATTCCGTCCGGTTCTCCAGGATGGATTCCGTTGTTGATGAGGATTACGGATTTATTTTTAAAATTCTGGAAATCTTTTTCCGGACTGAAGAAAACAACTCGAAGCGGTTCACCGGAATCGGTGAGTCCCATTTTTTTCACTAATATGGTTTCAAATTTCTGATCGAGTTCATCATAATATTTTACCATTTCATTATAATCCGGAGACTGGTTTCCGTTTCCTTTTTCGAAAGGCGTAAGTAGTTTTTGCCCGAAAGCAAAATTAATAATGCAAATAAATAATATTGAAATCCGTTTCATATGCTTTTATTGATAAAGTTAATTTTCAGTAAGATACACCAGCTCGTTTCCTGGATCATCTTCTACATTCCGAATGATGAGTGCTGTTTTCAGTTTCTCGAAAAGTGCATTGATGAAAAAGCTTTTTTCAAAAAACTGACGATGAATTCCGGGAAGCATTTCCATAAAAAGATCCATTCCTATTTTGTTGTTATGGAGATCCATTTTGGTTTCCAAAGGCTGGTTTGGGAAGAGCTCTTCGTGCATATCAGTCATTTTTTTACACCATTTCAGTGCTTTTTTGGGTGACGAAATTTTGCAGCAGTACATCATAATCAGACAACACCAGAGCGCGTGTCGAAAAGCGTTCCCGATTCCGTTTGTAGAGCTGGATTTTGGGAAATGCTTTTTTGCAATCACAAAAGACTGAACTGTTGCGTAAAAGCTGAGAAGTGAAAATATTGGATGCGGGATTGTAAGACGAAAAAGCTTCATCAGTTTTGCTAAACTGAGCCGCCTTAAAGTATTGATTATAAGTACTGTTGTTTTTCTCATAGAAGAAATCTCACTTTTTTGGAGTGAGATTTTTAATGTGAATTTTTTAAAGTTTCTTAGCGCCTTGTTTCCTATGTCTATTATAAAAATCTCTAAGCATTCGCATATAAAAGATTTACCGTCTGGGAAACTTTATTTTTGATATCGGTACGTTTCACGATAAAATCTACAAAGCCTTTTTCCTGAAGAAATTCCGAGGTTTGGAAACCTTCCGGCAAATCTTTTCCTATGGTTTCGCGGATTACTCTTGGTCCGGCAAATCCGATTAATGCTCCCGGTTCTGCCATAATAATATCGGCTGTCATTGCAAAAGATGCGGTAATTCCTCCGAAAGTAGGATCGCACAAATAAGCAATGTACGGAAGCCCGGCTTCTGAAAGCTGTGCCAGTTTTGCCTGAACTTTTGCAAGCTGCATCAGGGAGAAAGCTGCTTCCTGCATTCTTGCGCCTCCGGATTGGCAGATAATCATATACGGAAGTTTGTGCTCCATTGCATAATCAATTGCTCTGCGGATTTTTTCTCCCATTACAGAACCTAAAGATCCTCCGATAAATGCGAAATCCATACAGGAAATTACCATTTCGGTTCCGCCTACTTTTCCGGTGGCATTCCGGATGGAATCGGTGAGTTTGGTTTTCGATTTTACTTCTTTCAACCGGTCTTTATAGGATTTTGTATCTTTAAAAGTAAGGATATCCACACTTTCTACATCTGCATCCAGTTCTTTGTATTGGTTTTCATCGAAGAGCATTGCAAAATATTCATTGCTGCCTACTCTCACATGGAAACCATCTTCCGGAGAAACGAAATTGTTTTTCTTTAATTCATCGTGTTCCACAATTTTTCCGGATGGAGTCTGATGCCATAATCCTTTCGGAACATCTTTTTTCTCATCGGTCGTAGTGGTGATGTTTTTTGTTTTTCTTTTAAACCAGTCAAATGCCATAATTTATTTGATAAGTGGTGAGTAATTCGTAATTAAATAATGGGTAATTGGTAGCGAAGTAATTAACTAATTACCAATCACCATTACTCCTATATTTAAAGTGTGTTGATATTGTTCAGATCTTCAAAAGCAACCACTAATCTTTTAATGAAAGTTTCTTCACCTTTTCTCACCCAAACTCTTGGATCGTAGAATTTTTTATTTGGTTTTTCCTCACCTTCCGGATTTCCGATTTGGGTTCTCAGATAATCAATATTATTCAGCATATAATCGCGGATTCCTTCTGTATAGGCAAACTGCAAATCGGTATCGATATTCATCTTCACAGCTCCGTAACTGATGGCTTCACGAATTTCCTCAACAGTAGAACCAGAACCTCCGTGGAAAACAAAATTCACAGGTTTGTTTCCTGTTCCGAATTTTTCCTGAACATATTTTTGGGAATTATCCAAAATTTTTGGTGTAAGAACAACATTTCCGGGTTTGTAAACTCCGTGAACATTTCCGAAAGCAGCAGCAATGGTAAAGTTCGGCGAAATGGCTTTTAATCTTTCATAGGTGTAGGCAACGTCTTCGGGTTGGGTATACAATTCGGAATTATCCACTCCGGAATTGTCCACGCCATCTTCTTCACCACCAGTTACGCCGATTTCCACTTCGAGTGTGATGCCCATTTTCGCCATTCTTTCAAAATATTGACAGGAAATATCCAGGTTTTCATTGAGCGGTTCTTCGGAAAGATCCAGCATATGAGAAGAATAGAGTGGTTTTCCGTGATTTTTGAAATGATGTTCGTTAGCATCCAGCAAACCATCCATCCAAGGAAGAAGTTTTTTTGCGCAATGGTCTGTATGTAAAATTACAGTTGCACCGTAAGCTTCCGCCAAAGTATGAATATGTTTGGCACCGGCAACAGCCCCTAAAATAGAAGCTTTCTGCCCATCATTGCTCATTCCTTTTCCGGCGTTGAACGCAGCTCCACCATTGGAAAACTGGATGATTACAGGAGCGTTCAGCTTCACTGCGGTTTCCATTGTTGCGTTAATATTGCTGGATCCGATTACATTAACTGCCGGAAGCGCAAAGTTGTTTTCTTTTGCGTGCTGTAGGATTTCGGTAACCAGATTACCTGTGGCAACACCTGCCGGAAATAGTCTGCTCATAATTTCAAGTTTATATTTTTTATTAAATTTTTGAGTAGGTAAAGTTACGAATTTTTATAGAAATCTTTAATTTCTTTTATCCTTTCCCCAGAGCAGTTTCTGGCGGATGGTTTCATAAAAACTGATATTGGAAGGCTGAACCAGAAGAAAGCTGAACTGTGCCTTTCTAATTACGATTTCCACATTGGTATCGATATGAACCAACCGGGAATCCAAAGAGAGCGAATATTGTGGAACGCGGCTTTCTACTTTCAGGCGGATTTCTACTTTGTCATTCACAATTAAAGGGCGCACATTCAAATTATGTGGCGCAATCGGAGTGATCACGAAATTCTCGTTATTGGGAGAAATAATCGGACCTCCGCAGCTCATCGAATAAGCGGTGGAACCTGTAGGTGTGGAAATAATCACGCCATCGCCCCAAAAAACATTCAGAAATTCTCCATTAATATAAGAATCCACGGTAATCATCGAGGTGGTTTCTTTTCTGGAAATGGTAACATCATTCAGCGCATATGGAAAGAAAAAGCCTTTTTTCGGAGATAAGATTTCAATCACGGATCTTCTGCTTAGGGAATATTCGCCACGAAGAATTTCGTCCAGCTCCACAAAAATTTCTTCTTTGGTAAAGCTCGCCAAAAATCCCAGTCTTCCGGTATTCACACCGATTACGGGGATTTCTGTATCCTGAATAAAAAGTAAGGAATTAACAATGGTTCCGTCTCCACCGAAAGTAAAGAAAAGATCCACTTTTTTTTCTTTCAGTTCTTCTTTGTTGGTAAAGGTTTCGAAATTTTTAGAAAACTGCATTGCTTCCGATGTTCCCGAAAAGAGTACAGCTTGGACTCCTTTTTTATCCAGCTCACTGATAAATTTGCTGAGATAAAGATAGGTGTCGAGATCGCTTTTCTGTGTGTAGATGGCTACTTTCATAGTTTTAAAATTCCAGATATTTTTGAAAAAATCCAAAACGATCTTTCATCAGATCTTCTTTTTCGTCATTATAATATTTATGAACAACAGTATATCCGTATCTTTCAAATGTTTCATCGATAGAGCTGAGGTTTTCGGGACTGATTTTCAGTGTAATTTGCGAAAAACCTTCCTGAACCGAACTTACATAGCATCCGTATATTTTCGCATTGTTGCTTTCCACAATCTGTGCAATTTCCGTGAAGGAATAATATCTGCTTCCGGTCTGGATTACCAGCATTGCACCGTTTTCCGAAAACAGGGGATATTTTGAAAATTCATTGAAAATATCATCACACGAAAGATAGCCGAGATATTTTTCACTTTTATTAATTACCGGAACAATATTGGTGTTGAAAATATGAAAGATTTTTATAGAATCCAGCAGATTGCCGTCATCTAAAATAGCAAATTTTTCGTAATGGATTTCCAGGGTTTCCAACTTTCCTTCCGGGCTGTCTTCAAGAAAAGCCAAACTTACTGCTCCCAGAAAAACGCCTCTTTTTTTTATAAATATGTGAGAAAATCCAAATTCTTTTGCAACTTCGCTGGCTTCTTCAATGGAGTCTGAGCTGTTGAATGCAGGATAATCTCTGGAAATATATTCTTTAATAAACATTATGCTAATTTATAAAAATAATGAAGAAAACGAAATGGCGAAAAAAAATTGTTATTTACAACAAAATTTTTGTGTAGTTATGATTTTTGTGTATCTTTGTAGCCTTTCATTTTTACTTTTTATTAGATTTATTTCAAACTGCGAAGCCATCGGCTATTGCAGTTTTTTGTTTTTTGACCTCAGAAATATCAGTCCGGCAATAATGATGCTTCCTCCCAAAAACTGTTGCATATTCAGAGATTCCCCATACAAAACGCCCCAAATCAAAGCCACAATTGGCATCATTAGCGTAACAGTGGAAGCAAACAGCGGTGTGGAAATGTTCAGCAACCTGTAATTGAGCATCATTGCGAGTCCTGTCCCGAAAATCGAAAGCAGGCTTACAAATCCCAATCCTATAAATTTTCCCCGGCTGAAATTGAAATCTGTAAAAAATCCAGCAAAAGCAATGGCAATAAGCGACGGAAGAATAAGAACAAACCCAAATACAAACCCGGACAAAATGGAAGCCGGAATATCGTAAAGTTTCCTCTTCACTGTAGTTGTACTTATCGCATACATCAGTGTTGCGAGCAATAGCAGCAAAATCGGAATCATTTTCAGACTTCCGCTTTCTCCGGAACCTAATGCCAGAATGCAGGCTCCTGTAAAGCTAATGGCAACGCCGATAATTTGTTTTTTCGTGGTTTCAAATTTCCAAATCAGGGCACCTACAATAATCACAAAAATAGGCATCATCGAATTGATAATACCTGCAATAATGCTGCTGATCTGTGTTTCTGCAATCGGGAAAAGAAACATCGGGATAAAATTTCCGGTAAGCGCTGCAAGGACAAGCCATTTCAGTCTTTTTCTTGGAAATTTCCGGACATTTTTCAGTGCAAGCGGAAGCAATATGAGACCGGCAATCAGGACGCGCAAACCTCCGACTTCGAAAGGGTTGTAATGTTCAAGCGATTTTTTTATCAGTATAAAAGATGATCCCCAAATAATCGAAAGTACGATCAGTAAAAGCCATTTTTCTTTTTCAGGATTCATTTTTTTGATTTTAAAAGTTTTAAATATTCATCACTGAAAATCATTTCTGCTCCTAAGCTTTCCAAATGTTCGGAGTGGATCTGGCAATCGATCAGGGAATACTTTTCTTTATTTTCCAGAACAAAATTCAGGAAAACTGCTTTTGAAGCGTTGCTCACTTTTGCAAACATACTTTCTCCACAAAATACGCTGCCGACTTCGATTCCGTAAAATCCGCCAACAAGCTCATTATTTTGCCAAGCTTCAAAACTCATTGCTTTGCCGGATTGATGAAGTTTTAAGAAACTTTCCACGAGTTCATCGGAAATCCACGTTCCGTTCTGTTCGGCTCTTGCAATTGTTTTGCAGTTTTCCATCACTTCCCGGAAACATTTGTTTTTTGTAAATGTAAACTGTCCGCTTTTCAAAATTTTGCTCATTGATTTTGATATTTTTACTTTTTCAGGGAAAAGCACAAATCTGGGATCGGGAAACCACCAAAGTATTTCTTCTCCCGGATTAAACCACGGGAAAATCCCGTTCTGATAAGCAAACCAGATTCTTTTGGGTGACAGATCTCCACCACAAGCAATGAGTCCGTTTACCGTTTTATAGAGCTGCGGATCAGGAAAAGCAATTTCGTTTGGATGAAGGTGGATCATTTTTTGAAAAAAAATCCTACTTATAGGGAAAGCAGGATTGGTTTTTTTAATGAATTAGATTAATTAAAAAGGCAAATCGTCATCTTCATCATCTGCAAAAGGATTCTCGTTTTGCGCTGCTGAAGGCTGGGACACTGCCGATGTTGAAGTTACAGGTTCGTTGGCTGGTGTTGCATTATCGAATACTTTTTCAATACGCCATCCTGTAATCGAGTTGAAATATTTCACTTCACCTTGAGGACTTGTCCATTCTCTTCCGCGGATATTGATGCCTACTTTCACGTTTTCGCCTTCGGAAACATTGTCGAGAAGATTAATTTTATCAGATAAAAACTCAATATTTATAGGCTGCGGATATTGTTCTTGGGTAAGAAGCACCATTTCTCTTTTCTGAAACCCGCTTGCAAATGTCTGTATTTCAGTTATTTTTTTTACTGTTCCTTGTAATTCCATTTCATTCAAAATTAGATTGTAAAAATAGGAAAAATGAATTTTAAATTGGGTATTATGTATCAAATTTTTTTTTTGAAAAATTATTTGTTTTCAAAGGATAAAAATCTATATATTTGCACTCACAAAAAGAAAGGCGTTCTTTTTATCTGCGGATGTGGTGTAATTGGTAGCCACGCCAGACTTAGGATCTGGTGCCGTGAGGCGTGGGGGTTCGAGTCCCTTCATCCGCACTTTATTAAATTTCTAAATTTTTTTAGAAATTTTTTTTGCGAAAATAGCTCAGCTGGTAGAGCACAACCTTGCCAAGGTTGGGGTCGCGGGTTCGAGTCCCGTTTTTCGCTCAATTTCTACTAAGCCCTGGTGGTGGAATTGGTAGACACGCAGGACTTAAAATCCTGTGTCCGCAAGGACGTACGGGTTCAAGTCCCGTCTGGGGTACTTAAAGCCCTCTGAATCGATTGATTTTAGGGGGTTTTTTATTTTGTGGGGGAACAAAAGGGGGGAGTGAAAATATTTTTATTTTTTGTGCCAATTCTGACATTTTGTTTCTTTTTTGATTTACGACAAACGGATGTCAAATATTTTTCAAAATTTCTTCTACTTGCTTTTTTTGATAAATAACATCTGCATTCTCTGATTTTATTTCCCGAAATTTATCATAGTATATATTGAATTCTCCATCATTTATAAGATAAAGCTCTCTCGTAAAGTTTATAATTGCAAGATTATAGTAATAGTTATTTTTTAAAATCAAAGAATTCTCAATTGCTTTTTTGTAAAGTATTTTTCCGTCATTTATTTTTTTCATTCGTAAATGAAATAAGCCAATTGTTGCCTGAAATGTAATTCTTTCTTCATTATTAATATCTAAACTCCCCTTTTCAAAGTATTGATTTAAGTATTTTTCCGCACTTTGTAAATCGTCTTTAAGGCAATAGTTATAAACTATATTATTTATAAACCCTATATCTTTATTGTCATACTTCAATCCTAAAAGACATAGAAGAATAGCTGAGTCATATTCTTGTAAGATTGTGGCTATATAAGAAGCAAACATTAAAGGTCTTTTCGAAAATGGAATATCTAAAAACCAATCTATACAATTATAAAAAGAATCATTAAAATTCCCTTTTTTGAAATTTTCATACGCAAAAGCTTCAAATGGATTTTTCACATTACCAAACCGATTGGGATTGAAAATTAATCGATTTTCTTTTTTACTCAACCATTCAAACTGAGCTAAACTGTTATCATTCGGGTTCTCAATTGATAATTCAATTAAAGGTTTTGATTTTTTAAAAGAGCCGCTTTCCAACTCAAGTGTACCTAATGAACTAGATAACTCCGTTAGGTCAAAACTAGAATAATTTTTAGATTGTATTAAAGATAATCCTTTTTTTATAAAAGGAGAATACCTATTAAGTAATTTAGATGAAGCAATGTGTGCAGATATTAGCCAAGGATCATAGTTGATGCTCTTTGATCTTTTAAGATAATAGATCGCTTTTTCTTCTTCTTTATTATGAATGAAAAATCTGGTTGCAGATCTTAAAACAAATCTATTATCAGGTGCAAGATTTAATGCTATTATTATACATTTTTCAGCATTTTTCAATTGTCCTTTTATTGTATATAATCGAGCTAGCTCAATCCAATAAATTGCATTATCCAAATGATTTCTTGTTAAGGACTTTGTTTTGGATATTATTTTATTAAATAGTTTATCATCAAAAAAAGAATTGAATTCATCAATACTATGAATATTTTTTTCTAAAATTTTTGTTGAATCTTCATTTCTAGGATTTGATTCACATTTAATTTGCCGAACTAAAGAAAGTAGGGAAGTGGAAGAATCTTTAGAATTATCTTCTACAAATTTTATAGCCTCTTTCAGTTCTTCCGAATATAGCTCGTTAGATATAAATGAATTATTAATTAAATCAGCAGCTACGCCAATTGTTTTGTGGGTATTCCAATCATATTTAATAATTGAGTTGTTAACAATAATATCCTTAGAATCAAATTTTAATCCTAATTCTCCTATTTTTATAGTTCTTCTAAAATCCCTCCAATTTGGAACTAACAATCTATTTTTTAATTCATATATATTATTCATTTTTATAAACTTTTAATTCTGATTTTCTTCTTATCAAGTCTAATTTAGAAATAACACGTCTGTAATTAAATTGATTGCCAATTTCACTTATGTTTCTCTTATGCCCTCTCTTTTCAGGGATTGGATAACAGCAATATTCAATAATTTCCACAATATCATTTGCAAATTCATTTTTTCCTAAATCTGTTGAAATTTCATCAATACAATTTGAATAAGCGTCAACCAGATAATCTTTAACTTCCTCAAATGTTCCTTTAAAATGTGTCCAACGAAATCTAGCATCCAAATGTTTAAAAAGCAAAGCTGTCATATTAATTCCTAAAAAATAATATGTGATTAGACTGCCAAATAAATACATATCAGTAGCATTAACACGGATGCTCCAATTAGGTTGTACATATCCATACAAAAACTCTGGAGGAGAGTAATTCATTTGACCTGTAAAAGAATGCCCGTCATCGTGCGGTGCAGGAATTGTAGAGCAAAGAGATCTGCCTAAATCCCCAATCTTAGAAGTGTTCGAATAATCATATAATAGAACATTTGATGGTTTTAAGTCCTGATGTGCAATATCAACACTATGAAGCTGGTCTAAAGCAACAGCAACATCATGTAATGATTTCGTTTTCCAAGCTATATCTACATTACTTGAAAACTTGATATTTGAGCGAATATCTCCTTCTGCGATCTCAAATATGAGATATGGGACATTAGGTATTGCAAAACCATCTACAATTTCCTCTCCTTCATCTATAATCATAGAAACTTTGGTGAGCCTATTATTCTTACATTTTAGAAGCAAATTTTTTTCAAACTCAAATGCGCTGGTTTGCTCCTGCAAAATTTTTACTATCCCTTTACCCGGGAACATTTGGAAAAAAGCATTAAAGTTTAATGCTTTTAAGAACGCTTGTTCGCCTGCTCTTTCAACAATGTAACAAACGCTAAAAAAACCTCCCGTAGATCCATCAGTGGATTCTATTTTTTTTATAATGCTCCATCCATTCGTTAGAGTTCGTCCCAGTAAATTATGTGCAGCTATATCCCTTGTACTCATTTATTTAACTATATTTATGAAAATTACATAATTCTCAAATATACGAAATATAAACTATGTTTTTTACAGCTTTTTCAACAAATAAAAAGTCACATTTAGCTACTAAATGCATCTAAACGATTCCAAAAACTTACAGATTCCAAGTTTTTTTCATTTTTTGAGATTCATTTTATTTCCTTTTAAATAAAAAACACTTTCAAATTATTTTTTGTAATACTTTTAGTAACATAAGTATCCCTAAAAAATAAAAGATGCTTCAAATGCGGAACTTAGTTAATTTTTCTTTTCCTTATATCGTGTTAAAATTAAAACTCCTCCATAATTACTATGTTTTGTTCCTTGTAAAATAATAGTGTCTTTATTGTAATAAAGTATCTTGCTATTGTCTTTATGATAATATCCACTTTTAGGATTTGTTTCAGAGTTAATGCAAACTACTGAATCGTTGATAATAAACCATTTTTCAGGATTATACATATCATCTTTCGGTATCGTGTCTAAATTCTTAGTCGAATAATTATTTATATACTGAATCTGTCGTCCATCTTTAAAAAATTCAAATACACGAAAAGGATAAAATGCTTGAGAGCAATGTATACTGTCTATACTATATGCATACCATTTTTTACTGGCTTCTCCTGCAAAAACCGACTTTATTTTCTCTTGTTTATTTTCTTTACATGCAAAAACAATAAAAAGAAAAAAACTAATCTTGAGGATATTTAATATTTTCATATGGTTTTGATGGATAAGTGCTGCTGCCTACACTAACGGTTATTGTTGTACTTGTTGGTAAATTGTTCCCACCATTATATGTTGTAATGGTTACATTTCCTGTATTTCCTTTATTATATTCATTAATCATATTCATACGGTCAGTACCATAACTTGCTTCTTTTTCCGCGGCATTGAGAACTCGTTGTCCAAAACTGGCAGCTTGTCCGTTTCGGTATCCTTGTGTAGTCTTACCAAAGTCAGGGTTTTTAGCTTCATTTAAATAAACAGTTGCGTGATCAACAAAAGTATACTTGTTAGCAGGAATGTTTTCATTTTTATGACCTAATGCTCCTCCTTCATGATTTAAAGTAGATCTGATATTGTATGCATTATCATAAGTCCCTTTACTTAAAGCTTTTGTATTAAAGAAAATATTTCCACTAGAGTTAGTAAAAGCAGACCCTTTTGGTCCTGAATATATTCCTGTATATCCTGATATTCCTTTTTCTCCAGAATAATGGGCTAATACATTTGATACTGCTCTAGTTGTTCCTTTACTGCTATAATCTAATTGAGATAAACTCGCTGCACCCGTATTCCCTTTTAATTGAGATAATTTTGTAGCAGAGCTATTAGTGTGTACAACAATGTTATTTGTACTTTTATTATCAGTTCCAATATAACGACCAAATTTATTAAAGTGGTCATCAACCGGAGCTCTTCCATCGGGGTCAGTAAGCCTAATCGGATTATTAAAAGCGTAATTGTAAGGACTATGACGAGTCATCATTTCCGCTAGTGGATCTACGTTCTACTAACTCTACTCAACTTTTTCCTCGCGCGAACGCAACCTTTTGAACTTCTTCTCTGTTCTCGCTTTTTCAAAGTTAATTTTTTTCTTTCAATTGAAAAAAAATAATTGGGTTTGATAT
>Ga0182744_1000029_pt1 | contig 186280 bp, 152 predicted proteins | sample eDN3rd30CKraftMG_FD_128525 | JGI IMG/M metagenome (GOLD analysis project Ga0182744, IMG submission 128525) | Enriched Miracle-Growth compost microbial communities from Emeryville, California, USA - eDNA 3rd pass 30_C Kraft MG (version 2) (version 2) ... | reverse complement strand
TCGCCGCGCCGCTCACTTGAAGCGATAGGTGATCCGACCCTTGGTCAGGTCATAGGGGGTGAGTTCGACGAGCACCTCGTCGCCCACCAGCACGCGGATGCGGTTCTTGCGCATCTTGCCGGCGGTGTGGCCCAGAATCTCGTGGTCGTTTTCCAGTCGCACGCGAAACATCGCGTTGGGCAGCAGCTCGACCACCTGGCCGCGCATTTCGAGAAGTTCTTCTTTCGCCATCAATCCTCTATGGGCTCGAAAAATTTGGATGCGCGCCCATAGCTCCAAATGCGTCCAAATGAAAGCTGTCTCTCAATCGGCTGGATTATACTTCGCCAGAAATGCATCCAGCCGGTCGTACCAGTCCTTCTGGTGCGCCGGATCTTCGAGTCCGTGGCCTTCATCTTCATAGGTCACATATTCAAAGTCAGGCGTGCCGGCTTTTTTGAGTGCGGCGACGAGACGCCTCGACTGGCTGATCGGCACATTGCTGTCGTCCTCGCCATGCCCGATCAATAGCGGGCGCGTCAGGCGACCGGCCTGAAGCGTCGGCGACACAGCGTCGAGGTCGAGATCGCCCTCGCCTGTAATCCGTGACTTCCAGCTCGCGCTCGCCTTCTTGGTCAGGTAGCGCCGGTCGTAACGCAGCATCGATTTCCAATCGGCGACACCGGCGAAGCTCACTGCGCACCGATAGCGTTCGGGATTGCGGATAGCGCCCCACAGCGCAGCATAGCCGCCATAGGAGGCGCCGACGATGCACACGCGCGCCTTGTCGACGATGCCCTGCCCCGCAAGCCAGTCCATTCCGTCGTCGAGGTCATCCTGCATCGCGCGCCCGATCTGGCCGATGCCGGCATCGCCGAATGCAGTGCCATAGCCCCCCGATCCGCGATAATTGGGCTGGAGCACGGCATAGCCGCGATTGGCGAATAGCTGCACGTCGGGATTATATTCGAGCCGATCGCGCACTCCATAAGGCCCGCCGTGCGGATAAAGAATCAGCGGCAACCCCTTGGCTGCCCGCCCCTTGGGCAATGTCAGAAACGCCGGAATCACCGTGCCGTCGCGTGCCGTGTAGCTGACCGCCCTGGTCACGGCCAACTGCTCCTGCGGCAATCCATATTGTCGCACCGCGATCGGCGACATCTCGTTCGTCTCGCGATCGAGGAAATAATAGAGACCGGGATCGTTGGGCGCGGTCGCCATGATCAGCATATGCTTGTTGTCGCGGCTGCGCGACGTGATCCACGCCTGCAAGTCGGGAATGGCGCGGTCGATCTTTGCTTGCAGCCTCCTGGATTCGGTGTCGAACCATTCGACGCGATCGCGATCGTCGGTATAGCTCACACCTTCGAGCATGGTCCCGGCGGCATTCAGCCAATAATAGTCTACGTCATATCGGTCGCTTCCATAAACGAGATCGCCGATTTCACGTGTGCGATAGTTGAATTTGTAAAGCGCCTGGCGCCCCGTCTTCTTGTCGCTCAGCACATAACCGTCGTCCGAACCAGTTACGATGTTGGCAATATCGAAATAGGCCTCCTCATCATCGGGCTTGACCGCGCCGATCATCTTGAATTTCTCGTCGGCCGCGCGCCGGTAATAGAATTTTACCCGGCCCGCGCTCCAGGCCATTCCGGCGCGGACGATGCCGGCGTCGTCGGCGAACCATTCCCAGATCGGTTCCTTCTGCTTGACGACCTCGGTCATCTCGCCGTCGGGCAGCGAGACGCGAAATACCGACGGATAATCATAGGGCGTGCGCTGGATCGACAGCAGCAGATATCGCCCGTCGGGGTCGACGAACAGGACATCGTCGCCCTCGAGTCCCTGCCCGTCGCGCACGAGCGGCTTGGCGGCGCCGTCGATCAGATTATAGACGATCAGCATCGTCTGCAGCGCTTCCTCGCCAAAATAGGGGACATTGCGCCCGATGCTGATCAACAGCTGGTCGTTGCCCGCCCAGCGAACCCAGTTGAGATCAACCTTGTCGGGAATCTCGATAGTGCCGACCTCGGTTCCCTTCACCAGCCGGTAGGCGACGAGCTCGCGTCCGTTTTGGCGTCCGCGAAATACAAAGCGCCGCCCGTCGGGTGACAATTTCGCTTCGGTCACGTCGGGCAGATGCGCGAACGCTTCGGTCGCGATCAGTGGCGGCCGTTGGTCGATCGCCTCCGCGGCCGGTGCCGCTTCCGGTTCGGCCGCCGATCCCGGGAGCACGAAAAAACTCGCCGCCCCGACCGCGATCAACGCGCCAAAAGCCCTGAATGTCATAGTAGCCCCCGCCCCATTTCCGCCGACACTAGTGGAAAAATATGCGAAGGCAACGCGGTGTTTAACCGACGAGAGTCAGCTTGCGCGCGATGCGCCAGGCGATCGTCTTCGTGCGCGCATGATCGGGCCAGCGCGGCGGCATCGCCGGGTCGAAGCCGATGCGGCGTAGCAGGGCATTGGCGGCATGTGCCTCGGATTCGCGGTAGCTCCATTCGCTGCGCCAGGTGATCGACAGCGAAATCGACGGCGCATCGCCATTGGCGACAAAGTGCGGCGCCATCACCGGGACAAGCACCGCGTCGCCGGGTGCGAGCGGCACGCGCCGCTGATGCCCCTCAAAGGCCTGTTGCCACGGCAGGTTGCGGTGGCCGCCGCTATGATAGCGCTCATGCTCGATCCGGTGCGCAAAGCGCTCGTCGCCCGCGGGCCAGACGTTCATCACCTTGCTGCCCCTCAGCTGCAGCAGGATGTTGTGCTCGGGGTCGAAATGATAGGGGGTGATCGAGCCGGGCGACGAGACGAAGATGAAGCCCTGCGGCGTCAGCATCGCGCCGGTGCGCGCCTCGACCACGGGTTTCAATTCGCCCAGCAGCCGCATCAGCAGCTCGCGATAGGCGGGCTCGCTCTCGATATTCTTGAGCACCGCCCAGCTGCGATTGCGGTCGATCGTGCGGATCGTCTCGCCGATCGACAGCCCGTTCGAAGGGACATCCTCCGGCCGGATGCCGACGGGCAGGTCGCCCGGGTTATATTCAACCTGCTCCGCCGGCAGGTCTTCACCGAGCGCCGCGAGCGCGTCGAGCGACAGCAGCGGATGGTCGGGAAGGCTGTGGCGCAGCGCGCCCGCCTGCGAGGGATAGAGCGCCGCCATCCGCTCGAGCGCGTCGGCGGGAAAGACGGGCGCGGCGATCGGCTGGTGCATCGTCATGACGGATCCTGTTCCCGATCCGCCATAGCCGAAGGGCGTTTCCAGCGCCGCCACAATTTTTCGGCCCGCGCCAGCGCGCGAAAGCGCCAGCGATCGGCCGCGGCCGAGAGCGGCACATTGATCCACACCAGCCGGCGGCGTTCGCGCCAGATGCTGTCGATCATCGGATGCCCGGGTGCCGCGCAGCTGTCGACCCAGGCGATACGATCGTCGCCCAGCAGGTCGAGATTGGCCTGCTGGAGCAGGACGCCCGGCGAAAAGCGCGCATAATCCTCGTCGAACGCGGTCTTGAACGAAAAGCCGCCCGGCGGGCACAGGAAATTGATCAGCATCGCGAGCGGCCGCTCGCTCAGATAGAGCGCGCGCATGTCGAGCTTTCCGGCCTCGGCGCCGCCCGCCAATATGGCGCGGAACCAGGCCTCGGTATCGCTGTGGCTGGCGAGCGCCGAGCCCGAGCGCCCCTTCCACCCGCGCGCTTCGAGCGCCAGGAACGCGTCGATCCACGGATCGAGCGCCTCGCCCGCCTGCCAGCGACGAAGGACGACCGTCCCTTCTTCGGCGAGGCGGCTCGCCTGCCGCCGCAATTCCTTGCGCTTCTTCGCGCGGACCGCCTCGTCCCAATAGGCGCCCGGCGACAGGTCGCTTTCGAGCAGCGCCCGTTCTTCGCGGTGGACCGCGGCGGCCGCACCGCCGCGCAGCCGCGCGACCTCGAGGAGCGCGCTGTGAAGCGGTCCGTCCTCGGTGAGCCGGGGTAACTGGACGAGCGTCTTCGCCCACGCCGCCGCGTCGCACCAGCCGAGCAGGATCGACCAGAACAGGCTTTCAAAGCCCGCGCGGACCAGCGGGGCGCCGTGGAAATGGTTGGGATGCGCCCAGCCGGTGACATGCCGCAGCGGCAGCCGCCCATAGCGCGGCGCGGGCGCGAGCGGCATCACGCCGATTACCGGACCGCGCTCGCCGTCGCGCACCATCACGAGCCGCGCCTGACGCTCGGGATCGAGGAGGTGCAGCGCCGACTGGAGGCACCAGCGCTCGGCGAACGGGTTGGGCTCGCTCGCATCGTCGGCGAGCGCGTCCCATGCCGCGGCGAGGTCGTCCGAAAGCGACAGCGGATCGACGACGCGCACCGCCAGCGGGGCGGCGGGCTCGGCGGCCGGGAAAGCGGGGTGGACCGTCATCGGGTCAGCCTAGCCGCGAAGCGTTAAGAGGTGGTGGCGATTTCACCGGGTCATGCCGCAATCTTGAGAGCGATACGCTATATCCCGAACAATTTCGCGAGCGACTTTTCGAGCATGAAGAATTGCCAGATCAGCCGGCCATGGTCGCGCCGCCCCGACTGGTGCGCCGCGACGATCCGTTCGATCTCGGCCATGTCGAACCAGCCCGAGCGTGCGAGCGTCAACGAGGTCGAAAGCGCGCGCGCCTGAGCGGTCAGGGGCCCGCGAAACCATTGCGACACGGGCGTCACAAACCCCATCTTGGGCCGATAGAGAATATCGCGCGGCAGATAGGGTTCCATCGCCTTTTTGAGGATCGCCTTTCCGGTGCCGCCCCTGACGCGCATCGATGCGGGAAGCGCCGCGGCAAATTCGACGAGGCGGTAGTCGAGTAGCGGCTCGCGCGCCTCGAGGCTGACGCCCATGCTCATGCGGTCGGTCTTGGTCAGGATGTCGCCCGGCAGCCAGATCTTGAGGTCGGCATATTGCGCACGGTCGAGCCGTTCGCGTGCCGGCGCTTCGGCCATCGCGCGCCAATAGCGTTCCTCGGCGACATGATCGCCGAGCGCTGCCTTCGCCGCGCCGTTGAACAGGCGCGCGCGCTGCGCCGGCCCGGTGACGCCCACGGCTTCGGCATAGCCCTCCGCCCCGCTCTTCGAGAGGCTCGCGAACGTTGCGCGGGCGCGGAGCGGGCGCGGCGCCCAGTCCATCTGCGGCCAGACGCGCGCGAGCGGACCGAGCAGGCCGCGCCGCAAGACGGGCGGGATCATCGCGCGCAATCGCTCTTCCTGATGCTGGAACACCAACCGGCGATAGCCCGCGAACGCCTCGTCGGCGCCGTCGCCCGACAGCGCGACCGTCACCTCCTCGCGCGCCAGTTCGCACACGCGCCACGTCGGCAGCGCGCTCGCGTCGGCGAAGGGTTCGTCGAACAGGTCGGCGATGCGGTCGATCAGCGCGAAGTCGGCGGCGGCGACGGTGCGCGTGCGGTGGTCGGTCGCGAAGCGCTCGGCGATTTGCCGGGCATAGGCGGTCTCGTCGAGCGCGGCCTGGTCGAAGCCGATCGTGCAGGTTTTCACCGCCTTGCGGCTCGCCTCGGCCATCAGCGCGACGACCGCGCTCGAATCGACGCCGCCCGACAGAAAGGCGCCGAGCGGCACGTCGGCGACCATGCGGTCGGCGACGGCGGCGCGCATCAGGTGGACGAGATGCTCGGCCGCCTCCCCCTCGCTCGCGCGGATGCGGTTCGAAAAGTCGGGCGACCACCAGCCGGTCGGGGCGGGCACCCCCTTGCCGCGCTCGAGCAGCAGAAAATGGCCGGCGGGCAGCTTTTGCACCCCCGCGACGATGCAATTGTCGTCGGGGACATAGCCGAGCGCCAGAAAATCCTCGACCGCCGACAGATTCGCTTCCTGCCGCAGCAACGGATGGCGGAGCAGCCCCTTGAGCTCGGATGCAAAGGCGAGCGACCCGTCGGACAGGCGCACATAGTGCAGCGGCTTCACCCCCAGCCGGTCGCGCGCGAGGAACAGGCAGCCGCGGCGATGGTCGTGGATCGCAAAGGCGAACATGCCGTTGAGCCGCGACAGGCACTCGGGGCCCCATTGCCGCCACGCCGCGATGATGACCTCGGTATCGCCGCTGGTGCGGAAGCGGTGGCCGCGATCCTGCAATTCGGCGCGCAATTCGCGAAAATTATAGATTTCGCCGTTGAAGGTGATGGTGACCGCTTCGTCGTCGCTCGCCATCGGCTGCGGGCTGCCCGCGATGTCGATGATCGACAGGCGCAAATGGCCGAAGCCGACGCCGGGCGCGGTCCAGGTTCCCGATCCGTCGGGGCCGCGATGCGCCATCGGATGCAGCATCGCGCGCAGCCGCGCCGGATCGACGGGCTTGGCCGTTTCAAGGTGAAAGATGCCCGCGATGCCGCACATGGGACCGAGGCCTAGCGCAGTTTCAGCGCGCGGTCAGCCATCGCCTGCGCACCGCCCGACGCCGCGACGAAATCGGCAATGGCCGCGCGGCCGCCTTGCCCCGCCTCACTCGTCACGATCAGCGACAGCGCGCGCGGATCGCCGCCGATCAGGCGCGCTTTCAATTCGGCGAGCTTCGCCGCGCGCGGATTGCCCGTCGCGTGGCCATCGACGACATACCAGGTCGCCGCATCGCGCAGCAGCGGCCCCGGATGCAGCAACCGCTCGGTCTTGCCGCCATCGACGCCCGGCAGTGCCGCGCTCCACATCCAGCGCCCGTCAGGATCGGCGGCGCCCTGTCCGAAACCGACGACCTCGCGCCCTTCGTCCTGGCGTTCATAGCCGCCGATCGCGACCGTGACGCGGCGCCCCCGCGCATCGACGAATTGGCGGATCAGCCGCTGGTCGGCGCCGTCGAAGCGCGGTCGCCACGGCGTCCCTTCGCCCGGCGCTTCGCTCCAGCCCGGCGGCACCGCGAGCGGCATCGTCGGCGCCAGCGGCGCCGCACGCCCGCCGACCAGCGCCGCCCAGCCGGCAAAGGCCAGCGGGATCGCCAGCGCGCCCGGAACGACAAACGCTCCCGCGCCTACGAAACGCGGCACCCCCTCGAGCCCGCGCACATCGACCGCGGCGTCGTTCGCGGGCCGGTCGAACCAGCGCCGCGCGATGAGCATGACGATCAGGATGACGAGCCCGAAGAAGATCCAGCCATAGACAATATGGTCGATCCCGCCCGCCGCCTCGATCCCCCAGATTTCGGCGGCGAGCATCGTCGCATAGGCGCGCAGCGCGTTGGCGAGGATGGTCGCCGCGAGCGCCGCGGCGACGAAGATCAACCGGCGCCGCCCGCTGCGAAAGCAGAGATGGGCGGCGAACACCGAATAGGCGAGCATCGCGATCAGGAAATTGACCCCCGAACATTCCTCCGCCACCTCGAAAAAGCCCGCGCGGGTGGTGATGAATACGCCCTCGATGTCGGCGGCGAGGCCCGACAGGTGGAGCAGCGCGACGCTGATCCGCGCGGTGAAGGTCTGGAGCAGCGGCACCAGTTCCTCGCCGAACGGCACGAGCAGCAGCGCATAGGCGAGCGGAAAGAGCAGCGCGCGGACCAACCTCGCGCCGAGCGTCGCCGCCACCGCGCCCTGCAGCATCAGCACGAGCCCGAGCTGTCGGAACAGCGCGACGCCCGCCGCCTCGCCGACCAGCCAGACGAAGCCGGCGCCCGCGATCCAGCCGAGCGCCGGCGCCCACCAGGCGGGGGTCAGCGCGCGCAGCTGCGGCACGCGCAGCGCGACGAGCCACGCAATCATCGGCAGCATCAGCAGGCAATGATTGAAGGTCGAACTGTGCCACCACAGGCCCGCCATATCGGCGGCGTCGCGAAAAAACAGTGTCAACATCGCCGCCACAAGGCCCGCGAGCGCGGCGAGATGCCGCTGCCAACGCACCCAGCGCCAAGGGCTGGCGAGCTCGGCGAGCGCCGCCACTATTCGGGCAGCCCGAGCAGCGGGCCGAGCGGCGCGAGGCGTGCGTCCCAGCCATAGCGCTCGATCATTCGCGCACGCGCCGCCGCGCCCATCGCCGCCGCCGCCGCGGGGTCGTCGAACAGCCGGGCCACCGCAGCGGCCATCGCCTCGGCCCCCTCGGCGACGAGCAGATGTTCGCCGGCGGCGGCATCGATCCCCGCTGCGGCGGCGGCGCTCGCAACCACCGGCCGCGCCATCGCCATCGCCTCGAGCAGCTTGTTCTGCACCCCGCGCGCGAGCAAAAGCGGGGCGACGACGGCATCGGCAGCGGCGAGCCACGGCCGCACATCGGGCACTTCGCCGGTGACGGTGACACCGGGCAGCGCCTGGAGCAGCCGGACCTCGTCGGTCGGCGCGCGCCCGACGATCGCGAAGCGCGCGCCGGGATGGCGCCGCCGGACGAGCGGCAGCACCTCGCCCGCGAACCACTGCGCCGCGTCGATGTTCGGGCGGTAGTCCATCTGGCCGGTGAAAACAGCGAGCGGCCCTTCGCCTTCCCCCACCGGCGCAAAGGTCGCCGCGGGATCGAAGCGGTCGGTGTCGATGCCATTTTCGACCGCCAGCGCGATGTCGCCGCCGAGCCCGCTCTGCTTGCGGAACAGCGCCGCCTCTACCTCGCTGACAAACAGGCTGGCATCGACCGCGCGCGCGACCTTTGCTTCCCATTCGCCGAGTTTTTTCGCCTCGCGCCGGTGCACCCAGGTCATCGGCCAGCCCTCGCCCTGTTCGGCGTAGGCGGCGAATTTGGCCGAATCGACGTCGACGAAGTCCATCAGCACCGGCCCGTCGAAGCGCGGCGGCAGATATTGCGCCATCTGGCCCGAAAAGGCGACGATGTGCGTGACCCTCCCCAGCGCGAGCAGCGCGCCGACATGTTCGGCGAGCGCGGCGTTCCAGAACAGGCGGTTCGACACCGGCGCCCCGCGCAGCAGCGCTTCGGCCAGCGCGAGCGGGCGCGACCGGGCGCGCACTTCGATGCACAGCGTCTTGCACAGCGGCGCCATTTTCTGCTGCGCGATCGCGGCGTCGGCGGCGCTGTCGGCCAATGCCGCGACATGCACCGGCCCAAGCTTGGCCAGCGCCTCGAACATATGCCAGCTGCGGATACGGTCGCCGCGATCCGGGGGCCAGGGCGCCCGATGGGCCAGAAACAATATTTCGGCCATCACCCCAGCCCGCGCGCGATCACGGGACCTATCCGGTTCGCCGCCCACAGCGGCAGCCGCTTCCACAGGTCGACCTGCAAGCGATATTTGGCGCTGTTGGGGTTGGTATCGCGCGCGCTTTTGCCCGGGGCGAGCCAACACCCATAGACAAGCGGCTGCGGTTCGAAGCCCCAGTTTTTCTTGTAGGAATAGGCCCCCGTCCCGACTTTCGACCGTCCGAAATCGAAGCGCGTGCAGCCGCGCGCGCGCGCGTGGCCCATCAGCGCGAAATACATACGCTCGTTCGCGCGCAGGCCGCGCGCGGCAAAGGTGCCGCCGCCCCAATAGGGCATCACCGTGCCGCGCCAATAGAGGCTGAGCACGCTCGCAACGGCCTCCCCCCTGTCCCGGACGGTCACGATGTCCGCCGCATCGCCGAATGCATCGAGCACGGCGTCGAACAGCGCCTTCGGGAAAACCGGCGTGCCGAGGTTGCGGACGCTTTCGGCATAGACGCGGTAGTGATCGCGCCGCTCGGCCTCGCCCGCCCCGGTCGTCACGGTCAGGTCGCCCGCCAGCGCCTTGCGCACCTCGGCGCGCTGCTTGCGCGGGATGGCGAGCAGTTCGGCGTCATCGTCGGCGGCAAGGTCGCGCGCGAAGCCGGCGTAGACGCCGTCCTCATGGCGCCAGCCGGCGGCCTCGGGAACCGGCCCGCCGCGCAGCTCGACCGACGGCGCGCCCCGATATTCGGCCTCGGCCACCGCGGCGTGGGCGAGCGCCGCGATCGTCGGCGCGTCGCCCGCCAGGATGCCGCCGTCGACGGCAAAGCCGCTGCCGACGAGCGCGCGGCCGAACAGCGGCGAGCGGACATGGTGGAGCGGCAACAGGCCGGTCAGCGCCCCCGTGCGGTCGCGCGCCGCGAGGACATGGCACTCGTGCCCCGTCGCGCGCGCGATCGCCTCGCACCAGGCGCGGCTGTGAAAGGGCGTCGCCGCTTCGCGCGCAGCGACGAAATCGTCCCATTCGGCAGGGCCGGCGAGCCGATCGACCGAAATATGGTCCCAATCGACCTCGCCGGTCCATCCCGTGCGCGCCGCCGCCGGATGCGCGCCCGGAGGACGCCATGCGATCGCCCGTTCCTGCTGCGCGGGCAGCAGCGCGTCGGCGCGCGTCCAGTCGAAGTCTTCCAGCAGCCGCTTCAGCTTGCCCGCCATCGCCGACAGGCCGCTGTAATGCCGCAGCTTCGATCGGGCCGAGGCGTCGGTCACGCGCGGCTGGTCGGGATCGATCTCCCACGGATGGAAATAGAGGATCGCCGGATGCCCTTCGGCGTTCATGCGCGCGATGGCCCAGCGCGTGAAACGATAGGGCAGCAACCGCATGAAGCCGCCGCCGCCCGCCGCGAGCGTGCGCCCCGCGACGTGCGCGGTCGCCACCGGCCATTCGACGAGATCGCTGTCGGGCAGCGGGCGCCACGCATGACGCGGGCTTTCGGGCCAGCCATAATGGTCGTGGACGACCGGCGCCACGCTCGACGAATAGGCATAGCCCTGTTCGGCAAGGATCGGGTGCGCCCATGGCGTGCGCGCATCGATCGAAAAGCTCGGCGCGCGATAGCCGCGGACCCGCACGCCGCCCAGATCCTCGAGGATCGCCCGCGATTTTTCAAGGTCCGCGGCAAATTCGTCGGCGGTGAGCGTAAAGACGCGCTTATGGTCATAGCCGTGGCTCGCAAGCTCGTGCCCCGCCGCGACGATGCGCTTGATCAGCGCCGGAAAGCGCTCGGCGACCCAGCCCAGCGTGAAGAAGGTGCCCGTGACCCCGGCATCGGCGAAGATCTGGAGTACCGCGTCGCAATTGGCCTCGACCCGACATTCGAGCGCCGGCCAGTCGGCGCGGCTGATCGCGCGCTCAAAGGCGCCGACCTGGAACCAGTCCTCGACATCGACCGACAGGCCGTTCTGCATCGCCGCACACCTCCGCCCGACTTTTCCATAGCCGAAAAGGGGTCAGGCCGCCCACACCTTTGATTTCGTGGGGTTCGGCGCATTTTCGGGATCGCGTTCGACCCACTCGATGAGCAGATCGAGCACACGGCGCAGTGCCGCATCCTGCTCGACGAGCCGCGTTTCGAGGTTCGCGATCTGCTCTTTGAGCGCGTCGATCTCGCCCGTGTCGAGCGGCGCTAAAGCCGGCGCGATGGCCGCCGCAGCAGGCTGATCTGCGGTGGCCGGTGCGGGCTCGAGCGGGCTGTCGGCCGACGCGGGCGCTGCGAAGGGCGCCCGGCTTCCGGCGCGCACTTCGGGCTCGGCGACCGGCCATTCGATCCGCGCGTCGGGCGCAGCGGGTGCGGGCGTTTCGAACGCGCGCGCCACCTCTTCGACCGGCGCCGCCAGCGCGGATTGATCGAGTCCACGGTCGGCCTCGATCTCGCCGATCACTTCGCGGACGTGCTGCGCGGTGATGCGGCTCAATTGCTCGACCGCACCGAAGAGCAACAGGCGGCTTACCAGCACGTTCAACTTGCGCGGCACGCCCTCGCTATAGTCGAAGATCGCCTCGAACGCGTCGGGACTGAAGCTGGGGTTGCCCGTCCAGCCGACCTTGCCGAGACGGTGCAGGATATAGGGCTCGACCTCTTCGGGCTCCATCGGGTCGAGGTGGTGCGTCGCGATCACGCGCTGGCGCAGCTGCTCGAGCGTCGGCGTATGAAAGAGCGTCTGGCGGAACTCGGGTTGGCCCAGCAGGAAAATCTGGAGCAGCGAATGGCCGCCAAGCTGGAAGTTCGAGAGCATGCGCAGCTCTTCGAGCGCCGAAATCGCGAGATTCTGTCCCTCGTCGACGATCAGCAGGGTGCGGCGCCCGGCGCGCGCCTGTTCGCGCAGATATTGCTCCATCGACCGCAGGAGTTCGGCCTTGCTCTGCCCTTCCCATTCGATCCCGAACTGTTCGGCGACGAGCCGTAGCAGATCATCGCCCTCGACCTGCGTCGAAACCAGCTTCACCGCGGTCAGCCGGTTCGGATCGATCGTGTTCATCAGATGGCCGACGAGCGTCGTCTTGCCGGTGCCGATGTCGCCCGTGATGACGATGAACCCCTCACCCTGCGCCAGCCCGTAGCCGAGATAGGACATCGCCTTGCGATGCGTCCCGCTCTCGAAATAGAAGCTGGGATCGGGCGTCAGCTGGAACGGGCGTCCCGTGAAGCCATAGAACTGATCGTACATCGGACTATCCTCTTGTCTGGATCAGAAATTATACCGCAGGCCGAGCAACGCCGAGCCGATGAGCTGGCTGTTGAACCCGTCCTGGTCGAAAGCGTTGAGCGAGGCGGCGGCGGTGCCGGTCAGGCCGCGCCACAGGCGCCGCGAATAGGAACCCGAAAGCCCCGCCGACTGCGCATCGGACGCCCCCGGCGCGCCATTGTCGAAATAGTTGACGAAACCGGTGAGGCTGACGCTCGAATCGGCATCGAGCTGGCGGCCGGCGGTCAGGAAGAGATAATAGCTTTCGTCGACCACGCCATTCAACTCGGCGAGCACCGACGTTTCGGGAACGAGCAGACGCCGGCGGTCGTAGCCGATGCCGACGCCATAATTCCAGCGGCCATAGCGCGACGAGAGCAACGCTTGCACGCCGCTGCTCCGATATTGCGCCGCGGTCGCGCTCGAAAGCTGCGGTGTCAGGCAGCCGCCACCCTGTTGCCCGAAAACGCACGGGCTGATGCTGCCGTCGACCGGATTGCGCGTCGGGTCGAACTGTGTCGGCAGCGACGAGAGGCCGCTCGACAGACCGCGCCCGAAGCTCGACAGGCCATCGTAAACGCCGATCTGGAGCGTCGTCGCATGATCGGGGCGGTAGGAGAAGCTGCCCGTATAGATGGTGTCGCCATAGCGGCGCCCGACGCGCGCGGTGAGCGAGGTGCGCGAGCTCGGCCGCCACATCACGCCGGCATCCCAGATCAGCCCCTCGGTATCGAAGGCGAGCTGGCGCGGCTGCGACTTGTCGGTGACATAGCGGCCGTCCGCATCGATCACCGGCTGCCCGTCGTCGTCGAGCACCGGATCGCGCTGGCTGATCTCGATATCTTCATAGCCGACCCCGCCGAGCAGCGCGACGCTGTAGCTGATCGGCACGGTCACGTCGGCGCGGGCATATTTGCCGTCGTAGCGCTGGTCGAGTTGGCTCGCATCCTCGCGCTCCCAGCCGCCCGACAGCTGCCAGCCGAACGGCAGGTCGCCCGGCCGCGCGCCGACGCTCGCCCAGGCGACATGGTTGGTCGAGCTGTCGAACGTCCCTTCCGGGATGCCGCTCGTCGCCACGCCGGGCGTGTCGACATCGGTCTTGGTATAGCCGAAGCGATAGCCCGCGCCGACATCGAGTCCCGCGATCCGACGCGTGAAGGTCGGGCCGGCATAGAAGGAATAGACGTCGGCGGTGTTCGTGGCATCGGCGAGGAAGATGTCGGCGCTGCCATAGCCGTCGGCGCGCGTGCGCGTCGCGAGCGCGCCGGCCTCGAGATTGAAGCCGAGCGCCGCCTCGATCCGCGCGCGCAGCAGCCCGCTGATCAAGTCCGAATCGCCAAGCCCGCCCGATTCGCCGATGCGATGCTCGTAGCGCAGCGATGCGGCGACCTCGGCGCGGCGGGTAGCGACCGCCGCATCGACCCCGGCCGCGAGCGTCGTGTAGGTCAGGACATCGCCGCCGTTCTTCAGGTCGACGTTCAGCACCTGCCCGATTTCGAGATAGGGAGTGACATCGACCGTTCGCTGGCGCTGCGCCTTGCCCGCCTCCGCCTCGCCGCCGCCATAGGGCGCCGCAGGGGTCGCAGTCGGCGCGCCGCCGTCGCCGGCGCCGTCGTCGCCCGACCATTGCGCCTGCGCACTACCTGCCGTCGCGGCAAGCAGGAGCGCTGCGAGCGCCGCACCGCGACGCGCAAAGCGGAGGCGCGCGTGCATCAGGACGCGCTCCCCTGCCCGTAATAGGTGCCGAAGCGGCGGCCGCCGGGCGAAAATTTCACGCCGTTGAGGAGCAGTTGGATATGCGGACACGCGCCCATCAGCCCGACAGCGTCGCGCAGCGAGGATTCGAGCGTCTCGTCGGCGCGCACGACCATGATGAGCTGGCCGACATGCCCCGCAAGCACCGCCGCGGGCGAGGCCGCGAGCACCGGCGGCGAATCGAAGATCAGGATCCGGCCCGGCGCGCCCTGTTCGAGCGCGGCGAGTAACGACTCGGTCCGCGCCGAGGCGAGCAATTCGGTGTCGTGCAGATGCTGCGCGCCGGCGGGCATCACCTTCAGCCCCGCAATGTCGGTCTGGATCATGCAGTCGCCGAGCGGCAGATGCGGGTCGGCGAGCGCGTCCATCAACCCAGGCCCTTCGTCGAGCCCGAGCACCGAAAGCACGCTCGGCTTGGCGATGTCGGCGTCGATGAGCAGGACGTCGTGATCGGCCTCGACCGCGAGGCTGAGCGCTAGATTGACCGCGGTGAAGGTCTTGCCCTCGCCCGGGTTCGCCGACGCGATCAGCACGCGGTGTCCGCGCGGAACGACCGGGCGGTTGGCGGCGCCCGAAAAATTGCGGATGAGCTCGCGCTTCACGATACGATATTCTTCGGCGATCCCGGTGACGGGTGCGCCGGGCACGACCATGCCATGCGCCGCGAGCCGCTCGCGATCGATCTTGCCCTGGCGCGCCGGAACGATCGCGGGCGCGGCCCTCGCCACCTCCTTGCGCGGCGACGGCGCGGGCGCCAGCTCGACTTCGGGAGCAGCGGGAGCGGCGGGTTCGGCCTTCTCGGGCGGGAGCGCCGGTTCGGCCGCCTCGGCCCTGGCCGCGCTCTTGCCCTTCTTCTTCTCGGGTTCGGGCGGCAGCTCGGCGGGGTCGATCGTCGGACCGCTCGCCGCATCGATGCCGAACATGTCGGCGGCGCGTTCGAGCAGCGACGGCTTGCGCTTGAAGGGGCGGTGTTCGTTCATATCCTCGTCCCCCGTCACGCGACCAGCCCGCGCTGCACGAATTCGGCGACGAGCAGCAGCGCATAGAGCGCGACCAGCGCGCCTGCGCCGCTCGCCAGCCAGACGAGGCGCTTCTTGCGCTCGACCTGGCGCTCGGGCGTCACGACCTCGGTGATCGACCCGATCACCGGAAGCCCGCTCGCGCGTTCGAGCCGGGCGGCGGTCGGATAGCTGGTGCGTATCTGCGCAAGGCCAAAGGCTGCGCCGATCCCCCCGGCGATCCCAGCGAGCAGCACCGCGGTCAGGAATAGCGGCCGGTTCGGCGCCGACGGCGTCGTCGGCTTCGACGGCGGATCGAGCAGCTCGACCTTGATCGCGTCGGTTTCGGTCTGCACCTGCCCGCGCAGCCGCACCTGCTCGCGCTGCGCGAGCAGCTTGTCATATTGCGCCTTCAGCGCGGTATATTCGCCGTTGATCCGGTCATATTCGGCGGCAACGCCGGGGTTCTGGATCTGCTGCGAGGTGATTTTGGCGATGTCGCCCGTCAGCTGCGCCTTGCGTGCGCTGAGCGCGCTGACCGTCGCCTGCCGCTCGGCGCGCATCGCCGCGAGCGAGGCGTAAGCGGGGTTTTGCGCATTGCCGCCGCCGCTGTCGCCTTCGCGCTCGGCCTGCGCCTTCAGCGCCGCGATCTGGCTCTTGACCGCGATGACGTCGGGATGCGCATCGGTCAGTCCCTTGGCGCGCATCTGCGCCAGCTCGTTCTGCGCGCCCGCAAGCTGCTGCCGCGCGACGCCGGCGCCCGTGGTCGGTGCGCCGGGAACATTGATCGTCGCCGGGGTCTGCGCGAGCTGGCCGTTCGCCGCGGCAAGCGCCGCCTGCGCGGCGACGAGCTGGCTGTCGATCGGGTTGATCTCGGCGCGCATCGCATCGACGCGCTGCGCCGGCGACCCGGCGCCGCCACCGACGAGGCCGATGTTCGATGCCTCGAACGTCGCCCGCCGCGCCTCGACCTCGCGCAGCGCCTTTTCGCGGTCGGCGATCTGCGCGTCGAGGAATTTCAGCCCCTCGCGTGCGTCCATCCGCCCCCCGCGCAGCTGATCGTCGCGAAACACGGTGATCAGGCTGTCGAGCACGCCCGAGGCGAGCTTCGCATTGTCGGCGTCGGACAGGCTGCCGACCCCGATGCTCGACGTGATTTCGAAGATATTGTCCTGCTGCGGCACCACCTTGATATTCTGTTGCAGCATCGCGACCGCGCCCGCCTTTTCGCGCTCGCCTGCTGCGGTCGGAATCAGGCCGGTGCTCACCGCGACCTTTTCCATGTTGCCCGCGCTGGTCAGCGTCGCGCGGATCTGGTCGACCTGCTGCTGTGCGCCAAGGCCGCCCGGCGTGTCGTCGGGCAGGATCTGGTTGACGTCGACGAGCAGCCGCGCGCGCGAGTCATAGCGGTTCGGGATCGACGCGATCGCCAGCCACCCAAGGATGCAGATACCCCACGCGACCGCGAGCACGAGCCAGCGGCGCGTCCAGACGCTGTGCAGCGCCACCCGGAATTCGTCGTAGAGGCTGTTCATCGGCGGGGGTCGTTCCTTGCGGGCATCATGGCGTCCGGGCGGTCGTCAGAACATGCTTTCGGGGATGATGATCACATCGCCCGGCTGAAGGCGGACATTCGCCTTGATGTCGCCGCGCTTGATCAGATCGTTGAGCCGCAGCGCATATTCGTGCTGCTTGCCCGTCCCCTTGTCGAAGCGCACCAGCCGCGCCTTGTTGCCCGCCGCATATTCGCCGAGCCCGCCAACCGCGATCATCGCATCGAGCACTGTCATGTTCGCGCGATAGGGGATCGACGCGGGCTTCTCGGTCGCGCCGACGACGCGCACCTGCTGCGAGAAGGTGCTGTTGAAGCTGGTGACGATGACGCTGACGATCGGGTCCTTGATATATTGGCCGAGCGCGAGCTTGATGTCTTGTTGCAGCATCGTCGGGGTCTTGCCGACCGCAGGGAGGTCGGTGATCAGCGGCGTCGTGATGCGCCCGTCGGGACGCACCTGAACCTTGCCGCCGAGTTCGGGGTTGCGCCATACGAAGATCTGCAGTTCGTCGAGCGGCCCGATGATATATTCCTCGCCCGGCCCTTCCTGGTTCGCGACGAAATTGGCACTCGGAAGCTGCGGCGCGTCGGCCACGGTGCTGCATCCGGCGAGCACGGTAGCGGCAATGCCCGACACGAGCGCGGCGCGGGCGGCACGATGCGCGGGAGAGGACGTCATAATCATTTACCTTTCGACCGGCCGGGGGTGGAGCCGCCCCGGCGCGGATGCCCGTGGCGACAGCCATTGCGTCACGCTCAGCCATGCTCGGAAAGGGTGAACATACCGTTAGTATTGGGTTATGTTCAAACCCTGCCTGTCGCAACCTGTCCCGTTATGAAACGAAAAGCGACTGTCTCAAACGAGCATTTCGCGCGCCGGCCCCTGCCCCAGAAAGGCCGACGGGCTCGCCGACGCACCATAGGCGCCCGCCTGAAAAAGTGCGACGAGATCGCCGACCTCGGCGCGCGGCAGCGCGACCTGATCGCCGAGCCGGTCGAGCGGGGTGCAGAGGCAGCCGACCACCGACACGCTCTCGACCGGATCGGCGCCGAACGCGTTTGCGATCGCAATCGGATAGTTGCGGCGGATGACGGTGCCGAAATTGCCGCTCGCGGCGAGTTGGTGGTGGAGCCCGCCGTCGGTGACGAGGAAGGTTTCGCCGTGGCTGATCTTCCGGTCGACGATCCGCGTCAGATAGACCCCCGCCTCGGCGACGAGCCAGCGTCCGAGCTCCATCGCAAAGCGGCTCGGCCCCAGCATCGGGTCGCGCGCGGCGAGCGTTTCGGCCAGCCCTGCGCCGACCCTCGCGACATCGACCGGCTTGTCGCCCGGGAAATAGGGAACTCCCATACCGCCGCCGAGGTTGACGAGCGGCGGCGGCGTGCCGACCGCATTTGTGAGGCGCGCCGCGAGCGCGACCGTCTGTGCCTGCGTATCGGCGATCGCGTCGGCGTCGAGCGCCTGCGAACCGGCGAAAATGTGCAAGCCCTGCCAGTCGGCGCCGGCGTCGATCAGCCGCCGGACGAGCGCCGGCACCGCCTCGGCATCGACCCCGAAAGGCTTGGCGCCGCCGCCCATCTTCATCCCCGATCCCTTGAGGTCGAAGTCGGGATTGACGCGCACCGCGAGCCGCGGCGCGATCCCGAGCCGCGTGCCGATCGCGAGCGCGCGATCGGCCTCGCCGGCCGATTCGAGATTGAGCGTCGCGCCCGCGGCAATCGCCGCCTCCAGCTCGCGGTCGCGCTTGCCCGGCCCCGCAAAGCTGATGTCCCCGGCCGCCATGCCACTCGCCAGTGCCGCCGCGAGTTCGCCCCCCGACGCGACGTCGAACCCGTCGACGATATCCGCCATGAAGGCGAGGAGCGGTGCAAAGGGGTTTGCCTTCATGGCATAGTGAAGCTGTACGCCCTCGGGCATCGCGGCGCGCCATTCGGCGACGCGCGCGGCGAGCATCGCGCTGTCATAGACGAAGAGCGGCGTATCCCCCGCCCGCTCGGCAAGATTGTCGGCGCGCACGCCGCCGATCAGCAGCATGCCGTCGGCGCCCGCTGAAAAGCCGGGCGGGATCGGGCCGTGCGGCTTCATGCCGTCACCTCCGCCTGCCAGTCGGCCGCGATCGCGACGCGGTCGAGCTTGCCGTTCGGGTTGCGCGGCAGCGCGTCGCGCCATTCGACGGCCTTGGGCTGCATGAAATTGGGCAGGCTCTGTTTCAGATGCGCCGCCAGCGCCTCGCGGTCCGCATCCCCCTTGCCGCGCACGATCAGCACGATCGCCGCGCCGAGCCGCGCGTCGGGGACGCCGAAGGCCACGGCTTCATAGACCAGCCCCGATGCCGTGGCTGCCTCCTCGATTTCGGTCGGGCTGACGCGATTTCCCGCGGTTTTGATCATCGCATCGTCGCGCCCGACGAAATAAAGCAGCCCCTCGGCATCGCGCCGCACCGTATCGCCCGACCAGACGGCAGTGCCGCCACAGGCCGATGCGGGGGGCGCCGGACGGAAGCGCTGCGCGCTACGCTCGGGGTCGCGCCAATAACCCTGCGCGACGAGCGGGCCGCAATGGACGAGCTCTCCCGGCTCGTCGTCGGCGGCGATGCTCCCGTCTGCGCGGCAGACCAAAATCTCCGCATGCGGGACCGCGCGGCCCATCGAGGTCGGATGATCGGCGACCAGCGCCGGGTCGAGCCATGTCGAACGAAAGGCTTCGGTGAGCCCGTACATCGGATAGATGGCGGCGGCGGGAAAGGTGTCGCGCATCGCGTCGATCAGCGACGGCGTCAGCGCGCCGCCGCTGTTGGTCAGGCGCTTGAGGCAGGCCGCGATGTCGGCGGGCCATTCGCTTTCGACGAGTTGGACCCACAGCGGCGGCACCCCCGCGAGCGTCGTCGCGCGGTGGCGCGCGACCGCCTTCACCACGTCGCGCGGGGTCAGATAGTCGAGCGGCGCGACCGCGGCCCCGGCGTACCAGGTCGAAAGCAGCTGGTTCTGGCCATAGTCGAAGCTCAAGGGCAGCACCGCGAGAATGCGGTCGTCGGCGACGAGCTTCAGATAGGAGGCGACGCTTTCGGCCCCGAGCCACAGGTTCGCGTGGCTGAGCATCACGCCCTTCGGCCGCCCCGTCGAGCCGCTGGTGTAGAGGACCGCCGCCAGATCGTCCGGTTCGGCAAGCGACGGCGGCAGCCCTTCGCCGCCCGAATCAATGACTTCTTCGGTGATCTTCAGACCCTGCACCGCGCAGCTTTCGGGCAGCCCCTCGCCAAGCGAGGCGGCGCGCGCTGCATTGGTGACGAGCAACCGGGCACCGCTGTCGGCCAGAATATGCGCCGCCTGCGGCGCCTTGAGCAGCGGATTGACCGGCACATGGATCAGCCCGGCGCGCGCCGCCGCGAGCGGCATCAGGCACGCGGTCCGCGTCTTCGCACTCCAGCTCGCAACACGCTCGCCGGGTCCGCCCGCCTGTTCGAGCAGCCACGACGCCAGCCGCCCGACGCCCGCGTCGAGCTCGGCGAAGCGCATGGCACCGTCGCCGATCAGCAGCGCAGGCGCATCGGCCGCGCCGCGACGGGCGAGATGGTCGATCGGATACGACGGAGGGCTTAGCGGTTCGGTCATCGGCTGTTAGGACAGTGGTGATAGAGGGCCGCACGATGCAAGGGAACGGTGAAGATCGCGCTAATGATGCCGTGCTGCCCGCCGCAGCGCGCGGCGCGGGCTTCGCCTCGCCCTTCGACCACGCGCCCTGGTTCGACCTGCTGACCGCGCACGGCTTTGCTGGCGAAGGCCGCGAGGATGCCAGCGGAAGCGCGGGGAAAACGACCGCGTGGCTGCCGCTGCGCCGCGAAGGGGCCGGCCGGTATTCGGGCCTCGCCAACTGGTACAGCTTCGCGATCCGGCCGCTCTACACCGGCGAAGGCGATCGTCCGGCCGCGCTCGCCGAGCTGTTCGCACGCCTTCGCGGCAAAGCGGCGCGCTTGACGCTCTATCCAGTCGCCGATGCCGAGCAAGGCGGCATCGCGGCCGCACTCCGCGCCGCCGGCTGGTGGGTGACGGCCGCGCCCAAGGGCGACCGCCACTGGCTCGACCTTGGCGGCATGGAGCATGACGCGTGGTGGGACAGCCGGCCCGGCGCGCTTCGGAATACGGTGAAGCGCAAGGCGAAGAAGGGCGTCGTCGACATCGAATTGCGCACGGCGTTCGACGCCGACGCCTGGGCCGTTTACGAGCAAATCTATGCCGCGAGCTGGAAGCCCGAGGAGGGCGATCGGGCGCTGCTGCGCGCCTTTGCCGAGGCCGAAAGCGCGCGCGGCACCTTTCGCATGGGGCTCGCGCGCATCGACGGCGCTCCGGTCGCGGCGCAATTCTGGACCGTCGAGGAGGGCACCGCCTTCATCCACAAGCTCGCGCATGTCGAGGACAGTTTGAAAGCCTCGCCCGGCACATTGCTCACCGCCGAGCTGTTCCGCCATGTGATCGAGGTCGATGGGGTCCAGCGGGTCGACTTCGGCACCGGCAACGACGCATACAAGCGCGACTGGATGAACCGACACGAGCCGCTTTGGCATATCGAGGCTTTCAATCCGGCGCGCATCGCGGCATGGGGGCCGGCGTTGAAGGCTTTTGCGCGCGCGATGCTCGGGCGCGAGTGAGGACAAGAGAGTGACCGATACCGTCGATGCCAATCTCCGCGCGCTGCTTGCCGGCGTGCTCGGCCTGGGCGAGGACCGCGCCGCGGCGCTGACCGCCGATAGCGGCCTGTTCGGCGAGCTGCCCGAATTCGATTCGATGGCGGTCGCGACCGTGCTCACCGAAATGGAAGACCGGCTGGGCATCCTGATCGACGATGATGAGGTCGAGGGCGAAATATTCGAAACCTACGGCAATCTCCTCGACTTCGCCGAGCGGAAGGTTCGCGGCTGACCGCCGCGCGGGGCGCATGGACGAGCAGCTTTTTCGCCTCTCCCCCGCTGGGCCGCCGCGCGCAACGGTCCTTTTCATCCCGCCGCTATTCGAGGAAGCGAACCGCGTGCGGCGCACGCTGGTGCTCGCGATGCGCGCGCTCGTAGCGGAGGAATTTGCCGCGCTGCTGCCCGACCTCCCCGGACAGAATGAGAGCCTCGTTCCGCTCGTCGAGGCCAATCTCGAGCGCTGGCGAAGCGCGCTCGCCGATGTCGCGCGCGGCGTCGATGGCCCGCTGATCGTCGCCTCGTTGCGCGGTGGCTGCCTGATCGACCATGACGCGGAGGCCGCCGCATGGTGGCGTCTCGCGCCCGCCAACGGCGCCTCGCTGCTCCGCACGCTGCTGCGCGCCCGCGTGTCGGCCGACCGCGAGGCAGGGATCGCCTCGTCGATCGAGGGTTTGCGGGAGGCCGCGAAGACCGGCGCGCTGCTGCTCGCGGGCAATCGCCTGTCTCCCGCGATGATTGCCCAACTCGGCGACGCTGAAGCGCGTGCCGTCGAACCGCTGCGCACCGTGACGCTCGGCAAGAACGAAGACAAGATCGCCGGCACCCCGCTGTGGCTACGCGCCGAACCCGGTGAGGACGCCGCGATGGCGCGCGCGATCGCCGACGATATCATCGGATGGAGCCGGTCATGCGGCGTCATCTGAGCTTTGCCTGCGAAGGCGCCGCGCTCGCGGCGACGCTCGATGACGCGCCGGGCACGACGGGCCTCCTCATCGTGTCGGGCGGCAACGAGATTCGCAGCGGCGCGCATCGCGGCATGGCAATGCTCGCACAGCAGATCGCGGCGGCGGGCCATCCGGTATTCCGCTTCGACCGCCGCGGCATCGGCGACAGCGAAGGCGAAAATCGCGGCTTCGAGGCGAGCGGCCCCGACATCGCCGCTGCGATTGCCGCGTTCCGCAAGGAGGCGCCGCAAGTGACGCGTATCGTCGCTTTCGGCAATTGCGACGCCGCGAGCGCGCTGCTGCTCCACCAGCCCCTCCCGTTGGGCGCGCTGATCCTCGCGAACCCCTGGACCTATGAAAGCGAGGCGGACGAAAGCGATGAGCTCGCCCTGCCCCCGGCCGCCGCGATCCGCGCGCGCTATTGGACGCGGCTCAAGGATCCCGCGAGCTTGCTGCAGTTGCTGCGGGGCGATGTCGATCTCAAAAAGCTCGCCCGTGGCCTGTCGGCACTCGGCAGGCGCAAGCCCCCCCTCGCAGCCGGGAGTCTGGCCGCGCGGCTCGACGCGGCGATGGCGTCGCTGTCATCCCCCGCGACGATCCTGCTCGCGACCGGCGACCGGACCGCGCAGGCCTTTGCCGCCGCCTGCCACCCCGGCGCGATCCGGGTCGAACGCCGGGACAGCCCGTCGCACAGCTTTGCCGGCGACGACGCCGATTGGCTGGCGGCGCGGATCATGGAAAGGCTGTCGTAGGTATCGGACGCGGGGACCGTCCCACAATATCATATAACGCAGGATGCCGCCCGTGGTCCTTACGCGTCCACCATCGCGTGATATTCGGCCTCGGCCAGGAAGCGTTCGGCATCGAGTGCCGCCATGCAGCCCATGCCCGCGGCGGTGACCGCCTGGCGATAGATTTTGTCGGTGACGTCGCCCGCGGCGAAGACGCCGGGGATCGCGGTCAGCGAGGTGCCGGGCGTCACTTCCAGATAGCCGTCGGCATCGAGCGGCAGCTTGCCCCGGAACAATTCGGTCGCCGGGCTGTGGCCGATCGCGACGAAGCCGCCGTCGGTCGGCTCGCGGCTCGCCGCGCCCGTCACCGTGTCGATCAGGTCGACCCCGACGAGCCCCGCCGTGCCCTCGCCCGCGACGAAGCGCTCGACCTTCTTGTTCCACAAGACCTTGATCTTGGGATTGGCGAACAGTCGGTCCTGCAGGATCTTTTCGGCGCGCAAGCTGTCGCGGCGATGGATCAGGGTCACATCGTCGCTGTGGTTCGTCAGGTAGAGCGCTTCCTCGACCGCGGTGTTGCCGCCGCCGATCACCACCACCTTCTTGCCGCGATAGAAAAAGCCGTCGCAGGTCGCGCACGCCGACACGCCCTTGCCGCCCAGTTCCTGCTCGCCCTCGACGCCGAGCCATTTCGCCTGCGCTCCGGTCGCGATCACCAGCGTTTCGGCCAGATAGATATCGCCGCCGTCGCCGGTGAGCTTGAACGGGCGCTGCGATACGTCGACATCGACGATCGTGTCCCAGATCATCGACGTGCCGACATGCGTCGCCTGCGCGGTCATCTGTTCCATCAGCCACGGCCCCTGGATCACTTCGGCGAAGCCGGGGTAGTTTTCGACGTCGGTGGTGATGGTGAGCTGGCCGCCAGGCTGGAGCCCCTGCACGACGATCGGTTTCATCCCGGCGCGCGCGGCATAGATCGCCGCCGACAGGCCGGCGGGCCCAGAGCCGAGAATGAGCATCTTGGTGTGGTGGGTGGTGGGCATGACGATCCTTCGCTGGCGCCGCTCCGGCGCGGGGAGCGTGAGATGGGTGTTGCCAAGCGCGCTAGCAAGGGACAGGCTGCGCGCCAAGGGGAGACACGCCTATGGCAAGCTGGTGGGACCGCCATATCGTCCCGCGCCTCATCAAAGGCGCCTGCTCGCAGGGGCAGGTGATGAAGGCGCGCAGCAAGGTCGTGCCGCGTGCCGCGGGCGAGGTGCTCGAGCTCGGCTGCGGCGGCGGGATCAACATGGAATTTTATGACTGGAGCCGCGTGACGCGCTTCACCGGGCTCGACCCCTCGCCCGAATTGCTCGCGATGAGCCGCGCGGCGGCGCGGGAGCGCGGGGTCGAGGCGCAAATCCTGGGCGGGTTCGGCGAAGCGATGCCGTTCGAGGACGCCCGCTTCGACACGGTGGTCACCACCTTCACCCTTTGCTCGGTCGCCGACCAGGCGGCAGTGCTCAGCGAGATTCGCCGCGTGCTGCGGCCGGGGGGCACCGCGCTGTTCCTAGAACACGGCCGCGCGCCCGATGCCGGCGTCGCAAAATGGCAGCGGCGCATCGAACCCTTGTGGAAGCGCATCGGCGGCAATTGCCATCTGACGCGGCCGATCGCGGACGCCTATGCAAAGGCGGGGTTCGCAGTCGACCGGCAGGGCGCGGCCTATATGCCCAAAACGCCGCGGCCGTTCGGCTGGGTCGAATATGGCACGGCGCGGGTGGAGGGTTGAAACCGGTCGGGGGCCAACGTCCGGTTACGACCGGTTGTTGCCGTTTGCCCGCGGCGCTATGTGATCGAAATGAGCCCTCTAGCCCGCGCCATGGAAATCGTGTTCATCTGCGCGTGGTTCGTCGCGCTGGGTGGGCATCTCTACGGAACCCGCTATTGGATACCGATGTGGGCGGCGGGGTTCCGCAAGCTTGATAAACACCACGGATATCGACGTAAGGCGGCGATAGGTTACGGCATATTCTTTGCTGCAATACTCGTCGGCTTCGCGGCCGGCGGTATTGCCGAGTATTGGGGCGGCGGCTGGTGATGTCGGCACGCGACCGATTGCTGCCCAATTGATTATCGTCACCCCGGACTTGATCCGGGGTCCACTAGGCGCAACGTTGGAAGAATGGATCCCGGATCAAGTCCGGGATGACGAAAGGAATATCTGCATATTTTGGGTGATCCCCGGCGAAGGCCGGGGTCCAGCGGGCAAGCGCCGCGCCTGACGTATGGACCCCGGCCTTCGCCGGGCATCACCTTATGATGCCACCGCCGCAATGTCCGCTCTCCACCCCAAGTCGGACATGCTCCGCGAAATAGGCTGTCCTACATTGTTCGGCTGTGCCAGCCTTCATCCGGCTCTTTCGATATGTGGACAAATGCGATCACGGCCCGGTTTGCGGATACGGGCGGGAGCCGACGCGGCTGTTCAGCGAACGCGACCCATCGGCGGCCGCACAAGGCTGAACTTTACTGAACTTTGAAACGACGGCGCGGACCCGGCTCGCGATAACCGAAGACGGCAAGGGCAACGGGGTACCCCAAATCCGCCATTTAGCGCGCACTAACCGTCGGAATGGCGGCAATCGATCCCAAAGCCGACAACCAGCTAGTCCTTCTCCCCCACCTCAACCAGCCCGTGCCCCACGCTCACCCGCTCGTCGAAGACGAAGCAGCTGCCGTGCCAGCGACTCTCGGTGGATGGCACCTGTTCGAGATAGGCGAGAATGCCGCCTTTCAGGTGGACGACGTCGGCCACGCCCTCACTCTTCAGAAAGGCGGTCGATTTTTCGCAGCGGATGCCGCCGGTGCAGAACATCGCGATGCGTTTGCCCGCAAACTCGTCGGCGTGTTCGCGCCACCAGCCCGGAAAGTCGCCAAAGCTTTTGGTATGCGGGTTCACCGCGCCATCGAAGCTGCCATAGCCGACCTCGAAATCGTTGCGCGTGTCGATGACGACGGTGCCCGGATCATCGACGACCGCGTTCCAGTCGACGGGCGCGACATAGGCGCCGACGTCGCGCGCCGGGTCTATGCCCGGCACCTTCATCGTCACGATTTCCTTCTTGAGCCGCACCTTCATCCGCTGGAACGGCATCGCCGCGGCGGTCGAATATTTGACGTCGAGATCGGCGCAGTCCGGCAACGCGCGGATATGGTCGATCACCGCGGCGACGCCCGCCTCGCTTCCCGCGATCGTGCCGTTGATCCCCTCGCGCGCAAGCAGCAGCGTGCCCTTCACCCCTTGCGCGGTGCACAGGTCGATGAGCGGCGGGCGCAGCGTTGCGGGGTCATCGAACGGCGCGAAACGATAAAGGGCGGCAACGGTGAAATTCATGGCCGCGGGCTTTAGCCATTCAAATGGCGGTTGTCGAAGGCGAGAGGGCGGCCCCAGTGTATTTCACGCAAAGGCGCGAAGACGCGAAGAAGAAAAAATCTCACACAAAGACACAAAGATGTCGCGCCAACCAGGCGACGGACGCTTATCGCCGCAGATGACCATGAAAAAGGCGCCTCGCGCGATCCCGTCACGCGATGACCGGTGAGAGCCGCCCTCTTTGTGTCTTTGTGTGAGCACCTCTTCCCATTCCTTCGCGCCTTTGCGCCTTTGCGTGAAGCAAAATAAACCGCCTGGGCGGCCGCTCAAATCACCGGAAAGGATCGCCCCGCCCCGTCGCATATTGCGCCATCGCCATCGTCGTCCACTGCGCGTTGACGCGGATGCAGCTCGGGAAGACGCTTGCGTCGGTGACGAGCACATTGGTCGTCCCGTGGACGCGGCAGTCGGGATCGACGATGCCGTGCGCGGGATTTTCGTTGATTGCATTGCCGCCGTGCGGGTGGCTGCTCGACAGGGTGACGTCGTCGGCCTCGCGGATCGCGTCTTCGAAGAAGGTGTCGACGTCCATATCGGGCGTCACCACCTGGCCCTTGGCAAGTGCCGGATAGCATTCGAGCGCGCCAGCAGCGAAATGCACCTTGGTCAGCGTCGCCATCGCGCGGCGCAGCACCGGCAGATCCTCGCCGTGGTCGAGCTGAAACTTGAGCTTGCCATTGTCCACATGCCCGCGCCGGTCGGCGGGGAAGAGGATGCCCGCCGAATGGACGCGGCCATAACGCTTCATCCGCGCCTGATGGTCGGCAAACCAGCCGGGCATCAGCGACGCCATCGACATCGGCGGCTGAAAGTGGCTTTCGAGCAGGAAATCGCCGCAATCGACATAGCTCGACATCTGATCCTCGTCCCACGCATCGCCGCCGACCCCGCCCGGCATCAGCGCGACCACCGGCGAGGCAACGTTGAGCGATACGCGTTTGCCGGTGCCGTCGATATCGCTGCGATCGAGCAGCTTCGACGAGGCGATCGTTCCCGCTGCGACGATCACCCCGACGCGCGCGCGCACCAGCGTCTTCGACCCGTCGGGGAGCACCAGCTTGACCGCCTCGGCCTCGCGCCGGCCGTCGATCGCGGTCTGCCAGACGATCTTGTCGGCCTTCGTCCCTGCGATGATCCGCGCGCCATATTCGCGGCACGCGTCGGGCAGATAGGTCTGCGCCATGCCGAGCCGCCGGCCATAAGCGCAGCCCGAATTGCAATAGCCGCAATAGGAACAGGCGGTCGCGGTGTTCGGCGGGCCGAAATTCTTCGCGAACCAGTGCGACACCGCACGCTGATCCTTCGGGTTGGTCGAGCCCGCGGCATAGGTCGCCCAACCGTTCATCAGATGCGGGCCGTTGTGGCGCCCGCTGCGCGGCTCGATCTCGGCGATGCCGAGCCGCACCTTCACCGCATCATAAGCATCATGAAAGGCGGCGGCGTCGATCGGTGCGCCCATCGCCGCCCAGCGCGCGAGCACGTCGGGTGCGTCTGGGTGGGTGCGCCCCGGCTCGTTGACGCGCAGGCAGATGCCGTTGTTGATCGTCGACGACCCCCCGACGCAGCGCCCCTGGAACACCACGAAATCGCGGTTGGTCGAGGTCTGCAGCGCGCCATGCTTGTAAAGCTGCGCGATCATGTCGAGCTCGTGATGGGTGATGCGCGGCGAGGGATAGAAAGGCCCCGCCTCGACGATCAGCACCTTATAGCCCTGCGCCGCGGCATTGTGGGCCGCAATCGCACCGCCCGCGCCCGATCCGACGACGATCACGTCATATTCCTGCTCCAGCCCCGCGGCACCGATGACGTGCGCCGGATCGATCTCGCGCCCGTCGATGCGTTCGATCGGCACCTCTCCCGCGCCGCGCGCCCGGAATTTGGGCAAGGTAAAGCCGATCTGCGCGTGGACCGGATTGGCGGCATTCTCGTCCTCGCCACCCGGCTGCCAATGACCGTAATAGCAGGCGTAGATGATGCCGCGCAGCCGCCCCATATCCTGAAACAGGTCGAAGTTCGTATTCTGCAACCGGTCGCGGATGCGCTCGACGCGCGTTTCGACGCTGGCGAGGCCGAACAGCGGGCCGAGCGCGATCTCGGTCAAGGTCAGCGAAAGGCGAATCTCGTCGAGCTTCGTCCCGCCGACCTTCGCGAACAGATCGCTGACGTTGGCGACCACCTGATCGGCCGAAATCGCCATCTCCGCGTCGTGAAACAGCGCCTCGGTGAGCGCCTTCAGAAATTTGAGCTGTCCGAAATTGAACGGTGCCATCGCTTTGCCCCCTATGCCAAGCGACCCTGTTTTCTTTCGACTCTTCCGGATTTGCAGCGCCGATGGCAAGCGCAATCTGACGGCAGTGGCGCCCGGCGGCGGCGACGCCCGCCACCGCGGCTCGATCCCCGACTATGCTAGGCCGCGCCCTCGACGGCAAGAAACGGCTCCACGAGGCGCATCGCGCGCGCGACATGGGACGCTTTTTCGCCGACCGGCGCGACATAGTGAAGCGCTTCTTCGGCCGCCTGCGGTCCGGCGAGCCGGGCGATGATCCAGGCCGCGAGATACTGCGAGGCGAGGCAACCGCCGGCGGTCGCCACATTGCCGTGCGCGACGAATGGAGCGTCGAGCACCTCGACTCCCGCTTCGATCACCCACGGCCTGGTCGTCAGGTCGGTGCAGGCGGGCAGGTCGCCGATCAGCCCGAGCCTGGCGAGCAGGAGCGTCCCGGAACATTGCGCCCCCACCAGCTGACGCGCCGGATCGAGCCCGATGCGGCCGAGCATCACCGCATCGGCCGCGATCTCGCGCGTCTTTACGCCGCTGCCGACGATCACCGCGTCGGCTTCGGATGCGAATTCGAGCGGCTGTTGCCGGTCGATCGTCACCCCGTTCATCGAGGTGACCTGCGGCGTAGGCGCCGCAATATGCGCCGCCCACCCGCGTCCGCGCAGCCGGTTCAGGATCGCGGCGGCCACAAAGCTGTCGAGTTCGTTGAAACCGTCGAACGTCAAAACCGCGATCTGCATGTAAAATCCTCATATGGTGGAGAGGGACTTTTAGGCACGATGAGGGAATTGGAAAGGGTGGCGTTTGGGTGGAAGCCGTCATTCACTCTCCTTCGTCATCCCGGTAGCGAAGGTTGATGGGTCCACTCCCGTCCTAATCCGGCCATGCTTTCCGTTGACGTAAAGTGATTGCGCCCGCCGCGCCGACGGGTTACGCCAGCACCCATGTTTTTCGGCTTTCTCGACGAGCTTCGCGCCGCGGGCATTCCCGCCAGCCTGAAAGAGCATCTGATGCTGCTCGAGGCGCTCGACCGCGAGGTGATCGATCGCAGCCCCGAACAATTCTATTATCTCTCGCGCGCCATCTATGTGAAGGACGAGGGCCTGCTCGACCGCTTCGACCAGGTGTTCAACAAGGTCTTCAAGGGCCTGCTCACCGACTATGGCCAGAACCCCGTCGATATTCCCGAGGAATGGCTGAAGGCGGTCGCCGAAAAATATCTGACGCCCGAAGAGATGGAGGCGATCAAGTCGCTCGGCGACTGGGACGAGATCATGGAGACGCTGAAGAAGCGGCTCGAGGAGCAGCAGAAGCGCCACCAGGGCGGCAACAAGTGGATCGGCACCGGCGGCACCTCGCCCTTCGGCAATTCGGGCTATAATCCGGAGGGCGTGCGGATCGGTGGCGAGAGCAAGCACAAGCGCGCGCTCAAGGTCTGGGAAAAGCGCGAGTTCCAGAACCTCGACAACACCAAGGAACTCGGCACCCGCAACATCAAGATCGCGCTCCGCCGCTTGCGCAAATTCGCGCGCGAGGGCGCGGCCGACGAGCTCGACATCCCCGGCACGATCGACGGCACCGCTCGGCAGGGCTGGCTCGACATCAAGATGCGCCCCGAACGGCGCAACGCGGTGAAGCTGCTCCTCTTCCTCGACGTCGGCGGGTCGATGGACCCGTTCATCAAGCTGTGCGAGGAATTGTTCAGTGCCGCGACGAGCGAGTTCAAGAATCTCGAATTCTTCTATTTCCACAACTGCCCCTATGAAGGGGTGTGGAAGGACAACAAGCGCCGCTGGTCCGAGCGCACGCCGATGTGGGACATTCTCCACAAATATGGCCATGATTACAAACTTGTCTTCGTCGGCGACGCGTCGATGAGCGCCTATGAAATCACCCATCCGGGCGGCAGCGTCGAACATTTCAACGAAGAGTCGGGCGCGGTGTGGCTGCAGCGGATGACCAACGTCTATCCCGCCGCAGTGTGGCTCAACCCGGTGCCCGAAGCACATTGGGGCTACACCCAGTCGGTGAAGCTGATCAAACAGCTGATGAACGATCGCATGTATCCGTTGACCCTCGCCGGCCTCGACGATGCGATGCGCGAGCTGACGCGGAAGCATTGAGGCGACGTTGGCCCGCATAAGGGACAAGTTACGCAGCTGGTTTGGCACATACCGGATAGACGACCCCCGACCCACGGCGGCGGAAGCGCCCTACACCTATCATCTACCGTCCGAGAACGAGCTGCTTGCGGTAGCGCCGGACGATCTGGTCAAGATCATATTCGAATCGATCCCGCCCAGCGACGAATGGGATGCCGAACGCATGTGGGTGATCGTCACGGCGATCGACGGCGACCGCCTGACCGGCACGCTTGACAATCGGCCGCGCGACATACCCCAATTGAAGCATGGCGACGTCGTGCACTTCCAGCGCTGGCAGGTCATCGACATCGACTGGGCCGAAGATCGTGCCACGCCCCCACCGCCCTCACCGAAGCGGCGCGAGTATTGGGAACGCTGCTTCGTCGACGACCAAATTCTCGACGGCCGGCTCAAGGTGGAATATCTGTATCGCGAGGAACCCGATCCACCGAGCGAAGGCGACAGATATCCCGACAGCGGCTGGCGTTTCCGATGCGACACCCGGGGCCTCTCCGACGAGGAATATGAAAATCCAAGTTTCAGCTATATCGCTATCGGCAAGGTGCTGAACGAGGACGACAGTTGGCTGCACCTGATCGACGAACCCGTCGGCAGCGCATTTCAACGCAATTGGGAAACCGGCGAATTCGTCCCCACCGAAATGCCCGATCCCGAGTAAAACCGCTCGAAATCCCCCACCCCCGCGGTTAATCCCCTGCCATGTTCGACCTCCCCCTCCTCGCCATCCTCTTCCTCACCGGCTTCATCAACCTGATCGGCGCGCTCGCCTATGCGGCGCGGATCGCGGGGGTGCGGACGCGGCGGATCGCGATGTCCTTCGCGCTGTTCAACATACTCCTGCTCTTTTCGCGCACCTCGAACAGCTTTCTCGGCCCCTTCCTCGCCAAGCGGATCGAGACGCGGATCCACGACGGCAGCGGCGCCTCGCTCTTCTTCGACATGCAGCTCGTGCTCGCGGCGGCGAGCGTCGCGACCCTGATCGGCATCCTGGCGGTGCCGACCGCGCAGCGGCTATTCGCGACGGCGATCGGCTGGTTTCAGACCAACCGTTCGACGACGCGGCTCGCGATGAAGGCGGCGAGCCCCGGCGGGTTGCGCGTCGCGCGGCAATCGCTGCGCCTGCCCGCGCTGGCGCACCTCAAGCTGTTGCCGCTGCCCAAAGGGATCGGCTGGGGCGTGCTCACCGCCAATTGCGTTGCACAGTCGCTGCTCGCGGTCGGCGTCGTCGCCTCGCTCTATGCGGGCTATCTCGTGCCAGAGTTTCGCGTCACCGCCTCGCAGCTGTCGGCGGTGATCAACGGACTGGCGACGATCCTGCTCTTTGCCTTCATCGACCCGCAGCTGTCGGTGATGACCGACGACGCGGTGGAAGGCAGCGTCGGCGAGGGCGATTTCCGCCGCGCGATCACGCTGATCTCGCTCAGCCGGCTCGCGGGCACGATCCTCGCGCAATTGCTCCTGCTTCCCGCCGCGATGCTGATCGCCTTTATCGCCGTCCATGTCTGAACCGCGCAGCGCCCACTCGCGCTTCTACCGCGTCCGCGTGGCGCTCGAGGCGATGGCGGTCGCGCCCGGACCGCGCGGCTGGTTTCTCGAATTCCTCGTCTTCGGCTTCAAGCAGGGCTGGGCGTGCCTCTTCGGCGCCCTGATGCTCGCGCTGCTTCTCGGCACGCATTTCTGGTGGCCCGAGGGCGCGCCGATCCACCGCTATGACGCGCTTACCATCGGCGCGGTGGCGATCCAGCTCGGCATGCTCGCCTTCCGGCTCGAAACGCCCAAGGAAGCGGTCGTCATCCTGATCTTTCACATCGTCGGCACGGTGATGGAATTGTTCAAGACCGCGGCGGGATCGTGGCAATATCCCGAGGCGAGCCTGTTCCACATTGGCGCGGTCCCCCTCTTCTCGGGCTTCATGTATGCAGCGGTCGGCAGCTATATCGCGCGCGTCTGGCGCATCTTCGATTTCCGCTACACCCATTATCCGCCGATGGGCGCGACGTGGGCGCTGGCAGCCGCGATCTATGTCAATTTCTTCGCGCACCATTGGCTGCCCGATGCGCGCTGGCTGCTCTTTGCCGCGACCGCGCTGCTCTTCTGGCGCTGTCAGGTGTGGTTCCGCCCGCTCAACGTCCACCGCCGTATGCCGCTGCTCGTCGGCTGGGTGCTCGTCGCGACCTTCATCTGGTTCGCCGAGAATATCGGCACCTTCGCGCGCGCCTGGACCTATCCCAGTCAGAACCACGGCTGGCACATGGTCGGCGTCGAAAAGCTCGGCAGCTGGTACCTGCTGATGATCATTTCCTTCGTGCTGGTCAGCCTCGTCCAGCGGCCGAAGGGGCTCGACGCCTGACCCGTCAGCCGATCGGGTCGTCGAGCGACTTCGGCGGCTCGCTGAACCATTGGGGGCCGGCCTCGGTCATGTGGAAGCAATCCTCGAGCCGGATGCCGAACGCGCCGGGGATATAGATGCCCGGTTCGTTCGAAAAGCACATGCCCGGCGCGAGCGGCGTCGTTTCGCCGTGCACCAGATTGACCGGCTCGTGCCCGTCGAGGCCGATGCCGTGGCCGGTGCGGTGCGAGGTGCCGGGCAGCTTGTAGCCCGGCCCATAGCCGAGCCCCGCATAATAGGCGCGCACCGCATCATCGACCTTGCCTGCGGGCGTGCCGATCTTCGCCGCCGCGAACGCGACCTGCTGCCCCTCGTGCATCTGGTCCCACACCTGCCGCTGGTGCGCGCTCGCGGTGCCGTGGACCCAGCTGCGCGAAATGTCGGACTGATAGCCGTGGACGTTGCAGCCGCAGTCCATCAGCACGACCTCTCCGGCGCGCACCATCTGCGGCTGGCCGCTGCCGTGCGGATAGGCGCTCGCCTCGCCGAGCAGCACCAGCGCAAATTCGGGCGACCCGCCGAGCGCCTTGGTCGCGCCGTTCATCAGTCCCCCGATGTCGGCGGGGGTCATTCCCGCCTCGACGCGCGGCGCAGTGTAGCGATAGGCGGCCATGGTGATGTCCGTCGCAAGCTGCATCAGCGCGATCTCCGCCGCCGACTTGATCATCCGGCAGCCGCGCACGACCGGCGCGCCGTTGACCACGGTGACTGCGGGCATCGCCTTTTCGAGCCCGTCGACCGCGAAATAGCGCACCGTTTCCTCGACCCCGATGCGGCCCTTGGTGAGCCCGCGCTTGCCGAGCCAGCGCGCGACATGCGCGAGCGGATTCTCATCCTCATTCCAGGTCAGCACTTCGGCCTCGATGCCGAGCGTTTCGCGCACCGAGGGTTCCTCGAAAAAGGGCGTGACGATCGCCACCTCGCCCTCGCGCGTCAGCACGGCGGCGGTCAGCCGCTCGCTGCGCCACCAATGGACGCCGGTGAAATAGATCAGGCTCGCGCCCGGCTCGATCAGCAGCGCATCCATGTCGTTGGCGCGCAACAGCTGCGTCGCCTTGGCGAGCCGCGCCTTATGCTCGTCGGCACCGATCGGCTGCGCATCCTTCGCGAGGTTGGGAAGCCCCGAATAATCCGCATCGGCCCACGCCGCCGCAGGCAGGCTCGCCGCCATCCCGCCGATCGCTGCCGCGCCCAGAAATTGCCGCCGGTGCATCATATTCTCCCGTCAGTCGCCGCGATAGAGCAGCAAATCCGCGATCTCGTCGCGCCACTCGGCCTCGTCCGCCAGCGCGAGCGCGTCGAGGTCGCCGGGCGCGGCGCCCGCGTCGTCGACCCATTCGCGCAAGGCCGTGCCGCCGTTGATCGCGTCGATCGCGAGCATATCCTCGGTATATTCATATTGGAAATCGAGCCCGCGCCAGAGCGGATAGTCGCCATAGAGCGCGCGGATCGCCTTGAACCCCAGCGCCTGCACGCGCCACGGGCGGAAGGCCTCATGGTCGTACCACGGCCCCTCGGCGTGGATGTGGATGCCGCTGTTGAGCCGCTTCATATGCTTGTGAAAGGTCGGCTCGAACCAGATGTCGCGCAGCTTGCATCCCGCGAGCCATTCGGGGGCGATGCGGCGCATTTCGGCGATCAGCGCGCGCGCGTCGATGTCGGGCGCGCCGAAAAGTTCAAGCGGGCGCGTGGTTCCCCTGCCCTCGCTCAAGGTCGCGCCCTCGACCATCACCGTGCCGGCATAGGCACGCGCCATGTTGACGTTCGCGGCATTGGGGCTGGGGTTGATCCACACGCGATCCTCGGGCCAGCCGAAACCCGGCGCGCTGTCGGGGCGCCATCCCTCCATCGCGATCACGCGATAATCGACGTCGAGCCCGAAGCGGCGGATGAACCAGTGCCCCATCTCGCCGAGCGTCAGCCCGTGGCGCATTACCATCGGCCCCGCGCCGACGAAGCTCTCCCAGCCTTCGCGCAGCCGGGTTCCCTCGACCGGGCGCCCCGCCGGGTTCGGCCGGTCGAGCACCCACACCGCCTTGCCGTGCTCGGCCGCCGCCTCGAGGATGTAGAGCAACGTCGTCACATAGGTGTAGATGCGGCAGCCGAGGTCCTGAAGGTCGACGAGCAGCACATCGAATGTGTGCATCGACTGGCCGGTTGGCCGGCGCACCTCGCCATATAGGCTAAAACAGGGAACCCCATACACCGGATCGGTGAAATCGGGCGACTCCATCATATTGTCCTGAAGGTCGCCGCGCACGCCATGCTGCGGCCCGAATACCGCGGTGACGTTCACGCCCGCCGCGACGAGCGCATCGAGGCTGTGCGTCAGATCGGCGGTGACCGAGGCGGGGTGCGCGAGCAGTGCGACGCGCTTGCCTTCGAGCGGTTTGCGCAGGTCGGGTTCGGAAAGCAGGCGGTCGATACCGAATTGGACAGTCATGACCGCCCGGGTGCCCCAAGCGTCCATTGAAAGCAATCGCGATGATGGAAGTCGGGCTTGCCCGGCGGGTGTCGAAGCGCCCAATAGCTTTTGGTCCCGCCGACCTCCTCAATCACCGCCGCGAGCGCCAGCCTGCTGCCCCGGTCGGGCAGGATGCCGGGCTCGACGCGCAGGGCATAGAGCGACGCGCCGCGCTCGCTCGTCATCTCCCACGGCGCCAGTTCGTCGATGCGAGCGAGCGAGCGATAGGCGTCGAACTGGTAACAGGCCCAGCGCCCGTCGGGGGCATAGTTGAACTCGGTATAGTCGGCTTGGCCCTCTTCGGTCAGGAAGGCCTCGAAACAGGTGGTCTGCCACAGACCGTCGGTCGGCGCGTCAGCGATGACGAGCTCGCCGTCGCCCGGCGGCAAGACGATATGCGCGACATCGCCCTCGACCCCGAAGCGCAGCGCGAACCCGTCCCCGAGCGAAAAGGACACCTCGACCCAGACCCGCCGCACCGCGTCGGCGGGGGTGTCGGGGTGGCAGATCAGTTCCTTGCGCATGCTATCCAAATCGCAAACCCCATGCTAAGCGCCCCCCGCTTTCAAAGAGGCCACCATGACCAGCTATAAATCCGACCTGCTGCGCCTGCTCGACGAGCGAGGCTATATCCACCAGATGACCGACGCGGAAGGGCTCGATGCGCTCGCCGCCAAGCAGATCGTGCCCGCCTATATCGGCTTCGACGCGACCGCGCCGAGCCTGCACATCGGCAGCCTGGTCCAGATCATGATGCTGCGCCGGCTGCAGCAGACGGGGCACAAGCCGATCGTGCTGATGGGCGGCGGGACGACGCGGATCGGCGATCCGACCGGGCGCGACGAGAGCCGCAAGATGCTGGACGATGCGACGATCGAGGCGAATATCGCGTCGATCCGCACGATCTTCGAACCCTTCCTGATCTTCGGCGACGGGCCAACCGACGCGATGATGGTCAACAACCACGACTGGCTCGGCCAGCTCGGCTATATCGAGCTGTTGCAGGAGGTCGGCACCCACTTCACGATCAACCGGATGCTGACCTTCGATTCGGTCAGGCTGCGGCTCGAGCGCGAGCAGCCGATGACCTTCCTCGAGTTCAATTACATGATCCTGCAGGGCTATGATTTCCGTCATCTGTCAAAGGAGATGGGGGTGCGGCTCCAGATGGGCGGGTCGGACCAGTGGGGCAATATCGTCAATGGCATCGAGCTTGGCCGCCGCATGGACGCGACCGAGCTTTATGGCGTCACGACGCCGCTGCTCACGACCGCGGCGGGCGCAAAAATGGGTAAAACGGCCGCCGGAGCCGTCTGGTTAAATGCCGACCAACTGTCCCATTTTGACTATTGGCAATATTGGCGGAACACCGACGACCGCGATGTCGGCAAATTTCTGAAGCTCTTCACCGACCTGCCGCTCGCCGAGATCGCGCGGCTCGAAACGCTCGAGGGCGCCGAGATCAACGAGGCGAAAAAGATCCTCGCGAACGAAGCGACCGCGATGTGCCGCGGCGCCGAGGCCGCGCGCGCTGCGGCCGAGACGGCGACGCAAACCTTTGAAAAGGGACGCATAAGCGGCGATTTGCCGCAAGTCGCCGCGCCCGCCGAAGGGCTGCGCATCCTCGACGCGCTGCGCGAGCTGGGCTTTGCGGCGTCGAACAAGGAAGCGCGCCGCAAACTCGAAGAGGGCGCGGTAAAGGTGGCGGGGGAGGTTATCCGCGATCCGCACCACCTGATCGCACCTGCCGCCGACCCCGTCCCGGTCAGCCTCGGTGCGAAAAGGCACGGGCTCGTCACGCGCTGAAAATCAAGCGGTCATTTACCGATTTTTGAGGAATCGGGTTGATCCTTCCCGCCAGACCAGCAAGGTTAGGACTATGCGCAAGATCGATACCAACAAGGCCCACTACGTCGGCCTGGATCAGCGGCTTTCGCCGCGTAGCGACGTCTATTGCCGCCTGCCCTTCGTGATGCCCGACGGGCGCCAGGAAATGTGCACCTGCGTCAATATCAGCGCCGACGGCCTGCTGATGCGCTTCGAGCGCGGGCTCGAACCCGGAGATCTCGTCGTCTTCCGTATGCCCATCGTCGGCCGCGTCGCGGCAAAGGTGATCTGGTCGCTCGGCGGCAAGACCGGTGTGCAGTTCGAAAAGATGATCTCGGTCGAGGATTATCTGCCGACGATCCGCGCGATGGGCGCGCGGGGGGATGTGAATTAAAACAACGTCCCTATATCGAAACTACCTTCCCGTTCGTGTCGAGCGAAGTCGAGACACCCATCGGCGTAGCGCTAGGCTGATGGGTGTCTCGACTTCGCTCGACACGAACGGAAGGGAGGCTGTGTAGATTTATCGTCTAACCGCTTCGAAGCAGCGGCACCGCCGCATCGCGTTCGAACAGATAGAGGCAGAGGCGCACCGCTTCGCCTCGCGTCCCCTCCATGCCGCCGTCGCGCTCGATGAACAGCCGCGCATCATCGTGCGCCGCGGGGAGCAGCCGCAAGAGCTGTTCGGGGGTGGCGAGCCGATAGTCGGCCTCGCCCGACTGCTTGAGTCCCAAAAGCTCGCCCCCTCCGCGCAGTTCGAGGTCGCGCTCGGCGATGACGAAGCCGTCGTTCGTCTCGCGCATCAGCGCCAGCCGCTCGCGCGCGGTTTCGGAAAGATTGGGCGACCGCAGCAGCAGGCACACCGATTTCGCCGCGCCGCGCCCGACGCGGCCGCGCAGCTGGTGGAGCTGCGCCAAACCGAAATTTTCGGCATGTTCGACGATCATCAGGCTCGCGGCGGGAACGTCGACGCCGACCTCGATCACCGTCGTCGCGACGAGCACGCCGATCTCGCCCGCCGCAAAGCGCGCCATCACCGCATCCTTGTCCGGCCCCTTCATCCGCCCATGGCCAAGCCCGACACGGTCGTCGCCGAGCCGCGCGCGCAGCAGCGCCGCGCGCTCCTCGGCCGCGGCGAGTTCGCTCGCCTCGCTTTCGGCGACGAGCGGGCACACCCAATAGGCCTGCGCGCCGCTCGCGAGATGGCGTTCGAGCGCCCCGACGACCTCTTCGAGCCGCTCGACCGATACGACGCGCGTATCGACCGGGGTGCGTCCGGGCGGCATCTCGTCGATCTGCGAGACGTCCATCTCGCCATGATTGGCGAGTTGCAGCGTGCGCGGGATCGGCGTCGCGGTCATCACCAGCAGGTGTGGTGGGCGCGCGGCCTTGCTCGTCAACATCAGGCGCTGCGCGACGCCGAAACGATGCTGTTCATCGACGACGACGAGCGCAAGGTCGCGGTAGCGCACCGCCTCCTGAAAGATCGCGTGGGTGCCGACGAGGATGTCGATGCTGCCGTCGGCAAGCCCCATCAGCGTCGATTCGCGTGCGCGCCCCTTGTCGCGCCCGGTGAGGATCGCAAGATTGACGGGAAGCCCCGCGAGCATCGACTGCAGCGTCGCATAATGCTGGCGCGCGAGTATCTCGGTCGGCGCGAGCAAAGCCGCCTGCGTCCCCGCCTCGACCGCGCTCAGCATCGCGCGCAGCGCGACCAGCGTCTTGCCCGATCCGACATCGCCCTGCAGCATGCGCAGCATCGGCACGTCCTGCGCCATGTCGCCGGCGATCTCGCGCCCGACGCGCTCCTGCGCGCCCGTCAGCCCGAACGGCAGCCGCAGCGCCTCGGTCAGCCGCCCGTCGCCGCGCACCGCGCGGCCCTTGCGCGTGCGAAGCCCCTGCCGGATCAGCATCAGCGCGACCTGGCTTGCGAAAATCTCGTCATAGGCGAGCCGGTCGCGCGCCGCCTCGTCGCGCGGGCTCGCGTGCGCGCGCGCCATCGCTTCGTGCCACACGGGCCAGCCGCGCGCGGCGAGCAGCGGCGCGTCGACCCATTCGGCTAGCTCGGGCCGCCGTTCGAGCGCGATTCCGGCAAGCTGCGACAGCCGCGCGTTGGTCAGCCCTTCGGTGAGCGGATAGACGGGCTCGTGCACCGCGATCGCGCCCGCATCGCCCGGTTCGGCGACATGGTCGGGATGGACGATCTGGCGCATGTCGCCATAAAGATCGAGCCGCCCCGAGACGCGCCGCGTCTCGCCCAGCGGGAACAGCTTGCGCGCGAGGCCGGAGGTGCGGCCGAAATAAACGAGCCGCACATGGTCGCCCGCGCTGTCGAACGCCTCGACGCCAAAGGGGGCGCGCGGGGACCGGCCGGGGCGATAGTCCTGTGCGGTCACATCGACGATGATCGTTTGCCCCGGCTGCGCGTCGTCGAGCCGGTCGACCGGAACGCGCGAGATCAGCCCGGTCGGCAGATGGAACAGCACGTCGATCACCCGCTCGAGCCCGAGCCGCGCGAGCGGCTTGGCGATTTGCGGCCCGACGCCCTTGATGTCGGTGAGCGCGGCAAAGAGCGGGTTGAGGATTTCGGGTCGCATGGCTAGGGGCATGTCTAGCCTCGCCTTTCCGTTTGTGTCGATGCGGAAACCGGCATCCATCCTTATCGTCACCCTGAACTTGTTTCAGGGTCCATGGCCCGGCCTCTCCTTCGGCGCCGCGTAAAACGAAAGTGCAGACCTGGATGCTGAAACAAGTTCAGCATGACGAAGACCAAATAGAAGATTAAGAGGCCCGCCATGCAAGACCGCCTGAAACGCCTGAAATTCCGTGCCTGGCACCGCGGCACGCGCGAGGCCGATTATATGATCGGCGGCTTTTTCGACCGCTATTCGCCCGGCTGGAGCGACGAGGAGGTCGCGTGGTTCGAGGCGGTGTGCGACGAGGATGACGTCGACATCATGGGCTGGGCGCTCGGCACCGGCGCGCCCCCCGCGCATCTCGACTGTCCCGACCTGATCGCCGCGATGCGCCGGCTCGATTATATACCGCTACCATGACCAGGGTCAGAATCCATCAAATGCACGTTCGAGGTTTGAAGCAATTTTGTTCAGTGCGAGGCGGCAAGCGCAGGGAATATGTCGATATTTCCCAGCTTGCCAACAAAGCAATGGACAAAATTGGTCAAATCCCGAAGGGACGTCGAAATGGCTTCGCTCTCGGGCCAAAGGCGCCTTGGCAACAGAACCACTGTTCCCGGCGGGTCCTTTGGCCCGATATCTTCGCCATTTCGACGCCTCGAACGTGCATTTGATGGATTCTGACCCTTGACTGCCGCCGATATTTTCGCCGCCATCGGGCAGGCATCGGCGCCGCTGACGCTCGCGCGCGCGGCGGACGGCTTCCTGCCGCTGCTGCTCGCCGACCTCGCCCGCGCGAGCGACAAAAGATTGCTTTACGTCGCGACCGACGATGCGGCGATGCAGGCGATCGCCGACGCCGCGCCCTTTTTCGCCCCCGACCTCGCCGTCCACCGCTTTCCCGCGTGGGATTGCCTGCCCTATGACCGCGCCGGCCCTTCGATGCGCGTCAGCGCCGACCGTCTCGCGACGCTGTCGGCGCTGCAAGCGCCCGCAAAGCGTGGCGAGCTGATCCTCACCACCGTCGCGGCGATCACCCAGCGCACACTGACACCGTTCCGCCTTCGCCAGCTCGCGACGACGCTGGCGCCCGGCCAGCGGATCGACCGCGACGCGCTTGCCGAACTGCTGGTCGCGAACGGCTTCAACCGCGTCGATACCGTCGCCGACCAGGGCGAGTTCGCGGTGCGCGGCAGTCTGGTCGATCTGTTCCCCGCGGGCGAGGTTGCCGGGCTGCGCGTCGATTTCTTTGGCGACGAGATCGAAAGCATCCGCCGCTTCGACCCCGCCGATCAGCGCAGCCTTGGCCCCGCCAAGGCGCTGCAATTGCTTCCCGCCGCCGAAACCCTGCTCGACGAGGCGACGATCAAGCGCTTCCGCACGCGCTATCGCGAGATGTTCGGCGCGCAGGCGACCGGGGATCCGCTCTATCAGGCGGTGAGCGAAGGCCGGCGGCAGGCCGGGATGGACCATTGGCTGCCGCTTTTCGAGGAGCGGCTCGCGACATTATTCGACCATATCGATGCCGAAACGCCGGTCCTGCGCGGCCACCGCACCGACGCGACCGCGGACACACGCTTCGAGGCGATCCGCGATTATCATGCGAACCGAGTCGCCGCCGAGCGCGAGCAGGCGGGCAGCTATCGCCCGCTGGCGCCCGAGACGCTCTATCTGACGAGCGCCGAATGGAACGCGATCGAAGCCGCGCGCCCGGTCCACGTCGTGACGCCGTTCGACGTTCCGCCCGCGGCGGCGGTGATCGACCTCGAAACCTTTGCCGCGCGCGATTTCACCCCCGAACGGACCGCCGACCTCAACGTCTATGACAAGGTCGCCGATCATCTGGCGGACGAGCGCCGCAAGGGCCGCAGGACGATCATCGCGAGCTATTCGCCCGGCGCGCGCGAGCGGCTCGCGGGGCTGCTGGGGGAACATGGCGTCACGGGGCTCGTGCAGGCCGAGACGTGGCAGGAGGCGCTGGGTGGTTCGTTAGGCACAGGAACGGTCGCCCTGATCGTCCTCCCGCTCGACCACGGCTTCGCCTCCGACGCGCTCAGCCTGCTCACCGAACAGGACATCCTCGGCGAACGCCTCGTCCGCCGCCAGAAACGTCGCAAGAGCGCCGACGCCTTCCTCGCCGAGCTGGCGACGCTCAGCGTCGGCGACCTCGTCGTCCACCTCGACCATGGCATCGGCCGCTACGAAGGGCTGACGTCGATCCCGGTCGGGAGCAGCCCGCACGATTGCGTCGCGCTCACCTATGCGGGCGGCGACAAGCTCTACGTCCCGGTCGAGAACCTCGACGTCCTCTCGCGCTACGGCGGCGAGAGCGAAGGCGTCGCGCTCGACAAGCTAGGCGGCGAGGCGTGGCAGCGGCGCAAGGCGCGGATGAAGGAGCGCATCCGCGAGATCGCGGGCGAACTGCTCGCCACCGCGGCGCAGCGCGCGCTCCGTCCCGGCGAGGTGATGGCCGCCGATGCCGCCTATCCCGCCTTCGCGGACCGCTTCCCCTATCAGGAGACCGACGACCAGGACCGCGCGATCGGCGACGTGCTCGCCGACATGGCCTCGGGCCGGCCGATGGATCGCCTCGTCTGCGGCGACGTCGGCTTCGGCAAGACCGAGGTCGCGCTGCGCGCTGCCTTCGTCGCGGCGATGGCGGGGGTGCAGGTCGCGGTCGTCTGTCCGACCACCCTGCTCGCGCGCCAGCATTTCACCAATTTCGTCGAGCGCTTCAAGGGCTTCCCGATCAACATCGGTCGCCTGTCGCGGCTCGTTCCCGCCGCCGAAGCAGCAAAGACGCGCGACGGCCTTGCGAGCGGCCAGATCGACATCGTCGTCGGCACCCATGCCGTGTTCGCCAAGGCGGTCGAGTTCCAGCGGCTCGGTCTCGTCATCGTCGACGAGGAACAGCGCTTCGGCGTCGTCCACAAGGAACGGCTCAAGCAACTGAAAACCGACGTCCATGTGCTGACGCTGACCGCGACGCCGATCCCGCGCACGCTCCAGATGGCGATGTCGGGGCTGCGCGAGCTCAGCGTCATCCAGACGCCGCCGGTCGATCGCCTCGCGGTGCGCACCTATGTGGCGCCGTGGGACCCCGTCGTCATCCGCGAAGCGCTGCTGCGCGAGCACGACCGCGGCGGCCAGAGCTTTTTCGTCACGCCGCGCATCAAGGACCTGCCCGACATCGAGGAGTTTCTTCGCACGCGCGTGCCCGAGGTCAAATATGTCGTCGCGCACGGCCAGATGGCCCCGGGCGAGGTCGAGGAGCGGATGAGCGCCTTTTACGACCGCAAATACGACATTCTCGTCTCGACGACGATCGTCGAAAGCGGGCTCGACATCCCGAGCGCCAACACGCTGGTCGTCCACCGCGCCGACCGCTTCGGCCTCGCGCAGCTTTACCAGCTGCGCGGGCGCGTCGGGCGGTCGAAGACGCGCGCCTATGCCTATCTGACGACGCCCGAGGGCGGCGCGATCACCGATACCGCCGAAAAACGGCTCAAGTTGCTCGGCGATCTCGACACGCTTGGCGCGGGCTTCCAGCTCGCGAGCCACGACCTCGACATCCGCGGCGCGGGCAACCTCGTCGGCGACGAGCAGTCGGGGCATATCCGCGAAGTCGGCTTCGAGCTCTATCAGTCGATGCTCGAGGAGGCGATCCTCGTCGCCAAGGCCGAGGGTGCCGGCGTCGCGCCGCCGCGCGAGGCGCTGTCGCCGGTCATCACCGTCGATGCGCCGATCCTGATCCCCGAAGATTATGTCCCCGACCTGCCGCTGCGCATGGCGCTCTATCGCCGTCTCAACGAGGCGGAGGACCGCGCCGCGCTCGACGGTTTTGCCGCCGAGATGATCGACCGCTTCGGCCCGCTACCGCCCGAAACCGCGAACCTGATCCAGCTGATGGAGATCAAGGCCAATGCGAAGACCGCGGGGATCGCCAAGCTCGACGTCGGCACCAAGGGCGCACTCGTCAGCTTCCACGGCGACGAATTCGCAAATGTCCCCGGCCTGATCGCCTATGTCGAACGGCTGAAGGGCCGCGCCCGCATCCGGCCCGACAACAGGCTGTCGGTGAGCGGCGACTGGGCGAGCGCAGCCGCGCGGCTCAACGGCGCGCTACAATTGTCGAAGGGGCTGGGCAAGCTGGCCCGGCAAGCCGCCTAGCCGAGGATCGTCATTGCGAGCGAAGCGAAGCAATCTCCAGCCATCGTCGACCCAGGCCGACCGCTGGGGATTGCCGCGTCGCCTCCGGCTCCTCGCAATGACAAGATCTACCCCAGCAACCCCGGCAATTCCTCGCCGGGCACCGGCCCCGATTTCAGGAAGCCCTGCCACGTCGCAACGCCGATGTCCTTCAACCGAGCAAGCTGGCTCTCCTGCTCGATTCCCTCCGCGACAACGAGCAGCCCGAGCGCGCGCGCCAGGTCAACGATCGCGCGCACGACGATGCGGTCGCGGTCGCTCCCGTCGATCGTCCGGGTAAAGCCGCTGTCGATCTTCAGATAGTCGATCGGCAGCCGCGCGAGCAGCGACAGGCTGGAATAGCCGGTGCCGAAATCGTCGATCGCGATCGCGCAGCCAAGCGCGCGGATCTGTGCGAGTTGATCGGCCGCGCTCGCCGGATCGCTCAGCATCGCCTGTTCGGTGAGTTCCAGCGTCAATCGATCGGGATCGACCCTCGCCGCCCGGACCATCGCCGCAAGCCGGTCGGCGAAGTCGGGATCTCCGAGGTCGGCGGCAGTGATGTTGAGCGACACGCGCAGCTTTGCGAGCACCTTCGGCCACGCCGCGACCTCGGTAAGTGCAACGCGGTGCGCATGTTCGGTCAGCTCGCGCTCCATCCGCGCGGCGCGCGCCGCGGTCACGAGCGGCCCCGCGCCGAGCAGTCCGAGTTCGGGATGCTGCCAGCGCAGCAGCGCCTCGACCCCGACCATAGCACCGGTCGCCACGTCATATTGCGGCTGATAGAAGATCGCGACCTCACCGCGCGACAGCGCCGCCTTGACCATCGCGCCGTCGCGCGCCGAAGCGGGCCGTGCGAGCTGGTCGGTCGCCGTGCGCAACTGATCGCCCACCGACTCGTCGCGCGTGATCAGCGCGGTCGCGATGCGGATCGCGAGCCGCCCGTTCGGATCGCCGACCATCGGTTCGGCAAGCGCGACGTGGAGCGCGCGTTCTTGCGCCTGGAGCGCCGCGAGCGACTGCGGACGCGCCGGCGCGATCAGGAATCGCGGCCCTTCGAGCCGGTCGACGCTCGATCCGGGGCCGAACTCGTTGCGCGCAAAGACCGACAACCGCCGCCCGACCTCTTCGAGCAGCGCGTCGCCGGTTTCGGTGCCCGCGCTATGGTTGATCCGCGCAAGCTGATCGATCTGCACCAGGATCACGCCGATGTCGGCGTCGTGGCGCGTGTGCAGCGCGTCGAGGTGACGGATACCCGCCGCATTGGGGTCGGCACTATGATTCATTGCCGCGCCCATAACAGGCTTTGCTTGCCAATCCCTTCCCTTTTGCATCACAATCGCCGTCATGGTCGTGAATTCGCCCCGCACCGACGCGCTCACCGACGGCTATGGCCGCCGGATCAGCTATTTACGCCTGTCGGTCACCGACCGCTGCGACCTGCGCTGTCGCTATTGCATGGGCGAGGATATGACCTTCCTGCCCAAATCGGCGGTGCTGAGCATCGAAGAAATGGGCGACCTTGCGACTCGTTTCGTCGCACGCGGTGTCCGCCGCATCCGTCTGACGGGCGGCGAGCCGCTGGTGCGGCGCGGGATCGACACGCTCGCGATGCGGCTCGGCGCGCTGATCGGGGACGGGCTCGACGAACTCACTCTCACCACCAATGCAATGCGGCTGGCGGAGCATGCACCGATGCTCGCCGCCGCAGGGGTGCGCCGCATCAACGTCAGCCTCGACACGCTCGACCCAGAGGCCTTTCGCCATATCACGCGCGTTGGCGATCTGTCGGTCGCGCTGCGCGGTATCGAAGCGGCGCGCGCGGCAGGGCTCGCGGTCAAGATCAACATGGTCGCGCTCGCCGGGCTCAATGAGGACCAGCTGCTGCCGATGCTCGATTGGTGCGCGGCGAACGGCTGCGACCTGACATTGATCGAAACGATGCCGCTCGGCGAGGTCGCGGACGATCGCAGCGACCATTATATCCCGCTGCACCATTTCGTCGCGCCGCTGCGCGCAGAACGCCAGATCTGGCCGGTCGATCGGCGCACCGGCGGCCCCGCGCGCTATTTCGCGATCGAGGACAGCCCGGTCACACTCGGCCTGATCACCCCGCTCAGCGACAATTTCTGCGCGACCTGCAACCGCATCCGCCTGACGGTCGAGGGGCGCATCTATATGTGCCTCGGTCAGGACGATCATGTCGACCTGCGCGCCGCGCTGCGCCAGGGCGGCGACGTCGATGGCTTGATCGATGCCGCGCTCGCTGGCAAACCGCTCGCGCATGACTTTGTCATCACAAGAGAATCGCAACCGGCGGTCGCGCGCCATATGAGTGCCACGGGCGGCTGACCGGCCGCCCCCGAGGGGGACCGGACCAAAATGCAACGCAAGATCGCGCTCGTCGCGTCGAACGCCCCCGCCGCGCAAGAGGCCGAGGCCGAGCTTCGCCCGCTCTACGATTTCGTCGATCTTGCCGAAGCCGACCTGCTGATCGCGCTCGGCGGCGACGGCTTTCTGCTCGCGATGCTGCACCAGCTGCTCGACCAGCGGCGCACCCTGCCCGTTTTCGGGATGAATCGCGGCACCGTCGGCTTTCTGATGAACGAGTTCCGCGTCGAAGGGCTGCTCGACCGGCTCGCCGCGGCGCGCACCTTCCTGATCCATCCGTTGCAGGGCGACATCACCACGATCAGCGGCGAGCGGCATATCTTGCCCGCAATCAACGAAATTTCACTGCTCCGCGAAACGCGTCAGGCGGCAAAGCTCGAGGTATTGATCAACGAGCGCACGATGCTCGAGGAACTTGCCTGCGACGGCGTGCTCGTCGCGACTCCGGCGGGCTCGACCGCCTATAATCTTTCGGCCAACGGCCCGATCCTGCCGCTGGGTTCCGACCTGCTCGCGCTTACCCCGATCAGCCCGTTCCGCCCGCGCCGCTGGCGCGGCGCGCTCGTTCCCGAATCGACCAATATCCGCTTCAACGTCCGCGAAGCCGCGAAGCGTCCGGTGAGCGCGGTCGCCGACCAGCGCGAAATCCGCGAGGTCAAAACGGTGTCGGTCACCACCGACCGCAGCCGGCCGCTGACCCTGCTCTTCGACCCCGACCAGGGGCTCGACGAACGCATCGCGATGGAGCAATTCATCGTTTGATCGCGGAAGCGGCGTCGGCGCGCTTTATCGGTCGAAATATTCCGAAACCCCCTTGCAAAATCGTGCGAGCGGCGGCAAAGGGGCGCCTCGCCCGCCACGGCGGGCTGCTCCTCGGTAGCTCAGCGGTAGAGCAATCGACTGTTAATCGATTGGTCGCAGGTTCGAATCCTGCCCGGGGAGCCATTTTGGAACGGAACTCCTAACACCTAGCACCGCCGCCTCTACGCCAGAGGCCGCCGCTAGGGTCCGAAGCAGCTCCGTTTGTGTCCCGACGACACTCACCTTTTCGCGGCTCAGCACCTCGACGCGCTGGGCCACAGCTCGCAGGTGATCGCGCGCAAACGTGCCGTCACCGCGCCGGAGCTTGCGCCGCGCCGCCTGGGCAAAGGCGCGAAGCGTGTCACGCGTGAACTCCGGGCCGATCCGCTCAATGTGCGCCACCGCGCGCTCGGCGTCTCCGCGGGCCTGATCGCGAATCGCGGTCAGCTCCGCGATGCGATCCTTGAGCGACTGGTCGCCCAAATTGACCAGACCATTTTCGATCGCCTCATAGAGCCGCTTCAGCTTCGCTTCGGCTTCGGTTGCCCGGCGCCGCAATTCCGCGACATGCTGGCGCCGCTGCTCGACCCACTCGCCGCGCTGTTCGAGAATATGTCCCAACATCTCCTCCAGCCGCGCGGGATCGAGCAGCCGCGTTTCGAGATGATCGGCGACGGCCTGGTCCAGCCGGGGCATGGGAATGGTGATGCCGGGACACCCCTTCTCGCCCTGCCGCGCCTTCGTCGAGCAGGTGTAATATTTATACTCGGTGCCGGAGCTGTTCTTGCCGCTACGTAACGTCATCGCGCCGCCGCAGCAGCCGCAGAAGCAGATGCCGGTGAGCAAGGTCGGCCCGCTGACCGCACGCGGCGCCATCATCTTCGGGCTGCGCGCCTTGAGCAGACGCTGGACCGTCTCGAACTCCGCCTCCGTCACGATCGCCGGCACGTCCATGACGACCTGTTCGGACTCGGGCTTGAGATCGCCGGTCTTGTTGCTGCGCGTGTTGAACCTATGCTTGCCGATATAGGTCGTTCGCGTCAGCACCTGATGGACCATCCCCAAGCCCCAGCGGCCACCCTCGCGCGTGCGGATATTGTTCTCATTGAGCCAGGTCGCGATTCGCTTGATGCCGATTGGCCCGCTGCCGTCGATGCCGTTCAGTGCCATGCGGAAGATGCGTCGCACCGTGTCCGCATACATCGGGTCGATTTCGAGCTTCTTCTTGACCCTGACGCCGCGCCGTTCGGCCTCGACGATGCGATAGCCGATCGGCGGTCGCGCGCCGTTCCAGAAGCCTTGGCGGGCATTCTCCTGCATCGCCCGCAGCGTATGCTTGGCATTCTCTTTCGACTGATATTCGTCGAACAGCGTCATAATCTGCCGCATCATCACGCTCATCGGATCGTCGCCGAGATCCTGCGTCATGGAGACCAGCTTCACGCCGTTCTTCGCCAGCTTGCGCACGTAGAACTCGAACTGGAACTGGTCGCGAAAGAAGCGCGAGAAGCTGTGGACCACGATCACGGAGAAGGCCGGCGGCTTTTGCGCCGCTGCGTCGATCATAGCCTGGAACGCCGGCCGGCGATCGTCGGTCGCGGTGTTGCCCGGTTCGACGAACTCCGCGGCGATCTCCCAGCCGCGGGTCTGGCAATAGCCCTCGACCTGACGCCGCTGATCGGGAATCGAAAGATCGCTTTCCGCCTGCTTGCCGGTGGACACGCGCAGATAGAGCGCGGCGCGCGCGGCGCTGGCGGGCGGCGGCACCTCTTTGGCCTGGACAGCGGTCGCCATATGACTTCCTTTCAAACTTCGCGGCCTACGACGCCGCGCCTACATCTTCTCCAGCGCCCGCAACGCCGAGGACGCCAGCAGAAACAGCCGGCTTGGATGCTGCGGGAACGGCTCGAAGCCGAGCCCTTCATAAAACGCCGCCGCGCGCGCATCCTTGGCATCGACGGTGATGGCGAGGACGGCCAGCGTCTCCGCCGCGCCGAGAATGCGTCCGATCGCATCCGCCACCAGCACCTCGCCGAAGCCTTGGCCCCGCATCCGGACGTCCCGCGCCAGACGCCCGATCAGTGCGGCCGGAAAGCCATTCTCGTAGCGCGGCAGCTTCCGCGCGATTTCGTCGGGCAGGTCGCCCAGCTCCAGCTTGAACGCGCTCAGGCTATAGAAGCCGACAACGCCCAGCTCCGAATCCGTCGCGACGAACACCCGCGCGACATTGCGGCGATCGTCCTGGCCGGCCCGCCTGCGAAACCAGTCGTCGAGATCGGCCTGCCCGCACGAGAAGCCCGAGCGGTCATGCTGCTTACCGAGCGGCTCGAAGACGATCGCCAACCGTCAGCCCACGAGATCGCGATGCCGGCGCAGGGCGGCCACCAGCCGTTCGGACGGCGCCGGCGGATTCATCAGCGCCTTGAAGAAGGCGTCCCGATCCGCCCCGGTCAGCACCATCCGTTCATGCTCGTCCAGCACGCGCCGCGCGCCTTCATAGGCAAGATCGCCGGCGGTCAGGCCCGTGACCGCCGTCGCCTGTTGAATCAGCTCCTTGGCCGAGGCGCTGACGCGCAACTCGATCCGCTCGCGCTTGATTTCACGATCCGGTTTCAGGCGCTTCTGGACGGCCGACATACCCAATCTCCTTCGACTAGATATGTACGGCATATCGCCGTGCATGTCAATGTCACCGAGGGAAGCGGATCGCGTTTGGCGGTCGTGAATCCGCATCGCCACAGGCCCGCTCCGCATCATGTCGCCGCTCACGGCAGCGGGCCGAACAGCTCATCCAGCTCCTTCGCCAGATGCCCTTCGATCACCCGTAGTTCCTCGTCGGTGATCGGAACCTGATCGGGCCAGTCGTCCGTGACCACGATCGGCGGCGCGTCCGACGGGGGGCGATGCCCGCGCCGACGGAGTGGCGGCTGATAATAATCGTGCAGGTCCGGCAGGTCTTGCAGCCCGTTGGCCCAGCCCTCCGGGAGACGACGGCGGCGCTGGCGCGGAAGCGTCATCCGGCCGTCCCGCGCGGCGCGCTCTCGGTCGCGGCCTTCCCCTGCCCCGCGCGTTGCGCCCAATGATCCGCGCGCGCCATATGCCGTCCGATCGCCCCGGCGATGCGGATTATCCTGGGATCGAGTTGGGCGGGCCGCGCCTCAGGAATGCTGTTCTCGGTCATTCGGCGAGGGTAGCTGACGCGGCCCCGTTTCAGCTACGGCGGCCATCGCATCATGCGATGCACTTTCGTCAGCACGGGTGCGGCCACTTGGAGGGGAAAGCCTTCCCCTGAGCGGACGCCCTTTCGGTCGTCCGCTACCCCTTCTGCGGGGACACCCCGCAACACCCCGAGGTGCATATGGTGCGCGGGATTCTGCGGAGCGCGCACTGACGGCGGCAGGCGCCGCCAGAGGTCGCGCATTTGTTTGCCCGCGCTGCACACTTGCTCTGCCCGGAGGGCGCGGCGGCGGCTAGCCCCCAGGCCCGCGCGCACGCCGCCGCGCCGGCCGGTCGCCGCAAGGGTGCGGTTGTTCGTGGCGCCGCTGGCGCGGCGCGGAGATCCATTTCGGAAATCCGCCTTTCGCGGATTTGCGTTCGTTCTGACTCTGCGGAGATCGGGCCAGGGCTGGCGCCGTCCCGATCGCGTTGTTTGTAGCTCCCCCCGTCCGTGGGGTGGGCGGTCGCGTCCTCTAGGCCCGCCGCGCCGGGGCGCAACGCGCGTGCCGCGCTTACCTCCTCTGCGTTCCAGCCCTTCGGGTGCGCCCCGGCTCTGCCGGCGGGCCTGCCGGTCGCTCTTTCGCCGCCCACCCCATTCCGGGGTGAGTGCGGTTTGAAGGAGTAAGGAAGATGAACGCTGTTACGCAAACCGTAGCCGCCGAGCCTGTGTCGGGCGTCGAGATTTTCGTGCCGCTGAACAAGCTCAAGAAGTCCCCCCGCAATGCGCGCAAGGTGCCGCATGGCGAGGCCGCTATCGAGGCGCTGGCCGCATCCATCCAGCATAAGGGGATGATCCAGAACCTTGTCGTAGAGCCGGAGACGAAGGACGGCGAGCCGACCGGCTGCTATTTCGTCACCGCTGGCGAGGGCCGCAGGCTGGCGCAGGTGCTTCGTGCCAAGCGCAGGCAGATCAGGCGCGACGCGCCCATTCGCTGCTACGTCGATACGGTCAACGATCCGTCCGAGATCAGCCTCGACGAGAACGTGACGCGGACCAACATGCACCCCGCCGATCAATTCGAGCGATTCCACGAACTGTCCCAAGACAAGGGATGGGGCGCGGAGGAGATCGGCGCGCGGTTCGGCGTCTCCCCGGAGATCGTCAAGCGGCGGCTGCGGCTTGGCGCGGTCAGCCCCAAGCTGATGGAGATTTACCGGCAGGACGGCCTCACGCTGGACCAGCTTGCCGCGTTCGCCATCACGGACGACCATGCCCGGCAGGTGCAGGTGTTCGAGAGCCTGTCGCACAACAAGGAGCCGTGGATCATCCGGCGCGACCTGACCGCCGACAAGGTTGCGGCCGACGACCGGCGCGCGGTGTTCATCGGGCCGGACGCCTATGTCGAGGCGGGCGGGCAGATCATGCGCGACCTGTTCAGCGAGGATCATGGCGGCTTCTTCGAGGATGCCGCCTTGCTGGACATGCTGGTGATCGAGCGGTTGCGCGAGATCGCGGGCGAGGTTCAGGCCGAGGGCTGGAAATGGGCCGAGGCGTCGATCGACTTCCCGCACGGCCACGGCTTGCGGCGCACCTATCCGCAGTCCGTTCCCCTGTCCGACGAGGACGAGGCGCGGCTGACCGAAGCGGCGACGGAGCATGACGTCCTGACCGAAGGCTATTCGTCCTATGACGAAATGCCGAAGCGGAAGGGCGCGAAGGCGCAGCGGTTGCTTGCCGAGATCGAGGCCATCAGCGCGAAGCGGACGGCCTATGATCCCGAGCTGGTAGCGCGCTGCGGCGTGTTCGTCTCGCTCGACAGCGACGGCGCGGTGAAGATCGAGCGCGGCTTTGTCCGGGCCGAGGACGAGCCGCAGCCCGAGAAGGAGCCGGAGGCCGAGGACGCCGAAGGCAACGTGCCGGACGAGGACGACGACGGTGACGGCATCGAGCCGCAGGATGAGGGCGACGAAGCGGGCCAGCCGCTTTCCGACAGCCTCATTCGTGACCTGACCGCACACCGGACGCTTGCCCTTCGCCTCGCGCTTGGCGCGCAGCCGGACGCGGCGATGGTGGCGCTGACCCATGCGATGGTGACGCAGGTGTTCTATCGCGGGTTCGGGCGGTCCTGTCTCGGCATCAGCGTGACGAGCGAACCGCTGGACAACCATGCGGACGGCATCGCGGCCACCAAAGCGGCGGAGGCGCTGGCGGAGCGGCACGACCGTTTCGGCGCGGAGCTTCCGGCGGACGCGGCGGACCTGTTCGGCTATATCGCCGGGCTGGACCCCGACGACGGGACAGCCTTGCTGGCGCATTGCGTCGCCATGACCGTGAACGCGGTGAAGGTGCCGTGGGAGCGCTCGACCGCCCGCATGACGGCGGCGGATGAGCTTGCCGCAGCGCTTGACCTCGACATGACGGCCACCTGGACGCCGACCGCCCGCAGCTTTTTCGGGCGGCTGACCAAGGCGCAGATCGCCGAGACGGTGAGCGAGGCGGTGTCGCCGGAAGCGGCCGACCGTATCCGGCCGATGAAGAAGCAGGACATGGCCGAGCAGGCGGAGCAGCTTGTCGCCGGGACCGGATGGTTGCCCGCGATCCTGTGGAAAGCAGAGCCGGAGGCTAGCGAGCAGCCGTCCGAAGCGGAGGCCACCAATACCGAAGCGCAGGACGGCGTTGCGGGCGCGGTGGACGTGGACGCGGCGGAAACCGTGGACGCCGAGGCCGAGGCGGGAACGTCCGAACCCGAAACAGCGGACGAGGACGCCTATTCGGTTGCCGCCGAATAGGTGACGGGCCGGGGCCGCGCGAGCGGTCCCGGCCTTTCCCGTTATGAGCGGGGTAAATCGCGGCCGCGCCCGAACCGGGCGCGGCCGCTCTTGTCATCTCTGGAATCGTCGCTCGCCGGGCCACGGCCCGGCTCGCGGGTTTTCAGGAGGATGCTATTGCGCCGCGCTCATACCAGCCGCGCGTGCGCTTCACGATCGCCACGACCGATAGCATCACCGGCACCTCGACCAGAACCCCGACGACCGTGGCGAGCGCTGCGCCGGACGTGAGGCCGAACAGACTGATTGCCGCCGCGACCGCCAGCTCGAAGAAATTGGAGGCGCCGATCAGCGTGGCGGGTGCCGCGACACACCACGCGACACCGAAACGCCGACTTAGCCAATAGGCCAGTCCGGCATTGAGATAGACCTGGATCAGAATGGGGACGGCGAGCAGCGCGATCACCAGCGGCTGCGCGATGATCGCCTCGCCCTGGAATCCGAACAGCAGCACCAGCGTCGCCAGCAACGCGAGCAGCGAGACCGGGCCGAGGCGGGCAAGCAGACAATCGAGAGCGGCCCGTCCGCCCGATGCCAGAATCTGCCGGCGCATGAGCTGCGCGACGATCACCGGCACGACGATATAGAGGCCGACGGCCAGAAGCAGCGTATCCCACGGCACAGTGATCGACGCGACGCCGAGCAGCAGCCCGACCAGCGGCGCGAAGGCGAACACCATGATGAGATCGTTGAGCGCCACTTGGCTCAGCGTGTAATTGGGCTCGCCGTCGCACAGGTTCGACCACACGAACACCATCGCCGTGCAGGGCGCCGCGGCGAGCAGGATCAGGCCGGCGATATAGGAGGAAATCTCCCCCGCCGGGAGCAAGGGCGCGAACAGCCAGCCGATGAACAGCGTGCCGAGCAGCGCCATCGAGAACGGCTTGACCGCCCAGTTGATGAACAGGGTGACGCCGACGCCCTTCCAATGCCGGCGGACGCTGCTGAGCGCGGTAAAGTCGATCTTGAGCAGCATCGGCACGATCATCAGCCAGATCAGCACCGCCACGGGCAGATTGACGCGGGCAACCTCGGCCGACGCGATGGCGCCGAACAGGCCGGGCAGCGCATGGCCGAGCGCGATTCCCGCGACGATGCAGAGCGTCACCCACAGGCTCAGATAGCGCTCGAAGAAGGAGATGGCGGGACGGGCCAGCACGGCGCCAGCGAGCGAAGCGGTGGACATGGCCGTCAATCGGCAGCGTTGACGGGACAGATCACGCCGCATCCCCGCGTCGGTTGCTCGCACCTTCGGTTTGCCCGATCTCGCGGACATGCAGTCTTAGGGCGAGCGTATCGAGCTGGTTGAAGGGCAGCGCCATGAACAGCTTGATCCGGTTTTCCAGATAGCGAAGCGCGGTCACGAATGCGCGTTCGCGCTCGATGTCGCTGCCTTCGACATGGCTCGGATCTTCGATGCCCCAATGCGCCGTCATCGGATGGCCGGGCCAGATCGGGCAGGTCTCGCCGGCCGCGTCGTCGCAGACCGTGAACACGAAATCCATTTGCGGCGCGCTGGGCCTGGAAAACTCCTCCCAGCTTTTCGAGCGCAAACCTTCGGTCGGATAGCCGATCCGATCGAGCAGGACCAAGGCGTCGGGATTGACCGCGCCCTTGGGGAGGCTGCCCGCCGAGAAGCCGCGGAAACGGCCTCCGCCGAGCTTGTTCATCGCGCTCTCGGCGAGGATCGAGCGCGCCGAATTGCCGGTGCAGAGGAACAGCACATTGTAAATCCGATCGGTCATTGGACAACTCCGGGCTGGCAGCACACGGCCTTGGCGACGACCTCGGCGAGCGGCGCGCAGATTTCGGGTTTGCCCGCGCAGCAGTCTTCCATGAGGAAGCCGAGCAGGCTGGTCATGCGGTCGTAATTCGCGGTGTAGATGATCGAACGGCCCTCACGCCGCGACGACACGAGCCCGGCGTGGCCGAGTATGTTGAGATTGCCCGACAGCGTTTGGGGAACATGGGCGGTCGCGCGCGCGATCTCGCCCGAGGCCATGCCGTCCGCGCCGGCGCGCACCAGCAAGCGGAACACGTCGAGCCGCCCGGAATGGGCAAGCGCGGAGAGCGCCGCAACGGCAGCATCGCCGTCCATCAGCAGCACGCCTTGGCCGGCGCGGCCGCCGGGCCGCAGCAGGCGCCCGAAGTGGACTCGGGCAGCACTTCATCTTCGCCGTAGCTGGTCGCCTCGCCGAAGGTGTAGAAGGTTTCCCACCGAACGCCGGCGGGATCGCGGACCCAGCTCTTATCCGACCGGGCATAGCAGCAGGTAGTTGCCTCCTGGTCGAACGTCTCGGCACCCGCCGCCTTCAAACGGCCCGCCAGCTCGCCCAGTTCGGCGGTGCTTTCCACTTGGATGCCGACATGATCAACACCGGCGGCACGTTCGCGCTCCGAGATCGCGAAATTGACCTTGGGATCATCGAGCATCCACTTCGCATAATCGTCCTTCACGACGACCGGCGCGGCGCCGAACAGCGTCTCATAAAAGCGGATCGACTGAGCAAGATCAGGCACGCTGACGTGCAAGTGCATACGCTTCATGGCGGGACTCTCCTGGCGACTCGATGATATTACGGGTATATCCGTAATATCGAATCGTCAAGCTGGTCCCCTCACCGGAACAGGCCGGGCAGCACCGGCATCGGCTCGCCGCGCGCTAGTGCGCGCGCGGCATTGCCGCCGGCGGCGGCCGTGACCCATTCCACCCGCCAATCGAGCCGCAGCACATCGGCGCCACCGTCGCGCTGAATCCGCGCGATGCCGGCACCTTCCTCGCTGATCGAGAACCGGCAATCGTCATCGTCGCCATAGGCGGCTTCGACCAAGGTGCCGTCCGAGAAGCTGAGCCAGCAGCGGCCATCGGTCGGCACCACCAGCTCGGCCTCGATGTCGCCTATCACCTTCAATCGTGTGCGGTCCTCGCCGCGGATCAATACGCTCATACGTCACCCTTCGATTCGTTGTGCGCCATTTGGAACAAAGAAGGAACGAATGGCAAGGGTGCGATGCGGACACGGACGCGCCGCCGCCCTGCGGCGCGTTCAGTGGCGCCGGTCAACTCGAATTCGTGAGCCGTGCCGCCTCCGATTTCGACCAGCGAGGCATAGACCGGCCCGGTCCGATCGAACCGGCGGACCGACGAGTCGATGGCGCGGGCGACTCGGTCGATCTCCCGCCACGCCGCCCCGACCTCGAACTCCGCCGCAGGCATCGGAGACGAATGCCGCAATCTCGGCGCTGCCCGTTTCCGCTTCACTGGATCGACACCGGACACCGCGGGCGGTCCCGACGCGGCCGGTTCAGCCCCCATCGCCCGATCGGCGAAGGGCGACGACCCGCCAAATCGTTCAGCTCCCTTCATCGACCGACCCCAAACGGCCTCCTTCGATGGCTTGTCTGCCTGAACCTGATCGCCTTCCCGCAAAGGCGTCGGCCAACTTTCTTCCGCCGCCGGCAAGCCGGCTTTGCAGCGCGAAACAAGAAAGCCGGCCGCCGCCCAACCTCCTCTTCGTTCCGGCCGCAGGCGGTGCGCGGTCGCTCAGGCCCGGCCCGATCACGGCCATCGAGGCCGCGTGGGGCGGCTCGACATGAAGAAAGGAACTGCATCATGGCGATCATCGGCACCTTCACCCGCTCTGGCACGGGCTTCACGGGCCGTATCGAGACCTTGACCCTCTCAGTTCCGGCCAAGATCCGGCCGGTGGAGTCGGATAACGACAAGGCCCCCAACTTCCGGGTCTATGCCGGCAAGGCCGAGTTCGAGATCGGCGCCGCCTGGCAGAAAACCAGCCGCGACAACCGCGACTATCTCTCGGTCAAGCTCGACGATCCGAGCTTCCCCGCGCCGGTCTATGCCTCGCTGGTCGAAACCGACGGCAAGCACCAGCTCATCTGGTCGCGCTGATCGGCGCCTTGGGCGCCCCGTCTTCGGGCGGGCGCCTTCCCTTCCGGAAATCCTCCGGCTCGCGCACATTCCAAAATGCAGTATAACCACCCTGTCGGCACGATCGAGTTGGCCTAGATCGCGTCAACGCTCGGCGCATGAAGCGATCAGGACCGAGTGCGTTTATGCTGTTCGGCAGCAGGGCCACCTCGGGCGCGGGGCGGTAGATCGCCATTCGCCATTTCACCATCATCGAACGCCACCAGATCAGCCGGCGTTACGCCCAATGCGCTCGCAAGGTGGAATAACGTCACCACAGTCGGATTGCGCCGCCCTCGCTCAATATCGCTGATATATTGCTGCCCAAAGCCGGACAACTCGGCGAGGCGCTCCTGCCTGATTTCCTTGACCTCACGAATCCGCTTCAGATTCCGGCCGACGAGCCGCCGCATGTCCATGTGCGGATCGTCGCCCAATACACCTTTGAAGGTTTATCTTCTTTAAGGGTAATTCTATGCTATGCGGATCGCAGTTGGCGAAGGGGCAGCGATGACCGCAGCATCGTTCCGAGACAGTCCGCCTGACAAACCGTGCGTCACTGAATACGATGAGGCACATTTGTCAGATTATCTGCGGCTCCTTGATGCGGCTGCCGAGGGTGCCGATTGGCGTGAAACGGTCAGCGTCATCTTCGGCATTGATCCGACCACCGAACCGGACCGCGCTCAGATCGTCCACAACAGCCATTTTGCTCGAGCGCAGTGGATGACCGAAATCGGTTATGCCTATCTGCTTGGACCGCGCCTGAACTGAGGTGTCTGGGAAGTCGCAGGTGTTGAGGCACGTTGAGGTGCGAACAATGCATTCTTACCTGCAGAATTAGCTCTATTTTCGTAACCTCCGACTCACGAGGTTGCGCCCCTCCCCCATTGTTGGTGGACAGGAGGGACGTAGATGCCTGCCATTTCGGATGTGCGCGCGGGAGCCGCCGGTCGTAAGAACCCGGCCCTTGGTCGCCCAGAATATGCTGCCGAATTCCTGCGGCGCAATCCACGGTATCGGACCGAATACGCTCGCATGGCGCGGATGATCCGCACCGGCGCAGTCGCCGAAGCCGCCGCCGATGCCGCATTCGCGCGCCGATGGGGGTTATCCTTTCGCCTATGCGCCGTCTAACCTCGGCGGGACCGTCCTGTGGCGGCCCGAGCTGGTCCCGATCACGCTCACCCTGGATGCGGCCCCGGACGGCTTCGCCGAAGCTCGCCCGATAGACCCCGCCAGCTTCGCCCGGCTGCTCGCCGATCGGTTGGGCGAGGACGGGCGACATGTCGTGATCGAGGACGTCGCGGGCGAGCATCGGCTGTGGCTGCGCGAGACGACGCCGGGCCGGCGCATGGCGGTCCTGATCCCGCTCGATCGGGATTTTCAGACGCGCATGGCGAGCCTGCTGCGCTTCCACCGCCGGCTGTTCGGCCGTGCGCCCGGCCCGCCGCCACGAGGCTGGGCGCTGACGCCCTACCGGCGGCGCAGGCTCGAACTGATGCTGGGCGCGCTCGACCTGCATTTGGCCGGCGCCAGCTATCGCGAGATCGCCGTGGCGCTCGGCGAGGCCGATGCCAATGATATGTCGGCCGCCGAATGGAAGGGCTCGCGCGAGCGCGCCTATGTCATCCGCCTGGTCGCTTCTGCCAACCGCATGATGAACGGCGGCTACCGCAAATTGCTGCGCGGTCGCTGATCGAGCGCGAACCGTCACTCCGCGTCGCGCGGGGTGACAGTTCGGTGCGGCTGCATTTCTTCGTCATCCGGTTCGCCGGCCGTTCTTCGCCAGCATCGCCTCCATGCCGCCGCCGATCGCCGGCTGCCGCCGAAGGAGGTGCGCCTTGAATAGCCATGTCCCCAACAACCTGCCGCCGCGCTACCTGCGCACGCCGGAGGCCGCACGGTTTCTCGGCCTGTCCGGCCGGACGCTCGAAAAGCATCGCTATTTCGGCACCGGGCCGGCCTACCGGCGGCTCGGCGGCCGCGTCGTCTATGCGGTCGATGACCTGCGCGCCTGGGCCGATCGCGGCCTCAAATTTTCGACCTCCGATCCCGGCCAGGACGAATTGATGCCGCGCCGGGGTGGCGCCGCCGCGTCCGAGGAACGGCCATGATCCCGGCCGATCCGGCGCCGTCGCTCGGCGCGTCCCGCGACCAGCTCACCGAGGTTGAGCTGACCTGGATCGAGAAGCGGATGGAGCATTGGATTCGCTTCGGCCGCGTCGCCGCCGAGCGGATCGTGACGCGCCGCACGCGCATCATGTCGTTCCGCGCCGGCGCGGTCTTCGCGTTCGTGCGCTGGATCGCCAACGACTTCGGCACCATCCACTCCCGCATCGACGTGGTGCGCGCCGTGGCATCGGGCGAGCCCTATACGACGTTGCCGTTCGTCCGCCCCGGCGGCGAAATCCTCCTCCACATCGAGAGCTGGCCCAAGGTGAGCCAAGTGCTTACCGCGATCGACGCGGCGGAGGCCGCCGGCGTCGATCCGTGCGACGCCTCGCCCGATCATTGGCGGCACGTTCACAACCGCATCGCCGCCGGCCAGACCCCGCGCCCCTACACGATCGAGCGCCATCGCGCGTGGCTGCGCCGCATGGAGATCGGGCAATGACGCGGTGCTTCTACGTCCGCGCGACCGCGATCGCGTCGGGCGCCGCCGCCATCGGCTTCGTCGCCGTCGCGTGCATCGGCGCGGCGCCGCGCCTCATCTGGAACGCCAGCGCGAGCGCGCCCATCGGCCTCTATGCGCTGCGCCCGGCCGCGAGGCCACCGCGCGGCGTGTTGGTCGCCGTGCGGCCGCCGCAACCGCTCGCGGCCTGGCTCGCGGCGCGCGGCTATCTGCCGGAGGGCGTGCCGCTGTTGAAGCATGTCATGGCGACGGCCGGGCAGCGAGTATGCCGGATCGGCGCGCGCATCAGCATTGACGGCAGGCCGATCGCCGACGCGCGCGAGGGCGACAGCCGGGGCCGCCCGCTTCCCATCTGGCAGGGATGCCGGACGCTCGGCGCGGACGAGTTGATGCTGATGAACCCGGCGGTGCCGGACAGCCTGGACGGCCGCTATTTCGGCCCGCTGCCCGCATCCGCCGTGATCGGTCGCGCCGTTCCGATCCTCACCCGCGACGCACCCGCTGCCCCGCTGCGCTGGCGCGCGCGTGGTTCGTGACCGCCCCCTCCACCCGCAACGAAAGGACATTCCCCATGCACATCGGCAGCTTTCAGAAGATCGGCCCCAATTATGCCGGGCGCATCTACACGCTCGGCCTGGACCTCGCCGTTGTCCTCGTCCCGGCCGAGCCAAGCGATGCCGACAATGCGCCCGATTGGCGGGTCCATATCGGCGAGAACGAGAACGGCCCGGAGGCCGGCGCGGGCTGGGAGCGCACCGGCGACAAGGCCGGCCGCTTCATCTCGTTGCAGCTCGATTGCCCGACATTTCCCCAGCCGATCCGCGCCCGGCTGTTCAAATCCGACCAGCACGCGGGACTCCACGATCTCGCCTGGACGCGCGCCCAGCCGTCACCTGAGAAGGCCGACTAATGCGGTCGCTGCGCATCCTGATCGCCGCCGCGACCGCACTGGCCGCGCATCCGGCCGGCGCGCAGGCGGTCGCCGATGCGGCCGCCGCCCCGCGCGCCGAGACCCGATCGGCCGCGCATCCGTATGCCGGCCACGTTGCCGAAGCGGCGCGGCGCTTCGGCATCCCCGAGGCGTGGATATGGGCCGTGATGCGCGTCGAAAGTCGCGGCGATCCGCGCGCCGTCTCGCCGGCCGGGGCGATGGGATTGATGCAGCTCATGCCCGCGACCTGGGCGGCGCTGCGGGCGCGGCTCGGGCTCCGCGCCGACCCGTTCGACGCGCGCGACAACATCATGGCAGGGGCGGCCTATCTGCGCGCGATGCACGATCGCTACGGCGATCCCGTCGCAATGCTCGCCGCCTACAATGCGGGGCCGGGCCGCTATGACGAATATCTGTCGCGCGGTCGGCCATTGCCCGGCAAGACGCGCGCTTACCTTGCCCGCCTCGCGCCGATGATCGGCGGCGCGGGCGACGTGCAGCTTGCCGCTGCGACGCTGCCCGCCGACCCGTTCGCCTGGCGCCGCGCCGCTTTGTTCGTGCGCACGGCCGGCGCCGATGCTGCGTCGCCAGCTTCGCCGACTTCGCAGCCGGAGCGCAGCGACGACGACATTCCCGCCGCCGCGCCGGTGCCGTCCAATCCGCTGTTCGTGCGCCGCGTCAGCGCGGCCCGACCGCAATGAGCGCCCGCGGTCTCAGGGGGCAGGTTCGGAAGGAAAGAAGGCTGGGAGGGGCAGGAGAAGGCAGCAGGAAGGGACGGCAAGATATAACCCACCCCCGGATTTCGCCTAAAGCCGCTGTATTTCAGCAGCTTGGCGCGGGGGCGTCGGTCGGCGAGCAGGGCGCTCGGAAGAAAAAGACCAAGGATTTCAAACATCGGAGCGGCACTTGTCGCCTTTTCGGGCCGGAAAGCGGCCGTCCGTGAGCGAGGACAGCGAGTTTCGCGTCCGGCCGGGCAAGGCCCGGCGCAGCGGCGGACAGGCGCGCGCCGTGGGCGGCCTGGTCGCTGAGGTGCTGCGCGTCGCCGCGCGCAGCGGCGGCACGCGGCGCGCCGACTGGGGCGGATCGCGCCAGCGAGGCCGATCGACGTTCGGGCGCGGGCGCACCGCCTTCGCGCGAAGCCGCCTGTTTGGATCGGGCCGGCGCGTGCTGGTCAAGGCGCTGCCCGTCACCCGCCTCACCCGGAGCGGCCGGCCCAAGGCGCCGCTCTCGGCGCACATCGCCTACCTCAAACGCGAGGGCGTCACCCGCGACGGTTCGCCCGCGCAGATGTTCGACGCCAATGGCGACGGCGCCGACGATCGCGCGTTCGCCGATCGGTGCAAGGACGACCGGCATCATTTCCGCATCATCGTCTCGCCCGAGGACGCGGCGGACCTTTCGGACCTGCGCGAATATACCCGCGATCTTGTCCGCCAGATGGAAGCCGATTTGGGAACGCGGCTCGATTGGGTCGCGGTCGATCATTGGAACACCGACAACCCGCACGTCCATCTGCTCGTCCGCGGCGTCACCGACCAGGGCGCCGATCTTGTCATGTCGCGCGACTATATCAGCCACAACCTGCGCTCGCGCGCCGAGGAGCTGGCCTATGCCGAGCTGGGGCCGAAGCCCGAGCATGAGGTGGTGCGGACGCGCGAGCGCGAGGTGACGGACGAGCGCTGGACCCGGCTCGATGCCGAGATCCAGCGCGGCGCCGACGAGCTGGGCGTGATCGACCTTCGCCCAGAGCATCGCGGTCCCGACGATCCGCTTGTCCGTCGCTTGATGGTCGGACGGTTGCAGCATCTTGAGGCGATGGGGCTCGCCGCCGAGATCGAGCCTGGCCAATGGGCGCTGGCGCCCGACGCTCAGGCGAAGCTCCGCGACCTGGGAACGCGCGGCGACATTATCCGCACCATCGGCAAGGCGCTCAAGGATCATGGCGCGAGCCGGGCGCTCGACAGCTACGAGATCGTCAGCGCCGCGCCCGCCAAGCCGATCGTCGGCCGGCTGCTCGACAAGGGATTGCACGACGAGCTGTATGGCACCGCCTATGCCGTGATCGACGGCATCGACGGGCGCACCCATCATGTCCGCCTCGCCGGCATCGAGGCGCTGGAGCATAGCCCGAACATCGGCGGCATCGTCGAGCTGCGCGCGATCGGTCGGCCGGGCGAGGCCAAGCCGACCCTGATCCTCGCCACCCGGTCCGACCTCGACCTTGCCGCACAGGTTCGCGCGAAGGGCGCGACCTGGCTCGACCATCGCCTGATCGAACGCGGCGCCGGCGTGACCGACGGTGGATTCGGCGCCGAGGTGAAGCGGGCGATGGACCAGCGCACCGACCGGCTCGTCCATGACGTGCTGGCGCGGCGCTTCGGCAATCGCGTCGTGTTCGAGCGCGGCTTGCTCGACCGCCTGCGCCGCCGCGAGCTGGATGCGGTCGGGGCCGAGATCGCCGGCCGCACCGGGCTTGCCTACCGGCCGCCCGCGCCCGGCGCGAAAGTCGCGGGCGTCTGCCGCCAGCGCCTCGCGCTCACGTCCGGCCGCTTCGCCATGATCGACGACGGACTCGGGTTCAGCCTCGTCCCCTGGTCCACCGGCCTCGATCGCCAGCTCGGCCGGCAGGTGGCGGGCGTCGTCCGCGACGGCGGCGGCCTCGACCTCGCGCTCGGCCGCAAGCGCGGGCTCGGCATCTGACATTTGAAAGGAGACCCATTCCATGTCCGCGACCAAAATCCTGTGGGGCCAGGTCATCACCGTGTTCCTGATCGTGCTGGCCGGCATATGGGGCGCGACCCAATGGACCGCCGCCGCGCTCGCCTATCAGAGCGAGCTAGGCCCGGCCTGGTTCACCGCGTTCGGGACGCCGATCTATCCGCCGCCCGCCTTCTTCTGGTGGTGGTTCAGCTATGACGCCTATGCGCCGGCCATCTTCGTGACCGGCGCCTACATCGCCGCGTCGGGGGGCATCGTCGCCATTATCGTCGCCATTGGCATGTCGGTCTGGCGTGCGCGCGAGGTGAAGAACGCCGAGACCTACGGCTCGGCGCGCTGGGCGACGCGGCGCGAAGTGCAGCGCGCCGGCCTGCTCGGCGACGATGGCGTGGTGCTGGGCCGTCTGGGGCCGGACTATCTGCGGCATGACGGTCCCGAGCATGTCCTGTGCTTCGCACCGACGCGCTCGGGCAAGGGCGTCGGCCTCGTCGTGCCGTCGCTGCTCGCCTGGCCGGCGTCGGCGATCGTCCACGACATCAAGGGCGAGAACTGGACGCTGACCGCGGGCTTTCGCGCACAACATGGCCGGGTGCTGCTGTTCGATCCGACCAACGCCGACTCCGCCGCCTATAATCCGCTGCTGGAGGTGCGGCGCGGCCAATGGGAGGTGCGCGACGTGCAGAATGTCGCCGACGTGCTGGTTGACCCCGAAGGATCGTTAGAGCGTCGAAATCACTGGGAGAAGACGTCCCATTCGCTGCTGGTCGGCGCGATCCTGCACGTTCTCTATGCCGAGCCCGACAAGACCCTGGCCGGCGTCGCCGGGTTCCTCTCGGATCCGTCGCGGACGATCGAGCAGACATTGGCGGCGATGATGGCGACGCCGCACCTGGGCGAAGCCGGCGTGCATCCGGTGGTCGCCAGCGCCGCGCGCGAGCTGCTGAACAAGTCGGACAACGAGCGCTCGGGCGTGCTGTCCACGGCCATGTCGTTTCTCGGGCTTTACCGCGATCCGGTCGTGGCGGCGGTTACGCGCGCCTGCCATTGGCGCATATCGGATCTGGTCGAGGCCGAAGCGCCGGCGACCCTCTACCTTGTCGTTCCGCCGTCCGACATATCGCGAACCAAGTCGCTCATCCGCCTCATCCTCAACCAGATCGGGCGCCGGTTGACCGAGGAGCTGAACCCTTCGGCCAGGCGCCATCGCGTCCTGTTGATGCTCGACGAGTTTCCGGCGCTCGGCCGGCTGGACTTCTTCGAGAGCGCGCTGGCGTTCATGGCCGGCTACGGATTGAAGTCGTTTTTGATCGCCCAATCGCTTAATCAAATTGAAAAGGCTTACGGCCCCAACAACGCCATCCTCGACAACTGCCATGTGCGGGTGAGCTTCGCCACCAATGACGAGCGCACCGCCAAGCGCGTGTCGGACGCGCTCGGCACCGCGACCGAGATGCGGGCGATGAAGAACTATGCCGGCCATCGCCTCTCGCCCTGGCTCGGGCATTTGATGGTGTCGCGCTCCGAAACCGCCCGCCAGCTCCTCACCCCCGGCGAGGTGATGCAGCTCCCGCCCGACGACGAGATTGTGATGGTCGCGGGCGTCCATCCGATCCGCGCGAAAAAGGCCCGCTATTTCCGTGACCCGCGCTTTGCCGACCGGATCATGGCCTCGCCGCAGCTCGCGGCCGGCGCCGTCCAGCCCGACGACTGGGCCGGCAAGGTGGCGGCCGCCGATCCCAAGGCCGTCGCCGCGATCGTGCGCGCGCAGGAGGACGAGGCCAATGCGGGCCTGCGCCGCGAACCCGAATTGCCCGATCATGTGGCGATCGTGAAGGAGACGACGCCGCAGCCGCCCGCGCAGGAATTTTCGATCGTCGAGGACGAGCAGGACGATGCCGCGCGCCAGGCAGCCGTGCGGCGCCAGCAGCTTCGCGGGATCGCGCGTCAGGCGTCGCTCGATCCGGGTGACGGCATCGAGCTATAGCCATGCGCATCCGGCTCAACGTCTATTTCCCGCCCGAGCTGGCGAAGCAGGTTGACGAGCTCGCAATCCGGCGGCGCATATCGCGCTCGGCGATCATCGAAGCGGCGGTGGCCTCCTATCTGTCGCCCGACGGCGCCGATCGGCTGGAGGCCGCGTTCGCGCGCCGGCTCGATCGCCTCTCGCGGCAGGTCCAGCGTCTGGAGCGCAACACGGGACTGACCACCGAGGCATTGGCGCTGTTCGTTCGGTTCTGGCTTTCGGTGACGCCGCCGCTGCCCGACGAGGATCAAGCCGCGGCGCAGGTGAAGGGGCGCAAGCGCTACGAAGGATTCGTGGAGACACTCGGCCGGCGCTACGCGAGCGGCAAGAGCCTGCTCGACGAGATTGCGGAGGACATAGGTGCTACGACGCAAGCGGGCACTCAAGTGTGAGCCCTGCGATCACGAGCGAAATCGCGTGGCAAGGGAGAGATTAAGCAATGGACTGGTCACAGCTAATTGGGCCGGTGATTGGCCTGGTCGGCGTTCCGCTGGGTATCGCCTTGGGCGAGATATTGAGGCGGCGGCAGCGGGCAGAACAATTCGCCGCAGCAATTTTTGCCAAGCGCCTCGAAGTCTATGACACCCTTTTCAACCTGTTGTACGCGGGAAGCCAGATCGCCAATGAGGTCATTGAAAATGAGGAGTTGTCCGCCGCCGACCGACACGAACTGATTTCCGCGGCGATAGCGCCTATTGCCGAACACACTGACCGCAGCCTCCTCTACATCGACCAGGAACTGGGCGCCCATTGCGTCGCATTGTTTATGGGCCTCGAGGAGCTGCGCGAACTGCCTGAATCCGAAGCCGCCGACCGTCTCTCAGAATATCGCCGACAATGGCAGGAAACGCGCCGGATGCTCCTTGAAGACTCCGGTGTCGTCAAAGTGAACAAGCTGTTCGGCGACATCAATCGCCCCCGAATCACATCACCGGTCATCGAGCGCATCAGGGAGCTACAGAAAGAACAGCGCGACCCGGAGTGATCCGATCGGATTGCGCCCTCAGCAAGTATTCACCGCCGAGCCTACTACGCCTTCATAGACTTGTTGCGCGCCGCGATTTTCGTGCCTTTTTGCTGAGCCCCTGAGCCGGGCGGCTGGTCGCCCGGTCCCGTGCAGGGGATCAAGCGTGACCGTCCATCCCATCCGTTCCGAAGCGAGCACCCGCGGCGCCCGGATGCTGCGCACGGCGCTCGGGCCGGCGATTGCCGCGTGGCTCGACGATGCCGCCGTGATCGAGGTGATGCTGAACCCCGACGGCCGGCTGTGGATCGACCGGCTGGGCGACGGGATCGCCGACACCGGCATGACCATGAGCGCGGCGGACGGCGAGCGCATCGTGCGCCTGGTCGCGCATCACGTCGGCGCCGAGGTTCATGCCCGCTCCCCGCGCGTCTCGGCCGAGCTGCCCGAGAGCGGCGAGCGCTTCGAGGGGCTGATCCCGCCCGTCGTCGCCGCGCCGGCCTTCGCCATCCGCAAGCCCGCCGTCGCCGTGTTCACGCTGGGCGACTATGTCGCGGCCGGGATCATGTCGCCGTTCCAGGCCGACGCACTACGCCGAGGCGTCGAGACCCGCGCCAACATTCTCGTCGCGGGCGGCACCGGCAGCGGCAAAACCACGCTGGTCAACGCGCTGCTCGCCGAGGTGGCGAAGACCGCCGATCGCATTGTGCTGATCGAGGATACGCGCGAGCTGCAATGCCGCGCGCCCAACCTTGTCGCCATGCGGACCAAGGATGGCGTCATTTCGCTGTCCGATCTAGTCCGCTCATCGCTGCGCCTGCGCCCCGACCGCATCCCCATCGGCGAGGTGCGCGGGAGCGAGGCGCTGGACCTCATCAAAGCCTGGGGGACCGGCCACCCCGGCGGCGTTGGCACGATCCACGCCGGGACCGCGCTCGGCGCGCTCAGGCGCATGGAGCAGCTCATTCAGGAAGCGGTCGTGACCGTGCCGCGCTTGGCTGTCGCCGAGACCATCGACCTCATCGCCGTGCTGGTCCGCGACGGCCACGGCCGCCGCCTCGCCGAGTTGGCCCGCGTCGAAGGGCTCGGCGCCGATGGCGACTACGCACTCAGCCCGATCATCACCGCTCCCACCATTCAGTCAGCAGGAGACCCACAATGACCTCTCTATCCCGTTTGCGTCGGCACGCCGCCGGCGCATTGGCGCTCGCCGTCGTTCTCGCCTCGACGCCGGCGCACGCCTCCGGTTCGTCGATGCCCTGGGAAGCTCCCCTCCAGTCCATCCTCGAATCGATCGAAGGGCCGGTGGCGAAGATTATCGCCGTCATCATAATCATCGTCACCGGCCTGACGCTCGCCTTCGGCGATACCAGCGGCGGCTTCCGCCGGCTCATCCAGATCGTGTTCGGCCTGTCGATCGCGTTCGCCGCGTCGAGCTTCTTTCTCTCGTTCTTCTCGTTCGGCGGCGGGGTCTTGATCTAATGGAGACCCCGGCCGATTCTGGCTCGCCGATCCCCGGCTACACCGCGCCCGTCCACCGGGCGCTGACCGAGCCGATATTGCTCGGCGGCGCCCCGCGCGCGCTGGCGATCGTCAACGGCACGCTCGCCGGGGCGATCGGCCTGGGCCTGCGCCTCTGGATCGCCGGGCTGGCGATTTGGGCGATCGGCCACGCGCTCGCCGTATGGGCCGCGCGCCGCGATCCGCAGTTCGTGGACGTGGCCCGCCGCCACCTTCGCTATCCGACCTGGGTGCGGCCATGATGTCCTTGTGCGAATATCGCAGCAAGGCCGCCCACCTTGCGGATTTCCTGCCCTGGGCCGCTTTGGTCGGCGAAGGCGTCGTGCTGAACAAGGACGGCAGCTTTCAGCGGACGGCGCAGTTCCGCGGGCCGGACCTCGACAGCGCCACGCCCGCCGAGCTGGTCGCCACGACTGCGCGGTTGAACAATGCGCTGCGCCGGCTCGGCTCGGGCTGGGCGATCTTCGTCGAGGCGCAGCGGCTTCCGGCGCTCGACTATCCCGACAGCGATTTTCCTGATCCGGCGTCGGCGCTGGTCGATACCGAGCGGCGCGAGCAATTCCGTGAGGAAGGCGCGCATTTCGAGAGCCGCTACTACCTGACCTTCCTGTGGATGCCGCCGGCCGAGGATGCCGCGCGCGCCGAGGGCTGGCTTTACGAGGGCCGGTCGCAAAGCGGCGTCGATCCCTGGGAGCTGTTGCGCGGCTTCACCGATCGCACCGCGCGCATCCTCCAGCTCGTCGAAGGCTTCATGCCCGAAGTCGCATGGCTCGATGACGCTGACACGCTGACCTACCTTCATTCGACCGTTTCGACCCGGCGCCAGCGCGTGCGCGTACCGGAAACCCCGATGCACCTCGACGCCATTTTGGCGGACGAGCCGCTGACCGGCGGGCTGGAGCCGCGGCTGGGCGACCAGCATTTGCGCACGCTCACCATCACCGGCTTTCCGAGCGTGACCTTTCCCGGCCTGCTCGACGAGCTGAACCGGCTCGCCTTCGAGTATCGCTGGTCGACCCGCGCGATCATGCTCGACAAGACCGACGCGACCAAGCTGCTCACCAAGATCAGGCGCCAATGGTTCGCCAAGCGCAAGTCGGTCGCCGCCATCTTGAAAGAAGTAATGACCAACGAGGCGTCGGTGCTGCTCGACAGCGACGCCTCGAACAAGGCGGCCGATGCCGACCTGGCGTTGCAGGAGCTGGGGTCGGACATGATCGGGCAAGCCTATGTCGCCGCGACGGTGACGGTGTGGGATGCCGACCCGGCGATTGCGACCGAGAAATTGCGGCTGGTCGAGAAAGTGATCCAGGGCCGCGATTTCACCTGCACGCCCGAGGGCATGAACGCGATCGAGGCATGGCTGGGGAGTCTGCCCGGCCATGTTTACGCGAACGTCCGCCAACCTCCCATTTCCACCCTCAATCTCGCCCACCTGATCCCCCTGTCAGCGGTATGGGCGGGGCCGGAACGGGACGAGCATATGCAAGCGCCCCCCTTGCTCTTCGGCAAGACCGAAGGCTCGACCCCGTTCCGGTTTTCCCTTCACGTCGACGACGTCGGCCATATGCTGATCGTCGGCCCGACCGGCGCCGGCAAGTCGGTCCTTCTCGCACTCATGGCGATGCAGTTCCGGCGCTACGACCGCGCGCAGGTCTTTGCCTTCGACTTCGGCGGCTCGATCCGTGCGGCCGCGCTTAGCATGGGCGGCGACTGGCAGGATTTGGGCGGCGGCCTCTCCGACGAGGATTCAGCCGTCGCGCTCCAACCGCTCGCCCGGATCGACGAGGCGGCCGAGCGCGCCTGGGCGGCTGAATGGCTCGCCGCGATCCTGACCGCCGAGGGTGTCGTCGTCGATCCGCAGGCCAAGGAGCATCTCTGGTCAGCCCTGACCTCGCTCGCCAGCGCGCCGGTCGCGGAGCGCACCATCACCGGCCTTGCCGTGCTGCTACAGAGTCAGGATTTGAAGCAGGCGCTCGGCCCCTATTGCGTCGGCGGGCCGTGGGGCCGGCTGCTCGACGCCGAACGCGAATATCTCGGCGATGCCAGCGTTCAGGCGTTCGAGACCGAGGGCTTGGTCGGCGCCGGCGCAGCGGCCGCCGTGCTGTCCTATCTGTTCCATCGGATCGAGGGCCGGCTGGATGGCTCGCCGACCCTCATCATCATCGACGAGGGCTGGCTGGTTCTCGACAGCCCGGCCTTCGCCGCGCAACTCCGTGAATGGCTGAAAACGCTCAGAAAGAAGAACGCCAGCGTCGTCTTCGCCACGCAGAGCCTCGCCGACATCGAGACGAGCGCCATCGCACCCGCGATCGTCGAGAGCTGCCCGACGCGCATCTTCCTTCCCAACGATCGCGCCGCCGAGCCGCAGATCGCCGCCATCTACGAGCGGTTCGGACTCAATGCCCGACAGATCGAGATATTGAGCCGGGCGACGCCGAAGCGCGATTATTATTGCCAGTCGCGGCGCGGCAACCGGCTGTTCGAGCTGGGCCTGGGCGAAGTCGCGCTCGCGTTCACCGCCGCATCTTCCAAGACCGACCAGCTCGCCATCGCTGAGCTGACCGACGCGCACAGCCGCGATGCCTTCGCCGCGGCGTGGCTTCGCCATCGCGGCCTCGAATGGGCCGCCGACCTTCTTCCCAACCCAGAGCAGGAGAAAATGCCATGACCATTCCCCGATTCCGCCGTGCCGCACTCGCTGTCATCCTCGCGGCCACCGCCACCGCGCCGTTCACGCTTGCCGCCCCGGCGCACGCGCAGTTCGGCGGCATCGTCTATGATCCGACCAACTACGCGCAGAACCTGCTGACGGCTACACGGTCGCTGGAGCAGATCAACAATCAGATCCAGCAAATCCAGAATCAGGCGACCTCGTTGATGAACCAGGCGCGCAATCTCGCGTCGCTGCCGTTCAGCTCGCTCCAGACGCTCCAGCAGCAGGTGCAGCGCACCCAGCAGCTTCTCGGACAGGCGCAGCGCATCGCCTATGACGTGACGCAGATCGACCAGGCGTTCAACAGCCGCTACTCGGCCGCGTCGATGAGCGTGCCGCAACAGCAGCTCGTCGCCAATGCGCGCGAGCGTTTCGAGACCAGCGTTGGGGCGTTTCAGGATGCGCTTCGCGTTCAGGCCGGCGTCGTCGGCAATATCGACGGCGCGCGCGGCACCATGAACAGCCTCGTCTCGGCGAGCCAGTCCGCCACCGGCGCGTTGCAGGCCGCGCAGGCGGGCAACCAGCTCCTCGCCCTCCAGGCGCAGCAGATCGCGGACCTGACCGCGCTTGTCGCCGCGCAGGGCCGCGCGCAGGCGCTCGAAGCCGCCCGCAACGCCGCGGCCGAGGCCGAAGGCCGCGAGCGCTTCCGCCGCTTCATGGGCAACTGACCGATGCCGGCCGCCGCCAGGATCGCCGGCATTGCCGCCCTTGCGGGCATGATGATGACGGTGGCGATCGTCGCCGTCGTCGCCCCACCGCGCGCGGCGGCGCCGTCTGCCAAGGCAGCGGCCCGGCCCGAGCGTGACCCGCTCGCCGCCGAGCTGGCGCGCTGCCGTGCGCTCACCATGCCGGACTCCGGTTGCGAAGCGGCATGGGACGCGCACCGGCGTCGGTTCTTCGGAGAGGAAGGGTATCAGCCGTGAACGATACCGGCGTTATCGACAATTTCTTGCAGGTCTTCACGACCTATATCGACTCCGGTTTCGGACTGCTCGGCGGCGAGGTCGGTTTCCTCTCGACCACGCTCATCGCGATCGACGTGACCATTGCCGGGCTGTTTTGGGCCTGGGGCGCCGATGAGGACGTGTTGCAACGGCTCATCAAGAAGACGCTCTATATCGGCGTCTTCGCCTTCATTATCGGTAATTTCTCGAACCTCGCCAACATCGTCTTCCAGTCGTTCGCCGGGCTGGGGCTCAAAGCCAGCGGCGACGCCATGAGCATCGCCGACTTCCTGCGCCCCGGCTTCATCGCCGCAACTGGCCTCGATGCGGCAAAGCCGCTCGCGGAGGCCGCGGGCGATTTGGTTGGCCCGGTCTCGTTCTTCACCAATTTCGTCCAGATCGTCGTGCTGCTGCTTGCCTGGGCGATGGTCGTCATCGCCTTCTTCATTTTGGCGATCCAGATTTTCGTGACGCTGATCGAGTTCAAGCTGGTCTCGCTTGCCGGCTTCGTGCTGCTCCCCTTCGCCTTCTTCAACAAGACCGCGTTCATGGCCGAGAAGGTGTTGGGCCATATCGTCTCGACCGGCATCAAGGTGCTGGTCCTTGCCGTCATCACCGGCATCGGCACCACCCTGTTCAGCCAGTTTTCCGCGGCCGTCGGCCCCGAGCCGACGATCGAGCAAGCCATGTCGATCGCGCTCGGCGCCCTGTCGCTGCTCGGCCTCTCCATCTTCGGCCCCGGCGTCGCCAACGGCATCGTCTCGGGCGGCCCGGCGCTCGGCGCGGGCGCGGCGGCCGGGACTGCGCTTGCAGCCGGCGGCATGGTGGTCGGCGGCGCGGCCGGCGCGCGCCTTGCGGCTGGCGCGGGCGCCGCGGCCATCGGCGGCGCCGCGCGCGGCGGTGCCTTCGCCTCGGGTGCCGCGACCGGCGCCTATTCGGTCGGCTCGGCCGGCAGGACCGGCGCTGCGGCCGCAGCGGGCGGCGCGGCCGGCGTCGGCCGGGCGGCCGCGAGCGCGGCCATGTCGCCGCTCCGCCGCGCGGCATCCTCTATCAAGGATAGCTGGAGTTCCGGCGCGCGGGCCGGGCTTGGCGCCGCGTCCGCCCCGGCATCCTCCGAATCCCCGGCCGGGCCGCCGGCCTGGGCGGCCGCCATGAAGCGCCGCCAGTCCGTCACCCACGGCGCCACGATCGCCGCCCACACGCTGCGCGGCGGCGACGGCGGTGGCGGCGGCGCTTCCGTCAACCTTCAGGACAAGGATTGAGCCATGTTCCGACGACCTTCCATCCGCTACGGCCAGACCCCCGAAGCGACGACACCCTATCAGCGCGCCGCGCAGGTTTGGGACGACCGGATCGGCTCGGCCCGCGTGCAGGCGCGAAGCTGGCGCATCGCCTGCATGGCCTCGCTCGCGCTGTCGGGCGGCCTCGCCGCCGGCCTCGTCTGGCAGTCCGCGCGCGGCTCGATCGTGCCGTGGGTGGTGCAGGTGGATCGGATCGGCGAAGCGCAGGCGGTGGCCCCGGCCGACGCTTCCTATCGACCGAACGACCCGCAGATTGCGTTCCACCTCGCCCGGTTTATCGAGCAGGTCCGCGCGATCCCCGCCGACCCGATCGTGGTCCGCCAGAACTGGCTTCGCGCCTATGACTTCACCACCGACCGCGGCGCGGTCGCGCTCAACGACTATGCGCGCGCCAACGATCCGTTCGCGCAAGTCGGCCGCGTGCAGGTCGCGGTGGACGTGTCGAGCGTGATCCGAGCCTCACCCGACAGCTTCCGCGTCGCCTGGACCGAGCGCCGCTATCAGGACGGCAGCCTTGCCGCGACCGAGCGATGGTCGGCGATCCTCACCATCGTCGTCCAGCCGCCCCGCACCCCCGATGCGCTGCGCAAGAACCCGCTCGGCATCTTCGTCAATGCCCTCAACTGGTCGAAGGAGCTGACCCAATGACCCGTAAATCCCTCATCCTGATCGCCTCCGCGTCGGCGCTGGCCGGCTGCGCCGGCCATGCCCGTCCGCCCGCCATCAGCTACGATGCACCGCCGGCTGCAAACGCCGTCGAGATCGCCGCGACGCCTGCCCCGGAGCCGGCCCGGCCGGTCGCGGTGGTGACGGTTCCCGAGCCGTTGCCGCTCCCCGGCCAGTTGAAGCCGGTCGAGACGGCCGCGCGCCCGAACGAGCCGCGCAATCCGCGCGCCCGCGTCGGCGCCGCCAATGAGGCGGCGCGGGTCCAGCCCGTCCGTGACGGGTTCGTGAACGCGATCCAGCAATATCCCTGGACTGACGGCGCGCTCTATCAGGTCTATGCCGCGCCCGGTCAGGTGACGGACATTGCCTTGCAGGAGGGCGAGCAGCTTGTCGGGCCGGGGCCGGTCGCGGCCGGCGATACCGTCCGCTGGATCATTGGCGATACGGTGAGCGGCACCGGGCCGAACGCGCGCGTGCATATTTTGGTGAAGCCCACGCGGCCCGACTTGACCACGAACCTCGTCATCAACACCTCCCGGCGCACCTATCATCTGGAGCTGCGCGCGGGTGCATCGACCTACATGGCGTCGGTGAGCTGGACCTATCCGCAAGACGCGCTGATCGCGCTGCGCGCCGCCAATGCGGCCGCGTCCGCCGCCGTGCCGGTCGCGGCCGGGATCGACCTTGCCTCGCTCAATTTCCGCTATCGCATCGAAGGCGACCGCGCGCCGTGGCGACCGTCACGCGCGTTCGACGATGGCCGGCAGGTGTTCGTGGAGTTTCCGGCCGGGATCGCGCAGGGGGAGATGCCGCCCCTGTTCGTGACCGGCGCCAATGGCGGGGCCGAGCTGGTCAATTACCGCGTCCAGGGCCGCTACATGGTGGTCGATACCCTGTTCGCCGCCGCCGAGCTGCGCCTGGGCGACCGCCGCACCGAGCGGCGCGTGCGGATCGTCCGCGATGATGGACGGAGCGGGCGATGAGCGAGACCGCGCAATCCGCCCCGGCGCCCGCGCCCCCGTCCATTCCAGCTTTCAGCCTGCGGGGGCCGACCCCGCGCGTCATGCGCCTGTCGCGCAAGACGCTCGCCGTGATCGGCGTCGCCGCGGGCTTAAGCATCGGCGGCTCGCTCATCTACGCGCTGCGTCCGGCTGGCCCGCATGAGCGCCAAGAGCTGTTCAACACCGACAGCCGCGCGACACCCGATACGCTCAATTCCGCGCCGCGAGATTATAGCCAGGTGCCGCGGCTCGGGCCGCCGCTTCCCGGCGACCTCGGCCGCCCGATCCTTTCGGCGCAGCAGCGGGGCGAGACCGTGCCGGTCCCGCCGATCGGCGCCACTCCGCCGCCACCCGATCGCCAAGCGCAGGCGGCCGAGGCCGCCCGCCAGCGCGCCGCGCAGGAGCGCGACGCGGCGCGCACCAGCACCGTGTTTCTGTCGGGCTCTACGGCTGGAACCGCGACGGCGCAGCCGGCCGCGCTTCCCGCTGTGCCGGAGGCCGCGCCGCCGTCGCCGCCTCAGGGCGGCGCGGCGCCGACCGTTGAGGATCGCCGACGGGCGTTCATGGGCCGGCAGGCCGGCGCCACGACCAGCGCGCAGCGGCTTGCGCCGCCCGTCTCGCCCAACGTCGTCCAGGCCGGAACGATCATCCCGGCCGCGCTCATCACCGGCATCAGCTCGGACTTGCCGGGCCAGATCACCGCGCAGGTGACGGCTAACGTCTATGACAGCCCGACCGGGCGCATCCTGCTCATTCCGCAGGGCGCGCGGCTGATCGGCGAATATGATAGCGAAGTGTCGTTCGGGCAGAACCGCGTGCTGCTCGCTTGGGATCGGCTGATATTGCCCGATGGCCGCTCGATCGCGCTCGAGCGCCAACCCGGCGCCGACGCGGCCGGCATGACGGGCCTGTCCGACCGCACGAACCAGCATTGGAGCGGCATGCTGAAAGCGGCGCTCATCTCGACCTTGCTCGGGATCGGCACCGAACTGGCCGCCGACAATGACGACGATCTTGTCCGCGCACTCCGGCGCGGATCGCAGGACACCATCAACCAGGCCGGCCAGCAGGTCGTTCAGCGGCAGCTCGATGTGCGGCCGACGCTGACCATTCGGCCCGGCTTCCCGCTCCGCGTCATCGTGACGACGGACCTGGTGCTTAAACCGCTTGGAGGCACGCGATGACGAGGTTGAAGCTCGGGCCGATCGCCGACGAGAAGCCGGTCAGGCTGACGCTGGAGATACCGGCGGCGCTTCACGCCGACCTCCAGCTCTACGGCCGACTGCTCGCCGAAGGCGGCGCACCGATCGAGCCAGCCCGATTGATCGTGCCGATGCTCCAGCGGTTCATCGCCACCGATCGCGGGTTCGCCAAGGCGCGACGCGGCGCGCAGTCATAGGTTATTGCAGGACCGAAACCTCCCACTGCCCGTTCACGCGCGCGAAGCCGATCATTCGGTTTTGCGGCGTCGAACCGGGCCGAAGGATAACATGCGTCATGCAGGTAACGCCCGGCTGGTCGCCGCCGGCCGAACATTCGCCAAGGGTCAGGGTCGCTTGCGTGTAGGTCTGGAAGCCTGCGCGGAATCGGCGAACGGCGGCCGTCGCCTCTTCTTCGCTCGGCTGCGCGATACCGGCCGGCGCCGCAGCCGAGCCGGATGCGATCGGCCCCGGTGACGACGACAGCACCGAGCGCAGGAAGAACCCGCCAGCGAACCCGATGACAAGCGCGACCACGACGATGATGACCTGAGATGAGCGCATGATCCTCTCCTTTCAGTCTGGATCGAACGACAGTTCGTAGCGCCGCCGAACGAAATCGAGGAAGCGCCGCAACACCGGGTTTTCGTTCTCCTTGCGCCAATAGCCCGAATAGCCGAGCCACTTCTGGCCGTGCAGGTCGTGGACCTCGCGCAGCACCACGTCGGGATAGCGGGCACCCGACGCGCACTCGCAAATCAGCGTCATCCCGCCGCCGGCTCCAAGCAGGCTCAGCAGTGAATCCGGGCTGACATGCTGCATCCGTATCGTCGGGCTGATTCCGGCCGCCCCGCAATGGGCGAGGATCAGATCGCGCGTGTCGGGGCCGGGGCTTTCTTCGGTCAACAGGACCGTCTCGTCGCGCAGGTCCGACAACTCTACATGCTCGCGCTCCGCAAGTGGATGCGTTGCCGGCAACGCTGCCAGCAGACGCTCACTCCACAGCGTCACGCGCCGCATACCGGCGTAGCGGGCTTCGCCACTCAAGATGGCGAGATCCACTACGCCGGCATCCAACGCCGCGACCAAGGATTCGCGTTCATCCTCGATCCGCTCCACCTCCACGTCGGGGTGACTCTCCCGCAATGCGACCAATGTGGCGCGTAGATGGCCCGCCGAAATCGGATGCTTGTAGCCAATGACGAGGCCGCCGGCGCGGCCCTGGCCCGCCGCGCGCATCGCGGTGACGAGTTGGTCCGCCTTGGCGACGATATGGCGCGCGGTGCGGATGAACTCGGCGCCTGCGACCGTGGGCGATGCGCCCGCGCGCGAACGCTTGAACAGCTTCACGCCGACGATCCGCTCCAGCCTGAGAATGTTGCGGCTGAGCGTGGATTGCTCGATGTCGAGCGCAATCGACGCCCGATGGAAGCTGCGATGATCCGCAGCGGCAATCGCGTAACGCAACTGGCGAATGTCGAAAGACATGACATAATCTCGCGGTTAGGGCCGGTTGTCGTTAGCTGCGCGCAGGGCGAACTTCCGACTAGGCGGCTGGCTTCTCGTCATGCTGGCGAAACGGCACCGTCCACGCCAAATCGTGACCTTGCGCGCTCAGCCGTCGTCGATGGCGCCAGGTGCCGAGCGACAGCCCGATCAGCATCGGATAGCTCCATGCAGCAATCATCAGCGCGTAGGTCACGCGGATCATCTGGACGTCGAACAGCTTGAGCAAATGCGCGCCAACGGAATCGAGCTGGAGTCCGGCGAGTAGCAGGGGCCAACCGCGATCGGCGCGCAGCGCAACGCTTGTCAAAACGAGCAGCAGAATCGCATCGACCGCGAATGTGCCAAGCTCGATTCCATAAAAACGCCCGTCCAGATCGGAGTAGCTGGCAACGGTCGCCGCATAGGCGGCGAGCAAGGCGCTGCCGACGATCCGCTCCGGTGGCCCGCCGCGCATCAGCGCATAGCCACAGCATCCTACGAGCAACGCATCGAAGAACAGGATGCGCAGCATGAGGCTAATCTGCGCGTCCGACACGACGGACACCATGAAGCGGACTCAGGCCGCGGTCGAGATCGGCACGACCTCGGCCGCGCCCCATTCCCTCCGATCGGTTGGAGGACAGGGTGAGCCATCGCCGAACATGCGTTCGAGGCCGAGTTGCCGGACGACCTCGGGCGTAAGTGCATGAGCCTCGATGAATAGCCGGCGCGCGCTCACATTGGCATTCAGCGCTTCCACGAGCTTGTCGAGCATGTCGGTGCCGGTGTTGATCGGCAAGTTGGCCTCGATCCGCGCGCGCAGCATCTCGGCGATGCACGTCGCGGCATCGGCTGCGGCCTGGTCGGTCGATAGCTCGGCGGCCCGGAACAAGGGGCGGATTGTCTCGAATGCCTGCTTCCTTTTATTCAACATACGCATCTCCTCGCCGCATCCGGCGAGGGATGCGGCTATTGTCGGTAGGGGTAATCGGAAATGTCGATCCGCTCGGCCTGGAAGATTTGCGTGATCGCCTCGGCGCCCACTAGCAACGCGCCGGCAAGCGCCACTGCGCCGAAGGCGATGGCGACGATCAGGCCAATCCTTGTAAGGAAGCCGAACGGGTAACGGTTCCGAGCGACCGCCGCCGAACTGCCGGGCGACGTCGCCGAAACGTCATCGGCGAAGCGGCGGTCGAGGCCGATCCTGTTTGGTGTAGCAATGCCGGAAGTATCACGTTCATGCTCGACCAGCATCCGTGCGGCCTGCATGCTTCGCGATGCGCCGATGGTCCGCCGGGCATCGCGCAAATGCGTCCGCACCGTAAAAGGCGACAGATTCAGCTCAGCAGCAATCTCTTTGATACCGAGATTCGCGTAGAGTAGCCGCAGGCACTCTTTCTGTCGGTCGCTGAGCTGATCGACGCTGCGGTCATGCATACGCGAGCCTCAATCCGCTTGCGCCTGATCGGATAACATGCGCCCATCCCAGTCCACATCGTGACTTACGAACGTCGAAGCTCCGCAGGGCGGTTGTCGCGTTTGTCGTCACCGGAGTCTAAAGGACGTGCGACATTGAAATTTTTGACAGACGAGCTGCCAAGAATTTCCTCCAAGGCGACCATGACACCTTTGGGATTGCAACGCGGCCGCTTTGCGCCGATCAAAACGAGGCGAGATGGCTGTGGTCGGCAGAGACCCCCACCGCTGGAGAGACGGGGCGACTATGGCGCGGTCGCATCAGGAGAAGAACGCATTAACGGCCGCTGGTTCGGCCGCCGAAGTCGTACGCGCGCCCGCTTCGCCGATTGAGCGCCTTTATCGCGCCCATCGTGCTGATCTTACACGTTACGTCGCGTCACGGTTCGGGCCTGGACCACCGGAACCGGAGGAGGTGGCCCAAGCCGCGTTCGCAAAGCTCGTCGCGTCGGGCGACGCCGCCGAACTGGCCAACCCGCGTCGCTATCTCCACACGCTCGCCTGTAATATCGTGATCGACCATCGGCGTCGTTCGGCTCGCCATACTGCGGTTCACCGCGATATTCTGTCGCAGGCCGACACAGAAGAATTGTCAGAAACTTCGCCCGAGCGCGTCCTGTTGGCAAAAGAGCGATTCGCGGTCTTCGAGGAGGCGCTCCGAGCGATGCCGAAGCTCAGGCGACGCATATTCCTGTTGGTGCGGGCGGAAGGATATTCGCCGCGGGAGGTCGCACACCAATTCGGCATGAAGGAGGCCGCCGTTCACAAGCATGTCTCGCGCGCACTTCAGGATTGTGCGGCCGCTTTCGAGAAGGCTGAAGCGCAGGAATGAACGACCAGAGTCGTAACCGGCGGGAAACCGCAGACGATGCTGCGCGTGCGGAAGCGGCTCAACGCTTGCTGCGCGCGCAAGCCAGCGGCATCGACCCCGGCGATGATTTGGGGAACGTCGCATGGCGGCGCGAGGACTTAGCGCACGATAACGCTTTTCGACATGTCGCACAGGCATGGGAGGATGCGGCTCAACTGAAATCCCATCCCGCTTATGCCGACCTTCTCGGCGCTCCGACGCTTCGCGAGCGGATTGTGGCCACCTGGCATTGGTTGCTCGGTAGTTTCCAATGGGCGCCAGTGCCACGGATGGCTTTTGCTTCCATTCTGGCGGCGGCGATCCTTGCCGGTGCCTGGTTCTTGGTCCCGGGCAACCCCGAATACGTCTCGACGCAGATAGCGGAGGTGCGCGACGTTCCGCTCGACGATGGCAGCGTGGTCACGCTTGGCGCACGATCGTCCCTTGAGGTTGCGGGCTTCTCCAGCACCGCGCGGACCGTCCGGCTGGCCCGCGGCGAAGCTTTCTTTTCTATCGCACACGACACTACACACCCATTCGTCGTTTTAGCCGGAGACACTCGCATCCGCGTAGTCGGAACAAAGTTCAACGTCCGCTATGATGGCGGACAGGTGCGCGTGTCCGTCGCCGAGGGCATTGTAGAGGTGACGCACGCGGACGGTAGCTCCGAGCATATCGGGAGAACCGGGGCACTCGCATCATCGGTCACGCTCACGGCAGGCCAGCAAGTTGCCGTTGCGAATACCGCGCCGCTGCCAGCTCCCGTAACCTTGCAGGGTGCATCACCAGGCGCATGGCGAGAAGGTCGTCTCGACTATCAGGACGCGCCATTGTCGGAGATCGTCGCTGACGCCAATCGCTATCGCACGGGACAGATTCGGATTGCCTCGCCGAGCTTGGCGAGCGAGCGGCTGACGACATCATTCGGAACAACGCAGATCGACCAAATGCTGGCGACGTTGCCCGAGACATTGCCGTTGACCGTGCAGCGAAACCCAGACGGAACGGTCAACCTGATCCGGCGTGACTGAGGGGGGAAGGGCGCCGCGCCGCGCTGAAATAAAATTGTCAGGATTCTTCAACTCGCGCGTCCTTGGCGCGGGGGTGCATCTTTGGTCGCTGCGGCGACCCTCTGGTGCATCTCCACTGGACAAGAAGACGAGTTGGGGGAGAGATCAGATGAAGCGGAGCATTTTCGGCCTGGCTTGCGCGAGCATGAGTTCGGCGGTCGCCCTTATGGCAACTAGCACGCCAGCCTATGCGCAGCAGGCGGAGGCGCGCCGCGACTTCAACATCCCGGCCCAACCTTTGGCGTCCGCACTCATCGAATTTTCCCGACAGAGCGACACGGTCGTCACCGCACCAGCGGGGCTCACTCGACACAAGCTGGCGCCAGCTCTCCACGGCAATTACACACCGTCGGAAGCGCTTAGAGTGCTGCTTGCCGGCTCAGGATTGCGCTCCCGCATCGGATCAGGCGGATCATTCATCATCGAGCGCGAAGACGAGCGAGTCGCTTCCGCATCTTCGGTAAATGAACCTGCATCCTCGGCAGGGCAGGATCCAAATGCCGACGAGGCTAATGAAATTGTTGTCACCGGAACTCTGATTCGCGGCGTTACGCCACCCTCTCGCGTGTCCTCCTTCACTGGTGAACAAGTGCAACGACAGGGTTTTGCAACGCTTCGCGACTTTGTTCAAAAGCTTCCAGAAAATTTCAATGGCGGCGCCTCGGAGAATACCGCCGGAGCGTTCGCTGGCGGAGGAGGAAGCGCCCTAAACACCGTGAGTGCCACTGGCATCAATCTCCGTGGATTGGGAAACGACGCAACTCTCGTTCTTCTGAATGGGCAGCGAGTTGCACCCGCCAGCCGCAAGGGCAATTTTGTGGACATTTCCATGATTCCCCTATCGGCCGTAGAACGAATTGACATCTTACCCGACGGGGCATCGGCCACCTACGGTTCGGATGCGGTCGGTGGCGTTGTAAACGTCAGCCTTCGGAGCGATTTCAATGGCGCCGAGACGGCTGTCCGCTACGGTTCGGTCACGAGTGGCAATCGAGAAGAGTTACGAGCGAGCCAAGCAATTGGACACGCCTGGCAAAGCGGCTCCGTCCTGGCTGTCTATGATTTCGCGAAGGAAACACCGCTTCTTGCCAATGATCGCGCTATTTCAAGAGGCGCAGTCGCGGAGCCTTTTTGGTTACTTCCCAGAACACAAACTCACAGCGCCTTGCTGGTGGCAAGGCAAGACCTGGCTCCAGACTGGGAAGTTTTCGGGAATGCTCTTTACACTCATAGGGACATTTTAACGTTTTCAAGCCTCATTTCAGGCTACTCCAATCGCGCCGACTCTACCGTCGAAAACTATTCTATTGCCGGAGGCGTTCGCGGTTCACTCGGTCGAGCATTAAACATTGAGGTCACGGCAAACTACGCTCGAAGCGATACCGACTCCGACTCGTTCGATCTAGCCGCGAATACGAGTCTTGGCGCAAACCTGACGACAACGGATATCCTTTCGATCGACGGCCGGGTTTCGGGTTCTATACTCAGTTTGCCGGCCGGAGATCTGCGCTTTGCCGTGGGTGGGCAATACAGGCGCGAAACCTATGACTACGAATTTACGCTGAGCCCGTCGTCGCCCTTTCAAGATTCCCGAAACGTCGAGGCTGCATACCTGGAACTGAGCGCTCCGATCATCCGTGGGACAGCCACCTCGCTACCCCTCCTCGAATTGACATTCGCGGATCGTCAAGAATGGTACAGCGACTTCGGTTCCACCAATAATCCGAAGGTCGGGTTAATCATGCGCCCACTTCGCCGACTCACTCTTAAGGCGTCCTACGGCACGTCATTCGTTGCCCCCCTCCTCGCTGACCTCAATCCAATGCCGACACAAATTGTTGCGATTCCCGGCTCACTTTTCGACCTCGTCGGCGGTTCAGTCGGAAGCCCAGATTCTGTTGTTATTTTCGGTGGCAACCCCACCCTCATGCCGCAAAAGTCTCGCAACTTTTCGGCTGGCGTAGAGTTGCGTCGGGGAGAGAGTGGCGGTTTCGATTTTTATACAAACTATTTTTCAGTCAGATATCGTGATCGGATCAGCAATCTCCAAGGATACACCCCTAACGTTCTAGAGGTATTTCTCAGGGAGTCGGAGCTTGGTCCAACAATTGTCGAACGAGACCCAGACCCTCTTTATGTTCAGCAACTCATAAGCCATCCAATATTCCAAAATGCCGGGGTTTCTAATCTTACTACCATTGGAGCAGTGGTCGATTCCCGCTCCCTTAACCTATCAAGTGTCAATACCGACGGATTGGACTTCGGCGCTTCATATGCCCTACAGGGCGATTGGGGGCAGAATACAATCGGACTGGCAGGAACTTACATCTTTAATTACGAAACTCGCTTTTCTAACACGAGCCCGACGTCAAATTTGCTAAATACTGCATACAATCCGATTGATCTCAAAATTAGAGCATTTGACACATTGCAACTTGGTTCGCTGACGACTTCAATGTTCGTCAATTACGTCGACTCATATTATTCGACGACTGCGCGAACGTCACGAGTACGCTCGTGGACAACCTTTGATCTGAATGTCAGATACGACTTTTCATCTTCACGGCGTCTTTTGGACGGCGCATCAGTTTCTCTCGGCGCTGTCAATATTTTCAATGCGTCTCCGCCAAGGATTCCGGGAGCGACTGCCACCCTGCCATTCGACGCCGCAAACGCCAACGCCCTCGGCCGCTTTGTGTATGTCGAGTTTCGCAAGCGTTTTTGAGGCAGCAAAATGATATTATTCAGACGTCGCGGTCAGTTCCGACCGTTCGTAGCAATCGCGCTCGTGCTGGCAGCGGCGCTCTTGTTACCATCGAGCTCCAATGCCCAAAATGTATCTGCTCTTAGCCCCACTACTACTTATCTCGCCTACATCGAGAACGGGGCACTTTGGCTAAGACATACTACACCTGGCGGTGAGCCAGTTAGAGTCTCTGAAGTAGAGAAGTACTTTACGGTGCCGACATGGTCGCCGGCTGGAGACCGGCTCGCCTATTACTCGAAACGGAACGGCGAACTCCAACTCTGGGTTTACGATGTTCGTAGCAAACGAGCCTCGCAGGCCACCCGCTTGGCCGGAGGGATCTCCCCGGACCGAGCTTCGACCTTTGGTGGTTGGGGAAACGATCCGCTGCGGTTCAGTTGGTCCCCCGATGGATCTAAGATCGTGTTCTCCTCGGTTGTGCCGCGAGCGAGCGCCGCCACTCCATCTGCACCGCCGCACCCCTCCTTTCCAACGCCGGGAGAGCGAAGGGCTTCGGTGCCGATCACTCTCACAACGGAAACTCCTCCTTCGTGGACGTTGCACGGCGTTGTCAGCTATGGCTCTCCATCTGACTACAATTATAATAACACCAGCCTCAGCAACGTTTCCCCTCCAACCCTCAATCCACCAACAACGGCGCAGTTGTTCATCGTGGAGGTTGCGACCGGAAATGTACAACAAATCACAACAGATGAGCGCGGTTATCATATGCCCGCTTGGTCTCCGGATGGTCGGTACATTGCGTATATGTCAGCGGGGACCGCAGCGATTAATAGGTTTGACACATTGGAAACAGACATCTTTATTCGTGATTTGCGCACAGGTGTTGAGCGCCAAGTTACGCAAGGGCGGACGCAAAAAACTGTCTCGCAGTGGTCACCTGATGGAACGCAGATCGCGTATTACTGGCGGGATGGCCGCGGAACCTTTGTACGCGCGGGCGATGGGATTTCTGTGGTCTCCGCATTCAATCCGGAACCATCTCCGGGCATAGAGGTAACAAGGTCTCTTGATCGTCGCCCGCTAGCATTCGCCTGGGCGTTAGATGGAAAGCGCATTTTTTCAACTTACCGCGATGGTCTTGCTACGCCATTGGTCTCAATCGACGTGGCTTCGTTGGATGTACGCGCGCTCAGTAGGACAGGTTCCGTTGTCCGAGAGTTTTCGGTCGGTGCCTCGGGCGTAAGCTGGGTCGAAGTTACTGATCCAAACGAACCTGCGGAAGTACTTCTATCTGCGAACGGCACAGATAGCGCGGTCGGGCACTTGTGGACGCTTCCCATGAACACACACGGACGCCGTGTGGAAAGAGTGACCTGGCATAATAGCCGATCGGATTTAATTGAGGGCGTGATTATTTATCCGGAGCGATATGAACCTGGCAGGCGTTATCCGCTAATTGTTGACGCATACAGCAATGGAACAATCGATCTTGAGTGGTACCGGGAAAAAGATGTATACGCGGCGTCATCAGAATATTTTATTTTTCGCCCTAATCACAGAGCTCCACATATGTGGGTAAATGCAATGAAGAGTGCGGTCTATGACGCGGGCGCTGTAGGCCCGAGAGGAACGGAGTTTATGGCCGACGACATCATGAGTGGAGTCGATGAGCTTGATCGAAGGGGTCTCGTAGATACAGACAAGATGTGCGTCTATGGTTTCAGCAACGGAGGATTAGAGGGAGAGCTTCTCCTAACGCAAACAGACCGATTCCGTTGTGCGGCCTTTCTATCTCCCGCTGTTTCAGACTGGTTAGAGACTTTCTTCCTATCCACTGCTGATGGTGAACCGTTACATTGGGTGTACGACCTGGATCCTTGGAAGCATACGGAGGCATTTATTTCTCTTAGCCCCGTTTATCTCGCCGATCGCATTCATACACCTGTTCTGCTTGCTGCCGGGGACCGTGAGCCAATTATCATCCCGACCATAGAGATGTACAATGCACTACGATTTGTAGGCGTTGACGTTACGCTTCTCAGATATCCCTTTGAGGGGCATGGGCTGTCTAATGGTGCGAAGGCTGATTTCACCGGAAGGTTAAGTGCATTCTTCAGAGCGCACCTCGATCAGTAGCGATATTACATAACTCGAAGTCTATCAAATCATCCGCCAGATTGCTTCCACTGGATTGCGCGATGGCCCATTCCATTACATCTTCTGGCGACAAACTCGACTGCCGCGGTTGGGCAGCACCCCTCGCCCATTCTTCGAGAGACGCGCACGGAACTCCGGCAGGCAAGGAGCCTCAAGTCCTCCAAGATCCAAGCCATAGCGGACGTCGCTGACTCTCTCAGGAAATGGCGGCCGTAGGCCGGGGAGTTGCCGGAGATCATAGAATTGCAAGGACGAGAGCGCCTCCTCCAAGTCAAACCGGTGCTCCAATGCGGAGTCCATCGCTGAGCGCAACGTCAGGGCGAGAATCTCATGCAGACGAAAGACAGCGCCGGCATCCGGGCTCAACCGATCGGTGATACGGTCGATTAGTTCCGCGACTGAAGTGCCTCCACCGGCCCGACGCACCATCACCGACGCCAGCACGCCGATCGTCCCCTTCGGGGGAGAGGCCTGATCCGCAGACATGGTGTGAACGCGCTGAGCGCTGGCGGTCGCCTTGGCGTCCATCCGCATATTGCCGAGCACGAAATCATATCGCTCGTTGGGATCGGCGTGCCAGGCACGAACGGCTGCGCGGCTATCCGCCGCCGCGTAGATCACGCACAGCTCGCCGATCAGCCCAATCACATCGTTTGCCGGCGGGAGCGCGAGCGCTCGAAACATCGCTACAAGCCGGTCCACCGCAGCAGATAACGATGCAACCGCCGGCGCCGGGCCGAGGATCGCGACGAGCCGCTGCATGCAATCGCTGAAAAAGGAGATCACCTCGGGGTCGGCCGAAAGGCATTCGATGATCGAGAGCCGCTCGATCCGTTCGGCGCCGCCCTCAGCCACACGGCAGCGGACGGAGTATTTCACCTCGACCCCCGCGAGGCGCAAGGGCATGAGCACGGCTTCGTCCCCGGTCCGCACGAGGAGAGCTGGCCGGCCAATGCTCGAACGGCCCGCTAAATAGGAGGGCGCGCTTGGTAGTTCGGCGACAGCATAGGAGCCGTCGCCACCGGAGCTCGAAAGGCCGGCGAGCACCTCGCCGAACGAGGTCATAGTGCAGGTGAGGCCGGCGATTGCACGAGCGTGGGCAGAGCCATCTGCCGCGGAACGTGCACGGCGATGAGCGGCGCCGCCGTCGCGACCGGCACGTCGCGTCCGTCCACCTTCTCAGCCAGGTCATAGCGATGCACCTGGACCGAAATGACGTTTGGCGCCTTGAAGAATGCATCGCCGGGGTAGCGATCGGACCCATCGCCGGTCCGGCCTTGCATGAAACCATCGTTCAGGAAGCCGGCGTCGTCGATGCTGCGGCTGGAGGCATAATCCGGACGCATGAGATAGACGTCGGCCGTGGCGTTCGGGTCATCCTCGAGCGCCTTGCCGATGATGACGTAAAGGGTGGTGATCGTCGCCGTATCCCGCGGATCGGGCAAGTTGTAGTCAGCGAGGAACTCCGCCACGCGCGTCAACGGCACGCGCCGCGCGACCTTGTGGCGCTGGGCATCGCTGCGCGCGGCATAGCTGCCATCCCAATCAAGGTGGAGGCCGGATAGCAGGCGATCCACCGCCTGCGCGTTGGTAGCGCGAAGATCATCGGTCAGCTTCGCCTCGCGTTGCTGCGCCCAGCCGCCATCGCCGCGGACGCGAACATACTCCTCGCCGACCGAGATGACGCTGGTTCGGCACGGCCGCAGCGCGGGCGACAGCACGAACTGCCGCGTCCACTCCCGCAGGCTCGTGTTCGATGCCGCGACCTTCTCCAGCTCGCCGCGCATGATCTCCTCATGCGCGACATAGTTGCGAAACGCCTGGAGCGTGCTCCCTTCGAGATACACCCGGCAAAGGCCAAGGTAGCGACGCTTGTATCCGAAGAAGCGCGCACGCTGCTGGACCGCATCGGCATTGCCGGTTCCCACGCCGCGCGGCATGTAGGTGACGGTGAGGGAGTCCACCGTGTAGCCGCGGTCCAGCGCCTGGCCACCGATGAGGATCCACCCATCGGCGTCGCGCCACTCGATCTCCGGTGTCCGCACTCGGCCGTTGGTGTTGAACTCGATCACCTGGGTGCGTCGCAGAGCGCGGCGCATCTTCGCCATGACGGCATCGAAGTCAGCGATGTCCGGCGTGGTTTTGCGCGCATCCTCCCACGCAGCCCTGAAATCGCGCTCAAGGTCTTGGCGGTCCGGATCGGTCGCGTCGAGCGCTTCGATCCGACGCCAGCTTGCGATGCAGTCTTCGACCCAGTGCTGAAGCGTGCGATGCACCTGCCGGATACGCGAGGGATGCACCATCATCGACCGGCGCTTGGGCGTCGCCTCGCCGGCGAGCGTCGCTGCAAGCCCAACGAAGAAGAAGCGCAAGGCTTCGATCAGGCTGGGCGGAGGCTCCGCCGGCAGGTTGGCGTCATCCAGCACCTCCGCCGCAGGGATGGTCTTCACATAAGGGGAGTCGGCAGCGAAGAACTCGGCGCCGCCGACATAGCCGTCCCCGGCCTCCAGCACCTTCACGAAGGATGGCGAAAGCGCGCTGTTGATGTTGATGAGCAACGGCGCTTGCGGCGTGGCCGTGTAGAGCAGGTACGTATGCAACGGCAGCACGCTGCGAAGCTGGCGAAGGCAGCGGTAGATCGTGCTTTCCTGGCCATTGCGGACCTTGGTGTTCAACCCGGCCTGATCGGCCTCGTCGTCGATGACGAGCACCGGGATGCTCGAAAGGTCGATTTCCGGGTCCGAGAGCGCCGCCGTCAACCGACCGAGATGATCCTGCTGCTTCAGGACGGTGATGAGGAGCGTGACGCGCTCGTCTTCGTCGAGCTCGGGATCGGACCAGTCCTCGATCGTCTTCTTGATGGTCTGGAGGTTGTCGGCGGTCGGGTTGGGCAGCAATCGCCACTCCCGGGGACCGTCAGGAGCGTCGGCAGCAAGGTCTCGCGCCAGCCGGTCGGTCGATTGCGTCAGCAGGTTGGTCTTGGTGCCAGCGACGACGATCACGAGCGGAAAGCGATTGTCCCGCGCAAGTCCGATGACCGTCGTGAACGACAAGGTCTTGCCGCTCTGGACATAGCCGACGACCAGGCCAGCCTCCCGCGCCGGCTCTCCCGCAGGATCGACGCCCTTCCCCAAGATTTCCCAAGCCGTGTGCAGCGTCTTCTTGCGCGCAGCATCATCCAGGGGAGCCCGCGAGAGCACGCCATCCGCTTGCGCACCGCAGGCCGGCGTCCAGTTCATCCCCGGCACGGGCGGATCATCGGGCAGGATGTCGACAATGGAAGCCATCATGTTCCTGGAAAGCTAGGGTTGCGAAAGGCCTTCGCGCAGGACTTCGTTGAAGTTGCGACGAACCGTTCCAGCGTAGGCGACGCCACTATTACGGGCAAGCTTCTCGGCAACGGCAAGCGCGGCCCCGACGCGGATCATGGCTTCGACCTCCGCCTTGCTGGTTTGTGCGAAGCGCACCATGAAGGGGTGATGCATCGCGATGCGAATGCTGAGCATCTCAACGCTCCCCTCGGTGGACGCGTCGCTGATCGTCAGCCAATCGCTCGCGCCCGGCTCTTCCGAAAGCTCGATCTTCACCACCCAAGCCCGACTCCGAAAGGTGAATCGTAGCTCTCGCGAGGCGAGCAGCGGCTCGCTCTCCAGCGGATCGGCGCTGGTGCCGACCGCTGCTTCATCGGCAATGCGCTCCAGCACTTGGGGAAGCGCGGATTCAATCGCGTCGCCGGCGCTTACAAGCGCTTCCTCGGCGATCCGCCGCCTGTCCCGGCGAGCTTCGAGCGCGCGGTAGGCGTCGGCCTGGCGCAACAGTGGAAGGTCGTTGCCGTCCAGCTTCTCGCTCAGAAGCTCCAGGAAAGGCTGCTCATTCTCATCCCAGCGAAAGCCATCCTTGGTGTGGCTCACCTCGAAGCCTTCGAGATGCAGCTCACCGAAGAGGCGCAGATGCCGGTAATTGCCCGGCGTGCCGAAAATGTAGGACGGCCGATAGCCCTCTTCGCCGCTCCCTTCGATGAGGCGGCCGCGGCGAAACAGGGCGAACCCGGATCGCGTATGGCTGCCGGGGTCGCGCAGCGCCGCAAATCCCCGCACCTTGAGGTCGCTACCAAAGTCGAAGTCGATGTCGCGGCGCCAGACGTGCGTCGGCCCGTCAGGCTCGCGTGCATAGGGTGCGTGGAGGATGCCGGGCTCCTCATAGACCAGCCGTTCATCGTTCACGCGCAGGTCGAGGAAGCCGCTGCGCGTGAACTCGCGGTAGATGTCGGCAAGATGCTCCTTGATCTTGCCCATCGTGCGCCCGATCGGGAGATGGTGGAGCTGGTCGAGGGTGATCTCGGTGAAATGCTCGCTGGCTTCGGCGTCCCGCGTGACAACCTCCAAGTCCTCCAGCTCCTCGCTGACGATGGTCGGGACGTCGAAGTGAACTTGATGCTCGCTCGGCTCTCCAAGGGCCGAGGTCCGGACCTGCCACGAGCTCGCAAACCAACACGCCGCGCTCTTCATGCCCATGCCGAACTCTGACAGACCGGAAGCGTCGGGCGGAGGTGCCGCGGGTCGAAATGCACGCGGAAAGTGGGACAGCGCGATCCCCGCGGCATTGTCGTGGATGCGAATTCGGCCGGGCAACGAGGTGTCGATGTCGATCGTCACCTTGAGCACCCAGCCCTCCCCGTGCAGGGCCTTCAATGCGGGAAGATGCTCCTGAGCGCTTTGAATGGCGTTGTCGACGAACTCGGCGAGCGCGAACCAAGGCTTGTAGTTGAGGTGCCGAAGGACGGAGAGGATCTTCGTTCCCGGGCGAATGCTGATCCGGTCGGTTGCCGGGCTGCCGTCAGCCGGCATGCGCCCAGCTCTCGACATTGGACGATGGCGCGGCCCTCGTGCCCAATGGCAGGGATGCCGGAGCTTCTGGGCGCATGGACGGGTCGAGCAGCGCGCGCGCGACTGCCTCGATGACATCGACGTTCACCGCGTTGCCCAGCGCCTTGTAGGCAGCGGTCTGCGCCTTGGGCAGATGCTCAAGATCGCCCATGCTTTGCAGCCGCGCGCACTCCCGCATGGTCATGTAGCGGCGCTCCCAGGGAATGACGGGCACCTGGCTCGTCGTCAGCGCCACCAACGATGGCGCGGCCGTGGGTCGTTTCGCCCGAATCCCCGAGGCACGGAACTGAATGATCGCCTTCCACAAGTCTCGCGGGCCGCCCTTCCAATTCCACTCCAGCTTCTGAAAGCTCGGCGCGAAATCCTGGATCGTCGGCAACCATGCGTCGATCACGGCCTTATGCGTGCGATAGAATTGACGGTTCTGCTCGATGAACTGGATCTTCCATCCCGGAAACGCCTTCTCGCTTCCGCGCGCGTAGGGCGGCAACGCCGCCAAAACCTCCTCGTCGGACAAGCCCTTGAGCGAGCGGCCGAAGGAACCACGGAACGAGCGAATCTCTGACAGGCCGTGCCCGACAGGGGATCCGGTCCGAGCCGGATAGGTCGCGCCGAACTCCATCGCCCAGATCGGGAACGAAGGCAGTTCCTGATCGGCCGGCAAGGCATCGAGCAGCTTCTGCCACGCGTCGAGGTATCGGATGAATTGCTCCGGCAGAGGGCGAGCATCGTTCGGCTCCTCGTCGAGGATCGACCGAATATTTAGCTCCACGCCCACATGGGTCGGCTTAGGCCACTCAAATGATCCCAGGCTATCGCGCTCACCGACGATGATCGCCCGCTCGCGGGTTTGCGGAACGCCGAACATATGCGGCGAGAGCTTCTCCGCATCGACATCATAGCCGAGGCCGCTCAGACGATCATGGACCTTTTGCCAGGTCTTTCCCTCATCATGGCGAAGCAGGTTGGGGACGTTCTCGATGATTAGGTAGGTCGGCTCGTGCCGCTCGATGATCTTTACCACATAGTCGAACAGGTCGCCCCATTGCGGGCAGTCGAAGCCAAGCTGGTCGCCAGCCTTGGAAAAGGGCTGACAGGGGAATCCCGCGCAAAGGATATCGTGCGCCGGAACCTCGGAATAGGTGGTCTTGATGTTCCCTTTCGGCTCGATGCCGAAGTTGTCCTTGTAGAGCCCAGCGAGCTCTGTATCGAGCTCCGAGGCGAAGACGCATTCATGACCTAAGCGGGTCAGGGCCTGATGGAAGCCACCCAGGCCAGCAAAGAGATCTATGAATCTCATGTCTACGGCTTCAGCGGAAAGGAGAGCTGACGGTTCGCATGCTGGTCAAGCAGCTTCTTGACCGCCAGCTCGACCAGATATTGCTGCTTGAGCGGCGGGCGCTGGGCGGCGCCGAGCTTCTGCAGCGCGTCATAGTCAGCCATATCCAACGCGATGCTGAACCGCTTCCTCTCGGTGGCTGGGCGTCGAGACGTGCTCATTGCACCAACTTGCACCAAACTGGTGCAAATGTCGAGCTCAATCGGATACCGGTTCGAGAAAATGTCCCAAGCGCTCGGCCAAGGCTTCCCTATCTTTGATCTCGCATTCCCAAATTACGAGCACATCCCATCCACGTCCTTGGAGAGCGTCAATCGCCTCCCGGTCCCGCTCCACGGTACGGGCAAGCTTTGGCAGCCAATAGTCGGTCCGGGTTCGCGGCAGGTTGGAAAGGCGGCAACCTTCGTGCTGATGCCAGAAGCAACCATGCACGAAGATCACCTTCCGACGACCAGGAAAGACGATGTCTGGAGTGCCGGGCAAATCCCGCCGATTGATCCGGAATCTGTATCCAAGCCGATGCGCGAGCTGCCGAACCTGCACTTCGGGCTTGCTGCCCGTCTTGCGGATTCGCGACATTCGCTGTCGCACTGGCTCGGGAACGTCAGGAAAGGGCACGGGAACGGCATATCAGAAAGCGACCCGAGCGCCTCACCGCTTCAACTCGCGTAGCAGATGCTGGGCAAAAGCATTCAGCCTGGGAATCCTGTCGCCAAAGACTTCGACATGGCCGGAATTGTTGAGCAACCCGACGTCGGCGGCCTCCGCCGCCGCGAGGATCGGCCCAAGGCGTTCCCGCGCTACCGAGAATAGAATGTGAGGCACGCTGGAAGAATGCGACGTGTCGCCCAACAGCCCGCCGTTGCAGCTCGATATCGGAGCCGCGCCTGCCGCCGAAAGCGCAAAGATCGCCCCTGCGGTGCCAACGTCGAAACCGCTCAACTCGCTGGCGTCTTCGTAAAGCCCTTCGAGCAACTCCGCCAATCGGTCATCATCGTCACCGATCGCCTCGATGTCGTCGAGCAACCGAGCCTCCTCAGCAACGACCTCCCGCGCGTCGGCGGCCGAAAATCCTCGCATGTCGACATAGACGTGGTTCAGCAGGATTCCGTCTTCTGCATCGGCATTGTCGAATGGACCGATCGCAGCCGGATCGACATCCCGCACAATTTCAATGTCCACGCTCTGCCACATCGCCCTCTCCAGCCCTTTCGCACTTTCTATGCGACAATGCGGTGAGGAACTTTGAGAGTCGATTGGTTTCAAGCTCAAGTCTGCGATCGGTGTTGCGTAGTACGGACCATCATGGAACGTCGTCTCAAGGCCGCACACGGCGGTTTCGGCGCGGCCCTAGGGTAGTAAGAATTGCGACACGTAAATATCCTTATCACCTGCCTTGGGGAGCCATTTAGCCCAAGCCATTGGAATTATTATATTTCGATGCCTGCGGTTTGGCCCGAAAACGCTATGGGCCAATATTTTTTAGCTTTTTGAAGTCTTGGTTGCTTCGCATGCTGCCTGATGTTGGCACCCCGAGTGTCGGCCCCCTATTTATTCTGGCGTAGCGAGCGATGAACCGCTCGATCGATGTGAGAAGTTCGAGATGCCATACACAAGGCGCTCGATCAGCCGAGAGACGCTCTGAGTTTTTGTCTTCGGACTATTCGACCGCGAAATGATGGAAGCGATCGAAGGGTCTCTTGAATCCCCTATAAGAGCGCTTTTCGGCCAATGCGGTTCGCCGTGACGGAGCCGATTTTGGCTCAGCGCGAGGAACGAGGAGCGGTGCGATGCGGGACATCGTGCGCGACGAGCGACGCCGCGATGGGCCAAAAGCGGTTCGCCGGTCAAACCATCGGATTGCATCATTTTTCATCGCCGATGTGTTACTCCGATTGAAGAATACGACGGAATATCGGGCGCTGTCGCTATGGGATGAACCATTGCGCTCCATCCGCGCGCTGATGCTTCATGCGTTTCTCATGAAATTCGAAGCTGCCGGGAAAAGGATCGCGCTCCAGCGACGGACCATTGTCGAAGCGCATGAAATATTCCTGCCGACCGTAAGGAGGCCAGATGGCCCCGGAAGCGGTTTCCGGCTTCCCCGTCGCGGCGAAACCGGTCCAATAGTCGATCATCTGCTCCGCCAGCCGCGCCTCCGCCGGTCCGGTCGCCGCAGGCCAGTTCGACGACCCGGAAAATGGCCGGCCCGCCGCTCCGAAGACAAAGGGGAGCTCGCTTGCGTGGAAGGCGCAGAGGTCGCGCGCCCGCGCTGCAGGGTAGCAATGGTCGAAAAGATAGAGGTAAGCAGGCTGCCCCGTCGCGGTCTGCGCCCGAACGAGCCGCTCGGTCGCCCAACCATAAACGGTGTCGCGCGCCGCGGCGAGCATGCTCGCCACCCCGCCAGCCGCCGGATAGAGTTTGAGATAGGCGGCCGCGAGATTGCCATAGCGCCGCGCCGCCGCCGCTTCATACTCTGCCGGACCGGCGGGAACGGGCGGCACGAGCCGCCGCTGCGACCGCACCTCGCCGGCGTTGAATCCGGCCAGCAGGGGCACCTTCATCTGTTCGCCGCGGTCGAGGATGTTGACGAGCTGATCGGGTACCACCGCGCCATCGACGACCGGCTGCGCCGCGAAATGCGCGCGCACTGCGGCGGCCAGCACCGTCTCGGCGTCGGTCGCACGCAATGCGTCGATGTCGGCAGCACCCAGCCCTTCGGCAAGGGCACGCCCGCTCGCCTCCGCGGCGGGTAGGCCATAGGCCGGCTCGCGCAGGCGCGGCATCGCGCGCATATTGGTGCTTTGGACGATCGCCTTCGTAAACAGGCCGCGGGCGTCCGGGCTGGCCAGCAGATAGGATATGCTGAGCGCTCCGGCCGATTCGCCCATCGCCGTCACATTGGCGGGGTCGCCGCCGAAAGCGGCGATATTCCTTTGCACCCATTGCAGCGCTGCGATCTGGTCGAGCAGTCCGTAATTGCCCGAAACGCCGTCGGCCGATTCCGCGCTCAACCAGGGGTGCGCGAACCAGCCGAACACGCCCAGCCGATAGTTGATCGACACGAAGACGATCCCGCGCCGGGCAAATTCGCGGCCATCGTACATGGGGCTCGCGCTGCTGCCGAATTGCAGCGCGCCGCCGTGAATCCAGACGATGACCGGCGCCTTGTCGGCGTTGACCGGGGTCCAGATATTGAGCGTCAGGCAATCCTCGCTCTGTGGACGCGGCGCCTCGAAATAGACGCTGTCGGCAGGGTAAGGCGGCTGCATGCAGTCGGGGCCGAAGGCGCGCGCGTCGCGGATGCCATCCCACGACGCGGGCGAGGCGGGCGGGCGCCAGCGCCGCTCGCCCACCGGCGGTGCCGCATAGGGGATGCCGCGGAAGACGCGCTGGCCATTTTCGAGCGTGCCCGCGACACGGCCCTGCGCGGTCGCGACTTCGGGGCGCGGCTGGGGTGTTGCGGGGTTCGTTATGTTTGCGAACATTGCGCATATCGCCAAGCATAGCGCGCGGGCGTATCCCGTCATCTTCGTCTCCCAGGGCGGCGATGCTTGCCATCGTCCGATGTCACATTTACGCTCACTTGTGAGTGAATATCAAGCGCGCGGCGCGATGGTTGCCCCCTTTCGCGGGGCGTCGCCAAGCGGGCAGCGGGGCAAGGGAGAGGGACGATGGGCGAAGCGACGCGGCGGGGCTTTCTGGCGGGAGCGGCCGCGCTGCCCGTCGCCGCGCAGGCCGCCGCCGGAACCGGATGCGAAAGGTCGATCGCGGCCGACCTTGCCGCCTATATCGGCTTCGGCAACAAGGCGTCGGGCGGCGCGGGCGACAATGGGTGCGGACACTGGCTTTCGGGCGAACTCGAACGCGCGGGCTTTTCGGTCGAGAAGCCCGCGTTCTCGGTGCCCTGGTTCGCGCCCGGACAGTGCGAGATCGTCGCCGGCGACGCGCGCGCGCCGCTGTGGCCGCAGCCGATCGTCGTCCCGACCGCCGATGCGGGGGTGACGGGACCGGTCGTCCGCGTCGATGCCGCGGGGCGCGCCGACGCGCCGCTGGCGGGCGCCATCGCGCTGGTCGACCTGCCCTATGGCCGCTGGTCGTCGGCGCTCGCGAAGGCGATCCGGGGTCCGGTCGACGCAGCTTTCGCGGCCGGCGCCGGGGCGGCGGTGATCGTCACCAACGGCCCGACCGGCAAGATCGTCGCGCTGAACGCCGACGGCCGCGCGCCGATGTTCGCGGGGCCGGTCGCCCTGCTCGCCCCCGCCGATGCCGGCCCCTTCCTCGCCGCGGCGACCGAGCGGGCGAGCGCGACCGTGACGCTGACCGGCAAAGGCGGGCGGCGCGATGCGTTCAACGTCATCGGCCGGCTCGATCGCGGCAAGGGCCGCTGGCTCGTCGTGTCGACCCCGCGCTCGGGCTGGACCGTCTGCGGCGGCGAGCGCGGCGGCGGGATCGCGGCGTGGCTCGACATCGCGCGCTGGGCGCCGGCCGCCTTTCCCCACCACGACCTCGCCTTTCTGTGCAACAGCGGCCACGAATATGAAAATCTGGGCGCCGAGGAAGCGCTGAAAGCCGCCGCGCCGCGTCCCGCCGAAACGCATTTCTGGCTCCACCTCGGCGCCAACTTCGCGGCGCGCGACTGGCACGAGGGGCTGTTCGGCCTCGCGCCGCTGCCCGGCACCGATTCACAGCGCTATCTGGTGGTCAGCCCGCCGCTGCTGCCCACCGCGCGCCGCCTGTTCGCGGGACTGGCGGGATTCGAGGCGCCCTATGGCAGCGACCGCGTCTCGGCGGGCGAGCTCACCGCGATCATCAAGGCGGGCTATCCCTCGGTCGCCGGATTGTTCGGCGTCCACCGCTTTCACCATGTCGAAGGCGACGACGCGCGCTGCGTCCCCGCCGAGCCGGTCGCCGAAGCGATCGCGGCGTTCCGCAAGCTGCTGACGGCTGCGGCGCAGACGTAGAGTCTGATGATCGACTTTGAGTGAAACGCTTGCAAAAAGTTCGTGTGTCCCCGCGGCGGCGGGAGCACACAGGCCTATTTCGTCAATGGCGACGGACTACGCCTCGATGTCGCGTTTATAGGTTTCGGGAAGGAACAGGATTCCGACGACCGCCGTCACCGCCGCGACAACGACCGCATACCATAGCCCCTGATAGATATTCCCGGTCGCGGCGACCATCGCGAAGCCGATCGTCGGCATGAAGCCGCCGATCCACCCATTGCCGATATGATAGGGCAGCGACAGCGAACTGTAGCGGATGCGCGCGGGGAACAGCTCGACGAGCAGCGCGGCGAGCGGGCCGTAAACCATCGTCGCGAGCACGCCGAAGATGCAGAGGATGCCGATCACTTTCAGCTTGTCGACCTGCGCAGGGTCGGCGTCCTTCGGATAGCCCGCGCGGGTCAGCCCGCCTTGCACTTCGCCCTGAAAGCGCGCGATCGCGGCCGCCCTTGCTTCGCCGTCGAGGGTCGCGGGATCGGGCGCGACATGCACCTCGTCGCCGATCCGCACCTCGGCGATCGTTCCCGGCGCCGCGTCGATATTGCTATAATTGATCCCGCTGCGCGCGAGATAGGCCTTCACGATGTCGCAGCTCGTCGTGTCGAACCTGTTCTGCCCGATCGGATCGAACTGGAACGAACATTCGCCCGCATCGGCGACGACGGTGACCGGCGCTCGCTCGATCGCCGCCGCCATCGCCGGGTTCGCCGCGGCAACGAGCGCCTGATAGAGCGGGAAATAGGCGAACACCGCGACGACGCACGCGCTCATCATGATCGGCTTGCGCCCGATGCGGTCGCTGAGCCAGCCGAAGAAGACGAAGCTGGGGATGATCAGCGTCAGCGCCGCCGCAACCAGGAAATTGGCGGTCGCGCCGTCGACCCGCGCGATCTTTTCCAGATAGAAGAGCGGATAGAGATGCGCGGCAAAGCCGATCACCGCCTGCCCCGCCACCGCGCCGAACAAGGCGATCAGCACGATCTTGAGGTTGCGCCACTCGCCGAACGCTTCCTTGAGCGGCGCTTTCGAGGTCGCGCCGGCCGCCTTCATCCGCTGGAAAACCGGGCTTTCCTCGAGCTGGAGGCGGATCCACAGCGCGATCGAGAGCAGGACGATCGAAAAGAGGAACGGCAGGCGCCAGCCCCAGGCGTTGAAGCTGTCGGCGTCCATGAACAGCCGCAGCGACACGACGAAGCTCGACGCGATGATCAGCCCGAGCATCGCGGTCGTCTGAATGAAGCTGGTATAAAAGCCGCGCTTTCCGGGCGGCGCATGTTCGGCGATATAGACCGCCGCGCCGCCATATTCACCGCCGATCGCGAGCCCCTGGAGCAGCCGCAGCAGCATCAGGATGATCGGCGCCGCGATGCCGATGCTGTCGTAGCCGGGCAGGAAGCCGACCGCGAAGGTCGACAGCCCCATGATCGCCATGGTGACGAGGAAGGTGTTCTTGCGTCCCACGATGTCGCCGACGCGGCCGAAGACGAGCGCGCCGAACGGCCGGATCGCGAAGCCCGCGGCAAAAGCCATCAGGGCGAGGATGAACCCCGTCGTCGCGTTGACGCCCGAGAAGAAATGGACCGAAATCGAGCTGGCGAGCAGCCCGTAGAGGTAGAAATCATACCATTCGAAGATCGTCCCCAGCGACGAGGCGGCGATCACGAGCTTTTCATTCTGCCCCTTTGCCCCTTCGGCGGGCAGGGCTTCGCTGTCGGTCGTCATGTCCTTCTCTCCCTTGCAGCCCGGCAGCGGCGGCGGGCTCTGCCGGCCCGTCCGCGCGCGCCCCCGGGGAATGTCAGCGTGCGAATGCCATCGTCGGCGCAGTATATCCGGCGCTCGCGAGTTCGCGTTCGGCTTGCCGGAAGCCATAGGCGGGCACGATTTCGCCGCGGCGGTCGTCGATCCGCATCCATTCGGCGACCACCCGCTCGGCGGCGTCGTCGCCGCGGCCGATAAAGACGCCCTCGGTCAGCGTGACGTGCGCTGCCGCGAAATGGCCGGCACCCGCGCAGAGGATCGCGCGCGTCGGCGCCCGATCGCCGACGAGTGCGAGCAGCCCGGGGCTCACCGCTTCGGGTGCGAGGTGCGCGAGCGCCTGCGCCGAGAGCACGCCTTCGGTCATTCCCGTGGCGGCGGTCGGCGCGAGACAGTTGACGCGGATGCCATATTTCTCGCCCTCGAGCGCGAGCGTCTGCATCAGCCCGACGAGCGCCATCTTCGCGGCGCCGTAATTGGCCTGGCCGAAATTGCCGTAGAGGCCCGAGGAGGAGGTCGTCATGACGATGCGTCCATGGCGGCGCTCGCGCATCTGGTCCCACACCGCCTTCGAACAGATGGCGGCGCCCATCAGATGCACCTCGACGACCAGCCGGAAATCGGCGAGGTCCATCTTGGCAAAGCTCTTGTCGCGCAGGATTCCGGCATTGTTGACCAATATGTCGATGCCGCCCCATGCCGTCGCCGCGGCGTCGACCATTGCCGCGACCTGGGCCTCGTCGGTGACCGACGCGGCGGCGGACATCGCGTCCCCACCCGCGGCGACGATCTCTGCCGCGACGCGCCCGGCCGCTTCGCCGTCGCGGTCGTTGACCACGACGCGCGCGCCGTGGCGTGCGAGCATCAGCGCATGCGCGCGCCCGAGCCCGCCGCCCGCACCGGTCACGATTGCCACCCGTCCAGCCAGTTCCATCGCCTTGTCCCCTACCGTTGCCATAATAACTCTCTTGTGAGTGAATGAAATGACCGGCGCGATGCGCGCCCGCCGATCGGCCTCCCCGGCCGCGTCAGTCGGCTCGATCGCTTCGTCGCTGTTCGCAGATGTCGCGGAAGCCCGCGGCCATGAAGCGCGCCATGCGCGCCTTTACCGCTTCATAATCGTCCGACCGGCATAGGCCGTGCGACAATTTGTCGATGCGCCCGGTGCGCGCGAGCGTGAGCATCAGCGCGCCGGTGACGAAATGATAGCCCCAGAAAATATCTTCTTCGTCCGCCTCGGGCAGCGCCTTTTTCAATATCTCGAGCAGGCGAAGCACGACGGGATCGAAATATTTGTCCATGAATTCGGCGCCTTCGGGGCTGTTCGACGCCTGCGCACCGAAGGCGCCGTAATTCTTCCACCCCTCACCGCCCTGAATATAGAGGTCGAGGTCGGTGTCGAGGAAGGCGTGGAGCGCGCCCTCGACGGTCGGATGGTCGCCCGACGCGCGATCATAATCGTCGAGCGCCTTCATCCGTTTTTCGATCGTCACGACGGCGCGGCGCGCGAACACCGCTTCGAACAGGGTCTTCTTGTCGTCGAAATAATAGTTGAGCAGCGTGTGGTGAACGCCGACCTGCTTGGCGACGTCCTTCAGCGTGACGCCGTAAAATCCATGTTTCGAAAACAGCTGCTCGGCGGTGTCGAGTATCTGTTCCATCGTTTCGGCGCGCTGCTCTGCTTTCGTCGGCCGCTTCGCCCGGGTCTTTGCGTTGGACGCCAAATCACTTCCCTTTCGCAACCGTCGAAGCCGCCGCTGCGGCGTCGCCGGGCCTACACCTGTCCATATTCGGCCCGCAATTGCATTTTGTCGATCTTGCCCGTCGCGGCGAGCGGCATCGCATCGACGCGCACCACCGCGTCGGGCATCCACCACGATGCGACCCGCCCGGCGAGCGGCGCGAGCAGATCTTCGTCGCTGACCGCTTCGCCATGCGTTTCGACGAGCAGGATCGGCCTCTCGCCCCACTTGGGATCGGGCCGCCCGATCACCGCGGCTAGCGAGACCTGCGGCAGCGCGCCGACCAGCGCCTCGATCTCGGCCGGGTTGATCCATTCGCCGCCCGATTTGATGAGGTCCTTGGCGCGGCCGGTGATGGTCAGATTGCCGCTTTCGTCGATCCGCGCGAGGTCGCCGGTGTCGAACCAGCCATCGGCATCGGTCGCGGGCTCGCTCTGCCCGAAATAGCGTTCGACGACGGTGCCGCCGCGCACGCGCAAATGCCCCTCGGCGCCGCGCTGCTCGGGCAGCGCGCGGCCTTCGGCATCGGTCAGCAGCAGGTCGATGCCGAGCGCGGGGCGCCCCGACAGCGACGCCTGGCGCTGCGGGTCGCCGGGCAGCGCCGCGGTGCCGAGCGGCGACAATTCGGTCATCCCCCAGCTTGTCTGAACCTCGGCGCCCAGCCGCGTCTCGATCCGCTCCATCAGCGCCGGGGGCATCGACGATCCCCCGACGAGGATGCGCGTCAGCGTCGGCACATCGCCGCCCTCGGCCTCCAGATGTTCGACGAGGCCGAGCCAGACCGTCGGCACCCCGGCGGCCGCAGTCACACCCTCCGACCGGATCAGCCGCGCGAGGCTCGCGCCATCGGTATGACGCCCGGGCAGCACGAGCTTCGCGCCCACCGCCGGCGCCGCGAACGGCAGGCCCCAGGCGTTGGCGTGGAACATCGGCACCACCGCGAGGATCGCATCGCGGGGCGTCGGGCCGAGCACGTCGGCCTGAAGCTGGCGCATCGTGTGCAGATAGCAGCCGCGATGGGTATAGGTGACGCCCTTGGGCGCGCCGGTGCTGCCCGAGGTGAAGCACAGGCCCGAGGGCAAGGTCTCGTCGAAATCGCCCCATTCGCATCCGCGCGGCGCGGCCTCGACCAGCGGCGCAAAGGCATCGGCGTCCGCTTCGCCCGCGTCGGCGTCGAGCAGCAGGATGCGCCGCAACGCGGGCAGGTTCGCGCTCGCCTCGCGCGCCAGCGGCAGCAGGTCGGGGCTCGCCAGCAGGACGCGCGCTTCGGATTGTGCGAGCATCGCGCCGATCTGCGCGGCGGTGAGGCGCGGGTTGAGCGTGTGGCAGATCGCGCCCATCCCCATGATGCCGTACCACGCCTCGACATGGCCCTGCGTATTCCAGGCGAGCGTCGCGACGCGATCGCCGCGGCCGATTCCGAGCGCGGCGAGCGCACCCGACACGCCCTGCGCGCGGTCATGGAGCGCGGCGTAGGAAATACGGTGAACGCTCCCGCCCTCCCCGCCCGACACGACCTGGGCGTCGGGGTGCCATTTGGCGGCGTGGGAGAGGAATTTGTCGAGCGTCAATCGATAGGATTGCATCGATCCGTCGATCATTGGCATCCCTCGGCCTTGGGCGGCAGCGGCGGCGACGCCAGGCCGATGTTCCAGTTCCACGGAATGTCCCCCGCGGCGCGGCGGCGGCAGACCACCGCCTCGTGCAGCGCGGCGGTGCCGGGGAAGAGATTGTGCGCGGCAACGGGCTCCTGCGCGAAATGCATGAAGCCGCGGTCGTCGGCATAGTCGGACCAGTCGGGCGCATCGGCGGCCTGCGGCGTGCCGCTTTTCGCAAAGCTCGCCCAATAATCGCCGATCGCGCGGGCGAGCTTGCGCTCGGCGAGGGTGTCGGGGATTTTCGGCCACAGCTCGGGCGTCTTGCCCGCGGTGCCGAAGACATAGGGCAGTTCGGAGGCGTGGAACGCGTGCAGCCCCCATTGCTCCATCGCCGGATAACCATGGTCGAAAATATAGAAATAGGCGGGCTGGCCCAGCGTCGCCTGGTTCGAGGCGAGCCGTTCGGCGGTCCAGCCGTACATCGCGTCGCGCGTCGCGGCGAGCATCGAATCCTCGATCGTCTTCGCCGGATAGCGCGCGAGGAAGGCATCGGCGAATTCGCCATAATTGGCGCGGATCGTCGCTTCATATTCGGCCGCATCGGCGGGCGGCTTGGGCAGCAGGAAGCGCAGCGAACGGATTTCGCCGCTGTTGAAGCCGGCGAGGATCGGCACCGGCGCCTGTTCGCCGCGGTCGAAGGTCTCGACAAGCTGGCGCGTCACCACCTTGCCGTCGATCGCGGGGAAAGGGAAATAGCCCGCCTTCGCCGCGCCCTCGGCCACGGCCTCGGCCGGGAGTGCGCGCAGCGCGGCGAGGTCGCTCGCGCCGAGCTTCGCGGCGAGTGCCGCGCCCTGCTCCTCGGCGGGCACCATGCCGTTGACCTTTTCGCGCAGCGCGGGCGCGGACACCATATAGCCGCTTTCGACGATCGCCTTTTCGAACAGGCCGCGCGCCGCGGGCGCCGCCATCAGATACATGACGCTGAGCGCGCCCGCCGATTCGCCGGCGATCGTGACATTCGCTGCGTCGCCGCCGAACGCGCCGATGTTGCGCTTCACCCACTGAAGCGCCGCAATCTGGTCGAGCAGCCCGTAATTGCCCGACACATGATCGGACGCTTCGGCGCTGAGCGCGGGGTGCGCGAGCCAGCCGAGCGCGCCGAGCCGGTAGTTGATCGACACGACGATCATCCCGCGCTTCGCCAGCGCGCTGCCGTCGTAAAGCGGGTCGCCGCCCGAGCCGCTGACCAGCGCGCCGCCGTGGATCCACAGGAACACCGGCAGATCCTTCGCCCCTTCGGGCGCCCAGATGTTGAGCGAGAGGCAATCCTCGCTCATCGCCGGCAGGTCCCAGCTGTAGATGCTGGCCGCGCGCGGCTTGGGCTGCATGCACGCCGCGCCGAATTCGGTCGCATCGCGCGTGCCCTGCCAGCTCGCTGCGGGCTGCGGCGGCGTCCAGCGTGCCGCGCCAACGGGCGGCGCGGCATAGGGTATGCCCTTGAAGCTGCGGATGCCGTCGCTCTCGCGCCCGACGACCGCCCCCGCGGGCGCCTCCACCACCGGGGCGGAAGCATCCGCCGCCGCCGCTGCTCCGGAGAGGAGAGCGGCGACGAAGAGGGCAAGAGGCCGGGCGCGAGCGATCATCGGACGTTCCTTCACTCGATTAGAACTTGTAGTCGGCGCGCACACCGACCGTCCGCGGCCGCATCCGGGCGTAGCGACCGTCGAGGAACGCTTCGGGATGGACATAGGTGATCGATTTGTCGTCGAAGAGATTCTCGACATAGGCGGTGAGGCTCACCGCGCCGAGCTTCGTCCCGGCGGTCAGGTTCACGTTCGTCCACGCATCGGTGTAGTCGTAGGTCGGGCTGACCGCCGCCGGGTTCCCCGGCACATTGGGGAACTGGTTGGGGAAGGAATCGGCGTGCGAGACGTTGACCGCGCCAAAAGCCGACTTGCCGTCGCCGATCGCGAAATCATAGCGCAGCGTCGCCGACCCCTGGAAGTGCGGCGAGGCGAGCCGCGTCCCGAGTTCGGCGCCCGAAATCGCCGCCTCGGAATCGGTCAGCTTGTTGATCTTCGCATTGTTCAGCGAGCCGTTGAGCGCGAGGCTGAGCCCTTCGACGGGCCGCGCAAGAAATTCGAATTCGACGCCATAGCTTTTCGCGCCGCCGACGTTGGTCGCGAACTGGATCGAGTCCGACACGCGGTTCGCCTGAACCTGAATGTCCTGCCAGTCGATATAATAGGCCGCGACATTGGCGGTCAGGTCGCCGCCGAGCCAGCGCCCTTTGAGGCCGATTTCATAGTTGGTGACGCTGTCCGACTTGGCCCCTTCGGGAATGACGATGTCGTTGGGATCGATCTGGCTGACCAGTCCGGCGCGCGCGTTGACGACAGGGGTGCGGAAACCCGTCGAGACGGTGGCGTAAGTCGTCAGGCTTTCGCTCGGCTTCCACGAGGCGCTTGCCTTCCACGACAGGCGATCGTCGGATACCTTGAGCCCAGCCGCATAGGCGACCGGCGTGATGGTGAGCGGCGGCACGAAGAAGCCGCAAGCCGCCGCGAACTCGGTGCAATAGGCGATCGTCAGATAATTGCTGTTATAACCGCCCCCGCGGGTGAAGCTCTGCACCTGCGTATTGCCGTAGCGCAGGCCGCCGGTGACCCAGAATTTGTCGCTGAGATGCCAGGTCAATTCGCCGAAACCGGCGATTTCGCTCTGGTCGGTATAGCTGTTGAAGCGCTGATAATATTCGTCGGGCAGCCCGACGATACCATTGGCATCGAGATATTCCTGCGTCGAGCGATAGGCGAAGTCCACCGTGCGCCGCTTGGTGTAATAGAAGAAGCCCGCGACCCATTCGAACGGGCCGTCGCCGCGCGACACGAGCCGCGTTTCCTGCACGAACAGATCGTCATAGCCATAGGCGTCGAGCGCGAACGGAAAGGCCTGACCATAGGTTCCCGCAAGATCGACGTAGAAGGACGCATCATAATCCGACAGCGTCGTCGAGCTGATCAACTCGGCAAAATCGAACTCGTAATTGACCGTGATATTATAGTTGGTGAGCTTGCCCTGAAAAAGGTCGGGCCGGTCCGAATTGCGCACGAACGTCCCAAGGTCGGGATTGGTCAGCGAGGAATCGGCGGGCTTGCTGTTCTCGTACGAGACGAGCAGCTTCACCCGCATCCGGTCGCTCGGCTGCAAGAGCAGCGCCGCGCGGCCGCCATAGGCTTCGAGGCTGTTCGAATCCTTGATGCCGGTGCCGATATTGTCGATCCAGCCGTCCTCGTTGCGATAATAGCCCGTCACGCGCAGTGCCATCGCGTCGGTCATAAGCGGCAGGTTGACCATCGCATTATAGCGCTGGCGCAGCGATCTCGATCCGGTGAGGCCGAGATCGACGTTGGCCGAGGCCTCGAAATCGTCGAGGTCGGGACTCTTGGTGATGATCCGCATCGCGCCGGCGAGGGAGTTCGATCCGAATAGCGTTCCCTGCGGCCCGCGCAGAAATTCGACGCGCTCGACATCGTAGAGATTGGGGTCGAGGATCGTCGAATTGCCGTTCGCCGAAATCGGCAGCTCGTCGACATAGATGGCGACCGCGCTCTGAAGGCCGGCGCTATAGCCGTTGGTGTTGATGCCGCGGCTGGTGAAATTGTTGAAATTCTGTGTCGGCCGGTTGACGACGATGCCCGGCGTGTTCTGCGCGATCCCTTCATATCCGACGATGCCGAGATCGTCGAGATCGTCCTGGCTGAACGCAGTCACGCTGAGCGGCACATCCTGAAGGCGGACGTCGCGGCGCGTGGCCGTCACGATGATGTCTTCATTTTTTCGCCCCTCCTCCGCGGCCGGTCGACCGGCGGACGACGAGGTGTCCGACGTCTGCGCCTGAGCTGAAACGGGTAGCGCGAACAAGGCGACCGCCGAGGCGGACACGAGCAGCTGTGCCTTCATTAAACCTCTCCCTCCTGGACGGCCTTATCGGGGCCGTCTCTGGCGAGGGTTATGCAAGCGAGTTCGTTCGCTGTCAATATTCACTCACACGTGCGTGAATGAACAGGGTTGCGCGGAGATTCAAGCGCGGTTTTCCGCGACATGGCTCCTCCCCGCAAAGGTTTGGTACGCGGATGGTCGACGCAGCACCGGCGAATTGACGGTGACATCCTTGTCCCGAGCGGCAGCGCGGCAGACGTCTTCGGCCACCATGGCGCACCGTGCGTCGATCCCGGCCGCGTGGTCCGTCCATGTGACGTCCGCCGGCCGCAAACGGGCCGGCGCTTGCTCAGCGCAATTTGCGACCCTCGGCATCCCAGACCTCGACCGCGCCGAGGCCGAGCGATCGCACCTTGGCCTCGATCTTCGACAGGTCGCCGACGATCACCCAGCTCATCGCGTCGGGGCGCAGCAGATCCCTGGCGGCACGCGTGATCGCCGCCGGCGTCAGCGCTTCATATTTGGCTGGCAGCGTCGTCAGATAGTCATAGGGCTTGTCGTGGAGCGACACATATTGAAGGTAGCTGACGAACGCCTGGTTTGTTTCGAACTGACCGGGAAGCGACAGCACATTGCCCTTCGCCATCATGTCGAGTTCGGCCTGGGTCGTGGGGCGATCGTTACGGATCGACCGGATTTCCTTGTCGATTTCGGCCAGCGCTTCGGCCGTCTTGTCGGTCTGGACACTCGTGGCAATGCCGAAATTCTGCGGACCGCGCTGCTCGTTGATGAAGCTGCTCGCGCCGTAGCTCCAGCCCTTGTCCTCGCGCAGATTCATGTTGAGACGCGCGGTAAAGCTGCCGCCGAGGATGCCGTTGACCGCGTCATAGTCGAAGTTGCGCGGGTCGAGCCCGTCCGGCATCAGCTCGCCGACCCGGATGACCGACTGGACCGCGCCGGGTTTGTCGATCAGCACGACGCGGCTGGCGGTTGCGAACGGGATGGGCGCGATCGTCTTTTGCCCCTTGGGGATCGCCGGCGGTGTCCAGTCGCCGAACGCCTTTTCGAGCTGCGCCGTCAGCGCCTCGAGCGTCGTGTCGCCGCTGGCGTAGAGGACGGCATTGTCGGGCCGGATCCAGCTTTGATACCAGCGCGCCACATCGTCGCGCGTGAAGGATTGCAGCGTGGCAGGACGCCCTTCGAGCTGCGTGCCATAGGGATGTTCGGTCCCGTAGAGGAGACCGGTGAAGGCGCGCTGCGCGATCGCGGTCGGCTCGGCGAGCGACTGCGAAATGGCCGACAGGCCGAGCGCGCGATCGCGTTCGATATCGTCGGGGCGAAAACCGGGATCGCGGATCGAGCGCGCCCACAGCGCGATCGTATCGGGCAATTCGCGGCTGAGCGACGACAGGAGGAAGCTGGTGGTATCGGTTCCCGAGCTCGCATACATGCGCGCGCCGAGCGCCGCTTGCTGCTCCTCGAACGTCTGCGCCGTCGAACCCGCGGGGCCATCGCCCATCACCTGCAGCGTGAAACCGCCAAGCCCGCGCGCGCCCGGACGATCGGCGGCGGTTCCGGCATCGAACACCATCGCCATATCGACCGTCGGCACCTTGCGGCGCGGCGAAAAGACGACGCGGATGCCGTTCGACAGCCGCGCCTCCTGCGCGACGGGCAGCACGAGGTCGGGAGACGCCGCGAGAGCGGGAAGCTGGCTGCGATCGGCGCCATCGGCCACGCTTTCGTGCCCGCCATAGGGAAGCACGGTCAGCTTGTGCGCCCCGCGCGTCAGCCATTCCTTTGCGTCGGCGGTGACCCCCGCCGCGGTGACGGCCTCGAACCTTTGGTCTTCTTTCGCATATTCGGCCGGGTCGTCGGCGAAGACGAGCCCGTCGGCGAGCGCCATGGCGCGCACATAGACCGATTCGAGCGCGCGCACCGTATTGGCATAGTTGCTGACTTTCGCGCGCTTCAGCTCGCCGGCATCGGGGCCGGAGGCCAGGAAGGCGTCGAGCGTCTGCTGGATGACCGCTTCGACCTCCTTCGGATCGGCTTCGGGTTTCAGCCGCGCATCGATCGAGAAGACGCCGGCCACGGCCATGCCCTGATAGTTGACCGACACCGATGTCGCGAGCGCGCGATCGCGTACCAGCGCCTTGTAGAGCCGCGACGTCTTGCCGCCGCCCAGGACATTGGCCGCGGCGCGCAGCGTCGACGCCTGCGGCGTGCCGCGCCCGGGCACCGGCCAGCTCCACGAAACGGCCGCCTGCGGCACAGTGTCGAGCATCGTCTCGCGCTTGTCGGCGCCGAGGCGCGGCACCCAATAGGTCGGGCGGCTGACCGGCGGGCCGGCCGGGACGCTGCCGAAATATTTCTCGGCCAGCGCTTTCGCTTGGTCGGCCTTGATATCGCCCGAGAGCGAAAGGACGGCGTTGGCGGCGCCATAATATTGGCCGAACCAGTCCTTCACATCGTCGAGCGACGCCGCGTTCAGATCCTCCATCGATCCGATGACCGAATGATAATAGGGGTGATCGACCGGAAAGATGGCGCGCGCGGTGACGTCGTCCATCTTTGAATAGGGCTGGTTCGCGCGCTGGCGCTTTTCGTTCTGGACGACGCCGCGCTGCTCGTCGAGTTTCGCCTGGGTGATCGCGCCGAGCAGATAGCCCATGCGATCCGATTCGAGCCACAGCGCGCGTTCGAGCCCGCCGGTGGGGACGACTTCATAATAATAGGTCTGGTCATAGGAGGTCGCGCCGTTCACCGCCGAGGTGCCGATTTCCTGCAGCGCCGGAAACCATTCGTCGTCGCGATGCTCGGACCCGTTGAACATCAGATGCTCATAGAGATGCGCGAAGCCCGATTTCCCCTCGGGCTCATTCGCCGAGCCGACATGATACCAGACCGCGACGGCGACCTTTGGCGTGCTGTGATCTTCGTGCACCACGACGCGAAGCCCGTTGGCGAGCGTAAACTGTTCGAACGGCAGAATCTCGTCGGCGCAGGCCGGCGGGGCGAGCGACAGCGCCGCGAGCGCGGCGGTCAGCAGGAGGGGGGTGCGGTTCATCGAAGATTTTCCTGTCCCTTGGCAAAGAGGTCCCGTCCTGCCGCTCCGGGACGAGCGCGGCAGGGCGGGTAGGCTGTAAGGGCGCGTCAGAAGTTCAGAGCGATGCCGGCCTTGACCCGGCGCCCGCCCAGATAGGTCGCGCCGCTGTAGAAGCGCGGCGTTTCGCCGACGCCGCCGACCGAAGAGAGCAGGTCGGGACTGCTCGTTCCCTTCAGCAGATCCTGCCCTTCGAGATAGACGCGCAGCTTGCCGAAACTCGGCTGCATCCAATATTCGAACCGGAAATCGAGCGTGCGGACGCCTTCGCGATAGACCGCCAGCCCGCGCGGATAGAAATTGTCGAGCGTGCGCGACTGGAATCCATAAGCGAGCGTCGCATCGACCCCATATTTATTATAGGTCAGTGCGACCGTCCCCGAATGTTTGGGCTGGTTGTTGAACGGGATTCCGGAAAATTCATAATCCTCCTCCCCCGCATTGCCATAGGGCCAGTTATACACCTGCCAGCGCTTGCTCTTGGTGAAGGTGTAGTTGGCATAGATGCCCAGCCCGGCGAGCGCGCCCGGGAGGAAGTTGAAGCGCCGCTCGGCCTGCGCTTCGATGCCCCAGATCGTCGCCATATGCTCGCTGTTCGACGGCGTCGAACCGGTGATGAAGTAATTTTCGGGGTGCGCCGGATCGAAATAGGGCGCGCCCTGGAAATAGATATGATCGGGCAAGGGAACGGCCGCGAGCTGGGCCGGTCCGTTCGTCGCATTCGCCTGCAGCAGATTCTTGATCCGCTTGTAAAAGCCCGACAGCTTCAGGATGCCGATGTCCTGATCATAATATTCGACGCTGAGGTCGAAATTATGGGTCATCGCGGGCTTCAGATCGGGGTTGCCGGTGTTGATCGTCAGCACGGGCTTCAGCCCTTCGGGGCCCGGGATCGGGATGTTGATGAAGCTGATCCGCGTCTGCGTCGAAAGCTGGCCGATCTGCGGACGCGCCACCGAAAGGAAATAGCCGCCCCGGAAGATCAGATTGTCGCTCTCGCGATAGTTGAACAGGATGCGCGGCAGCCAGTCGGTCGCGGTCGCCTTTTGGCTCGCGAGACGGGTGAAGTCGTTCTGAAACGTCAGGTCGACGCCAAAGCCGCCGCCGTTCGACGGATCGATCGGCCCGATATAGGTCGGGAAAATCAGATTGTCGGCCTCGAGCCGCGTCTGATTGAAGCGGACGCCGCCGATGACCTCCAGCTTTCCGAAGTCGAGACGCGACTGCACATAGGCCGCCAGATTCTGTTCGAGCGTCCGTTCGCGATTGATGTCGTCGGGAAGCTCGATCGGGGTCAGTTGGAGGCCGGTGGCGGGGCCGACATAGTCGCCGACATTGTCGACGAAGTCGGTCAGCGAGTCCTCGCCGATCACGACGAAACGCGACCCGGTGATGCCGATGCGCGACAGGTCGTTGGGCACGAGGTCGAGCGGCAGCGCGGTAACCGGGACATTGCCGCCGAACTGCGAGCGCGCGAGCCGGCTCTTGAACGTCACCTTTTCGAACTGCACCCCCGCCTCGACATAGGCGAGCGGACCCCAGTTCGCATCGTAGCGCGCGCTATATTCGGCGGTGAAGCGGTCGTTCTTGCCCGTCGTCACGTCGATCTGCCCGCTCGCGGTGTCGATCGTGAAGTTCGATCCGTCGTTGACGAAGGCCCACCCGGCATCGGTCAGCAGCGGCAGTTGCAGCCCCTTGCCGCTGCGCGGTCCGAAGGGGGTGACGATATAGCCGAGCGCGGGATCGGTCGCTTCGGGCAGAAAATATTCGGGCCTGGCATCGGCGGGAAGCGTCCGCAGCTGCAAGCCGAAATTCGACGGGTGCCGCTCGCTGCCGTGCGCATAGCCGAGCAGATAATTGAATTCGAAGCGGCCGCTCTTCGTCGTGCCGTTGAAGCTGTAGGTGTCGGTGATCGTCCGCGCGCGGCGGTCGTAGACATAGTTTTGCGTGTGCTCGATCGCCTCGTTGCCGGGCGCCAGATCGAGGATCAGCGCCGTCCGGTCGCCGCTCGTCGCGGTCGGCACATAGTCGAGGTCGACCCCGAAGCTTTCGTTGAGCTGCGTCGTCGTGCGGCGCGCCTCGCTATGCTGGAAGTCGAACTTGAAATTGCTGTGATCGGCGACCTGCCATTCGGCCGACAGCGTCGCGGCGAGATTTTCGGTCCGCACATGATTGAAGCTGGTCCCGAGACTGAGCGGGAACGCCCGCGCCGCGTCGGGCAGGAAGGGAAAGGTCGCGAGCGGATCGACCGCGTCATAGGCTTCGAGCGTCGGATTGCCGTCAGCGTCGGGCGGCAGGAACTCGCCGTAGCGCAGATTATGGCCATAGCTGATCGAGCGGTTCGCCGATTTGCGATATTGCACCGACGCGCTGAGACCGAAATTCTCGTCGGCGCCGAACTTGGCCGAAACCGTTCCCGAAGCGAGAAAATCGTCACTGAACCCCTTGCCGCTCTTGCCGCCCTCGACGAGGACATTGGCATAGCGCCGCGGACGATTGAGCGGCGAGAGCGTTTCGATTTCGACGAGGCCGCCGGTGCCCGCGCTATCCTGATTGGGGAGCAAAGTCTTGCTGATCGTGATCTTGCTGACCGAATCGGCGAGCATGTTCGAAAGGTCCGGCGAGCGGCCGACCCCATTGCCGACCGGCAGGTTGAGCCCGTTGAGCTTGACCGCGTTCATATCGGGATCGAGGCCGCGGATCATGATGTTCGTGCCGTCGCCTGTCAGCCCGTCGCGCTGGAACGAGACGCCCGGCACGCGGCGCAGCGCCTCCGAAATCGTCGTGCCGGTGAAGTTGCCGAGATCGTCGACCGACACGACGTCGCTGCTGTTTTCGGCCGTGCGCTGCAGATTGAGGGCATTGGCGCGCGCGCTGCGCGAGCCATAGACGACGATCTCGCCGACAGCGCCGCTGCCTTCGTCCATCCAGAATTCGGCGTTCGCGCGCTCGCCCTTCCCCACCTCGACCCGCGTCGATTGCTGGACATAGCCGAGGAAGGAAACGGTCAGCGTATAGGTCCCCGCGGGGACGCCCGCGAAGCGGAAATTTCCCAGATCGTCCGCGGTGGCGGTTTGCCCCGTTTCCTCGATCCGCACGAGCGCACCGGCGATGTTGCGATTGCCGTCCGACTGCGCAACGTGCCCGGCGATGGTGCCGACGCCGTCGGCCGCCGAGGACGCGCTTGTGGTTGCAGCGGGACCGCTCCCCGGACGCGAAACGATATAGGATCCGCCCGCCGTCTGGCGCAGAATCAGTCCCGAGCCCTTGATAAGCGTACGATAGGCCGCGTCGGCCGTGAAGCGGCCACGCAGCCGCGGACCGGTCCGTTCGCGCACGTCGGCCTCGACGAAGACGATGTTGGTACCGGTTTTGGCCGCCACATCGCGAAGCGACCGCGCGAGCGGCTGGGCGGCGAGGTCGAGGTCATATTCGGCTTGCGCCCGCGCCTCCGCGCTGTGCCCCGCGATGGCGATGGTCGCGGCACAGGCCGCCAATACGGTCTTGGAAATCATCAATGCCCCCCTTGCGGGCGGGGCGTTCATTGCCCTCGCCCTCATCTACGGAGACGCGCGATCGCCGCAAAACCGACATCGTTATGAAATAAAAATTTACCGTCCGACAGCGAGCGTCGCCAGGCGATCGCTCTGTGCCGCCAAAGCGGGTATCGGCGCGCCTCTTCAGCGCTCGAGGCGCAGCTGCCCCGCGCCGCGTTCGACCTTCAACCCGTGCAGCGTCGCCACCGCATCGACGAATTCGGCAACATCGTTGGTCGCAAAGACACCCGACACTTTGAGCGCGCCGAGGCGCGGATCGTCGATCCGGATCTGCGGACCGCCATAACGGTGGAGTTCGGCGATCGCCGCCGACAGGGGCGTATCGTTGAAGACCACCTGCCCGCGCCGCCACGCCGTCGCGGCGTCGGACGACACCGAGGTGACCATCGCCGATGTATCGCCGACGGCGGCGAATTGCTCGCCCGGCGCCAGAAGCGTCGGCGGGACCGCAGGTGCCATGCCTGCCGAAGGATGCGTGTCGATGCGCACCTTGCCCGAAATCAGGGTCACCGTGACCGCGTCGCCCTTTTTCCGCACGATGAAGCTCGTCCCGATCGCCGTGACGCTCTTGTCGCCCGCGGTGACGACGAAGGGCCGCGCCGGATTGTGCGCGACCTCGAACATGGCTTCGCCCTCGTCCAGCCTGACGTCGCGCGACGCCTGATTATAGGCCACGCTGAGATGCGTGTCGGTATTGAGCGCGATGCGCGAACCGTCCTCGAGGGTCGCGACCTGCTGCTCGCCGACCGCCGTCGAATAGGCCGGCGGCTGACGCAGCATCAACCATCCCGAAACGAGGCAGAGGAGGAGAAGCGAGGCCGCGATCGCCAGAGACCGCACGCGCGCCGGCAGCCGCCCCGAAGGCGTCGCGGCCCGGCGTTCCTCATGCGGTTCGCCCGTATCGCCCCGCAACAGCGCGGCGCCCGGAATGATCGCCCAAACGTCCATGGCTTTTTCGAACGCCTCGCGGTGCGCGGCATCGGCTTCGAGCCAGGCGCGAAGCCCCGCCTCGGTGGCCCCTGTCCGCCCGGTCGATTCCAGCCTGGCGAGCCACGCAGCCGCCTCCGCCGCGGGTCGTTCGGATATCTCGCGACCGCTCACCACTGGTCCATCCACTTCATCAGCTGGAGCGTCGCACGCGCGACCTGCTTTTCGACGGCGGCGACCGACATGCCCTCGATCCGCGCGATTTGCGCGAAGGGCAGATCGTCGAGCCGGCGCATCAGCAGGATGCGGCGCGTCCTTTCGGGCAACCGGTCCAGCCCTTCGGCGGCATGGAGAAGCCGCGCGCGCTCCTCGACCACCTGGTCGGGGCCCGGGCTCGTGTCCGCGATCGAGGGCAGATGGTCGAGCACGGCAAAGGGCGACCGCCCGTTCCGGCGCGCCCGATCGATCGAAAGATTGACCGCCGCCGTCACCAGCAGCGCCTCCCTCGACTGCGCGCGATGCGAACGCTCATATTGTTCGACCTTCAGGAAGGCGTCGTGCACCAATTCATCCGCATCCTCAGCAGGAACGCCGCGTCGCATGACCGCCCGCCTGGCTTTTGCCAACATGTCAGCGAGGTTCGACATGGCGCTCCAAATTGCCCCCTGCTATCCTAGACGCGCGACCTCGCATTATCCGACATGCGAAGGCAATGCGGTTTTCGCGCGTCGGCAGTGCATATCGCGCCGGAGGGCAACGTGCGATGCTTCAAGGGGCTTTCAGACGCCGCGGGTCCACCGCCTCGACCTCGAGGCCCGCCGCACGTTTTGCCGATCGATGATCGCCCGAAGATTCCGGACGAGCTTGCCCGGCACGTATCGCGAGGCAAGCGCATGAAAGGTGATCGTTCCGCCCCCGGGCTCCGCAGCCGCTGCCGATCGCGCGCCGAGCGACGCGGCGCCAGCGGCGGCGAGGCCGGCGAATGCCCTGCGATTCAGCATGTCATCGCTCGTCGGCACCGGGCGGCGCGCAGAAGAAATTGCTCGCCGACGCGGTCGACCCCCAACCGCGATACACCGCCTTCTTCGGAAAGGCGCAGAGCGGCCGCTGCATCTCGATCTTGCCGGGGTTCGCGCTCGCGAATTTCGTCGCGACGATCCGATCGGGCGCCTGCCCCCGGTCGGCCCAGGCGATGAGCGCCGAGAAGATGTCGTGCCGCGGATCGTCCGAAGGCGGCGGCGGCGGGATGCCGAGCGTGGCATTGAAGGCGTCAGGTCCGGTGCCGCCGCCGCAATGCATCATTCCGGGCGCCAGGAACAGGCGCGCGCTGTCCGCGAGGTCATGGGCGTCGCCGAACTGCGCCGCCTGCCGTTCATAGAAGGCGATCGACTGGGCCGGCGCGACGAGCGTGTCGGCGAGTCCGTGATAGATGATCAGCTTGCCGCCGCGCGCCGCAAAGGCGGCCAGGCTGCCGCGGGTGGCGTCGTTGACGATGGGGCCCAGACGCGCATCGACGGCGGGCATGTCGCGATCGAAGTCAAAGGCCTTCCAGTTCCAGTCGGCGCCGAACACCCATTTGAAGAGCGCTGCGAACGGCGGCTGGTCGCCGATCGGCGTCTGCAGAAAGGACCAGCCGAAGGTGCCGGGCATCTCGCTTCCCGGCAACCAGCCGAAATAGCGCGCCTTGCCGTCGCGGTCCGTCGGACCCGAATAAAAGGCGCGCGCGGTGGCCACTTCGCTTTCGGTGAGGCAAGCGTCCGAGGCCGCGCCCGAGCATTTCAGAACCGCCGGATCAAAGGCGCAGCTCAACGGATCGGATACGAACGGATCGCCGGCCAGCCCGTGCCCCTGACGCCAGCAGGTTGCGATCGCAGCCTTGTTGAGCAATTTCAGCTTGGCATCGGAGAGCGGACTACCGGGCGTGCGATGCGCCGCGGCATAGTCCCACAGCACCGCCGCGTGACCCCAGGTCCGGTTGATAACCGGCGCCCCGACGAGGATCCCGTCATAGTCGTCTGGGTAATAGAGCGACTCGATCAGGCCTTGCTGACCGCCGGTCGAACAGCCCGTGTAATAGGAGCGCTTTGCATCGCGGCCATAGAAAGCCTTGGTGATCGCCTTGCCGGTGGTCGTCATCACATGCGTCGACAGCCGGCCCCAGTCGCGCCATTTGCGCGGATGATCGATCAGGGCGTCGCCCTCCAGCGGCGACGCCGGGGCGGTTCCGGCGTCGGTGGTCGCGGTCGCAAATCCGCGCCGCAGCCCGTCGACCATGCCCGAATAGCCGCCCGCGAGGACTCCGGCAAAACCGCCGTTGCCATTGCCGTGAAACACGCCGGCCCATCCCTCGGCAGGCAGCCAGATCTCTACCCCGATGTCCGAATCGGGCGCCGACCGCACGCGCGCCACGACGCGGCAGAAGCTGCGATAGCCCGGCGTTTCGCCGGCGATCGTCGTTTCCGAAGCCTTTGCCGGGACCAGCGCCGCGCTGACGATGCGCGTGTCGGCGAGCCGCAAGCCGGCAAGGGCGCTGCAGCGCGCGGCGACGGCATCCGGCTCCGCCGCGGGCGCGGCGGCGATAGCCGCGTTCGGGACCATCCATCCCATCGTCGCGGCGGCGAGAATGGCGACGCCCTTTGTCCGCTTCATCTTTGTCTCCTGTAACCAGCTCATCGTCATTTCATCCGTCATGCCGGGTGCGGCAGGCCGACCGTCGCTAGGCGGTGCGCTCGAGTCCCGCCTCGGCGGCGACCGGCGCGGATTGCCTGATCAGCCGCGCCAGCCACAGAAACAGAAGCGCGCCGACGAGATACATGGGCGCGAGCGCATAGAAGGCCATCTGCAGGCTGTGGTCGCCATATTGCGGCCGGAAGTAGTCGCTCGCCATGCCGACGAAGGTCGGGCCGAGGCCGAGGCCGATCAGGTTCATGACCAGCAGGAGCAGCGCCCCCGAAATCACCCGCGCGCCCGGATCGACTTCGCTCTGGACGAAGGTGACCGTCGCGGGAAGGAAGAAGGAATTGAGGAACAGCGGGACGCCGAGCAGCGCGAGCGCGACCGGCCAGCGATCCGCAGCGGCAAAGCCCAGAAAGAAAGGCAGGGCGAGCAGCAGCGACAGCGCCGGAATGGTGGCGTAAGCGGCCTTGTTGCGGACGCCGAAGCGATCGATGAGACGGCCCGAGACATAAATTCCGCCGCCCATTCCAAGGCCGACGGCGAGCGCATACCAGATCGCGACCTCTTCGAGCGCCATTCCCTTCTCGCGCATCAGGAACAGCGTCGCGAAGTTGCTGAGGCCATAGGTGATGAAATTGGCAGCACCGCTGGCGAGCGCGGTCACCGCCAGGATCCGGTTGCCGAAAAAATCGCGAATCGCCTGTCCGAAGCTCTGCCCCGTGTCCGCGCCGAGCGCCGATACGGGCGCCGCGTCGAAGCGGCCGCGCACCGGCTCCGGAACGAGCAGATAGACCAGCACCGCCGTCACCACGCCGATCGCGCCGACGACGTAGAAGGGAAGGCGCCAGTCATAGGCCGCCGCGAGCGATGCGCCGAAGGCGACGCCCAGAGCCGAACCGAGCGGAGGGCCGAGATTGAAGATGCCCATCGCGGTGCCGCGCTGTTCGCGCGGAAAGGTATCGGAAATGATCGCATAGGATGGCGGCACGCCTCCCGCTTCCCCGACCCCGACCGCCATGCGTGCCGCCACTAACTGACCGTAGTTCGCTGCCATGCCGCACGCCGCGGTCGCCGCGCTCCACAGGCCGCAGGCTAGCGAGAGGACCTTCACCCGGTTCGTGCGGTCCGCGAGCCAGCCGATGGGGATGGCGATGAAGCAATAGAAGAGCGCGAAATAGAAGCCGGTTATGCGCCCCAGTTCGCTGTCGCTGATCTGCAAACCGTCCTGAATCGGCTTGGCGAGGATCGAAATGAGCTGCCGGTCGAGGAAGTTCAGCACATAGACGAAGCACAGCATGCCGAGCACCAGCCCGCGATGGCCTCCGCCGCCGCTTTGCGTGATGCCGGCCCGCTCCGGCGCTGCGTTGCTGTTCATGGCCCTGACCCTTCCCTGTCTGTTCTATCTCGTTTCGCCGACGTCGCGCCGCCAGCGTTGCGCCTGGTCGATGTACCAGGGCAGGAGTTCGGGAGCGGCGGTCGCGTCGGCATTGATCACCTTCGCGGCGGGCCAGCCGGCGAACAGCCGCTTGACCGGCAACTCCTGCTTCTTACCCGACAGCGTGCGCGGGATGGCTGGCGCGGCGATCAACCGGTCGGGCACGAAGCGCGGCGACAGGCTGGCGCGAATGGCCGACGCCACCGCCGCCTCCATCGCCGGATCGACGCCGTGCCCCTTGGCCGGGACAACGAACATGATCAGCTCGCTGTCGCCATCCTCGTCCTCGACGTCGATGATCATCGTGTCGGCGACCCCCGGCAGACTTTCGACCGCCGCATAGATTTCCGCGGTTCCCATGCGCAGGCCGTGGCGGTTGATCGTGGCATCGCTGCGCCCCGAAACCGTGCAGCTGCCGTCTTCGCCGATCGTCAGCCAGTCGCCGTGGCGCCAGATCCCCGGCCATTCGGAAAAATAGGATTCGCGGTAGCGGCTGCCGTCCTCATCCCCCCAGAAATAGAGCGGCATACTGGGAAAGGGCCGCGTGCAGACGAGTTCGCCGACCTCGCCGATCACCGGCCGGCCCCGCTCGTCCCACGCTTCGATCGCGGCGCCCAGGTGGCGGCATTGCAGCCGTCCGGGCGTGTCGGGCAGGTCCGGATGGCCAGCCATGAAGGCGGCGGCGATTTCGGTGCCGCCACTGACGTTCGACCACCAGATATCGGGGCGCCCGATCGCCGCGAACTGCGCCGAGCCCCAGCGCTGAACGTCGGGGAGAAGCGGCGAGCCGGTACTGCCGAGCGCGCGAATACGGTCGAGCCCCGCGATCCGGGCGATTTCGACCCCGGCCTTCTGGCAGCTCGCGAAGAAGGCCGCACCCGCGCCGAACCAGGTCACGCCGCTGTCCGCGGCGAACGTCCACAGCCGCGTCCAGTCGGGATCGGCCTTGGGTCCGCTCGGCGAGCCGTCGTAGAGGCAGATGGTCGTGCCGCTGAGCAAGCCCCCCACCTGAATGTTCCACATCACCCAGCCGGTCGCGCTGTACCAGTGAAAGCGGTCGCCGAAATTATTGGCGCCATAGCTTGGCCCGAGATCGAAATGGAGACGGCCTGCCGAGGTTGCCAACAACACCCCGCCGTGCCCATGGACGATAGCCTTGGGCAGGCCGGTCGTCCCGCTCGAATAGAGGATCCATAGCGGATGATCGAAGGGGAGCCATTCGGGTTCGAAGGCCGCGACGGCGGCGTCATCGCGTGCGATCGCTTCCTCGAAAGCGACTGCCCCCGGCACCTCGCCGACCCCGAATCCGCTGGCGAGCAGGAACAGCACCTCCAGTCCGGGCAGATCCGCCGCGATTTCGGCAACCGCGGCGCTGCGATCCATGGCCTTGCCGCCGTAAAATACGCCATCGACCGCGATCAGCGCCTTGGGCCGCGTCTGGCGCAGCCGGTCGAGTACGGCCCTGGTTCCCATATCCGGCGAGCATAAGGTCCATATCGCGCCCAGGCTGGCACAGGCGAGGAGGCCGACCACGGCGGCGGGGACGTTGGGAAGATAGGCGGCGACGCGATCGCCCCGCCCGATCCCATAGCGGCGCAGTTCGAGCGCGAGCGACGCCGCCTGACGTTTCAGCTCCGCCCAGCTGAGCGTTGCGGTTTCGCCCCGTTCGTTCGCGGCGACGATCGCGGGCTGGCTGGCCGCGTCCGCCGGTGTCGCGTGCCGGAACACCTGCAGGGCATAGTTGACCTCGGCCCCGTCGAACCAGTGCGCGCCCGGCATCCGGTCTTCGCTGAGTATGGTGTTGACGGGGGTGCGCGATTCGATGCGGTCATAATCCCAGATACTGCGCCAGAAGCCTTCGAGGTCGCTGACCGACCAGCGGTGCAAAGCCTCATAGTCCGCGAAGACGCGACCCCGCGTGTCTTTGAGCCATTCCGAATAGAGGCGCATCTGCGGAAGAGGTCCCGAAGCGCCCCCATTGCTATTGCTGTGACTCATCGACCAACCTTGTTCTTCATTTCAAGACATGACGCGAGGCAACGACATGGGGCGGCGCGCAACGCCCGCCGCCCCTGCCGCCCCCGCGTCAAAAGGATGTCCGCAGGCTCATCGCCGCATAGCGTCCGATCGCATTATAGGTCCCGCCGATGCCGTCCGTTCCGGGGAAGAAGGGCGGGGTCGCGTCGAACAGATCGTTGATCTGCAACCCGACTTCGGTCCCCTTCACGAAACTCGTATCGGGCAATTTGATCGACAGGCGCAGGTCCGCGGTGGTGTAGCCCTTCGCATGATAGAGGCTCGATCCGGTCGGCGTCGCGTAAGAGGCCGTCACGCCGCTGCGGTGGTTGACGTAATTCACGAAGGTCACCGGACCCGCCGTGAACCCCAGCGTCGTGCGCAAGGTCGTGCGCGGAATGCCGGCGTCGAGTGAATCGCTTACGGCCGATGTCGGCGACAATCGGTTCTGATATTTCAGGATGTAATTGCCGGCGATCCCGCCGAAGATCGTCCCGAAGCCGGTCGTGTGCCGATAGCGCAGGTCAAAATCGATCCCGTTGGTTTTGCGGACGCCGAAATTGCCCTGACGCAAGTCCAGAATATTGCCGATCGGCGGCACCGCGGAGAAGGTATAGAAGAAGGGCACCGTATCGGTGATCGCGTCGGTCACCTGCGCTGCCGACGGATCGCGAATGACGCGCGAGGCGAAGGTCGGGTCGCTGAACAGCAGTGCGCCGAGCCCCGACGGCGTCCCGATGACATCGTCATATTTGATGTCATAGAAGGTCGCGCTCGCGGTGAAATCGGGAGCAAATCGCGGCCGGAGATCGACACCGAACGAGAAGGTGCGCGCCTTTTCCGGCTTCAGCGCCTGGTTGCCGCCATAGAGCAGAATCGTATTCACCTGCGCCGTGCCGCGCGAGGGGTCGCGCGCGCCGAACGCGTCGACGAGCGCTGCCGCCGCATAATAGGAACCGACGGTCGAACCGAGATCGCGCAGGCCCGGCGCGCGGAACGACGTCCCGTAGCTGCCGCGAAGGTTCACGCCGTCGACGGGTTCCCAGGTGATGCCGATCTTCGGATTGGTCGTCGATCCGAAGTCGCTGTAATGATCGTAACGTCCCGACAGCGAAAGCGTCAGGCTGCGGACCATCGGCACCGCATTGTCCTCGCCGAACAGAGGCACGAAAAGCTCGCCATAGAGCGACTCGACGCTCCGCCCCAGATCTTCCGGAAAGCCGACGCCGCCGCTCGATCCTCGCTGCTCGTAGGTTTCCCGGCGATATTCGGCGCCGAGCGCGATCTTGAGTTCACCGCCGGGTAGCCCGGCGAGCGGCCCGTCGACCTTCACTGCGCCGATGCGAGTGCGCTGATGATTGGTAAAATCGGTCGGATTGTCGAGGATCGCCGCGACCACCGCCGGGTCGGTCCGCGTCCCGAAGGGGTCGAGCGCCGTCGCGGTGGTCGTTCCGGCGGCAGCGGCGGCCAGCGCCGTCGTATTGATCCCCGGCTGGAAGGTGTCGTTACGCGACCAGTTGAAGGTCCCATAGGCCGTCGCCTTGAAGTCGCCGGGCAGTTTGACGTCGATCCCCGCGGTCGCGTTGCCGGCCCGGACGCGGAATGTTTGATCGAAATGATCGGCCCCGACCAGATTGTCGGGCCGGAAGTCGACGAATTCATATACCGCCCCCGTACCCGGGGGCGCCTGGAAGAAGGGGTTCGCGGCGGTGAGCAAAACGAGGCTTTGTCCGGGGAGCGCCGCCTGCACCGTGTCCTTGCGGTCGGAATAGAGAAGGTCGCCCCACAGGGTCACGGCCGATGACAAGTCCTGGCGCGCCGAGACGAACAGGCTGTGCGTGCGGTTCTCGGGCACCAGATCGACCGGACCGCGCGGATCGCAGGTGTTGAGTCCGGGCGCGAGGCTGGGCGCGGCATAGATCGTTCCCGTGAACAGGTTGACGTTCGCATCGGGACACACCGCCGAGCGCGTGTCGATACCGCCGACCGACCGGAAATCGAGCGAGCGATAGCGCCGGTCCGCCCCGGTAATATTGCTGTTCTCCGAATATTGATAGGCCGCGACGAACGAGCCGCCCGTCCACTCCTGCCCGAATATCGCACCCGCATTGAAGGCGTTGTAATCGTCCGCGAAACCGTAGCGGACATTGGCCTCCAGCCCGGAGACGCGCTTGCGGGTGATGAAGTTGATCACCCCCGCCACCGCATCGGAGCCATAGATCGCCGATGCCCCGTCGGCGACGATCTCCACCCGCTCGAGCGCGAGTTCGGGAAGGAACGGATAATCGGGATTGGTTTGCTGGGTGCTGCCCGAAATCAGGCGATGCCCGTTCATCAGCGGCAAGGTGGCGCTCGGCGGCAAGCCCCGCAGGCCCGGAGCGAAGGAACCGAGCCCGCCGTTGCTCGTGCGCGGGGCGGTGTTGAAACTGTTGAGCTGCGGCACCGTCGCCAGCAATTCGGGCATGCTCGCCGCGCCGACCAGCTTTGCGTCTTCGCGCGACACGCTGATGAGGCCCGAGCCCGTCGGTGGGATGCCGCGAATGCTCGTCCCCGTGACGACGATTTCGCTGTCGGCTTCTGCGACATTATCGTCGGACTGGCCGCTGGCGCCCGCGCTCTCCGCATGCGCTACCGCCGCCGTGCCCAGCGTGGCCGCCAACAAGGCCGAACCGCACAGCATGCGCGCACGGCTTCCCGCAAGAATGGATCTGGTCGACATGATGGTCCTCTTCCCTGGCTAAGCTTGTTCTTCGTTGCGGACGCGCCGCTGCCGGACTTTGCCGGCTTGATGTGCTGCTTATGGTTTGCCAGAGCGGTTTGTAAGGGCATCAGCGGACATCGCTGTGTCTTTACCGGACATGGCGTGCGAGAAGGGGACATATGGCGATCGACGAAGAACAGCGCGCACTGGCGAGTCGCAATGCGCGGGCGGGATTCCCGTCGCTCAACCAGCGTATCTTCGCGCCCTTCAAGCTGGTGACGGTGATCGACACGGTGGCGAGCCGCGGCATCGCGCCAGAGACGGTGCTCGACCGCACCGGATTGACCCTCGCCGAAGTGCGCGATCCGCATACGCTGACGTCGATCGGACAATATCTTGCCGCCTGCGAGAATATCGTATCGGCGGGAGCCGAATTCGCCGACGCCTTTGCGATCGGCTCGCGCCTCCATCTGTCGGCCTATGGCATGTACGGCTATGCGTTGATGTGTTCGCCCACGATGCGCGACTTCTTCGATTTCGCGGTGCGCTACCAGCCGCTTGCCACGCCCACCGTTCGCCTCGGCTGGCGAACCGAGGGCGACCTGGCGATATGGCAGTTTCAGGAGATTTATCGCGACGTGATGAGCAGCGACGTGCGCACCTTCCTCATCCGTCAGCAGATGAAGATGACCTACACCCATATTCGCGATACCGCCGGATCGGACAATCTGCCGGTTCGCGCCCGGTTTGCGCTCGCCGAGGACGCGCACGCCGCAGAGGACGCGCGCGAACTCTCCTGCCCCTGTCTCTATGGCCAGGAAGCCAACGAACTGCATTTTCCCATTGGTATCCTCGAGCAGACCCCGGAACTCGGCAACCGGCTCACCCGAACGATGCTCGAAGAGACATGCGACCGCCTGATCGGCCAGTCGAGGACGTCGTCCGGAGTATCGGGCGAGGTCTATCAACTCCTTCTCCTCGCGCCGAACCAATTTCCTTCGATGACGGCGATCGCCGATCAGCTCGGTTTGCAGGAACGCACGCTTCGCCGCCGCCTCGCGGCCGAAGACACCAGCTATGCGGGGATCGTCGACGACGTCCGGCGCAAGCTGGCGATCGAATATCTGCAGACGACGCGGATGAGCGTCGATGACGTGGCGTGGAAGGTGGGGTTCAGCGACAGCGCGAACTTGCGGCGCGCGATCCGGCGATGGACCGGCCAAACCGTCAACCAAGTCCGGGCAGGCAAATGAAGGCCGGGGCGTTCACCCCTTGGCTCGAAGGACCCGAGCTTGGCCGCGAGTGACCCGTGATGGCGGACCCCGGCCGGCCTTTGAACTGGCACGCCCGGATATAGCAAGCCTACCTGATTCCGAGGATGTTTGATTAAATCATTTATGCCAAGCTAACGATTGCGCTGCCGAGCGGTGGCGTTTCGGTGATGTGCTTGATCGGACCCGCGGTTGAACAAGGAAGACTCTGGCTATCCCGGCGCTGATCTGCCGGCGCCGCTTTTGCTCGTCGAGGACGAGCAGATCATGCACGTTCGTCTGCGATCGATCTTGGGTGCGCTCGGTTACAGCAAAGGGGCGCTTTCCTTCGCGTCGAGCCTGGCCGAAGCCAAGGCGTTGCTTGCCGCCCAGCCGTTCGCCATGGCCTTTGTCGATATCGGGCTGCCCGACGGCAATGGCGTCGACCTGATCGGCGAAATGCACAGGAATGACCGCGCGCTGCCGATCCTCGTCATCTCGGCATGGAGCGACGAGCAGGTCATTCTCCGCGCGCTTCAGGCGGGTGCGAGCGGCTATTTGTTGAAGGAGCGTGACGATATCGAAATCACGCTTTCGATCCGCAGCGTCCTGCGCGGCGGCGCCCCGATCGACCCCTTTGTCGCGCGCCACATTCTCGCGATGATCGGGCCACCCGAAACGCCCGCCGAGGCCCCGCCGCCGCCCGCCGCCGGCCCACCCCTCACACCGCGCGAGATCGAGATATTGATGCTGGTCAACAAGGGTTTCACCAACAAGGAGATTGCGGAGCTCGCCGGCTTGTCTCCGCTCACGGTCGAGTGCCATATCCGGAATATCTACAAGAAGCTGGCGGTGCGTTCGCGCACCGAAGCCGTTTTCGAAGCGCGGGCGCATGGCTTCTTGCCTTAGGTGGTTCGTCTGGCTCGCGATCTTCCTCTTCGTGCCCAGACCCGCGGAAGCACACCCGGCCCCGCTATCGTTCGAAAGCGTCGAAGCCGCGAAAGCGGACTGGGGTTCGCAAGCGCCGCCGGCCGGCGGCTGGCACCGCGTGGCGTTGCCCGACGACTGGTCGAGACGCTGGCCCGGCCATGACGGCGTCGTCTGGTATCGGCTGAGCTGGATACAGGCGGACGCGACGCAGCCCGTCGGGGTGGCGGTCGACTATTGGACGCTGGCGGGGGCCGCCTTTTTGAACGGGCAACCGATCGCGCGCGACGCGCAATTGACCGAGCCGCTGTCGCGTTCGTGGAACAGGCCGCGACACTGGCTGCTCGCCGCGCCGGCGCTGCACGAAGGCCGCAATACGCTTCTCTTCCGGGTTTCGGGCTATGCCAGCTATCAGCCGGGGCTCGGTCCGGTCACGATCGGCGATCCGGCGCGCGTGCAGGCGCATTACGAGGCGGTGCGCAAGATGCGGCGCGTGCTGCCGCTCTTCAACATGGGGATCACCGCCGCGCTCGCCGTCTTCTTCTTCGCCATCTGGCTGCTTCGCCGATCCGAGACCTCCTACGGCTGGTACAGTCTCGCGCTGCTCGGATGGGCGGGATATTCACTCAACCTGGTGGCGACGCGGCCGTGGCCGTTCGCCACGAGCGACGGCTGGGCGCGCGCGACGCTGAGCATGCTGATCCTCTTCGCGGCGAGCTATTGCATGTTCGTCGTCCGGTTTCTCGAACGGCGCTCGCCCCGCATCGAACGGCTGCTGTGGGCGATCGTCGCTTGCGCCATCGCCGCAATGTGGCTCGTGCCGCACCATCTGATCGGCGTCACGCGCACCATGCTCGCGATCGCGAGCGTCGCGCTCTATTTCGCGACCGCCGCGCTATTGTTCGCCAAAACCTGGCGCAGTCCTCGCGTCGATTATTGGGTGCTCAACCTGACGCACGGGCTGATGCTGATCGCGGGCGCGCACGACCTGCTGGTCTTCGTCGGTCTGTCGCGCGACAATGTCTATTATTCGTCGGTCGTCTCGCAGATTCTCATCGTCTGCATGGCGGTCGTGCTGGCGCGGAAATTCGTTTCGGCGATGCGGCGCGTCGAACATTTCAACGAACAGCTGAGCGCCGAGATCGCGGTGGCCCGAAACGAGCTCGCCGACATGCTCAATCGCGCGCATGCGCTGGAGCTCGAACGGACCAAGCTCGAAGAGCGGATGCGGCTCGCCCACAATCTGCACGACGGCATGGGAGCAACGCTGGTCAACAATATCGCGATGCTGGAACATGACGGTCGCGCGGTTTCGACGCCCCGTTTTCTGTCGATCCTGAAGGAATTGCGCGAGGAACTCCGGCTCGTCATCGACATGTCGGCGGGGGTTCGTCCGGCCGACCAGCCGCTGGCGGGATGGCTCGCACCGCTGCGTGCCCGGCTGACCCTGTTGTGCGAGAATCGCGACATCCGGTGCCGCTGGGACCTCGACGACCTCGACGGCTTCACGCTGCCCGCCGCGAGCAGTCTCGACATCATTCGTATCGTTCGCGAAGGGCTGACCAACGTCATCAAGCACAGCGGGGCCAGCGAGGTGGAGGTTGCGGTCAAGCAAGGCGACGCAGCGCTTCGCATCACGATCGTCGACAATGGGCGCGGGTTCGAGGAGCGGACCCCCGGCGATCGCGGGATCGGGCTTCAGAGCATGGCCTCGCGCGCTGCGCGGCTGGGCGGAACGTTCGACATCGTCTCGGCCCCCGGCCGAACCGCTCTGACCGTCACCATCGCCCGGCCGGCGGAGCAATAGGGGCCCCGAGCCGCTCGGAGCGGTGCGCGGTCACCACGAGAGGGTCAGGCCGACATGCGTGCCGTAATGGCGTCCGCGCGGATCGGACCCCGGATCGCCGATCTGCACGCCATGGTCGAGCCGGAAATCGAGGTAATTGGCGAGCTGATACCGCACGCCGAAGCCGACGCTGGCGAGCGAGTAGCGCGAGCGTTCGCCCGGCAGCGGCGAATGGACGAAGCCGAGCCCGTAATCGACGAACCACAGCAGCTGCATCTGGTCGGCGAGCTTGCCGCCCAGACGTCTCAGCACCGCCATCGGCGGGTGACGAAGCTCGTTGCGGACGACCAAGCCTTCATCGACATAGACCTGCCCCTCATCGAAGCCGCGCACCGATCCGGCCCCGCCGATCGCCAGCTGCTCGCTGCCGAGCAGATTGGTGCTGGCCACCTGTCCGCGCAGATCGAGCACCCAGGTGAAATCGCCGGGCAGCCGCGTATGGCGATTCAGTCCGGCGTTCAAATAGGTGTAGCGCGCCCGTGCCCCGGCCCGCTGGGCCTGAAAGGCGGTGTCGGTGTTGCGGTCCGAAATGTCGCCGGGGCTCAGCACCAGCGTCACGTCCATCGCAGTCACGCCGCCCGCATCTTCGAGGCTGGCGCTATAGCCGACGCTCGCCTGCATGATGTCGGTGGCCGCACCGAACACCGGGACTTGCGCAAACAGCAGATTATTGTCGCTGCGCTTGTAATCGAGCCCGAGCGTCAGTTCGTGGCGAAAACTGCCCTTCCCCACGAGCGGGGTCAGATATCGCAGCGAGAAGGCCGACGATTTGCCGCGCTGATCGAGCGGTTCGGGCACCCGGCTCCGGACGTGCCCCACCGAGGCGCTGGCGGTGAGCAGGTGCCGCCACGGCAGCGGGACCGTGTAGTTCACCGAGTCGCTGCGAAACAGGTCCCAATCCTCGATCGAATGAGTGTGCTGATAGCCGAGCTGATGTCCGAGCCCGAAGGCGTTGCCCCAATTGAGACCGACGAAGGCGCGGCCATAGCCGGTGCTGCTCGTGCCGCTGTTGTTGATGCCGCCATAAACGCGCAGCGGACGCTGCTCGGCGGTCTGGAGCGTCAGATCGACCTCGCCCGCCGTCGCGCCCGGCCGGGTGACCAGCTGCACGTGGCGAAAGGGGTTGCGGTTCAGCCAGTCGATGTCGGCATCGAGCGCGGCATGGTCGATCGAATCGCCCGGCTCGATATGCAGCTCGCGGCGATAGCTGGCTTCGGAAAAATATTTCGCCCCCGCAACCTCGATCGTGCCAGCGCGGCCGCGCAGCACGAGCAATTGCACCGCGCCGCCGGGCACCTCCTGCGCCGGCACGACGACGCGCGCGAAGCGTTCGCCGCCGTCGAGGAGCGCCTGGGCCAGCGCGGCGCGCATATCGTCGAGCAGCGCCAGATCGAGCGGCTTGCCGATGAAGGGCGCGAGGGCTGCCCGAACGGGCGCACCGGGAAGCGCGGCGGTGTCGTCGATCGCGATGCCTTCGACGGCGACCCCTTGCTTTTGCAACTGCACCGGATCGGTCAGCACCTGAACGCCGCGCAGAACCCCGTAGCTTTCGGTCGCCGTGTCCGGCGGAGCGGGCGCGTCGAGCGGCGGCGGGACCGGCTGCGGCTGCACCGTGCGCAAATCCTGCGCGAAAGCGGGCAGCGGTGAGACAAGGGCCAGCGCGGCGGAGAGCGCGCCGAGCGACCATGTCCGTGCCGTCGGAGATTCCCGAAAATCTGCTGTCACGGCTGCGTCTCCGGCGCACCCGAAGGCTGGGCGACGGGTTCGGGCGGCGCCACGACGATGGGCGTCATCGGGGTGCCCTGGACGGGCTTCGAAGTCATGGTGATGGTTCCGTCGGGATTGGTGACCGTCGTGGTCTCCAGCGTCATGATTTTCGAAGGATCGAGCACGATCGGCGGCTGCTCGATCACTAGGCCGCCGCCCGGCAGCGGGCCGATCTCGGTCGAGGTCGTCGACACCGCGCCTTCGGTCGTGCCGCCCGACAGCAGCGCCGCCAGATTGGCGACCGTGCCCATCTGCAACGCCGGATTGTCGCTGTCGCCCAGCATCTGGGTGATCGACATGTTGCTCCGCGATCGCTCGGCCGCCTCGTAGAGCTTGTCCTCGAACTGGCTGTCGTTCACGACCTTGACGAGGCCGCTCACCGCGATTTGCAATGCCGTCGTGACGATGACCAGCGGGCCGGTAAAGGCCGTGCTCGCCGCCCCTATCGTGCTGCCGCCCTGCGCCGCCAAGCGCCCGACACCGGCCGAAATCTGGGCGATATTGGCGCCCGTGATCGATCCGACGCTGGCCCCGGCCCAAGCCGAGCCCGCGCCGCCCAGAACGCGCGCCAGGATTTCCGGGTTCACATCGCCGGGATTGGCACCGCCGCCTGCGGCCGTCATCAATTCCTGCGGCGGGCTCTCGCCAAGGTCGAACAGGCCGAGCGGCGTGGGCAGCTTGGCCGCCTTTTTCTCGGCCGACGCGACCTTCCAGTCCTTATAGGCCTGGATCGCGGCATCGGCGGCGGCGATGCGCTTGTTCTGCAGATCGGTCATGATGTAGTCATAGAGCGCGGCATCGCTCGCGCTCGGGACGGTCGTATAGCTCTTCAGATCGGCCAGCCGCTGGCGGAGTTGCCATTCCGATCCGCCATAGTTGAACTGGACCAGAGCCCGCTCGGTGGGCGAAGCGGTGCCATCGAGATAGCGCTCGATCATGCCGATCCGCTCCGCATTGAAGCTGCTCCGCTCATACTCCTGCATCCAGTTCAGGATGAACGGCAGGATCTGGCCATAGGCATCGGGATTCTGGGCGTTCGCGAGCAGCCAGTTGTTGACCGCGGCGGCGTCGCTGGGCTGGCCGGCGGCGGCCAGGAAGCGGCCGACGATGGTGTCGAGCTGGCCGGTGAAATTGGCGGGCAAGCCGAATATCTTGGGAACACCGGTAAAATTGTAGAGCGGCACCCGTTTCGGGCTGGCATTTTCGACGAGCAATTGCGTCACGGGTGCGAAGAGGCATTTCTTGCCCTCGCACTCGCCCGGCAGATGATAGAGGCTGCCGTCTTCGTTGAGCACGGTCAGCGTTCCGCCGCGATATTCGACGTCATAGGGACCATAGCCGTCGCGCACCCCGTCGAATGTCGCGGGGCCGGTCGGGGTGATCGGATAGAGGCCCGGCGTGCCCTTGGTTGCGGTGGTCGTCCAGCCGAACCGGTCGTCGTGAAAATCCTTGCCCTCGCGTTCGGCGGCCTGCGGGCCGCGAAAGCCCCTGAACACATAGCGCGGGCTGAAAACCAGATCCTGCGCCATCGCATAAAGATCGGCGATCGACACCGTCAGCGTCGGATTGTGAACGGTCAGCCAGCCGCTCCCCACCGGCTGCGCGAGCGTGATGCGATAGTTGGGCGACGCGCTGAGCGTTCCCAGATCGAGCCGATAGGCGCTGTTCACCCCGTCGCCGGTAAAGCTCGGGGCACCGCTCAGGGCGAAGTCGGTTCCGGCGAAACCCGAAACCTGCCATTCGAACTTGTCCTCGGTTCCATATTGGCTCGTGAAGCGCGACCGATAGGTTACCGCACTGCCGGGATTTTGAGCGTCGAAATCGCTGGTCACCGAGACCAGATCGACCGGCGTGTCACCGCGCACGACGTCGCCCGACAGCAGCCGCACCATCAGCTCGGCGGGCGAAATGGTCAATGTGCCATCCCTTTCCGCGGCGATCGCATAATTGCCCGAAAGCAAGATCGCATTGGGCGCGATGGCATAGCTGCCGACGTTGCTGCCGGTCGTTGCGGCGGTCGTAGGGGCGTAGCCGACCACGTCCGCAGCGCTGTCGCCATTCTTCAGCCCCGTCACGCTGGCGGTGAAGGCCGGGTTGGCCTGTCCGTAGAGACGGCTCGCATCGGCGGCGGTGACGGTCAGCGGCGCGGGGGTGATGGTCAATGTGCCATCATTCTGCGCCGCGAGCACATAATTGCCCGAGAGCAGTACCGCGTTGGGCGCGATACGGTAGCTGCCGACGTTGCTGCCGGCGGTCGCGGTGGTCGTTGGCGTGTAGCGGACGACGTCCGCAGCGCTGTCGCCATTTTTGAGGCCCGTCACACTGGCGGCGAAGGCCGGATTGGCATCGCCATAGACGCGGCTCGCATCGGCGGCGGCGACCGTCAGCGGTGCCGGGGTGATGGTCAGCGTGCCGCCGGCTTCGCTCAGCACATAGTTGCTCGACAGCAGCGTCGCGTTGGGCGCGATGGCATAGCTACCGACATTGCTGCCGATGCCGGCCGTGGTGGCCGGGGCGTAGCTGACGACGTCCGCCGCCGCGTCGCCATTGGCAAGCCCCGAGACGGTGACGCCGAAGGCCGGATTGCTGCTGCCATAGAGGCGGCTCGCGTCGTTCGCCGCGACATGGAGCAGCGCTGGATTGATCGTCAGCACGCCATCGACATAGGTGACGTCGTAATAGGCGGGCGCGCTCGCGCCATAGGGGCGAATCCAATAAGTCCCGACATTGCTGCCCAGAAGCGCATTGGTGCTGAACTGCAGTCCGGTAACGTCGCTCGCATCGTCGTCGCCGATGAAACCGGCATAGCTGGCGGTGAACGGCGGCAAGGCGCCCGCGCCATAGGTCATCGCCTTGTCGTCGGCGGTGATGGTCAGCCCATAGCGCGTTGGCGTGCCGCTGCAAATCAGCTTGCAATGCACCCCCAGGTCCATGAAATTGCCGGCCTCGCCGCGCCATTCGGCGGCGGTGCCATAGCCGCTCGGCACCCAGCCCCCCAGATCGACCAGCGCATCGGACACGCCCCAGACCGACACGCCGGCGGCGGAGGCGAGATCGGTGTTGGTCAGCCGGATCGCGCCGTCGCCCATGTCGGGGCGGGTCGGGAAATCATTGTCGGCGATCAGCAACAGCGGGATGCCCGATGCGCCGGCCGAGGCGAAGCTGCTGTTGTCGAGCAGCACATGACGGCCCGCTTCGAGAAGGATAAGATCGGCGGAATCGACCTGCGTTCCGGTCGCGACGGTCGTGACGTCGCGTCCGGCATGATATTCGAATCCGCCGCCGCTCAGGCTGCCGCCCGCGCCGCCGGCCGAGCCGCCCGAACCGCTGTAACCGGCACCTGCAAAGCTCTGATGCAAACCGGTGCCGGTGCCGCCGAGCTGAATGTCGCCGGTGGAACGAACCACCAGATCGCCCGCTCCGACGAAGCCCGCGTCGATCCCGGCGGCGCTTCCGGCGATCGCGCCGTCGCCGCCGCGCGCGGTCGCCGACAATATCGTGTCGCCGAGCAGGGCGACATCGGCCGCGTCGATCTGAAAGCTGCCGGCGGTGGCGTTGCCGGCGCCGCCTCCGCCGCCCAGGGCGCCGCCATCGTCGGCCCCCGATTGCCCGCCGATGCCCGTCGCCTGGTTGGCAAGCTGCGCGCCTGCGGCGAGGGTGAAGCGATGGCCCGCAACCAGATCGACCTGGCGCGCCACGGCGGTGGCGATGCCGCCGCTCGCTGCGGTGCCCGCGCCGCTCGACGCCCCGCCGGCGCCGCCCTGCGCCTCGGCAGTTTTGGATATTCGGGCGCCCCCCGCGACGGCGATGTCGTTCGCGGCGTCAAAGCGAAAGCCGGACCCTGCCCATATCTGCGCGGCGCCCCCCGCGCCCGCCGTGCTTCCGGCACCGCTGCCGAGTCCCGCCGCGCCGCCGCTCGATTGCACGGACATGGTGACGTCGGCGTTGATCGCAATGTCGTGCCCAGCCTCGAACAGCGTCGAACCCGCGGTCAGCGCCGCGGCCCCGCCCGCCGTCCCGGTCGCCCCGCCCGACGCATCCCCGCCGCGTCCGCCGCTCGCGCTAAGCGAGACGGAAAAAGCCTCGTTCAGCGCAATGTCCCCTCCGGCGCGGAACAGGAGATCACCGAGTGTTTGTTGCGAAAAGCCGCCGCCGGCGCTGCCGTCGACGCCGGTCAGATCGGCCGCCACCTCGAAGCCGGTGTCGAAGACGATGTTGCGCGCGGCGTCGAAGGTCAGCGCATGGGGCAGGCTGGTGACGAAATGACCGCTGCCTTGAAAGACGATGTCGCCGTTGCCGCCGCTGGCGGCGGCATCGGTCTCGATGGTCACAGCGCCGAGCGCCAGCTGGCCGTTGATCCACTCGTCGGTGAGCGTGCTCGTCGAGCCGCTGACGCCATTGGCCAACGCATCGGTGTCGACGACGATGTCGTTGGGATCGAGCAACAACCGCCCCGCTGCGCCGCCGGGCGCACGCAGGTCGGCATGGCCGTTCATCGCCAGCTGCTTGCCTGACACTTCGGCGAAACCGCCATCGCCGCCCAGGCTGCCGCCGCGCGCGGAAATGCTGCCCGCAAAATCGGTGCGGCCGCCGGACCATACCACGACCTGACCGCCGTCGCCCCGTTCGGATCCGGCGTCGGCATCGAGGACGGCCGAGTTCGTGACGCGGACATTGGCCGCATGGGCGACCGCGGGATCGCCGCCGCGCACCCCGCCGCCGATCAGGATCGTCCCGCCGCTGCCATCGGCATCGCGGGCCTTGATGCTTCCCGTGACCGCGACATCGCCGCCATCGGCGGTGAGCACGACCCGGCCGCCCTGCCGGCCGATGCCCGTCGCGTCGATCATGCCGCCGGCGCTGACGGCGAGTGCATAGACATTGCCGCCGGCCGCGACCAGCTCGGCCTCTGCCGCGCGCACGGTCCCGGCATTGTCGACGCCGGTGCCGCCGCCGCCAATTGCGGTGCGCACCAGCACGCGCTGATCGCCCGACGATCGCAGCAGGACATCGTTCCCGGCCGCCAGCACGGCGGCCCCCTGCGCCGCCTCGATCGTGCCGCCGTTGACGACATGGCGCCCGACCAGCACTACATCGCCCGACGCGGCGCGGATGAGCCCGAGATTCTCGACCGACGCCCCCGACGCGCCTTGGAAGTTCAAGGCATCGCCCGCCATGAAGGCGGCATCGTCGATATCGAGCGTCGATGCGACGAAGGACGCCGCCCGGATCACCCCGTCGGGGCCGACGAGCACGCCGTTGGGGTTGATCACGAAGACGCGCCCGTTGGCCTTGATCTCCCCCATGATGCGGCTCGGATCGCCGCCCAGCACGCGATTCAGGATCGCGCTGTCCGCGTCCGGCTGGACGAACTGCATCCACTGGCCCGCCGCGACCGAGAAACCATTCCAGTCGATGATCGCGCGCTGGCTGGTCTGCGAGATCGTCGTATTGCCGCCCTCGCGAACGATGCTCGCCTTGCCCGCCACCACCGCGGCGTCCTGCGCGTGGGCCGCGCCGAAAGCGAGCATGGTCGCGAGCGCAATGGCGCCGCGGCTCGACCGCGACAGCCAGACCGTGGATGTGCGCATGTCAGTCCCCCCGCAAACCGATGAAATTTCCATTCCATCCTACCGCGACCCGATGGGCCGAAGGCATCCCCGAAATCAGGTAGTTGCAAAGCAGATGGCGAAGGCGGCGGCGGGAGGCATCAGCTCTCCGGTCGATGATGCGCGTGTGCGCGCGCATCGCGCGCGACAGACAGCTCAACGAAAGGACTGATTGCATGACCGAAAAGCGTGTGTGCTTCGCAAGGAGGCTGGCGGCCTTTGCCCAGCGGGCCGGGCAAACAGGCACCGCGCCAATTCATCGGGAATTTCCGATAGAAATTGACGGCCGACAATATATCGGATAAATCCGATGTATGAATATCGATACTGCACTTCCCGCCCTCGCCGCGCTCGCGCACCCGACGCGTCTTGACGCGTTTCGCCTGCTCGTCCGGCACGAGCCGGACGGCCTGTCGACGGGGCAGCTCGTTGTCGCATCGGGCCTGACGCAAAGCACCTTCTCGACCCACCTTGCGGTGCTGGCCAAAGCGGGCCTCGTCAAATCCGAGAAGCAAGGCCGGCAGCAGATCCAGCGCGCCGACATCGGCACGCTGCGGGAGCTGATGCTCTTCCTCGCCAAGGACTGCTGTCAAGGCCGCGCCGAACTATGCGAACCGCTGCTCGCCGAACTCGCCTGCTGCTGAAGGAACCGGCCCGGTGACCGACATCATCATCTACCGCAATCCCGAGTGCGGCCCCTCGCGCAACACCCTGACGCCGGTCCGCGATGCCGGGATCGAGCCAAAGACAGCTTCATGACCGCCGCCGCCAAAGGTGAACGCCTGTCGTTCCTCGACCGCTATCTGACGCTGTGGATCTTTCTCGCGATGGCGCTCGGCATATTGTCGGGATGGCTCTTCGAGGGCCTCCCTGCGGCTATCGACGCCATGTCGATCGGAACGACGAACATCCCGATCGCCGTCGGCCTGATGCTGATGATGTATCCGCCGCTCGCCCGCGTGCGCTATAATGAGCTACCGCGCGTGTTCGAGGACAAGCGCGTGCTCACGATCTCGCTCGTCCAGAACTGGATCGTCGGGCCGGTGCTGATGTTCGCACTGGCGGTCGTCTTCCTCGCGGACAGGCCGGAGTATATGACCGGCCTGATCCTGATCGGCCTCGCGCGCTGCATCGCGATGGTGATCGTGTGGAACCAGCTCGCAAAAGGCGACAATCAATATGTCGCGGCACTCGTTGCCTTCAATTCGATCTTCCAGATATTCTTCTTCAGTATTTATGCCTGGTTCTTCCTTACGGTCCTGCCGCCGCTCTTCGGGCTCGAAGGCAGCGTCGTCGACGTTAGCTTCGGGACGATCGCCGAGGCGGTGCTGATCTATCTCGGCATCCCCTTTATCGCTGGCTACTTCACGCGCCGCTTCCTCGCACGCGCCAAGGGCGAGGAATGGTACGAGACGCGCTTCCTGCCGAAGATCGGCCCGATTACGCTGTTCGCGCTGCTGTTCACCATCATCGCTATGTTCAGCCTCAAGGGCGGCGAGATTCTTTCCATCCCCGGCGACGTCATCCGGATCGCGGTCCCGCTCACCCTCTATTTCATCGTGCAATTCCTTGTCAGCTTCTGGATGGGCAAGCTGATCGACGCCGATTATCCGCGCACGACCGCGATCGCCTTCACCGCCGCAGGCAATAATTTCGAACTCGCGATCGCCGTCGCGATCGCCGCGTTCGGCCTCGCCTCGCCCGTCGCCTTCGCCGCCGTGATCGGTCCGCTCGTCGAAGTGCCCGTCCTGATCCTGCTCGTCAGCGTTGCTTTCCGCCTTGGACGCCGCTGGTTTCCCGCAAGCACGCCCCTTGAAGCCTGACGAGATGACCGAACCTGTTCACTCAGCGAGCGTCGGCGAAGACCATGTTGCCGTCGATCCAGGTCCGCATAACCCGGCCTGCCTCGTCGAGCGCCACCAGATTGGCTCGCAGCGCCGGTGCGATGCTTCCCATTTCGGTGTCCAGTCCGATGAAACGCGCGGGATTTCGCGTCGCGAGGGCGATCGCATCTTCGGTCGTCAGGCCCAGGAGCGTCGAGGCGTTGCGAACCGCCGACGCCATCTCGAGATCGGCGCCCGCGAGCGTGCCGTCGGCCCGCCGACAGACGCCGCCCGATGCGAATATGATTTCGCCATTGAGCTCGAACTCCTTCCGGTCGTGCCCGACCGGCGGCATCGCGTCCGACACCAGCAGGAAGCGATCGAGGCCGCCCTTGGCGTTGATCGCGAGGCGCAGCGCGACCGGATCGACGTGAAAGCCATCGACGATGATCCCGCACCAGCATTGCCGATCGGCCAAGGCGGCCCCGACCACGCCGGGCTCGCGCGGCGTGATCTGCGACATGGCATTGAACAAATGGGTCACCCCGGTGACGCCGGCGGCGAAGGCTCGCTCCATTTGGGCGAAGGTCGCATCGGTATGGCCGGCGGAAACAACGACGCCGCATTGCCGGAGCTGGCGGACCCGCTGTTCATCGGTCACCTCGGGCGCCAAGGTCACCAGCGTTCTGCCCCGGCGCAGCCCGGTGATCGCCGCAAAGCCTTCGTCGTCGAGCTTGCGGATCGCCTTGGGATCATGCGTCCCCTTGCGGTCCACATTCAGGAAGGGCCCCTCGATATGGATGCCTCCAATTCCCGGGACGCCCGCCGCAATGGCGGCATCGACCGCCTGCACGGCCTCGCGTATCTTGGGGATGCTGTCGCTGATCAGCGTGGGCAACAAGGCTGTCGTACCGAAACGGTGATGGGCGGCGGCGATCGTTCGCAGCGTTTCGACCGACGGATCGTCGTTGAACAGCGCGCCACCGCCGCCATTGACCTGCACGTCGATGAAGCCCGGCGCCAGCATCGCACCCGCCAGATCGACCGTGTCGATCGCGACATCGAGATCGGCCGTCGGCACGATCGCCTCGATCCGCCCGTCCGCAACGACGACGGCGCGCCCCTCGAGCATCCGGCCATCGCAAAGGACGGGACCGTTCGTAATGGCAAAACGCATCAGACGGTTTCCGTCACTTTGCGCAGCAGCGGCGGGCGATCGGGGTCGTGGCCGCGCAGAACCGCGAGGTTGTTGATCGCCGCGTAGAAGGACTGGATTTGCAGCAGCGGTTGCAGCGCCGCCGGAGCCTCGACGACGGGCAGGCCGATGGCACCGCCGCAGGGGCCGGAGCTTGCAACAAGCAGGTTCGCGCCGATGGCCAACAGCTCCTTTATCAAGTCGTCGACGCCCGCTGCCGATTCATCGTCCTGGCGGAAAATCAGCATCGGCAGCCCGGTCGCGGCGAGCGCCATCGGGCCGTGGCGAACCTCGGCGGTGCTGAACGCCTCGGCATGGATGCCGCAGGTTTCCTTGAATTTGAGCGCCGCCTCCTGCGCGATCGCCAGTCCCGGGCCGCGCCCGAGCACGAACAGGCCGCGGCAGTCCTTGAGCGCCTGCACCATCGGCGACCAGTCGAGCCGCCATGCGGCGCGCAGCAGGTCGGGGAGCGCCGAAAGATCGGGCGCGATGTCGCTGGCGCTGCGTTCGATCGCATCGACGATCCGCGCGATCGCCGCGAGCGACGCGATATAGCTTTTGGTCGCCGCGACGCTTTTTTCGGGGCCGGCGGCGAGCGGCAGAGTCCAGTCGGCGATCCGTTCGAGCGGCGTATCGGGCGCGTTGACCAGCGCCAGCGTGCGCGCCCCTTGCCGCGACGCGCGCTGCACCGCCTCGATCAGGTCAGGGCTCTTGCCCGATTGCGAGATCGCGACGAACAGGCTGGCCTCGAGCCTGAGCGGCGCCTGATAGATCGAACTGACCGACGGCGCCGCCGACGCCGTCACCCAGCCGAGCTGCCGCTCGAAGGCATATTTGGCGAAGGTCGCGGCATGGTCCGAACTGCCGCGCGCGCAGGTGACGACCATCGCCGGCGGCCGCGCGGCGAGCGAGTCGACGAGTGCGGCCACGACGTCGCCGCCGCCGGCGAACTGGCGCGCAACCGCGTCGCCCGCGCTCGCGGCTTCCCGAAACATCAGCGTGTCCTCGGCGGAAATCGTCACGCTCAACCCTCCACCAGCTCGGCGATGAAATCATAGGCGTCGCCGCGATAGAGGCTTTCGGTCATCTCGACGATCCGGCCGTCGGCAAGGAAGCCGCGGCGCTCGATGAGCAAGCCGGGCGCCCCCGGCTCGATATCCATGATCGCCGCCGATTCGGCATCGACCAGAATGGCGCGCAGCTTTTGCAGTGCGCGCACCGGCCGGTGCCCCGTCTTGTCGAGCGCCGCATAGAGCGAATCGACGACCGCATCGGGATCGGTGAGCGCATAGCTCGCGATCGTCGACCGTTCGATCGCCATCGCGATGCCGTCGGCGCAGCGCAGGCGCGCGAAACGATAGATGCGCGAGCCGGGGCTGAGCCCGAGCGACAGCGATTCGTCGGGCGTGACGAAGCTTTCGGCCCGGTCGAGCCAGCGGCTCGACGGCACGCGGCCGCGCGAAATCATGTCTTCGGAAAAGGAGCTGAGCTTTGCGAACTGCTTTTCGACGCGGTCTACGACGAAGGTCCCGGCGCCGTGCCGCCGCACCAGCAGGCCTTCGCTGACCAGCTCGTCGACCGCGCGGCGCACCGTCACGCGCGACACGCCATAGCGTTCGGCGAGCACCCGCTCGGGCGGAATCGCGCCGCCGGGCGCGAAGTCATGGTTCGCGATGCTCGCGCGCAGCATATTGCCGAGTTGCTGATAGCGCAGCCCGGCCGACTCGGCGCCGGTCGGTTTGGATTCGTCGCCTGCGATGACCATGAAACGCGTGCCCTCACTCCGATCTAATAGACCAATTCAACACCAATTCTTAGCCCAACGCAAGAAAAATTCACAAAATGTCGCATAAATCTTGGAAAATCTCGTAGTTTGGCGATGGATGAGATTTTCCGGTTGATATTGGTATTCTCTCTATGTTACCAAATTAGGACCATTACATAGAGGGGGACTCGCATGTCTGGATCGAAGCCGCTTTTGGCCACCGCAAGCGCCATCGCCTATATCGCCTGCATCTCGCCCGCTGCCGCACAGGACAGCGCCCCGACCGGAGACGGCCAGGAAATCGTCGTCACCGGCTATCGCGCCTCGATCGCCCAGTCGATCGACGCGAAGCGCGACCTGTCGGTGATCGCCGACGTCATCACCGCCGAGGACATCGGCAAATTCCCCGATCGCAACGTCGCCGAAGCGCTGCAGCGCGTCCCCGGCATCGTGATCAACCGCGAATATGGCGAGGGTGAGCGCGTCTCGCTGCGCGGCACGGCGCCGAACCTCACCCGCACCACGGTCAACGGCCATGCGATCGCGACCGCCGACTGGTTCATCCTCGACCAGCTCGCCTCGACGCGCAGCTTCAACTATCTGACGCTGCCGTCGGAGATCGTCGGCAAGATCGAAGTGTACAAGAGCCCGCAGGCCGACATCGAGGAGGGCGGCGTCGGCGGCACGATCAACGTCCATACGCGCAACCCGCTCGACCTGCCGAGCTTCACGGTCAGCGGATCGGCGCAGCTCGTCTATTCGGACCGGTCGGACAAGACCAATCCGCAATTTTCGGGCCTTGTGAGCTGGAAGAATGACGCCGAGACCTTCGGCATCCTGCTCGGCGGCGTCTATCAGCGCCGCGAGATCCGCCGCGACGGCGTCGAAGTGCTCGGTTATCAGGCGGTTCCGGGAGCCGCAGCCGACGACCCGCTCGTTCCGTCGCTGATCGGATCGGCACTGTTTCAGCAGAACCGCGAGCGCTATGGCGGCAATATCGGTATCCAGGTCAATCCGTCGGACGCGGTCGAGATCAACATCACCGGCCTCTATGCCGTATTCAACGCCGACAATTTCAACCAGAATTACCTCGCATGGACCGCGAACGCGCTCGGCGGCGGCGGCACGCTGACCGATACCACGGTCGAGGACGGCACCTACGTCAAGGGCACCGTCACCTCGACCCCCGGCGGGCGCGCGGTCGTCTATGACGCGATCGACCGCTTTGCCAAGGCCAAGACCGCTTCGGCCGATTTCGACCTGAACTGGCACCCCTCCGACGGGTCCACGCTCCACTTCAAGGCGGGCTGGACCAAGGCGAGCGGCGACACGACCTCGCAGCCCTTTTACGAGGGCGGTGCGCCGGGCAGCTTCACCTATGACCTCACGGGCCGGGCGCCGCAGGTCAGCTTCACCGGCATCGACCCCGACAATCCCGACGACCTGATCTTCGACTTCGCCTCGCTGCACCAGATCACGAACGACGACGAAGAAAAATATGTCTATCTCGATTATGAGCATGAGGTCGATCTCGGCCCGCTGCAGGCGATCAAGGTCGGGGTGAAATATACCGATCACGACCGCGAAACGGGCTTCCTCGCGACGACCTATGGCGGCTTTTTTCTGCCGCTCGCCGCCGAGGGCTGCGGCGGCCCCTGCCTGTCGTCGAGCTTTGCCGGCGGATCGCTGCCGTCCGATTTCCTCAAGAATATCGCCGCGCCGGGGACGCTGACGAGCTATTTCAACATCGACCGCAAAAAGCTCGAGCAGATTTTCTTCAGCCAGCCCGAATCGGTGCGCGCCCGAATCCTCAACCCGCCCGAAAATTTCACGATCAACGAAAAAACCTATGGCGGCTATGTCATGGCCAAGCTCGGCGGCGACCGCTGGAGCGGCAATGTCGGCCTCCGCATCGTGCGCACCGACCAGACGTCATCGGGCAATATTCTCGGCGTGCCGCCGGGACCGGGCACGGTCGACGACAATGCCTTCGGCGTCTATCTGCCGGTGACGATCGACCGGTCGTACACCGATTTCCTGCCGAGCGTGAATTTGAGCTACGACCTGACCGACGCGGTGAAGCTGCGCTTCGCCGCGGGCCGGGTCGTCGCGCGCCCCGACTATACCGACATCGTGCCGCGGGTCAGCCTGAACCCCGGGGCGCTGACCGCGAGCGGCGGCGATCCCTTCGTGAATCCCTTCCGCGCCAACCAATATGACCTGTCGCTCGAATGGTATCCCGAACGCGATACGATCGTCGCGGCGGCGCTCTATTACAAGGATATCCAGTCCTATATCGTCAACCGGTCGATCCAGGAGACCTTCCCGGTCGAAACCTCGACCCCCAATCTGTCGCGCTGCACGCCGTCGGGCGGCGCCAATCCCAACCTCTATGACTGCGTCTTCGACGTGAACCGGCGCTCGAACGGCAGCGGCGGCACCAACAAGGGCATCGAGTTACAGGTGTCGCGGCCGCTGTGGGGCGGCTTCGGGGCGCTCGTCAACTACACCTATTCGGACGCCAAGTCCGAGGACGGCGATCCGATCCCGGGCAATTCGAAGCATGCGCTGAACCTGACGGGCTATTATGAGAGCGACCTCTTCTCGGCCCGCCTGTCGTATAATTACCGGTCGAAATTCTTCATCGACATCGACCGCGCCTCGCCGCTCAACCAAAAGGCGACCGCATCGCTCGATGCGTCGCTCAGCGTCCATATCACCGACAATGTCTCGCTCTTCGCCGATGCGGTGAATCTGACCAACGAGAAGATCGAGCAATATTCGGGAACGACGGCGCGGCCGCGGGCCATTTACGACAACGGCCGCCAGTTCTACTTCGGGGTGCGGGGCAAGTTCTGACCGCCCGGCCCCGGACGACCCGTCCGGGCTCCGTCCGTCCGAACGACGGGCGAGCCCGGAGGGGCGCCCGGCTATTGGGGAGACATATGGCACTCGGGCGATCTCTATCCTGTGCGCTTGCCTGCCTGATCGCGTTGCCCGGCGCGGGCGGGGCGCAGCCCGCGAGCGCAACGCCGGCCGCCGACACCGTGTCTGCGACCGACCGAAGCCAGGCGATCTTTCCGACCCCGCGCCACGTCGAAGCCGCTGACGGAGGCCTCGACCTGAGCGCGGGCATCCGGGTCGTCGCGCCGCCCGGCGACGCGGCCGCGAGCAGGATCGCGGGCATATTCGGCCAATGGACCGCCGGCCGCTTCGAACCCGCCGACGGCGCGGGCGCGGCTCTGCACCTTCAGCGCGCCGAGGGGATGGCGCCCGAAACCTACCGGCTCGACATCGGCCCCGCGGGAGCACGGGTGATCGCGAGCGACGACCGCGGGCTATTCTATGGTCTCGTCAGCTTCTGGCAGCTGGCGACCGCGTCCGGCGGCCGCTCGATCGCGGCGCAGCGCATCGACGACGGCCCCGCGCTCGGCTGGCGCGGCGCGATGCTCGACAGCGCGCGTCATTTTCAATCGCCGCGCTACGTCCGGTCTTTCATCGACTGGATGGCGACGCACAAGCTCAATCGCCTCCACTGGCACCTTGTCGACGATCAGGGCTGGCGCATCGAGATCAAGGCGTTCCCGAAGCTGACCGGCATCGGCGCGGCACGGCGTCCCGCAACCGCGCCGGGCGCGCCGCCGCTCCCCGAATATCGCGGCTTCTATACCCAGGCCGAGCTCCGCGACATCGTCGCCTATGCCGCCGACCGCGGGATCGAGATCGTTCCCGAAATCGACGTCCCCGGCCATGCGTTGAGCGCGATCCGCGCTTACCCCGAATGGGGAATGGGCGTGCCGGTCCCGCCGGGCACCGAAGCCGGCTGGGGCGTCTTCCCGTGGCTCTACAACAGCGATCCCGCAACGCTCGCAGCGCTCGAGGCGATCCTGACCGAAGTCATCGACATCTTTCCCGGCCGGACCATCCACATCGGCGGTGACGAGGCGGTGAAGGATCAGTGGCGCGCGTCGCCGGCGGCACAGGCGCGGATCGCGGCGCTCGGGCTGAAGGACGAAAATGCGCTGCAGGGCTGGATGATGAGCCGGCTCGCGCGCTTTCTCGAAGCGCATGGCCGCACCGCGATCGGCTGGGACGAAATATTGGAGGGCGACGTCCCGCAATCGGTGGCGGTCATGTCGTGGCGCGGCATCGACGGCGCGATCGAGGCCGCCCGAAAAGGCCATGATGCGGTGCTCAGCCCGTCGCCCGACCTCTACTTCGACCATATTCAGGCACAGCACCCCGGCGATCCGCCGGGGCGCGGCGGGGTGATCTCGCTCGCGTCGGTGCTCGCCTTCGAACCCCGGCCTGCGGCCCTGTCGGCGGCCGAGCGGACGCATATATTGGGAGTGCAGGCCAATATCTGGACCGAGCATATCCGCACCGAGGAGCGCACCTCCTTCATGGCCTTCCCGCGCCTCTCGGCGCTCGCCGAGGTCGCGTGGACGGGGCATGGCAGCAACGATTATCCAGCGTTCCTGCGCCGCCTGATGCCGCAGCTCGACCGCCTGCACGCGCTGGGGCTCGTGCCCTCGACGAGCGCTTGGACGCCCGCCATCGCCGTCGAACCGGCGGGATCGGGGGCGCGCGTCGCGCTGTCGGTGCAAGGCGATCTGCCGCTCAGCTATTCGATCGATGGCGCCCCCCCCCTCCCCTACACCGCGCCCTTCACGGTCGATATGCCCGCCGATATTTCGGCCTGGGCGATGCTCGACGGACGCAAGCTCGGTGCGGGGACGACGCGCCACCTGACCGCCGGCGGGTTGCAACGGCGCGACAGCCGCGCGCTCGAAACCTGTCAGCGCAAGGTCGATCTGGTGCTCGAGGATGATTTCCCCGCGGCGGGTCCGCGCGCGGCCTTTCTGGTCGACATTCTCGAGCCATGCTGGATCTATCGCGGCGCGGCACTGGGCACAGTGGGGCGCATCGAACTCGCGGTCGGGCAGCTGCCGTTCAACTTTCAGGTCGGCAAGGACCGCGATGCGATCCGCTTCCACCCGCCGCAGACCCCCGCGGGCGAATTCGAAGTGCGGCTGGACGACTGCGACGGCCCCGTGATCGCGACCTTGCCGCTTGCGCCCGCGGCGGACAATCCGGGGGTGACGAGGCTGACCGCGCCGGTCGCGCCGACGGCGGGGCGCCACGACCTTTGTCTGACCTATACGGCGACCGGACCCGATCCGCTGTGGGCGATCGAGACGGTCGACTTGTTGCAACGGGAGCCGAAGTGACGACCCGAATTCATGCGCCGATCGCCGGAATCGTCTGCGCGATCGAACAGGTCCCCGACCCGGTATTCGCGCAAAAGATCGTCGGCGACGGCCTCGCGATCGAGCCCCTGGCCGACCGGCTGATCGCCCCTTTCGACGGCGAGATCGTTGCGGTCGCGCCGACCGGCCATTCGGTCACGCTGCGGTCGGACCGCGGCATCGAACTGCTGATCCACGTCGGGATCGACACGGTGGCGTTGGGCGGCGAGGGCTTCGCGCCGATGGTCGCGGCGGGCGACCGGGTCGCGGCGGGCGACGCGCTGATCGGCCTCGATCTCGACCAGATCGCGCGGACGGCGCCCAGCCTCGCCACCCCGATCGTCGTCACCACCGCCGACGCCGCGATACGCTTCAGGGCCGCGCCCGGGCCGATCGCCGCGGGCGAGCTGCTGCTCGAAATCGAAGCCCCCGCGGCCGCCGATGCCGCGGCGCCGCGCGGCGCGCAGGCGACCGCGCATGTGCGCGCGACCTTGCCGGGCGGCCACGGCATCCACGCGCGGCCGGCGGCGCGGATTTCGGCGCTCGCGCGCGCCTTCGGGGGCGAGGTCCGGATCGCCTGCCGCGGTCGCAGCGCCGACGCCAAAAGCGTCACGTCGCTGCTGGCACTCGGCGCGGTCGCGGGCGACGAGCTCGACATTCGCGTCGTCGGCCCCGAGCCGCGCGCCTTTGCCGTGCAACTCGCCGAGATCATCGCGCACAGCGGTGCCGATGACGGCGAGGCCGTCGCCCCTGACCGCCCCGACGAGAGTGCGGCCGACGCGCCGCTTCGGCCCGGCGAATTTCGCGCCGTGCGCGCGGCGCCCGGCCTCGCCGTGGGACCGGTCTTTCGCATCGAGGACGCCGACGCGCCGATTACGGCCGAAACCGGCGAAGCGCGCGAAGAGCTCGCGCGCTTGGCGGCTGCGCAGGGGCGGCTGGTGCAGCGGCTCGCCGCGCGCGCGGCCGATCCCGATGCCGGCCCCGCCACCGCCATTGCAGAGGCGCATATCGCGCTGGTCGAGGATAGCGCGCTGGGGGAGCGCGCCGCCGCGCTGATCGCGTCGGGCGCTTCGGCGCCCTTCGCCTGGCGGCAGGCGTCGCGGCAGGAGGAGGAGGCGCTGCGGACCACCGGTGTCGCCCGCCTCGCCGAACGCGCGATCGACCTGCGCGATATCGAGCGGCAGCTGCTCGCCGAACTCGCGGGGAGCGTATCCGACGCGGTCGAGGTGCCTGCGGGCGCGATCGTCGTCGCGGCCGACCTCGCGCCCTCTTTCCTGCTCGATCCCGCGCGTGCAAACATCGGCGGCATCCTGCTCGGCGCGGGGGGCGCGACCTCGCATCTCGCGATTCTGGCGGCGGCAAGAGGTGTGCCGATGCTCGTCGCGGCGGGCGCCGACGCGGCCGCGCTCGCCCAAGGCGCGACCATCGTTCTCGACGCCGACCGCGCGCGGGTCGAGACCGCGCCCGATGCGGCGCGGATCACCCGCGTTCGCGCCGACCTCGCCGCACACGCCGCGCGCGCCGCCGATGCGCTCGCCTCCGCCGCGCAGGATTGCGTGATGGGCGACGGACGGCGGATCGAGATCTTCGCCAACCTCGCATCGGCCGACGATGCCCGCCACGCCATCGCGATGGGCGCCGAGGGGTGCGGGCTGCTGCGCACCGAATTCCTCTTTGCCGAATGCGACACGCCGCCGAGCGAGGATTGGCAGGCCGGCGTCTATGCCGACATTGCCGCGGCGCTGGACGGCAGACCGCTGATCGTCCGCACGCTCGACGCGGGCGGCGACAAGCCGCTGCGCTGCCTGCCCTTTGTGCCCGAAGAAAATCCCGCGCTGGGGATGCGCGGCATTCGTTTCTCGCTGCAGCGGCCCGACGTGTTCACGACTCAGCTGCGCGCGATGCTGCGCGGCGTTCCGGCGGCGCAGCTGCGCATCATGCTGCCGATGGTCGTCGACCCCGGCGAACTGCGCGCCGCCCGCGCGATGCTCGACGACGCGCGCCGCGACCTCGGCATCGCGGCACCGGTCGAGCTCGGCGCGATGATCGAAACCCCCGCCGCGGCGATATTGGCCGACGCGATCGCCGCCGAGGCCGATTTCCTGTCGATCGGCAGCAATGACCTTGGCCAATATACGCTCGCGATGGACCGCGGAAACGCGGGGCTCGCGGCGCGCGTCGACGCGCTCCACCCCGCGGTGCTGCGTCTGATCGGCGCCGCGGCAGAGGGCGCGCGCAAGCATGGCCGCTGGTTCGGCATCTGCGGCGGGATCGCGTCGGACCCCGACGCCGCACCGCTGCTGATCGGGCTCGGCTGCCGCGAATTGTCGAGCGTCGCGAACCCGATCCCTGCGGTCAAGGCGCGCGTCCGCACGCTCGACCTTGCGGCGTGCGAGCATCTCGCGCGCCGCGCCTGCGCGCTGGACAGCGCCGACGCGGTGCGGGCGCTGCTCGGGGAGGAAAAGCCATGAGCGTCAGAGCTGTCATCCAGAACCGCCTGCAACCGATCGGCCGCGCGCTGATGCTGCCGATCGCGGTCTTGCCCGTGGCGGCGCTGCTGCTCCGTTTCGGGCAGCCCGACCTCCTCGACCTGGCCTTTGTCGCCAGCGCGGGGTCGGCGATCTTCGCCAATCTCGGCCTGCTCTTCGCGATCGGGGTCGGGGTGGGGCTGTCCAAGGAAAATCACGGGTCGGCGGGGCTCGCCGGCGCGGTCGCCTATCTCGTCCTGACCGAAGGCGCGCGCGCGTTGATGGCGGTGCCGCCCAGCGCGATCCCGGCAGCGATCGGCGACCCGGCGATCCGCGACACGCTGACCACGGCGTGGAAGAGCAAGGAACTCGCGAAGCTCAGCGTTCCGGCGGGGATTTTCGCCGGCCTCAGCGCGGGTTATCTTTACAATCGCTTCCACGCGATCCGCCTGCCCGAATATCTCGCCTTCTTCGGCGGCCGGCGCTTCGTGCCGATCGCCGCGGGCCTGTTCGGCCTGCTCGCGGCGCCAATCTTCGGGCTCGGCTTTCCGTTGATGGAAAGCGCGATCGACCAGCTCAGCCAATGGGTGATCGGCGCCGGCTCGCTCGGCCTCTTCCTCTATGGCGTGCTTAACCGCTTGCTGATCGTGACCGGTCTCCACCACATCCTCAACAATCTCGCCTGGTTCGTGCTCGGCGATTTTCACGGCGCGTCGGGCGACCTCAACCGCTTTTTCGCGGGCGACCCGACCGCGGGCGCATTCATGAGCGGCTTTTTCCCGGTGATGATGTTCGGGCTGCCCGCCGCCTGCCTCGCCATGTATCGCGCCGCGCCGCGCGAGCGGCGCCCGGCGATGCTCGGCATGATGTCGTCGATGGCGCTCACCAGCTTCCTCACCGGGGTCACCGAGCCGATCGAGTTCAGCTTCATGTTCGTCGCCCCGCTCCTCTATGCGCTGCACGCCGTGCTGACGGGGGTGTCGATGGTCGTGATGGACCTGATCGGCGCGAAGCTCGGCTTCGGTTTCTCGGCGGGGTTGTTCGACTATCTGCTGAACTTTCGCCTCTCCACGCGCCCGCTGCTGCTGCTGCCCGTCGGGGCGGTCTATTTCGGCGTCTATTATGCGAGCTTCAGCTTCGCCATCCGCCGCTTCGGCATCCTGACTCCCGGGCGCGATCCGGCCGAGGCCGCCGCGACGGGCGCGGGCGACGACGCGCCGCCGGCCGACCGTGCCGACGCCTTTATCGCCGCGCTCGGCGGCCGCGCGAACCTGCTCGGCATCGAGGCATGCACGACGCGCCTGCGCCTGACCCTCGCCGACCGCGCGCTCGCCGACGCGCAGCGGCTGGCGGCCCTGGGGTCGAAGGGCATGATCGCGGTCGGCGATCGGGGCGTGCAGGTGGTCGTGGGGCCAGAGGCCGATCTGATCGCGAGCCAGATGCGCGCCCGTTGCGAGGGTGCTTCGCATAGGGACGCGCAGCCGACGACGATGGCGCCGGCCGAAACGCTGCCGCCGGACATCGCGGCGATATTGGGCGGCATGGCCAACATCGCCTCGGCGCGGCGCATCGATCGGCGCTGGGTCGTCACCCTGCGCGATTGGCGGGACCAATATGCGGCGCCATTGAACGCCGGTTGGTCGAACCGCTGGACTCGAACGGCCGCGGGAACCGTTCACCTGATCGTGGACTGATTGGCCCGGCGCAGCTTTCGATCATTGGGGGTCATATCCGCAGAAACCGGCTGACGACCGAACTTTCAGGGCAGTCAGTTGTTGCGGTGATTGGAAACGTGGCGAACGGTCAGCGCCGCCTGCGCGAGACTGACTGCGTCCGAAATAGCGACGTTTCATCGCGGATTGCCAAATTTTGATCGAAGCGGGATTAATTCCCGCGCCCTCGCGTATATGTTGCAATGACCCAACTGTCCGACAACCAGGTGATCCAGCATGTCCCGGCGATGCTACGATATGCGCGGTCGCTGTTGCGTGACGAAAGCGCTGCCGAGGATCTGGTCCACGATGCCCTCGTTCAAGCCTACACCCACGCTGACCAGTATAAATCGGATCGCCCCCTGCGGACATGGCTGTTTTCGATCCTCCACAACCGGTTCGTCAGCGACATCCGCAGCGCGGCGGTTCGGGAGAAGTATCGAACGACGCTTACCGAAGCGGCCGTCCACGCACAGCGGCCCGATCAGGAATCACGGCTCCGCCTTTTTGAGGTCGAGCGTTCGCTGCAGGAATTGAGCGACGAGCAGCGGTGCGCCCTGCATCTCGTCGGCGTGGAGGGCTGGTCCTACCAAGAGGCTGCGTCGGTGCTTTCGATTCCCATCGGCACGTTGATCTCTCGAATATCCCGCGCCCGGGCAAAGCTTCGCGAAGCGGAGGACGGCGAGGCGGCCAATATACGCCTTCGTCTGGTGAAGGACTGAACCATGGCCGCACCCGACATCAGCGAGTTCGAACTGCAAGCCTATGTCGACGGCCAGCTCGACCCGGTCGGACGTCTCGAGGTCGCCGACTTTCTTGTCCGCAACCCCGCAATTGCGGCCCGCGTACTCGCCGACCTTCGCACGCGCGAAGCCATGCGGGCGCTTGCCCTGGCGGACGGCGCGGAGATTTCGGACGAGATCGCCCGGTCCGCCCAGCGGCTCTCTTCGGTCCTGGCGCGTGGCCGGAGGAGCCGGCGGCTCGGCCGCTTGACCACCGCGGCCGTCTTCATCGTCGGTCTGTCGATGGCCGGAGCAGCCTATTGGCACAATCTGCAGTTCGTCGCGCCTGCCAAGGCCGCCGTTCCGGAGTTCATGGAAGAAGCGCTGATGTCGCATCAAACTGCGGTCATCCGGTCGCGAATGCGATCGCAGATTGAAATTCCGAGCTTCGATCCTGCCGATGTCAAGGATGCGACACGCATCGCCATTCCCCAAATGCCGCGCGGCTGGCGCATCCTCGACGTTCAGCTCTTTCCGTCCGATTACGGACCCAGCCTGCAAATGATATTCGACGCCGGGCGAAAACGGCAGGTTTCGCTGTTCGCCGTGCGCGCCCGCATCAATGCGTCGGCCAAACCCGCGATCGCGAACGTCCGGGGCAATGACCTGGCCTACTGGACGCGCGGAGGCACGGTTTATGTGCTGACGGGCGAGCCGCAGTCGTTCCTGTCCTCGGCAGCGGCCGACCTGTCGGACAACCAGGACGCCGGATAATGCTTGATCTGGACGATGTTCGCGGGGCTTTGACGCGCCGCACGGAAATCTGCGTCGTGGGAGCCGGAGCTGCGGGTATCGTGCTGACCCGACGCCTGCTCGCGGCCGGGCATGAGGTTCTGCTGCTGGAGAGCGGCGGCAGGGACTACGAAGCGGCGACGGCCGACCTCAACGCCGGAACCAACATCGGCGAAGACTATTACGCGCTCCACGATGCACGATTGCGCTTCTTTGGCGGCACCACCGCGATTTGGGGCGGACGCTGCGCCGAACTCGATCCCATCGACCTCGATCGCCGGGCGTGGGTTCCGCATTCGGGATGGCCGATCGGCTGGTCCGATCTCGCCCCCTATTATATCGAGGCGCGTCCCATGTTCGGCCTTCCGGCGCGGAATCTCGCGGCGAGCGACCTGCGCGCCGCCGGTGTTCCCATTCCGGATTTCGACGAAGCGATGCTGCACACGCCGGTCTGGACGTTCGACCCCGCGTTCAACCGCTTTACGTTCGATGCCTGCGCCGATCTTGCGGCGCATCCGCGATGCACCGTCGTCACTCATGCCAGCGTCACGGCTATCGAGCAGCGATATGACGCCGTCGAGCGCCTGACGGCGCGCTCGCTCAAAGGGGGCCGGCTGGACGTCGAAGCCGATGTCGTCGTGCTCGCGGCGGGAGGGATAGAGAATGCGCGGCTGCTGCTCGCTTCGAATATCGGAAATCACCACGATCAGGTCGGCCGGTATTTCATGGAGCATCCGCATACGCGCGGAGGACGAGTCTTGCACGCCGATGCCTGGCGGCTGTTGAAAGCCTTCGCGCGGCGCCACCGGATCGCCGGACAGGATGCCGCCGCGCTCATCACGCCCGCTGCCGAACTTCAACGCCGGGCGGGGCTGCTCAACAGTTCGCTCACGATCGTCGCGCGCCAACCGGCCAGCGCCAGCCAGTTCGTCGGAATGCGCGTCTATGGCAGCCTCAAACATGGCCTGGCTCCGACGCGCCGCGGCCGGGCGCTGTGGATGGCGACGAAGAAGGCCGCGAACTGGGCGCAGCGTCATATCGACCCGGCGCGCCCCTGGTTGCTTCACAAGGCGGGGATGCTCGACGTCGCGCTGCTGGTGAGGGCCGAACAGGCGCCCAACCCGCTCAGCCGGATAAGTCTTTCGCGCGACACGGACGCGCTCGGCGTGCCGCGCGTTGCTCTCGACTGGCGGCTCTCGGCACTCGACAAGGACAGCGTCAGAGGGCTGGTTGAGGCGCTGGATATGGAATTGACCCGTCTCCGCCAGGGGCGGGTCGTTCCCGCCGGCTGGCTCGGCGAGCCCGATGCGATCTGGCAAAGCGACCCGTTGATATCGGCGCATCCGATCGGCGGCTATCATCATATGGGAACGACGCGCATGTCGGCGAGCCCGCGGACGGGGGTCGTCGATGGCGAGGGGCGGGTCCACGGGCTCGACAATCTCTACATTGTGGGGTCGTCCACTTTCCCGACGTCCGGCTGGGCCAATCCCACGCTGACGATTGCCGCCCTTGCCCTGCGGACGGCAGATCGTGTCTCGGCCATGCAAAGCCGCCCTCAACGCGGACGTGCCGAACCGCCCGACCCGATATACGCCGCGAGCGGTGGGCGGCATTGACCAGCCGTCCGGAGCGTTCCGGCGCGAACGTCCGGCGCTCACGCCGCGCCGGCTTCGCCGGGGATAACCCAGCCATATACCCTTTTCGTCATCCCCGGACTCGATCCGGGATCCATAGCGCCGCCGAAGTCATGGACCCCGGTTCGAGTCCGGGGTGACGATGATCGACAGGCAGCTTCCGGTAGTTTCCGGTCATTCGGCCCAAGATCGCACGAATAGCCACGGCCGTCCTGAAAGCCGTCACCCCCGCCTGCCGGGCACGCAAAACAAAGGGCCCCGGATGTGATCCGGAGCCCCTTGCTCTAACTCGGAACCGAGCGCGGCTTAGGCCGGGCTGGTCGGGGTGTCGCTGTCGTTGTCAGCAGCGATGATGATGCCGCCGATGATCGCAGCAACGGCGAGAACGGCGATGATCCAGCTCGAACCTTCGAGGCTGTTCTGGCCCGAGGCGGTCGAGGTCGCACGCGCGCCGTCAACGGCGGGAGCAGCGGAAGCCGCAACCGGCGCCGCAATCATCGAGGTCGCGGCGAGAGAGACCGCAGCTTTGGTGAGCAGATTCATCATATTCTCCATCCACTGGAACTTTAGGATATTCTCGAATCGCGCCGAAGGCTTTTTGCCCCTGACCCGCTTCAGCAACGCCGTTCTATGCATAGTCGCTAGTAATTGCAATGCCTTTTCGTGGGGTAGCAGCCAATTACCACCAACGTCTTAACGTAAAAAACGACCATATTGAAAGCATGCTACCCCCGCCGCACGCGTTCAAAGGGTTCGCTCGTCACCGGATAGCCGAGATGCGACGGAATGCAGAGATGCGTTCCGCCGTCCCGCGTCTCGACCCACGGCGTCACCAGTTCGACCGGATGCGCGGCGGCATGTGCCGAAAAGGAAAGGAAATTGTCGGCCTGTGCGAGCCGTTCGAGATTGCGCCGCGTCGGAAAGATGATCGACACCTCGCCGCGATCGGCCATCGCCAACGTCGCGCGCGCGCTCGCCCAGAAAATATGGCTGTGCTCGGCGACCTCGACCGTCAGCTCGTGCCGGTGCGGCGGCGCCTCGACCGCGAAGAAGCGCGTGTCGAAGGTTCGCGCTTCCTTGAAATTGGGGCACCAGCGCGCGAACGGAACGAGCGAATCGAGCGCCAGCCGGTCGCCGCGCCGCGCAAGAATATCCGACAGCAATGTTTCGGAAAGCAGCGCGCGCCGCACGGCATCAACCTCGTCCTCGGCCAGCGTCGGCCAGCCGACCGCGAGCCCGGTTTCTTCGAGCGTTTCGCGCAAGGCTGCGACGCGCGCCGCCGCCTCGGCATCGCCCGCCGCAAAGCCATGCTCGGCCGCGACCCGATAGTCGTCGGGATCGATCCGGCCACCCGGAAAGACGACCGCCCCCGCCGCAAATGCCATCGTCTTGGCGCGCTTCACCATCAGGATTTCGTCGGCGCCGCCGCTTTCGGAGGGTCGCATGATGACCAGCGTGGCGGCGGGAATGGCGCCATCGGGCAAGGCCGGCGGACTGCCTGGCTGCGCGTTGTTATCCGTCATGAGAAACAGCGATAGCCAGTGCCGCCACGCTTGTCATCAGGCATTGCGGGCGCTCCGATCGCGGTGCAGGATGCGGCTCGGCGCAATGGGGCAGGAGCGGACCGCGTGGGCATCGTCGAAATCCTGGGCGTGGCGGGCAGCCTGAGCCTGCTCGCCGGATGGCGGCTCTATCTGACGCTGCTCGCGGCCGGGGTCGCGATGCGCTTTGGCTGGCTTCCGCTTCCCGAACATCTGAAGGCGCTGCAGGTGCTCGCGAGCCCGTGGATTCTCGGGATCGCGGCGATCGGAACGGTCGCCGAGTTTCTGGCCGACAAGGTCGCGTGGGTCGACACCGCCTGGGACACGGTCCACGGCCTGATCCGCCCGCTCGGCGGCGCACTGCTCGCGCTCGCGCTGGTCGATTCGTCCGATCCGGTCTGGCAGGCCGCGGCCTTGCTGCTCGGCGGCGGCGGCGCGCTCCTCAGCCATGGCGCCAAGGCGGCGACCCGCACGGTCGTCAACGTCAGCCCCGAGCCCTATAGCAACGCCGCCGTATCGACCGGCGAGGATGTCGCAACGAGCAGCCTGCTCGCGCTGGCGATCGCCTTTCCGCCGCTCGCGATCGCCATCGCGATCCTGCTCGCGGTCGCGGCGGTCGTCGTCATCGTCGCGCTGCGCCGGCTGCTCCGTAACATAAAGGCGGGCCTGAAACGCGCGCTCGGCGACGCGCCGCCCCCGGGTTCCAGCGTTTAGAGCAACGACGCGCTTCAGATTTCGACGAGCACGCGCAAGGAGTCCGGTCGAGACCCCACAGCAGCGCGCGCCGAATAGACGGTGTAGCCGCACAGCACGCCGTAAAGCGCCAGCCCCTCGACCTGCCAGAAGGGCATCGTCGCCATGTTGAGCACGAAGAAGGAGGCATGCGCGGCGAGCAGCAGCAAGCGTTCACCCCGCGCCGAAGCCGCCGCCGCGGCCATGACCGTCCACAGCATGACCATCGCCGCGACGCCGAACCAGCCAAGCTCGTAGAGCGTTCCGACGAGTGTGTTGTGCGGATAGACTTTGAACACGCCTTCCCAGCTTTCGGGGCCGAGGCCGAAGAGATGCTGGAGCGGGGTCGCGTCCGCCCAGGCGTAGATATAGCTGCTCCAGATCAAGGGGCGCGCCGACATGATCTGCCGCTCTAGCAGGTCGAAGTCGCGCGGCGGCTTGATGAGGCTGCCCGGATGGGCGAGGAAGGCGGCAAGGTCGGTAAAGCGGTCGCCGTATGAGAGGAAGGCCACCGACGCGAGCAGCAGCCCCGCCACCGCCGCGACCGCCGCCATCGCGGCGCGTTGATCGCGCCGCACGGCCATCGTCAGGCCAATAAGGAAAATGGCGAGCGCGAGGGGCGCGAGCGCGAGGATCGTCGTGCGATAGCCCGCGAGGAAAATGCCGAAGGTCGTGGCCAGCAGAAAGGCGATGCGCGGCGCGCGCGGCGCCGACCGGGCAAGACAGCCGACCAGAAAGCCGGTCAGCATCGCGACCGAAAAGGCGGCTTCGTGATTATAGCCGCCGATCCACACCAGCCCGTCGCCATCCTCCGACCCCTTGGGGAGGTTCAGCGCCACCGACAGCGCCTGAAAAACGAGGAGCGGAAGAAAAGACACCATCGCCCAGCCGAGGAAATGCGCGTCCGGGTCGCAGCGCAGCGCCTGAAACACCGCGATCAGGATCACGATCATATAGGCATATTTGACCGCGGCATTGATGCCGCCCGCCGCGTCGCCGTTCAGGCCGGCGCTCACCAGCGCCAGCGCGATCAGGGCATAGACGGGCACCAGCCACTTCAACGCCAGATTGGGCGGACGCACGACGAAAAGCAGCCCGAATCCGGTCACCGCGATCGAAAGCAGCGCATTGCCCGACAGGCCCGCCGCGAGCGGTTTGAACATATAGAGATGATAGGCCCCGGCGATGCAGCGCAGCCACAGCGCCACGATCACGAAGGCGCCGGCAAGGCTGCCCGCCCGCCGCGCCGCGATAACAACCGGAACGACGAGCAGCGCCGTCACCGGCAGCAATATGGCCGGCCCGAAGGCCGGGCCATAGGGTAGCGCCTGCGCGGTCACCGCGCCGCCCCGTCAATCGGCATAATAGGGGCGATAGGCGCGCAGCGAGGTGCCGCCATGCGCATAGCCGCCGCGCTCCTCTTCGCGGACATCGACGAGCGTCAGCACCGCGCCGAGCACCTCCGCGTGGACGTCGTACAGCCGCCGCAGCGCGACCGACGCCGCTTTGGCAGGGGTTCGGCGCCACCGGACGAGGAACACCACGCCGTCGGCCATGCTGGCGATCACGCGCGCGTCGTCGACGGGCAGCACCGGCGGCATGTCGAGAAGGACCAGATCATAGCGTTCGCGCACCTGCTCGATCAGTTCGGCGAAGCGGGGGTTTTCGGCGAGGCCGAGCCCCTTTGAATCGAGGCGCTGCGGCAATAGCCGGACGTCCGACAGGCCGTCCTTCACGATCGCCTGGTCCAGCGTCGCCGCGCCGTCGAGCACGTCGTCGAGGCCGACGGCGGCGCTTTCGGCGAACTGCCGGCTCGATGCGCGCCGGCGCGCATCGGCGTCGATCAGCAGCACCTTGCCGCCCGACGCCGCCGCGGCGCGCGCCAGGCCCATCGCGGTCGTGGTCTTGCCCTCGCCGGGCACGGCCGAGGTGATCGCCACGACGCGCACCGGGCGCGCCGCCTCGGCGAACTGGATCGACGTGCGCAAGGTGCGGAACGCCTCGGCATAGGCCGATTGCGGCCGCTTGATCGGCAGCTCGGCGGGCGGCGCCGGCAAGCCCGCCTTGCGATAGCCCGGCATGGTCGCCGCGTCGGGTATCGCGGCGAGCGTCGGCAAACCCAGCGTCTCCTCGATCGCGTCGCTCGTCTCGAGCCCATGTTCGAGCAGCTGGAGCAGCACGACGAGCAGCACGCCGACGCCCAGCCCGCCGACGACGGCCATCGCCGCATAGAGCAGCATGTTGGGCGAACTCGGCGCGCCCGGCACCCGCGCGCGGCTGACGATATAGGAATCGCTCTGCTCGAGCCCCGACTGCGCGACCGTCTGGCGATAGCGGTCGAGGAAGGCCTGATAGAGCGTCCGCGCCGATTCGGCGTTGCGCTCCAGCTCGTTGAGCCGCACCGATGCTTCATTGTCGCTGGCGAGCTTGCCCTGCGACTGCGCGACCGATCCGGCGAGCGAAGCGGCGCGCTGATTGGCGATGCGCGCCTGGATCGAGGCGTTGGCGACGATGCGCTTCACCTCGGCGGCGATCTGTTCGTCGGCGGTGCGAAGCTGGTTCTGCGCGCGGATCAGTTCAGGATGGCGGGGGCCGTAGCGCTTTTCGAGCGCCGCGACTTCGCGTGCGGCTTCGGCGCGCTGGGCGCGGAGCTGACTGACCACCGGCGAATCGAGCGAATCGCCAAGCTCTTCGCCGCTGCGCCCGCGGCGGAGCTGTTCGTGCGCCGCCGAGAGCCGCGCCTGCGCCGCCGCATTCTCCGCCCTGGCTTCGGCGAGCTGGGTCGAAAGACCCGACAACTCCTGCTGCGTCGCCGTGGTCGCGTCGGAGACCGCGAAGAGGGCGTGCGCTGCACGATAGTCGGCGACCTCGCGTTCGGCGGTGAGCACCTGCGCGCGCAGCTGAGTGAGCCGCTGTTCGAGAAAATCGCGCGCGCGCCGCGTCGCCTGAGCCTTCGAGCCCGCCTGGCCCGAAACATAGTCTTCGACCAGCGTGTTCGCGACCTCGGCCGCCTGCACGGGCGTGCGGCCCTCGAACGACACGCTGATCGCATAGGAGAGCCCGTCGCGCTTGACCGTCAGACCGCTCAACAATGTACTGATCGCGCGCTGGCGCCCGATGAGGTCGGGCTGCTGGGGCGCCGGGCCATCCGCCGCCGCTTCGTTGAACGCGGGGTCGCGGTCGAGATGCAGCCGGTCGACCACCTGCCCGATCAGTTCGGGCGATCGCAACGCCTCCACCTCGGTATCGACCGCCGCCGAATCGGGATCGACGGTGGGCACGACCGAGTCGACGTTGATGACCTTTTCCGCGGTTCGTTCGAGCGCGACCTGCGCGGTGGCGAGATAGCGCGGCTCGGCGGCGATATAGGCGGCCGCGGCGATCACGAGCGCCGCGACAATCGCCGCGCACAGCACCATCCATCGCCGCCGCAAAATCGCGCCGACATGGCGCAGGTCGATCAGCGCGCCGCGATCGACCTGCGGGTCCGGTTTCCGCCGGGGCGGCGGGCGCCGTGACATCGTGTCCATGTCAGGCGGCAGCCAGAAAGGCGCGCACCGCCGGCGCGATGTCCGGCCGCGCGAGCGCCAGCGCCAGCGTCGCGGTCACGAAGCCGCTCTTGTCGCCGCAATCATAGCGCTTTCCTGCAAAGGTGACGCCGTGGAACGGTTGCTGCCCGATCATCCGCGCCAGCGCGTCGGTGAGCTGGATCTCGCCGCCCGCGCCTTCCTCCTGGCTGCTGAGCACGTCCATCACTTCGGGCTGAAGGATATAGCGGCCGATGACCGCGAGCCGCGACGGCGCGACGTCGGGCGCGGGCTTTTCGACCAGTCCTTTCACCTCGGTGATCGTTCCGGCGCGCGCGCCGGGGGTGACGATGCCATATTTGCGGGTGTCCTCCGCCGGCACTTCCTCGGTGCAGATCAGATTGCCGCCGAGTTCGGCATAGGCATCGACCATCTGCTTGAGGCAACCGGGTTCGCCGACCATCAGATCGTCGGGGAGCAGCACCGCGAACGGCTCGTCACCGACGATCCGCCGCGCGCACCACACCGCATGGCCAAGGCCGAGCGGCTCCTGCTGCCGGACGATGCTGATGTCGCCCGGCGAGGTCCGCGTGCCGTCGAGCGTCGCGAGCGACTTGCCGCGCCGCGCCATCGTCTCCTCAAGCTCGAACGCATGATCGAAATGATCGTCGATCAGCGATTTGCCGCGGCTCGTCACGAAGATGAACTGATCGATCCCCGCCTCGCGCGCCTCGTCGACGGCATATTGAATCAGCGGCTTGTCGACGACGGGCAGCATCTCCTTGGGCATCGACTTGGTCGCCGGAAGAAACCGGGTTCCAAGACCGCCGATGGGGAATACGGCCTTGCGTATTTTTCGCATTTTTCCACCCTTTCCTGGTTTGCTGGGTCCCCCCCAAAAAACCAGCATCGGCAGCAGACGGATTGTTCACAGAGAGAGAGCCAACCGCCGACCAACGGTTCGTGCGCCTCTACGCTGCATCGCAGCAAGAGCCCGGCGTCGAAGCGTGTCCAAAGTGAGGCCGGGCTAGATCAGAGCCTGGGCGGCTCGCCTGCGAAGGAGACGCCGCCGGGCACCGAACCTCCGCCGCGCGAGCGAACGAGCGGCGTCCCCGGCGGCACCTGAATGTCGTGCGAGCCGATGATGATCTTTGCCGGCCCGTCGTGGACGTCGAAGATCGGCCAGCCCCGGTCGCTCTTCACGGTCAGATGTTCGATATAGATGACCAGCGGCTCGCCCGCCGCCTGCCTCGACATGATCGAAAAATGGTTGGTATCGCCGGTTCCGCCGATCTTGACCGGATCGAGGCTGATGAGCCGCGTCGCGCGGATGCTCGACCAGAGGCGGAAATTGCGCGCGTTGCGGCCGCTGATGCAGTCGTCGAGCAGCGATTCGGTCGATTTGAGGTCGAAGCCGCCGTCGCTGTTGTCCCAGGCGGCGCATTGGCGGAACAGGATCCGCGCATTGCCGCGCTCGGTCGAAAAGCCGTCGCCGTTCCAATATTTGCCCTCGCCGCGATCCCAGCGAAAGCCGCGCATCGAACAGCGCTCGACGCGGAAGTCATGTGCGGTGTCGGCGAAGCCGATCCCGACGGGCAGATTGCTCGAACCCGTGGTGAGTATGCCGCTCGCGCTGACGTCCTCGATCACCCCGTCGTGGCTGTCATAGCGGATGCGCGCGAAGCTGCGCTCGAGGTCGTTCGCTCTCGCCTGCCGCACGCGCAGTCCCACGCAATCGGCCCCCACCAGATCGGGGCCTGCGGTATTTTCTATGACGCGATAGCCGCCCGCGACGCGGATGTCGGTGATCTGGACGTCGTGAACGGGCTCGCGGAACACGAACAGGCCGTTGCCGACGTTGCGCGCGCGCACCCGGCGATAGATGGCACCCGAGTGGACGAAATAGACCGGTTCGCCCTCGGCATCGATCGGAACCGCGCCCCGGGCGAAGCTGGAAGACATGTCGGCCATGCCCATGCTCTAGGCAAAGAGGCCGGGCGGCGCGAGCTTGCTGCGGTGCAGCGTGGCGCCCGCGGGATCAGCGAAGCGCGGGCGCGGCCTCTCCCAGTCCGTCGCCGCTCCGGCGCTCGGCCCGGCTCAAAAAGCCGAAAAGCCGCGGCCGACAGACGTGCCGGACCCGGCTGAACCGGCGGAAATCCGTTTCGCCGCGGCCGATCTCGCGCGCCGCGACGGGGCCCGCCTTGGCCAGCGATGGAACGGCGCCATCGATCGCGATCGCCGAGGACAAGCTCTGCTCCAGTACATGACGCCGCTCGGCCGCGTCGCGCCCGAAATAATAGATGGCGAGTGGCGGCGGGCGGCGGTGGATCGCCGCGATCGCATCGACGATCCGCGCATAGTTCCGGATCGGCAGGATGGGGCCACGAATCTCTTCCTGCATCAACAGCATGTCGTCGCTCGCATGGCGGACGATATGGAGCGGCATGCCGCCGCCCCGTGGCGCGGCATGGAGCGGCATGCCGCCGCCCCGTGGCGCGGCGGTCCGCACTTCGCCCCCGCGCGCGCGCGCGTCGTCGAGCAGGCGCGTCATGCGTTGACGTTCGGTGTCGGACAGCCTCGACTTGTCCGCGCCTGTGCGCGCCGCCGCGCGCCACAACCAGTCGGCAACCTCCTCTTCCTGATCGTCGGGGGCGAACAGATAGTCGGGAGCGAGCGGCGCTCGTCCGCCGTTCGCGCGCTTCTGCGCGACGATCTTGCCGGCGATCTTCGCAAAGTCGGCCGAGCGCCCTACGATCACCGGCGACTTGCCCGAGCGCGCGACCATCGCCGTCTCATCCTCGCGCGGCTCGCGCGTCACCAGCAGATCGAAGGCGAGGTCCGCGAAGCCGCCGTCGGTGACGACCGCCAGTTCGAGCGGGTCGAAGAAATGCGGCGCCAGGTCGCCGATCAATCCCGCGAGCCGCGGCGATCCGGCATCGAATTGCAGCATGACCCGATTGCCCGCCGCGAATATGCCCGCGAGCAAGCTCGCAATGCGGAACAGCGGGAGCGACGCCGGCACACCGACGCCGATCACGCCGATCGGCTGATATTCGACATAGTCGCCGGTCCCGCGCGCGAACAGGCCGCGCGCCTTTTCGGGCTGCATCCAGTGCTCGACGCCGTCCAGCGCCCTCTGCAACGCCGCGAGCGAAGGCTCGACCTCGGCGACGCGCGCCGACTCGGCGTCGGACGCCGCTCCGTCGGCGACGAGCGCGCCGCAAAGCGCATCGACATTCTGGCCGATCATCTGCAGGGCGCGCTGCAACCGGTCGCGCCGGCGGGCCGGCGAGACCGGCAAATCGGCGTAAAAGGCCGCGCGTTGCGCTTCCAGCATCCTTGCCCTCCCCACAGCTTATCGCTTCCAGCTTCTAGTCCACGGTCGACCCGTGGCAAGTTCAAGTCGAATCGTTTCATCGCACGGGAGCCAATGCGCGTGCCCGCCGTTTAGGCGAAGACCCGAGCCATCTTCAAATGAAAAGCTATTAATTTCAGCTTCTTGACGCACCTCCTCCTTGATTGCGAGCCCATATCGCTTCGCCTTCGAATTGGCTCTGTTCAAAGCGGGCAAGTTGACGCCCCCGCTCCCGCAAGGCGATTGTTCGCAGGCGCACAAAAATCACCTTCATAAAAGGGAGCAACGCGTCATGCGTATCGTAATGATCGGGTCCGGCTATGTCGGGCTGGTTTCCGGCGCCTGTTTTGCCGATTTCGGCCATCATGTGACCTGCGTCGACAAGGACGCGAACAAGATCGCCCGCCTTCGCGCCGGCGGCATCCCCATCTATGAACCCGGTCTCGACGATCTGGTCGCGCGCAATGTCGCGGCGGGCAATCTCGACTTCACCACCGAGCTTTCGGAAGCCGTCGGCGCTGCGGACGTCGTGTTCATTGCGGTCGGCACCCCCAGCCGCCGCGGCGACGGACACGCCGACCTGTCCTTCGTCCACGACGCGGCGCGCGAGATCGCAGGCGCGCTGAGCGGCTTCACCGTGATCGTCACCAAATCGACCGTGCCCGTGGGCACCGGCGATGAGGTCGAGCGGATCATCCGCGAATGCAATCCCGCCGCCGACTTCGCGGTGGCGTCTAACCCCGAATTCCTGCGCGAAGGCGCCGCGATCGAGGATTTCAAGCGCCCCGACCGCATCGTGATCGGCATCGAGGACGAACGCGCGCGCGCACCGATGGAGGAAGTCTATCGCCCGCTCTCGCTGAACAAGGCGCCGATCGTCTTCACCCGCCGGCGCACGAGCGAACTGATCAAATATGCCGCGAATGCCTTCCTCGCGATGAAGATCACCTACATCAACGAGATGGCGGACCTGTGCGAGCATGTCGGCGCCGACGTGCAGGACGTGGCGCGCGGTATCGGGCTCGACAACCGGATCGGCGCCAAATTCCTCCACGCCGGCCCCGGCTATGGCGGCTCCTGCTTCCCCAAGGACACGCTGGCGCTGATGAAGACCGCGCAGGATCATGATGCGCCGCTGCGGCTGATCGAGGCGACGGTCGCGGTCAACGAGCAGCGCAAGCGCGCGATGGGGCGCAAGGTGATCGCGGCGATGGACGGCGAGGTGCGCGGGCGCACCGTCGCGGTGCTCGGCCTCACCTTCAAGCCCAATACCGACGACATGCGCGATGCGCCGTCGATCGCGATCATCCAGGCGCTGCAGGACGCAGGCGCCAAGGTGCGCGCCTATGACCCGGAGGGCATGGAGGCCGCAAAGGCCGTGCTCGAAAACGTGGACTATGCCGCATCGGCCTATGGTGCGGCAGAGGGCGCGTCGGCGACGGTGATCGTCACCGAATGGGACGCCTTCCGCGCGCTCGATCTGGCGCGGCTCAAGGCGGTGATGGCGGAGCCGGTGCTCGTCGACCTGCGCAACGTCTATCCGCCCGCGCAGGTCGTTGAAGCGGGTTTGCGTTATGTCGGCATCGGCCGCCCCGGAACCGCGGATGTCGATCCCTCCCTGAACGCGAGGGAGGCAGCGTGACCGACGGCAACCCCATTTTGGTGACCGGCGCCGCGGGCTTCATCGGCCATGCGGTGTCCGAACGGCTGCTCGCGCGCGGCGAGCGCGTGATCGGCGTCGACAATTTCACCGACTATTACGACGTCGCGCTGAAGAAGGCGCGCATGACGCGTCTGGCCGACAATCCCGATTTCCGGCTGATCGACGGCGATGTCGCGAGCCCCGGGCTCGTTGCCGAATTGGTGGCAGCGAACGGTGTGCGGCGCATCGTCCACCTCGCCGCGCAGGCGGGCGTGCGCTACAGCCTCGATAATCCCTTCGCCTATGAGCACAGCAATCTGAAAGGGCATCTCGCGGTGCTCGAAGCGGTGCGCCACGCGGGCGACGTCGAGCATCTCGTCTATGCCTCGTCGAGTTCGGTCTATGGCGACCGCCCGATCGGCGGCGCCGGCTTTCGCGAGGACGAGCCGTGCATAGCGCCGGTCTCGCTCTATGCCGCAACCAAACGCAGCTGCGAATTGATGAGCCAGAGCTATGCCACGCTTTACGGCCTGCCATTGAGCGGGCTGCGCTTCTTCACCGTCTATGGCCCCTGGGGCCGCCCCGACATGGCCTATTACGGCTTCACGCGGAAAATCCTGCTCGGCCAGCCGATTGAGGTTTATGGCGAGGGGCGGATGGCCCGCGACTTCACCTATATCGACGACATCGTCGACGGGGTGGTGGGCGTGCTCGACCGCCCGCCGTCGCGCGGCGAACACCGGCTGCTCAATATCGGCGACTGCAATCCGGTCGGGCTGATGGATATGATCGCGATGATCGAGCGCGCGCTCGGCCGGCCCGCGATCAAGCAGATGCGGCCGATGCAGCCGGGCGACGTGACGGCGACCTATGCCGACATTTCGGCGATCCGGGCGCTCACCGGATACAGCCCCAAAGTCCCGCTCGCGCGCGGGATCGAGCGGTTCGTCGACTGGTATCTCAGCGAAATCGAACGGGGTGGGAGAGGCCCGATGGCAGCGGTGGCCTGAGCCGGGAAAGCCGGCCGGACCCATGTGGAGGTTATGATGCTGCAACGGACAACCATGCCCGCCAGCGACCCCGACGGGTCGCCCGTCATCTGCGTCACCGGGCTGCGCGGCTTCCCGCACGTGATGGGCGGAGTCGAAAGCCATTGCGAGGAACTGCTGCCGCGGATCAAGGCGTTATGGCCCGACCACCGCTCGGTGGTGCTCGGCCGCGCGCCCTATCTGCCCGAGCCGGCGGGCGAGCATCGCGGGGTCGAGATCGTCGGCATCCCCTGCCCGCGCTCCAAGCATCTCGAGGCGGTGGTCTCGACGCTGCTCGCGGTCTTCGCGGCGCGGCGGCGCGGCGCCGGGCTGATCCACATCCATGCGATCGGCCCCGCGCTGATGGCACCGATCGCGCGCCTGATCGGCCTGAAAGTGATCGTGACGCACCACGGCGCCGACTATAATCGCGCCAAATGGGGCGTGCTCGCGCGCAGCGCGCTGCGTGCCGGCGAATGGCTGGCGCTGACCTTCGCCGACCGGATCATCGCCGTGTCGCCCTCGCTCGCATCGCAGCTCAAGCACAGCTTTCCGAAACGGTCGCAGGCGATCGCCTATATACCCAACGGCACATCAGAGCTGCCGGACGATGCCGATCCGGCGTTGGTGCTCGAACGGCTGGGGATCGCCGACGAGGAATTCATCCTCGCGGTTGCGCGGCTCGTTCCCGAAAAGGGGCTGCACGATCTGATCGAGGCGTATGAGCGGTCGAACTGCCGCGCGAAACTGGTCATCGCCGGCTCGGCCGATCACGAAAGCGACTATGCCCGCGACCTGCTCGCGCGCGCCAGCGACCGGATCATCTTCGCCGGCGTCCAGTCGCGCGCGACGCTGAAGCGCCTCTATGAACGCTGCGTGCTGTTCGTGATGCCCTCCTATCACGAAGGCCTGCCGATCGCGGCGCTCGAGGCGGCGAGCTGCGGTGCGCGCGTGCTGCTCAGCGACATCCCCGCCAATCTCGACATCGGCCTGGACGCGGCGAACTATTTTCCGCTCGGCGATGTCGCCGCGCTCACCGAACGGCTCGACGCCGATTGCGCCGATTTTCAGGTCGATGCCGAAAGGGTGCGCGAACGGTTCAGCTGGGACCGCGCGGCCGAGGACACGCTCAAAGTCTATCGCGACGCGCTCACGCGAGACCGGCCCGCGCGGCAAACTTCCCCGCGTCCCGGGATCGTCGAGGGTTAGCGATCAGGCCCTCAGACGGGCGAGGACTTTCGCCCGATCGGCGGCGGCAATCCTGCCACTGAGTTCGAGCTTCGCGCCGACGCGTCTTGCACGGGCGATGAGGGGGCGCCACGCGCCACCTTGCCACTGCCAGCTGCGGATGCGCCAACGCCCCGCTCCCTCGGAGGCAATCGCCAGCGTCGGGCGGCCCGCGCGATCATCGTCCGTCTCGCGTGCAATGCATCCACCGACCGCCGCGGTGCCGGCCATCGAGGCCAGAAGTGTTCGCCTGTTCATTGCTCTATCCTCTTCGTTGGCCATCCACACATCAACACTTCCGGCGCCCATCGGTTCGCTCGCGGGTCCGAAAGACTTCAGGGCGCGGCGATCGTCTCGGGCGCGGTCTGATAGGCGCGCGGGCCGCTGCGCCCGGTCGCCCGCTTGATCAGCGCCTTGCCGAGCCGCTGCCCGGGCAACTCGACGAGCCGGTAGGTGGCAAAGGCGAGCGCATAGGTGGCCGGCACGACGATCGCCCCGGTCAGCGCGAACCGCCCGGCGGCGCCGAGACCGGTTCCGAAGCGCCCGATCACCACCGCCGCGACGGGCTGCAGGATCAAGAGGTGGATCAGATAGGTGCCGTAGGACAGCTCGCCGAGCCAGAAGAAGGGCCGGCTACCGAGCAGGCGGGATGCCCAGCCGACGGGCGCGAGCGCGCGCCAGTGAACGAGGGCGAAAAAACCGAGCAGGAGCAGTTCACGCACGGCAAAGTGCAAGAGGTCTTGCTCGCCTCCGATCGGGATCGCGGCGAGCAGCATTCCCGCGCCGAGGCGGGCACCCAGCCGCGCACGACTTTCCCCAGGATCGGTCGCGATCAACATGCCGGCCAGGAAAAGCTGCAGCTTGAGCGGCAAGAAGGAGGGCATCGGATAATCGAGCCCGGCCGCCCCGGCGAGCAGGGCGATCGCCACGCCGCCGCCCGACGCGATCAGCGCCGACGGCACCCAGCCGACCCGCCGTCCCAAGAGGATCAGGAAGGGGAAGAGCAGATAGAATTGCATCTCGAGCCCAAGGCTCCAGTCGGGCAAAGGCGTGCGAAAGGCATAGTCGGGCAGCAATCCGAACACGAAACTCAGATGCGCCGCGATATTGGCCAACCCCGCGTCGGTGTAGCGTTCGGGCGGCTGGAGCGCTTGCCCGAGGAAGCCGTCGATGGCCACCCGGTCGGCATAGATCAGCGGCCCGGCGATCAGCGCCGCCGCGAGCGTCACATAAAAGAGCGGCGCGAGGCGAAAGAAACGGCGCGTCCAGAACGCCGCCCAGGTTCCGGGCGCGCGCCAATCCTCGCGCTCGGCGCGCAGCCGGTACTGGAACATCATCAGGAAGCCCGAAAGCAGGATGAACAGGTCGACGCCGAGGTCGGGCTTGCTCATCAGCGGCAGGCGGAAACCGGTGAGGATCATCATGTGCCCGACGAGCACCCAGAGCGCCGCCAGCCCGCGCAAGCCATCGAGGCACTCGACCCGCCGGACGTCCATTTCCTATCTCCGCAATCGTTCCTCGAGGCTCATGTGATAGACGCGCAGCGACGCGAAACCACCGCGAAGCCAAGGGGAATCGGCCAGTCGCCCCCAAGAGGCGATGAAGCGGGCGCCCGTGTGTGCACTGCAACAAAGGCGCGTGTTAGACGGGGTTCCCGAACCGAAATCCGGACCAGAATCCAGCGAGGGACCATGCCGCACAAAAGGCGGATATTATTCGCGATCAATTCGCTCGCGGGCGGCGGCGCCGAGCGCGTTCTCGTCACGCTGCTCGGCGCCTCCGGTCCCTGGCGCGAGCGATACGACATCCATCTCGCGCTGCTCGACGACGAGGCGCGCGCCTATGCGGTGCCCGATTGGGTTACGGTCCATCAGCTCGATGCCCGGCACAGATTGCTGCAGAGCCTGACCCAGCTTCGCGCGCTCATTGGACGGCTTTCGCCCGATGCGGCGCTCAGCTTTCTGACGCGCGCCAATGTCGCCAACGCCTTTGCGATGGCGGGACGTCGCCGGCCGTGGCTGATCAGCGAGCGCGTCAACACCAGCGCGCATCTGGGCGGCGCACGCGCCGCCAAGGCCATGGTCCGCCTCGTCTATCCGCGCGCCGCACACGTCATCGCGGTATCCGAAGGCGTGATCGACGATCTCGCGGCGAATTTCGGCGTCACCCGCGCGCGCATGTCGGCGATCGCCAATCCGGTCGACCATCGGCATATTGCGGAACTTGCTGCCGAATCCCCTGCCTTGGCGGTCGAGGAGCCCTATATCGTCGCGGCCGGACGCCTCACCCCCAACAAGAATTTCGCGCTGCTTCTGCGCGCCTATGCCAAAGCCGCACCGGTCGAGCGCCTCGTCATTCTCGGCGAGGGGCCCGAGCGCGATGCGCTTGTGGCCCTCGCCGCATCGCTCGGCATCGCGGAGCGCGTCGATATGCCCGGCTTTGTCGTCAATCCCTTTGCGATCGTCGCGCGTGCGCAGGCTTATGCGATGCCCTCCAATGCCGAGGGGTTTCCGAACGGTCTGGTCGAGGCGATGGCCTGCGGCGTTCCGGTCGTCGCGACCAACTGCGCCTCGGGTCCGTCGGAAATTCTGGCCGACCGGCCGCGCCACGCGATCGCCGGCGGGATCGATGTCGATGCCGGCGCGTTGGTTCCGACCGATGACGTCGAAGCCTTTGCCGCGGCGCTCGAACGCGTGCTTGCCGAACCGCGCCGCACCCTTTGCGGAACGCGCGCGCGCGAACGCTCGCTCGCCTATGGCGTCGAACGGGCGGCACAGGCCTATTGGGCGCGCATCGAAGCGGCGCTCGCTGCGCCGTCCGCAGCGCTCCGGCACAAAGAGGTTGCAGCATTACAGTCAGGAGTAAGCCGATGAAATGGCCCATGCAGATCGCGCTCGCGGGCGCGCTCGCGCTCGGCGGGTGCGGCGGTCAGACCCCGCTCGCGGGCAGCGGCGCCGCGCCGCCGCCCGCCGCGGCGTTCAGCCTCTCGCCCGGCGACAAGCTCAAGATTGCGACCTATGGCGAGGAAGCGCTGACCGGCGAGTTCGAAATCTCGCCCGCCGGCACGATCGCCTTTCCGCTGATCGGCGACGTCAAGGCGGCGGGATTGCAGCCCGAGGAACTGTCCAAAGCGATCGAGGCGAGGCTCGCCGACGGCTATCTGCTCGAGCCGCGGGTGACGGTGCAGGTCGCCAATTTCCGTCCGGTCTATGTGCTCGGCGAGGTGAACAAGCCCGGCGAATATCCCTATACGCAGGGCCTGACCATCCGCGGCGCGGTCGCGAAGGCCGACGGCTTCACCTATCGCGCGAACGAAAAGCGCGTCTTCCTGAAACGCGCGGGTGAGGCCGACGAGCGCGTCTATCCGATGACCGCCGATTTCCCCGTGCTTCCGGGCGATACGATCCGCTTTGGCGAGCGCTATTTCTGATGGACATGGCGAGCGCCCCTGCTGCCGCCATGGCCGACGAATTCGTGTCGGACGAGACCGGCAAGCCGCATCGCCGCGGCTGTCCGGTGAGCTTTGCCAAGCTCAGGGCGCTGCTCGCCGCGGACCTTTATCGCTACGCCGGGCGGGTCGGCGCCGGCCCGTTCCTGCGCCACTATGCCTTCACCCCAGGCTATAAATATACCGTGCTGATGCGCACGACCGGCTGGCTCAAGCTGAAACCCGCCAAGGCGTTCGGCTTCTATTACCTCGCCAAATGGCTGCTGCTGCGCGCGCGCTACAAATATGGTTTTGCGATCCCCGAATATATGGAGATCGGACCGGGATTGTTCCTCAACCGCTTCGGCGGTTTCTATTTCCATGGCGACGCGGTGCTCGGCAGCAATGTCAACGTCACGCACGGCGTCGTGCTCGGCTATATGAACCGCGGCGGGCGGCGCGGCGCGCCGGTGATCGGCGATCGCACCTTTCTGGGATCGGGCGCAAAGGTCATCGGAGGCATCCATGTCGGCGCCGAGGCGGCGATCGGCGCCAATGCGGTGGTGACCAAGGATGTGCCGGAGCGCGGCGTGGTTGGCGGTATTCCCGCGAAGCTGCTCTCCGATCAGGGGTCGGCAGGTTATATCAACCGCCTGGCGCCCCCCGAACTGCTCGCCGCCTGCGAAGGCGCGCTTCTGGGGTGGTGCGAGGATGCGGCGAAGGCGACGCGCTAAAGTCCCGAAAAGGTCACGCCCACCGATACGCGATTGTCGGCGAAACCGCGGCCCGCATCGACGCCGCGGCTCGACTGGGTTCGGCGCTGCACGTCGAAGCGCAGCGCGATCCGCTTGCTCACCAGATAGGAGGCGTTGGCGCGCCACGTCCAGCGGTCGTCGCTCCGGTCGATATCGTTGAAATCGCGCTGTTCCAGGTCGACGCCCGCGCTCAGGATCAGGTTGCGCAGCAGCTCGTAATCGGCGCGCAGCGTCGCATCGGTGGCGAGGTAGCCGGTCGCGCCATTGACGCCCGTTTCACGGACACCGCGGTCGATCGTGCCGGTAATCGTCACCAGCGGGGTCAGGAAATAGGCAAGTTCGCCGCGCACCAGAAAGCCCGAGACATCCTCGAACTGCTGAGACCGGTAATCCTGAAGCAGATAGCCGAGCCGCAAAGATCCGCGCGCCTTGCGCCCAAGCTCGAAACTCGCGCCGCCCGCGACGTCGAAACCCGTCGAATCGCGCGCATCCACCTCGCCGATCCGTTCGCGATAATCGCGCTGGTTGACAGCACCGGAGACGAACAGCGCGATGCTGGGATTCAGCGCATATTCGCCGATCGCCGTGCCGGTGTAGATGGTGTGATCGCGGAAATCCTGATCGATCGGATCGCCGGTCGGCGTCTCGCTGTCGCTATAGTTGCGGTTTTCCGCGTCGAACACGGCGCTGAGGCGCAGCCGGTTAAAGACATGGGTATAGGTCGCCGTGCCGCCGGTCAGCATGAAGCGGATCGGACGCGCCGCCTGCGTCGGCGAATCGGGCGAAACGCGCTCCTGACTGTAACGCCCGTTGCGCAGCGTGACGTCGAGCGTGTCCGAGCTGCTGATCGTATAGAGCGCACCCGCATCGACGCGATATTGGGTGGCGTTCTCGCTCGACCGGTCGGTGTAGCGCAGCAGATCGAGTTCGCCGTCGAGCGACAATTTCAGGGTCGGCGAAGGCCGCACCAGTGAAAAGCGCGGGCGGATGCGCAGATAGGCGTCGCCGATGCGATCGTCCGGCTGCGCATAGAGATTGTCGTCATAGCCCGCGCCGACCGCGATGCGCGGCAGCAGTTCGAGCGCGCCGACATGGATCGGCTCGGGCGAATAGTCGGGCCGGCGCCGCTCGAGCACGCTGATATTGCGGTCGCGCCCGAAGGGGTTTTCGGTCGAGACCGATCCGAGCCCGTCAGTCGCGTCCGATTGCTGGGCCAGCGCCTGCGTAACGGTGCCGCAGCCCAGCAGCAGCAAAGGAAGCGCGCGCTTCATCGGCGTGCGAGCGTCACGAGGACCGGCCGATGGTCCGATCCGGTTGCCGGCAGCCGCCGCGCCGATACCAGACCCCAGTCGGGGCCGGCATAGAGCTGATCGATCGGCAGGACCGGAAGCAGGCGCGGCCAACTCGGCACCGCGCGCGTCATGCGGACGAGGGGCGCGAGAGCACGGTCCTGTTCGCGCATCGCCGCGGCCCAGGGGGTCAGGTTCATGTCGCCTGCAACGATCAGTGCGCCGCGATCGATCCGTGTCAGCGCTTGCGCCACGTCGCGTCTTTGCACCGCCTGAGCGCGCGAGGTCGGATGAGTATAGTGGAGCGTCACCGCGGTGAAGGCGCGTCCACCGGGGCCCGCTATCCGCGCCCACAGCACCGGAGGACCGAATTTTCGTCCTCTCGAGTCCCTGAAATAATATCCGCTGTCAATGATCGGCCAACGCGAGAAAATCGCGAGATCGCAAACCCGCGAGCATTTCGTTGCATAGGGGAGATGCTCGCCCAGCGCCGCGAGCATGGGGCGGAAGCTGCCGCCCGCTTCCTGCAGCATCAGCACGTCGGGCCTCGCGTCGATTATCGCCTGCGCCGTATCCGCCGGGTCCGGATTCTTCCGCCAGACATTGTGGGTGAGCAGGCGGATCTGCTCGGCGTCCTGCGGTGCGACCGGTATCGTGCGGGTGAGTTCGGGCCACAGGCCGATCATCACCGGCGCCAGGCCGAGCAGCGCCGCAAGGATGGTCGAGATCAGACCCCGCCGTGCAAGCAGCAAACCGAAGAGGATGATCGAGCCGAACAGCGGCAGAAACGACGCGAGGGGATCGAGCAGCGGCACCACGCCACCGGCGAGCGACAGCCAGGCGGCAAAGCTGCCGCCGCCGGCCAGCAGGATCCCGAGGATGCGGAGCAGCTTCACGCCCGGGCAAGCAACCGGTTGCGCAGGGCATGGGTCGATTGCCGGAGCGAGGCGGGAATCAGCCTGGCAGCGAGCAACAATGCCGCGGTGCCCGTCCCTTCGGGCAGATAGAGATCGCTCAGCTGGATCGACGTGCGGCCCGGATATTTCATCGCATAGCGCGCATAGTGCGCTATCTCCTGATTCACCAGCCGCCGCAGCAGCGCCGCCTCGCGCACGGGCGCCCGTGCAAGCATCGCCCGCGCGGTCTCCACCAGACAGGGCAGATCGAGCGTCGTCGTCGATTTGCTGACCTTGTTCTCGCTGTCGCGGTGGAAGACAGCAGTGACGCGCGGATCGTAGCGCAGCGTTCCGCGGGCGAGCACGCGCAGCCACAGATCCTTGTCACCGCCGCGCACGGCGCGCCCTTCGGGAAAAAGCCCGGCCTCGACCAGCGTATCGCGCCGGATCGCGATCGCGCCGGTCCACATCGGACATTCGCGCACCGCGAGCCAGGCGGTCAGGAAGCCGGCGAGATCGAGACTTCGCGCCTCCGCAAGGTCGGGCGCGATCCGCTGAAGCTGCGACCGATCCCCGAACACATGGTCGAACCGGGTCGCCGCGGCGCACGCGCCGGGGTCGGCGGCCATCGCTTCGGCCAGCACCGCGAGATGGTCGGGCTGCCACAGGTCGTCAGCGTCGAGAAAGGCGATCCAGTCGCCGCTCGCCGCCTCGATGCCAAGGTTACGGCCCGCATAGCCGCCGGGTCCGGGTGTCGGCAGGTCGAGCAGCCGAATCCGCGCGTCGTCGATCGCAGCCACAAGCTCGCGGCCGCCATCGGTCGAGCGATTGTCGATGATCAATATCTCATGCGCGGCATATGTCTGGCTCAACACGCTCGCGACCGCCGCATGGACATGCGCGGCCTTGTTGTAGAGCGGCATCACCACCGAAAAGCGGGGGGAGGAACGGCTGGCTGTCATCACTCGCGCGCCGCCTTTCGTCCGCCGGCAAGGCTGAAAAATTCAAGGATTGCAACAGCGGCGAGTTCCAGCGTCAGGATCATCACCGCCAGCCGCCGCCGCAACGACAAATCGCGCGAGACCGCCGCCCGGCGAAGGCGCCGAAGCGTGTCATAGGCGGTCACGCCGAGCACATGAACAAGGCGCGGCCGCTGCGTCGTGCGGTCCCAGCGTCCACCGCTCAGCCGCTGACGTTTGCGCACCAGCTCGGCCCGGCTTGCGCGCACCGGATGGTGCACCACCATCGCGGGGACATAGACGAGCGGACGGCCGGCGCCCTTGATGCGCAGTGCCATCTGCCGGTCGCCGCCCGACTTCAGCGCCGCGTCGAACCCGCCGAGCTCGCGAAGCAGCGCCGTCTCGCTCGCCCAATTGGCGGTCGCGCAATTGCCGCGCGCGGCGTGCGCCTGCGGAAAGCTGAAGAGACGCTCATAATCGCCGAACACCTCGCGCTCCTCCTCGATCTCGTCGAACAGCTCGATCCGTCCGGCGAGCACGCCGAAGCCGGGGTTCGCGTCCGCCGCGCGCGCTATCTGCTCGAGCCAGTCGGGCGCGGGCTCGCAATCGGCGTCGGTAAAGGCGGTGATCGGCGCCTGGACGTGCGCGATGCCCCGATTGCGCGCCGCATAAGAGCCGGGAGCCGGTTCTTCGAGCAGCTCGACGCCGGAATAGGCGCGTGCGATCGTGCGCGTCGCGTCGCGCGAGCCGTTGTCGACGACGATGATCTGGACGGAACCGGATGGAAGCGTCTGACGCGCGAGGGCGTCGAGACAGCGGCCGAGCACCGCCTCGCCGTTCCACACCGGTATGACGACTGCGATTTGAAACATGGTAACGCCTGTTCGAAGGTGCCGGTCGCCGCTCAATCGGCTTCCCGTGCGGCTCAGGTCAACCGCATGCTGCACCTGCGAAGATGAGCCGCCCCGTTGGCCGGACGACCGGAGCGGCGGCACCTTCGCTGTCGGGGAAATGCCCGCTACCAAGGGATGGTTCCGGCCGCTGATGCGCCGCGCACATCATCTCGACCCAAGGAGGCACAAAGACGTGGGCCATCCCCTGCCCCAAGCGACCGAGGCCGCCGAAGTCGTCGTGGTGTCGCTCGCATCCGCCCGCGCGCGGCGCGAGGCCTTTGCCGCGCGTGCGGCCGGAACGTCGCTCGCCTGGCGCTTTTTCGATGCATGCACCGGCCCGGCACCGGACATGGTCGTCGACGAAGCCGCAATCCGCCGCAACAAGGGGCGGCCGCTGAGCAAGGGCGAGATCGGCTGCTATGCGAGCCATGTCTCGATCTGGCAGGACATGATCGCGCGCGAAGTGAAGCAGGCGATCGTCCTCGAGGACGATACGCTGGTCGACTGGGCCTATCTCGAACCGCTCGCGCGTACCGATCTGCACGCCGAGGGCATCGACTATCTCAGGCTCTACGCCAAGCGGCCGACGTGGCAGCGCGTCGTGCGCCGCGATTTCCTGCAGCATTCGCGCGCGATCGTCGAGCTCGTCGGCCTCGCTTACGGCACGCAGGGCTATGCCATCACGCTCGACGGCGCGAAACGGCTCGCCGAGCATTGCCGCACCGTCCGCCGCCCGATCGACGACGAGATGGATCGTTCCTGGGCGCACGGTCTGCCCAATCTGGCGCTCTATCCCGCCCCGATCCTCGAAGCGGCAGTCGTTTCGGAGATCGGCGCTTCACGCTTCGGACCGAAAGCCGATCCGCTCTATCATTCGGTGCGGCAGAAGGCGTGGCGCCATGTCGAGCGCGCGCGAATGCGGTTGCTGAAAGCGAGACGCCTGCTTGAACGCTGACCCCCCCGCCCGCTTCGACAAGGGGCTCCGCGCACGCAGCCGCAGCTCGATCGGCTGGACGGTGCTGCGCTTCCTGTCGGACCAGATCTTCTCCTTCATCGTCTTCGTCGTGCTCGCGCGCCTGCTCGCGCGCGCCGACATCGGCGCCTTTGCGATCATGGCGGTAACCGCCGAGGCCTTCCGCATCGTCTCGACCGCGGGCCTGGTGCAGACGATCGCGCGCAAGCGCGAGCTGAGTCCGGCCTTTCTCGATACGATCTACCGCGCTCAGCAGGGCTTTTCCTTCCTCTCCGCCGCCGCGATCGTCGCGCTGGCGCAGCCGATAGCCGGCTGGATGAACGCGCCCGGCATCGCCTTGCCGCTCGCGGTGATGAGCCTCGTGCTGCCTATCTCCTCGTTCGGCGCGACGCATCTGGCGCTACGCCTGCGCGAGTTCGGGCACCGCACCACCGCGCTCCGCTCGGTCGTCGGCGGGCTGATCGGCGGCACCTGTGCGGTCGCCGCAGCTTTCGCCGGGCTCGGGCTGTGGAGCCTCGTCATCCAGCGCCTCGTGACCGAAATCATCGGGGTCGTCCTGTCGCGCGCCTCTTATGACTGGAAGCCGGGCTGGCAATTCGATGTCGCCATCCTGCGCGGCAATCTCGCGCTCAACGCGACGCTGATCTATGTCCAGCTCGCCTCGCTCGCGACGGTGCGCGTTCAGGAAATGGTGATCGGCGCGGGGATCGGGCTCGCCGCGGTGGGCGTCTATCGCACCGCCTGGCGTACCGTCGAGCTGATCGGGCGCGGCGCGATCCAGCCCTTCACGCAGGTCGCGGTGCAGACGCTCGCGCGGGTCAACGACGATCCGGTCGAACTGCGCCGCGCCTATGGCTGGATGATTTCACGCGCCGCGGCGCTTTCCTTTCCCGCGCTCGTCGGGTTCGGGGCGTTGGCGCCGATCGCGATCCCGACCGTATTCGGCGCCAAATGGAACGAGGCCGGGCAGCTCGCGCAGATCTTCGCTTTCATGGCGCTGCCCTTCACGCTCAACTTCTTCGCCTCGCCCTCGCTCAGCGTACTCGGGGCCTCGCGCAGCCTGATGTCGCTGTCGACGACGCAGCTGGTGCTCGGCGTGATCCTGACGTTCGCGGCGCTGCCCTTTGGCCTGCTCGCGATCGCCATCTCCTATGTCGGGCGCGCCTATCTGACCTTGCCACTGCAAATATGGCTGCTGCGCCGCGCCTCGGGCATCCGCCCCGTCGACAGCCTGCGCGCGGTCGGCGCGCCGCTTGCGGCCTCGACCCTGATGGGCGTTACGCTCGCGATCGCGATGCGGCTGCTGGGCACGCACCTTGCGGGGTGGCCGGCGCTTCTGTCGCTCACCGCAGGCGGCGCGCTCGTTTATGGCCTCGCGCTGCTCGCGCTTTCGAAAGCGTGGCGTACCCGCCTCCTCTCGCTCCCCCTCGCCCTCAGAAAGAGTCGCATATGACCCACAAGACCGCCGATCAGCTCGTCGGCGAACTCGCTCGGCGCTTTTCCTCCACGCTCGACGCCGTGCTGCCTTCGGGCAAGCTCGCCCTGGTCGACTTTCCCGATCACTCGAATGTCGGCGATTCCGCGATCTGGCTCGGCGAAATGGCCTATTTGCGCGCGCAGGGCCGCCTTCCCGCTTATTACTCGGCGATCGCCGATTTCGATGACGCGGCCTGCCGTGCGGCGATCGGCGGCGGGCCGATCCTGATCCACGGCGGCGGCAATATGGGGACGCTGTGGCCCAAGCATGAGGCCTTCCGCCTGCACCTGCTCCGTGCGCATCGCGGCCGCCCGATCGTCCAGATGCCGCAGTCGATCCACTATGCCGATATCGCCGCCGCGACCGAAATGGCCGACGCGATCCGCGCGCACGGCGCGTTCACCCTGCTCGTGCGCGACTCCCGTTCGCTCGCCTTCGCACACGAGCATTTCGACTGTCCGGCCCATCTCTGCCCCGATGCCGCGCTGATGCTCGGCCGCCAGCGGCGCGAGTCACCGACCGCCACGGTCTTCGCATTGCTGCGCACCGATCACGAGCGCGCGGCGGGTGCGACCGACCCGCTCCCGCCCGGGGTGATCGCCGACGACTGGCTCGAAGAGGATGCCGCCCAAAAGCGCTATCTCCGGCTGTCGCTCAAGCTCGACCGCCTGCTCATCCGCGACCCGATGGCGCAGCGCGCGGCCCGGCAGCGGCGGCTCGCCGAATGGCGGGTGCAGCGCGGGCTGACGATGCTTTCCACCGGAGAGCGGGTCGTCACCGACCGGCTGCACGCGCATATCCTCTCGCTGCTGCTCGACATTCCGCACGTGCTGCTCGACAACAGCTATGGCAAGGTAGCCGGCTTCGCCGACCAGTGGACCGGCGATTACGACGGCCTCGTCCGCGCCGCCACCCGCACCGACGCATTCGAGGCGGCCCTGTCCCGCGCGCATGTTCAGGCGGCAGCCGACTAGATTTTCGGGGATGGGGTAAATGCAAAGGCCGTATTGCGCCGATTGACAACGCCGGACAATGCCGTCACGAGCGGATGATGGCCCGGGGAGGAAAGCGTTCGACGAGCATTGACGTCGCCAGACTGGCTCAGGTGTCGCCGAAAAGCGTGTCGCGCGTCTTCAACAACGAACCGCATATCTCTCCGGCGCTGCGCAAAAAGGTGCTCCGCGCGGCCAAGGAGCTCAACTATCACCCCAATGTCCTGGCGCAGGGGCTCGTCCGTCGGCAGTCCTATCTCGTCGGCCTGATCTATGAAAAGCCGAGCCCGAGCTATGTCGTCGAACTCCAGCGCGGCGCGCTCGAACGCTTGCACGGCGAACGCTACCGTCTGATCGTGCTGCCGGTGGAATCGGTAAAGGACCACCCGCTCGAAGTGGTGACCCTCGTGCGCTCCGCCGCGCTCGACGGCGTGATCCTTGCGCCGCCGGCGTCGGATCACCCGCAGATTCTGGACGGACTGCTCGACGCGCATATTCCCTTCGCCCGGATCGCGCCTCAGTCGCGCCTCGACGTCGGTCTGTCGACGGCGATGGACGATGTCGGAGCCGCGCGCGAGATCGCTGCACACGTCATCGGGCTCGGTCATCGGACGATCGCGATCATCATGGGTGACCCCGCCCACGCGGCGAGCGGTCAGCGGCTGATCGGCTATCACCAGGCGTTCGACGCCCACGGCGTCGCGCGGCACCCCGAACTGGTCGAGGCCGGCGATTTCAGCTTCGAATCGGGCTATGACGCCACCCGGCGGCTCCTGTCGCGCAAACTGCGGCCGACCGCGATATTGGCGCAGAACGACGATATGGCGGTGGGCGCCATGTCGGCGGCGCGCGAACTGGGGTTCGACGTTCCCGCCGACCTGACCATTGTCGGTTTCGACGATTCGGAGATCGCCCGCGTCGTGTGGCCGCGCCTGACGACGATCCGCCAACCGGTGATGGAAATGGCGAAGACGGCGACCGACATGCTGCTTCGCGAACTGGCCGGCGACGATCCGGGGACGATGGTCGTCCATGCGCATGAACTCGTCGACCGGTCGAGCGCTGCGCCGCCCCCGCGCTCGTCATAACCGGCCGAACGCCATTCAGGCCCATGCACACCGAGCAAAAGGACAGCGGCCCCTCATAAGAGGAGCCGCTGCCTTGTTGGCGGAGCGCCGAAATCAGAAGTTGAACTTCACCCCGCCATAAACCCGCCGCGCGCCGGTTTCGTAGCGGAACGGCAGCTCGGGAAATTGCAGATAGACGCTCGTATCGGCCTTGGTGAGGTTGATCGCTTCGGCAAAAATCTCGAAATTGTCGGTCAGCTTGTAGCTGATCTGGGCATCGAGCTGGCCATAGGGCTTTTGATAGATGCCGAGCGTGCGCGTGACCGCCCCGTCGGCGAACCCGAAATTTCCGAGATATTGTTTCGAACGCCAGCTGTAGGACGCGCGCGCCGCAAAGCCGTAGTTCTCGTAATAAATCTGTCCGTTCGCCGAATGCTTCGACACGCCCGGCAGCGGCAGATGATCGGTGAAGTCGGTGCTGAAATCGGTAGTCGTGTCCGAGAAGGTATAGTTGGCGGTGAAGCCGAGGCCGAAATCGAACGAATATTGCGCCGCCAGTTCGAAGCCCTTGACGCGGCCGCCCGAACCATTCGCCGGCTGCGAAACCGGACCCAGCCGGCCACCGGCCTGATCGTTGACGAACACCGCGACGGTTTCGTTGACGATGAAACTGTCGACTTCCTTCCAGAACAGCCCCGCGGACACCAGGCCCTTGTTTCCGAAATAATGTTCGAAGGCGAGGTCGAACTGATAGGCGCGGAATGGCTCAAGCTCCGCATTGCCGCGCTGGCCGTTGGTGAATTTGAACAGATTGTCGGCCGGGTCGCGGGTAAAGTTGGTCGAGAACCCGCGGCCGAGCGAAACCAGCGGCTGGCGCGCGACGACGCGCGATGCTGCGAAACGGATCTTGCTGCCCTCGTTCACATCGAACACCAGGTTCGCGCTCGGCAGGAAGTCGGTGTAGCTGCGCACGACCCTATTGGTCGTGAAGTCGCGCAGCACACCGTTCCAGCTGTCGGTCCCCCAATAGCTGGGATCGGCATTCGCCGGCTGGTTCTGATCGACGGTCAGCTTGGTGTTGAGGATTCGCACACCGACATTGAGGTGATAGCTGTCGTCGGGCCCGCCCATGTCGGCCATGACATAGCCCGCCTTCGTCTCTTCCTTGACCTCATAGGTCTGCAGCGGATCGGCGAAAAAGCTGAACGGCGTATCGGGATAGAGCGACTGGATCCATTGGAGCGCATTGGTCATCTGCGACCGGTCGGCCACCATCACTGTATCGCCCTCGACATGGCCGCCACCGGCAAAATCGGTGATCGTCTCCACCCGTTCGGGGTTGCTCTCAAAGGTCGCGTAGGGCGTGATCAGCGCAGGCGAATCGCCGAAGCGGCTGCACCCGGCGAACGCCGCCGGCTTGTTCTGTTCGGGCAGGTCACAGATCTTGTAGCCGATCGCGCCGTCCTGAAAATAGCCATAGGGCGTCCAGTTATAGGAGAAGCCGTCGACCCGCTCGTCCTCGGGGATCGCGGTCGCGTCGATCTCGCCCTTGCCGCTATAGTCGGCGAGATAGCGGCCCGAGGAGAATTTGACCGTGCGCTGACCATAGCGGAAGCCCGCGCTCAGCGTGATCCTGTTCGTATCGCTGTCGTCGGCATCATAGGCAAAGTCGGCGCGAATCGCGCTGCCCGTGATGTCCGACCGGTCGCCGAACGCCCAATGCGACTTGAAGAAGCCATAGGCGGGGTTGGTGAACAGATCCTGCGGGCTGCCATCGGCGATGCCGAAGCTGGGGAAAGCGCCATTGCTATAGGTGAAATCGAAGGTCGCCGGAGCAGCCGAATTGGGGATGAAGCCGGGCTGCGGCCCCGAGGTGCCGGGTCCGCGTACACCATAGGCCGTATAGCGCACGTCGTTGTTCGCCACTTCGCGCTTCATGTCGGAGGTCGAATAGTCCGCCCTCACCGACGCGCGGAAATTGGTGTCATTGTCCCAGTCGATCCCGAACTGAAGATTGTCCGCCTTGACCTTCGACACGTCGACGAACGAAATCGCTTCGGCCGATTGCGCCCGCACCGTACCGTCGAGCAGCACACCATTGTCGTCGATCGTATAGTCGCCGACCAGGCCCTGCGATTCGCCCTGCCCGAACGGGAATTTGACCGAGGCTTCGCGCGTGTCGACCTTCAGGTCGGAATGGAAATATTGCGCGCTGACTTCCAGCTCGTCGGTGGGCCGGAAATTGATCCCCAGCGAGGCACCCCAGCGACGGCGCCGCTGATCGCGATCGGTAATGTAGCGATATTCGGGCGCATAATAGTTCGTCGGCACGGTCGCGGTATCGCGGCGTCCGTCGGCAAAGGCCCAGTTGCCGCGGTTGTCGCCGCCCAGCGCGTTGACGTGCGTTTTGGTCTTTTCATAGCTGAACGATGCGATGACGCCCAGGCGATCGTTGAAATTATAACCGACGATCGCGGCGCCGGCGGGCGTCCAGCCGCTGATTTCGCTGCCCTTGCCCATCTTGGCATTGCCCGCGAAAGTCAGTCCGTCCTGCAGGTCGAGCGGATTGCGCGTCTTCAGATTGATGATGCCGCCGAGCCCGCCCTCGAGCAGCGAAGCGTTCGGCGACTTGTAGATCTCGACACCGCCGATCAGTTCGGACGGGACGCCTTCGAGGCTGTCGTTGCGGTCGTAATTGCCCTCGCCGACCTTGAAGACTTCGAGCCCGCTGACGAAAAGCTCACCGTTGAGCAGCGTCACATTCTGGTCGAGGCCGCGGATGCGGACTTTCGACCCCTGCCCGTTCTCGCGGTCGATCTGCACGCCCGGAAGGCGCTGGAGCGATTCGGCGATATTCTGTTCGGGAAATTTCCCGATGTCCTCGGCCGTCACCGATTCGATGATCAGGTTCGACTCGCGCTTGTCCTTCAGGGCGCTTTCCAGCGAAGCGCGAAAACCGGTGACGACGATTTCATCCTGGGCGCCGTCGTCCGCCGCTTGTTCGGCCTGCGCATAGGCCGGCGAAGCGGCCAGTCCGATGGCCAGGACCGAGGCTGCCGCAAACAACATCCTGCGATGGCGCAAAGTTCCGCTGATCATATCCATCCCTCCCAAACCGCATCTTGATGTGCGGACAGTGAAATCCCTGTTGCGCGGGTGCCGATCGATCCGACGAAGCCGGCGAGCGGATTCGGAGGCGTCGGCCCCTCGCTCCATTTTTGTTGCATAATCCTGTCAACGTTGTCAAACGATGTTTCGAAATTGTCGGTATTCGGGAATTTTGCTGTCAAGGTTGACATAGAGAATCGCTGCGAAGGCCGAAAAGAGGCACGATGTCCGGAGGGGAATTTATGCTCGTCAAAACAATGATCTATGCTGTCGCTATCTCGACAGTCGCGGTTCCGGCACTCGCGGCGTCGGCGGCGCGCGACGCCGCAACTCCCGACACGCCGTCGGCCACGGTTCACCCGGCGCAATGGCCCGAAATCGCCTATCCGAAGGTTCTGACCGCGAGCGGCGAAGCCCATGTCCGCGCGATCCTCGCCCGCATGTCGGTGGAACAAAAGGTCGGTCAGATCATCCAGGCGGATATCGACAGCGTGACGCCCGAGGACGTCCGCAAATTCCATCTCGGCTCGGTACTCAACGGGGGAAATTCCGGCCCCGGGGGCAATGACCTTGCACCCGCGCGCGACTGGCTCGCCCTGGCCGACGCCTTTTACGCCGCGTCGATGGAGAGCGATCCCGCGATCCCGGTGATGTGGGGCACCGACGCCGTGCACGGGCACAGCAACATCGTCGGCGCCACGCTGTTTCCGCACAATGTCGGCCTGGGCGCCGCGCGCGATCCCGACCTGATCGAACGGATCGGACGAATCACGGCGATCGAAATTCGCGTCACCGGCCAGGAATGGACCTTCGCGCCAACGGTGACGGTACCGCAGGATTATCGCTGGGGCCGCGCCTATGAAGGATATTCGTCGGACCCCGCGCTCGTCGCCTCCTATGTCGGAAGCATGATTCGCGGGCTGCAGGGCCCGCCGTCGACCGCGCCGATTCTCGCCGGGCCGCATGTCGCCGCGAGCACCAAGCATTTCCTCGCCGACGGCGCGACCGTCGACGGCAAGGATCAGGGCGACGCGACGGTGTCCGAGCTCGAGCTGCGCCTCATCCATGGCGCGCCCTATATTCCGGCGATGGAAAATGGCGTCGCCACCGTCATGACCAGCTTTTCGAGCTGGCAGGGCGTGAAGATCGCCGGAAACAAGGGGTTGGTCACCGACATATTGAAAGACCGGATGCACTTCGGCGGCTTCGTCGTGACCGACTGGAATGCGCACGGCCAGGTCGCCGGCTGCAGCAACGCCAGCTGTCCCGTTGCCGCCAACGCCGGCATCGACATGTTCATGGCACCCGACAGCTGGCGCGCCCTTTACGCGAGCACGCTGGCGCAGGTGAGGGATGGCACGATCCCGATGGCGCGGCTCGACGACGCGGTGCTGCGTATCCTGCGCGTCAAGCAGCGCATGGGCCTGTTCGATGCGGGCAAGCCCTCCGCCCGCGCCTATTCGGGCCACTATGAATTGCTCGGGGCGCCCGAACATCGGGCGGTGGCCCGCGAAGCGGTCCGCAAGTCGCTCGTCCTTCTGAAAAACACCGGGGTGTTGCCGCTCAAACCGCAGGCGCATATTCTTGTCGCCGGCGACGGCGCCGACGACATCGCTCGCCAGTCGGGCGGCTGGACCCTCAGCTGGCAGGGGACGGGGCTCGACAACGGCGATTTTCCCGGCGCGACCTCGTTGTGGCGCGGAATCGAGCAAAATGTCCTCGCGGCGGGAGGCAGCGCCGAACTGGCACCCGACGGCGCCTACAAGCAGCGCCCGGACGCGGCGATCGTCGTTTTCGGCGAAACCCCCTATGCCGAATTCCAGGGCGACATCCCCTCGCTCCAGCTGCGCCCCGAACTGCGCCGTCCCTTCGCGACGATGCACAAGCTGAAAGCGGCGGGGATTCCAGTGGTCGCGGTGATGATCACCGGACGTCCGCTCTTCGTCAACGAAGCGCTGAATGAGGCCGACGCCTTTGTGACCGCCTGGCTCCCCGGATCCGAAGGCGCCGGCGTCGCCGACATGCTGTTCGCCCGCAAGGACGGCTCGATCGCCTATGATTTTCAGGGGCGCCTCCCGACCGAGTGGCCCGCGACCGCGAGGCATGGCGGGCCGACGCTGTTTCCCTTTGGCTATGGCCTGACCTACGCCGACGGACCGCAGCCGTGGACGGCGCTTTCGCAAGACAGCCAGGTCGCCGACGACGGCAGCGGCGGCGGCGTCTATTTCGACAAGGGGCGCGCGGCGGCGTCCTGGTCGCTGAACGTGTCAGAGGCCGATGGCGGCGATCCCTTGCGCGTGACGACGGTTCCCGCCACCGGCTTGTCGGGCCGGGCGACGGTCCGGGCGGTCGATCAGTCCGTTCAGGAAGGCGCGCGGCAATTCGCGATCGCCGCCGGTCCGAGCGGCGCCGCGATAGAGGTCGACGCCCAGAATGCCGTCGACCTGTCGCGCGAGACCAATGGCGACGTGATGCTGCTCGCAACTTTGCGCATGGATGCGCGCCCCTCGGCCCCCGTCTTCATGTCGGTTCGGTGCGACGGCGCCGATTGCGGCCGTCCGCTGCCACTATCCGAACTGGCGGCCATGACGCCCCGCGAGTGGCGCGTGCTGGGGGTGCCGCTCAAATGTTTCGCGGCGACCGGCGCCGACATGACGCGCATCACCGCCCCCTTTCGGGTGAGCACCGATGGCAGCCTGAACATGAGTCTGTCGCGGGTCGCATTGGGCAGTGGCATCGAAGCCGACGTCGTCGCGAAATGTCCGGTGGACTGACGATCGCATCGAAATGCCGATCAAATCGGGGGGACCCAAACCAAATATCAGCCGGCCCCCCTCTCCCCATCGCCGGCCATGCCGGCCATAGCGCCGTCCGCCATGGCGCATGCCGCAGACGAGCAGAAACGCCAGCTTTCGCAGCCACATGAGCTTGGGAAAAAATGGTCAGAAGAGGACTCGAAATCGCCACATAACACACTGTAATTATGGCTGTTTTTGTTTGAGCGACAACATCATACCATGGTCGATACCATGCCCCTCAAATTCTTGCAGTGGTTCGAGTCCTGGGAGCGCTTCGAGCTAGTCTCTTGGAGCGATTCGAAGCGCGGATGCGCGACTGATTGCTAACTGATTGATCTGGGCAACGAGACGAGGGAAAGCTGCCCCAAAAGCATCTTCTGGTAACCGGACAGTTCAGTATCGCGACCGTTTTCGGCACTGTCCGGGGCCCAGCGGCCGCATCCTAGCTTAGGGCTTGCCGACACACCGTCTTGAGCCAATCATGCGTGTGGGAGGGGCATATGGCGAGACGACCGGGCAATACCCTGGAGCGCTGGGAAGTGGCGTTGGTTAAGGCCATGCTCGCGCGCAATTTCGTGCCGCAGGACATCCAAGCTTATTTCTCTCGCCCCACGCGATCGATCAATCACGCGCGTATCTCGGAAATTCGCGACGGTGCGAAGCACCGCGCGGTCAGGGCAGCGAGCGATACCGAACTCGACGCCTATCTCGCAGCATGGCCCGATGTCGACCCGGACACCGGCTTGAGCGCTCGCGGCGACGAACTGCTGATAAAGGCGCGAGAGGCCATGATCGCAGCGGTCCACACGTTCAACGGCGCCGGGCTGCTTTTCCGTGCCGAAATCTTCATCGTGACCGCGATCATCGCCTGGACCTACCTGATGCACGCCTACTACCGGCGGGAGGGGGTAGATTATCGCTACCGCCGCGCCGGCGTGGTACAGACCACACCGAGCGGCGCCGAGAAATATTGGGAGCTGGGCCAGTGCATCGCGACGGGCGCATGCCCGCTCGACCGCGGCACGATCAATAATCTGAAGTTCCTGCTCGAGATCCGGCACGAGATCGAGCACCGCTCGACCAATCGCATCGACGACGCGCTCAGTGCCAAGCTCCAAGCCTGCTGCCTTAACTTCAATGACGCCATCAAAGCGCTGTTCGGTGGGCAGTTCGCGCTCGAGCGACGCCTGCCAATCGCATTGCAGTTCGTGACGTTCGACGGCGGGCAGCGCGCGCTGCTCGCCGGAGAGAGCCTGCCCGCGCACATCGCAACCGCAATGGACAACTTCCACAACGCGCTGACTGAGGACGAGCAGAAGGATCCGCGCTTTCGGTACCGCGTCGCCTTCGTTCCCAAGGTTACAGGACGGGCCACCAATGCGGACCTTGCGATCGACTTCGTCCGGCCTGGATCGCCCGAGGCGCAGGCGGTCGAGCGCGTCCTGCTCAAGGAGGTCGAGCGGCAGAAGTACCTGCCCTCGCAGATCGTCGCCAAGGTGCGAGAGGCAGGCTATCCCAACTTCAACATGTACGATCACACCAAGCTCGCGCAGCAGCTGGAAGGCTCGACGCCGCACGTTTCCGGCGCCTACTCGAACTGGCTTCCGCCTGGCGCGAGGCCGAGCTCGCCCGAGCGTTCCTGGTGGCCTTGCGGGAGCGGCTGCCGCCCGGTTCGCCGCCGGTCGCCGGCATCGAAACCACCGACTGGCTCGCCTGGGCGGAGGGGAAGGTCGACGAACATGACCGGCTCGGCAGCGATCCCGGCTCGATCCTAGAATCGATCGCCGAGGTGACCTTGTGGACCTACCCCGGAGAGTGAAGGGTCGAGCTACGTGCGCCGCGCGCCGAAGTTCGGCTTCAGGACCTTCGCGCCATCGCGCAGATGATCGAGGTGATCGGACCAGTGCTGCATCATCCGCACCCGCTCGTCCCAATATTCGCCCCGGGTATAGGCCCTCCGCACGCCATTGTTTTCCATATGCGCGAGCTGGCGTTCGATCGCGTCGGGGTTGAACAGGCCCGATTCGTTCAGGAGCGTCGCCGCCATTGCGCGGAAGCCGTGCGCGGTCATCTCGTCCTGCTTGAAGCCGAGCACGCGGAGCGCGGCGTTGACCGTGTTCTCCGACATTGGACGCCGCGGCGAGCGGAAGGACGGGAAGCAGTAGCGCCACGTGCCGGTCAGCTCGTGCAACTCCTCGAACAGACCGATGGCCTGGGTCGAGAGCGGAACGCGGTGCGGCCGGCGCATCTTCATCTTTTCCGCCGGGATCGCCCAGACCGCACGCTCGAAGTCGAACTCGCTCCATTCGGCCTGCCGCAGTTCCCCGGGCCTGACGAACAGATGGGCGGAGAGCCTCAGCGCATAGAGCGTGATCGCATGGCCGCTGTAGCCTTCGATCGCCCGCATCAGCTCGCCCGCGCCCTTCTCCGTGGTGATCGCGGCGAGGTGCTTCACCTTGGGAACAGTAAGCGCGCCGCGAAGGTCGCGCGCCGGGTCGTGCTCGGCGCGCGTCGTGGCAATCGCGTAGCGGAAGATCCGGCTCAGCACGCTGCGCATCCGGCGCGCGCTTTCGTAGCGGCCGGTGGCCTCGATCGAACGGAGCACGGCGAGCACTTCCTGTGCGGTGATCTTCGCGATCGGGCGGTTGCCGAGCTTGGGGTAGGCCTTGGCGAGCAGCCAGCGGACCTTGCTCAGCGTGACCTCGGCCATCCCCTCGCGCTCGTTCTTGGCGATCCATTCCTCGGCGACCAGTTTGAAGCTGTTCTCCTCGGAGAGCTTCTCCCGGGCGACGGCGAGCTTGGCTTCATGGGAGGGATCGAGACCGGCTGCGATCAGCTTGCGCGCCTCGTCGCGCTGCCCGCGCGCATCGGCGAGACTGACCTCCGGCCATGCCCCGAAGGAAAGCGTCCGCTGCTTGCCGAGATAGGCATAGTTCAGCCGCCAGAGCTTGCGGCCGTTAGGCTTGATGAGAAGATAGAGGCCCGCGCCGTCGGTGAGCTTGTATTCGCGCTCCCCCGGCTTGGCGTTCATGACGGTCGTGGCGAACAGTTTTCCCATGGTATCGGCCCGTCCATAAGGGGCCTTCGATACCATGCAGGATACCATATTTGTTCCCGATTGGTGCCGGAACAGCCCGGATTTGACCGGACGGTCATAGCACAAAAAACGGCAGAAATCTGCCGTTTTTTGGACGTTCTCGGATGTCCTCGGAAGAACAAATGGTGCCCAGAAGAGGACTCGAACCTCCACGACCTTGCGATCGCCAGCACCTGAAGCTGGTGCGTCTACCAATTCCGCCATCTGGGCACGGGGTAGGAGCGGGCGCTTAGCGG